>Ga0114931_10002117_pt1 | contig 25330 bp, 31 predicted proteins | sample 2SBtaG_FD_89579 | JGI IMG/M metagenome (GOLD analysis project Ga0114931, IMG submission 89579) | Deep subsurface microbial communities from Kolumbo volcano to uncover new lineages of life (NeLLi) - 2SBTROV14_V59a metaG | ecosystem: Environmental > Aquatic > Marine > Volcanic | place: Kolumbo... | reverse complement strand
GTTATGGGTTATACTATGGTACGTTTCCCCTCTCACTACGGCGTTACCGGAGCTTATTATGAACACTGCGGACTTCGAGGCACTGGAAAATGCTACTATGGCGCTCCCAGAGAGTGAACGGGCTAAATTAGCCAGTGCCTTGGTTGCAAGCCTCGACGGACCTGGTGACGATGAGGTCGCCGAGGCATGGGATATCGCGATATGCCGAAGAATCAATGAGATAGAGTCTGGAACCGTCCGCCTTTTGGATGTGGATGATATCTTGGCCAGTGTACGGGCCCGCCTAGGCGGCTGAATATGGAAGTTAAAATCAGCACGGAAGCTGCCCGGGAATTTGAAGAAGCCGCGCTGTGGTACGACAACTGAGCAACCCGGCTTGGGAAAGCGCCTCATAGATGCCTTTGAGCACGCGGTTCAATTGTTGCGAGAGCCGAACCCGCCACTCACGCCCGTCTACGGAAAGGCGGCCCACATCGGTGGAAGAAAACTCATTTTGCATAGATTTCCCTTCTCGCTCATAACCGTCCAACATGGTCAAGTGATCACTATTGTAGCGTTTGCACACCACTCCAGAAAACCTGATTACTGGATGCAGCGCATTAACTCATAACAGTCACATACGAATGATTTGTTAGACATTGCTTTCACTTCTGGATGGAGCCTGTTTTGTCAAAAACCGTCATTCACCGCTTTTTAATTAGTCATGAATAGACACATACGTTTAGTTAGCGGCAATGTTAGGCGCGCTGTTCAGGTCCGTCCGTTTTGACGCACCATATCGAACATCGGTCGGCGCCCGACCCCGCCATTATTGAGGAGTTTGACCATCTGCACCCGGTGTTGGCCCGTGTGCTGGCGGCGCGTGGTATACGGCAACGTGAGGAACTGGAGCACGGACTGGAAGGTCTGCTGTCTCCGGGGCGGCTGCTTGGCATGAATGCGGCGGTTGATCTCTTGGTCCGGATGATCCGGGACCAGGGCAAGATCCTGATCGTCGGGGACTTCGATGCCGATGGCGCGACAAGTAGTGCGTTGGCGATACGGGCGCTCAAGGCCATGGGCGCGCAGCATGTCGATTATATCGTGCCTAACCGTTTCGAATTCGGTTATGGGCTGACACCCGAGATTGTCGAGCATGCTATCCGACTTAAGGGTCTTCCCGATCTGATCGTCACAGTCGATAACGGCATCGCGTCCTGCGAGGGCGTCGAGGCGGCACAGGCGCATGGTGTGCCAGTGCTCGTGACCGACCATCATCTGCCCGGCGATCGGCTGCCCGAGGCGGCAGCTATCGTTAACCCCAACCAGGCGGGCGACACCTTCCCTAGCAAGGGATTGGCCGGTGTCGGTGTGATCTTCTATGTCATGTGCGCCCTGCGCTCGCGGCTACGTGACGAAGGTTGGTTTGAGGAGAACGGTCGGGCCGCACCGAATATGGCCAGCTATCTCGACCTCGTGGCGCTTGGCACGGTTGCCGATCTTGTGCCGCTGGATCATAACAACCGCATCCTTGTAGCCCAGGGTATCGCCCGGATCCGCGAAGGTCGTTGTTGCCCCGGCATCGACGCCCTCTTTCGAGTCGCCCAACGCGATAGAAGACGGCTCGTCTCGAGCGATCTCGGCTTCGTCGCGGGCCCCCGTCTCAATGCGGCTGGTCGCATTGAGGACATGAGCCTCGGTATCGAGTGCCTGCTAACCGACGACCCGGTTCGAGCCATGGGCATGGCCGAGAATCTCGATAGGATCAATAAGGAAAGGCGGGAAATCGAGCAGGACATGCAGGTGCAGGCCGAGCGTATTCTGACGCAGATGGCCAAGGAAGAAGACGTTCACGCGCCGGGACTTGCACTGTTTCACCCGGAATGGCACCAGGGGGTGATAGGCATCGTGGCGGCACGGGTCAAGGAACGGACCCATCGGCCCGTGATCGCCTTCGCGCTTAGCGGGGTCGACGGTGAGATCAAGGGCTCGGCGCGTTCGATTCCGGGGCTGCATATCCGCGATACGCTCGACCTGATATCGAATAGGAACCCAGGCCTCATCCTGCGCTTCGGCGGTCACGCCATGGCGGCCGGGTTGACCTTGCGCGAAATCGACTTTGAGCGTTTCCAGGCGATCTTCGCCGAGACGATCGGGGCGGCGGTTTCGGAAGAGGACCTCAAGGGCGTTATCGTCAGCGACGGACCGCTCGCAGCACACGAATTGACGCTATCGCTGGCCGATGCCTTGCGTAGTGTCGTGCCCTGGGGGCAGACGCTGCCCGAACCGCTATTCGACGATGAATTCGTAATCCTGAATAAACGGGTCGTGGGACAAAAACACCTGAAGCTGAGTGTGCAACATGTCGATGGCTCGGCGGCAATCGATGCAATCTCGTTCAATACCGATATCGAAGATTGTCCGGCACGGGGTCAAACCGCCCGCCTCGCCTTTCATCTCGACGTGAATTTCTTTCGCGGGCAGGAAACCCTACAGCTCAGGGTCGCGCAAATAGGAAACGGCGACACAATGTAGGGACCCGGCGCCATAGACAACGCCCCAAAACCGCCCCTCGTTCCCATGCTCCTGCGTGGGAACCAGTGGAAGATCTGTATCGAACGTCGCGAAGCGACTCACTCACTTTGCTCTTTTCTCTGTTATCTTTACTCTGTGTTCTACTCGCCTTCGAGTATCGATATCGCCCGAAACAACGCCCTGCCCTTGTTCATGGTCTCCTCCCACTCGCTGGCGGGATCGGAGTCGGCGACGATGCCGGCGCCGACCTGTATGTAGAAGCGGCCGTCCTTGATAACGGCGGTGCGGATGGCGATGGCCGTGTCCATGGCACCGTTCCAACCTAGATAACCGACGTCGCCGGCGTAAAGGCCGCGTTTGGTCGGCTCGAGTTCGGCAATGATCTCCATGGCGCGAACCTTGGGCGCGCCCGAGACCGTGCCGGCCGGGAAGCAGGCCCTGAGCACATCGATAGCCGAGAGACCGTCACGCAATTCACCGACGACGTTCGAAACGATGTGCATGACATGCGAATAGCGTTCGACGACCATGCGCTCGGTCAGGTTGACCGTACCGGTACGGGCGACGCGACCGACGTCGTTGCGACCGAGGTCGATCAGCATGAGATGCTCGGCCAGTTCCTTGGGATCGGCCAACAGCTCTTCTTCGAGCGCCTTATCCTCGGCGGAGGTGCGTCCACGACGGCGTGTGCCAGCAATCGGCCGTACCGTGACCTCGTCGGCCTCAAGTCGAGTCAGGATCTCGGGCGATGAACCCACGATATGGAAATCGCCGAGATTGAAAAAGTACATATAGGGCGAGGGATTCAGGCTGCGCAACACGCGATAGAGATCCAGCGGATCGCTGTTGCAGGGGATCGACAGACACTGCGACAACACCACCTGCATGACGTCGCCGGCGTCGATGTACTCCTTGGCGCGCATGACGGCGGCCTCGAAATCATCGCGAGTCATATTGGATGATAATTCGCTCTCGAGGTCGTGACCCGCGGTTACCGGGATCAGCGGGCGTTCGACCGTGCGCTGGAGGCGCGCTTGCAGTTCGTCGAGCCTGCGCTCGGCCTGTGCATGAGCATCTTCCGCATCGGAATCGGTATAACAAATCAGCGTAACGCGGTTCGAGAGGTTATCGAAAACGATAACCTCTTCGGAGACCAGCAACAGAATGTCCGGGGTATGCAGGGTATCGGGATTACCGGTTTTCGCCAGTTTGGGCTCGATATAGCGCACGGTATCGTAACCGAAATAACCGACGAGACCACCGCTGAAACGGGGCAAATTGGCGACTTCAGGAACCCTATATCGTGCAAGGTAGCTTTCGATCCAATCGAGGGGATCATCGGTGGTCTCGGACTCGGTGATCTGATCGTCCTTGAACACTTTGATCTCGTTGCCCTCAACCACAATCGCCTTGCGGCTGGGCAGACCGATCACGGAATAACGACCCCAGGTTTCTCCGCCCTGGACCGATTCAAGCAGATAGGAACGCGGACCGGCGGCGACTTTCAGTTAAACGCTCAGCGGCGTATCGAAATCCGCGAAGACCTGTCGGGAAACAGGTATGCGGTTATAACCTTCGATACTGAACTGATCGAATTGGGCCGGGGTCATCATCGTCTCCTCTCGTACCCCTCCCTCAATCCTCCGGCAGGATGCCGCGCACGTCGAGCAGGGTTTCAATCACGGCATCGGGCCTCGATAGGTGGATATCCTCGCCGTGATTGTAACCGTAAGGGACACAGGCCACCATGAATCCAGCCGCCCGTGCCGCCTGCACGTCATTCTGAGAATCTCCAACCATCAGGCAGTGATCGGGCAGCATGCCGAGCTGCTCCGCCGCGTAGAACAACTGACCCGGATCCGGTTTCTTGACGGGCAAGGTATCGCCGCAAACGATAACCGAAAAGCGCCGCGTCATGTCCAGAGTATCGAGAATCGGCGTCGTAAACTGTTCCGGCTTGTTCGTGATGCACCCTACCGTGTAACCGGCTTCGGCCATCCATTCCAGGCCTTCCATGACGCCCGAATAGGGACGGCTCAGCGTGCATACATCTGCGGCATAGTGCTTGAGAAAGACCGCCTCCGCGCGCGCGAACAGGTCCGGGTCGGGCTCGCCGTCCAGGCTGTTCGTGAGCGCACGCTTGACGAGCTTGGGAACGCCGTTGCCGATCCAAGCGCGGACTGCCGTTTCTCCCCGAGGCGCCAGACCGAGATCCACCATCATGGCATCCGCCGCCTTGGCGAGATCGGGCACGGTATCTACGAGCGTACCGTCGAGATCGATTAGGATCAATTCGGGTTTGCGTTTCAACATGCCTTTCTCACTTTTCTGTATATGGGGATCGAACAAGCGGATCAGCGTTTGGCCGCCGCAAGCTCCTGGCGCATCGCCGCAACGGTCGCCGCATAGTCTGCCGTGTTAAATATGGCGGATCCGGCAACGAAGGTGTCCGCGCCCGCCTCGGCGATCTCGCGGATATTGTCGACTTTGACGCCGCCATCGATTTCGAGACGGATATCGAGGCCGCTGTCGTTGATCATCTTGCGGGCCTGACGCAGTTTGTCGAGTGTCGCAGGAATAAAGCTCTGTCCGCCGAAGCCCGGGTTTACCGACATCAACAGGATCATGTCGACCTTGTCCATGACGTACTCAAGATAGCTCAACGGAGTCGCTGGATTGAAGACCAGACCGGATTTGCAACCGTTGTCGCGGATCAATTGCAGGCTGCGATCGATGTGCTCGCTGGCCTCGGGGTGAAACGTGATGTAGGATGCACCGGCCTTGGCGAAGTCCGGAATGATGCGGTCGACCGGCTTGACCATAAGGTGGACATCGATATCGGCCGTGACGCCATGCTTGCGCAAGGCCTCGCAGACCAGCGGGCCAATCGTCAGATTGGGCACGTAGTGGTTGTCCATGACATCGAAGTGAACGATATCGGCGCCCGCGGCAAGCACGTCATCGACCTCTTGACCGAGTCGCGCGAAATCGGCGGATAGAATCGAAGGTGCGATCAAGTCTGGCTTCATGGTAATCCCCTCTATAAGACCGTAAGACCTAATAATAAAATGTTTACAGCATGGTTACATCTTTCACGTGTAAAAAAAAGGGGGCTTCGCGGCCCCCTTTTCCTTAATCAGCCGGTTTGAAGGCTAACTCGTCGCTTCGATGAGCTTGAATCGTGTAAGCGTGTACTTCATGGCCAGGAAACATACTCCGGCGATTGCCACGGTTACGACGATATCGAACATCGAGGTCATCGGAACATGGTAGTACTCGCTGTCCACAGAACCCGCGATCCAGGTGTAACGCTCGATCCAGGAGCCGACGAAGATGCTCGTCGCAACCAGACCGACGATGGCCGGGTTATGGCGGTTAGACGTTATGGCCAGGGTCGTGAAGGGCACGATGAACTTAAGCGTCAGGAACAACCACCATAATGGACCGAAGCCTTCGAGCATCATGCTGTCATAACGATCCATCTCTTCAGGCAGACGCCCGTACCACATGATCAGGTACTGCGTGAAGTAGAGATAGGTCCACAAGATCGTCATGGCCAGCATGAACTGGGCCATGAAGTTCGAGATATGGCCGCTCAGTGGCTTCGAAAGCGCCTCCTTCTTGCCCATGACGTAGATGAAGATCGTGAAGAACGCCAGGAACATGTGGAAGTTGCTCTGGAAGTGATAGGCGCCGTAGCTGGCGCTTCTCCAGCCCGGAATCTGGGTCATCTCGAAGTCCCAAGCAACCATCGTTCCATAAAGGAAATACACGAATGGGATCGCCAGCGCGATATTGCGGAAGCGACGACGCTTCTCGTATGGCTGGTCCTCACCACTCTCCGCCTGCCACTTGATAAAGAAGTAGCAAACCGTCACGACGATGGCGAAACCGACGATCTCACGCAACACGAGAAAGTTGTAATTATGCCAGGCCGTAATATGCGGATAGGTCCCGTCATTGGCATGCTTGAGCCAGATGAAGGTCGAGTCCCCGTTGGCAAGGAGCACCAGGAGCAGTACTCCGGCTATCGGAAACAGGGCCGAGAACGCACAGGCGAGTTCTCGAACCTCGAAACGCCATTTGCCGTTGGCCAGGTGCAGGACAGACGAAAACACCACGCCACACAGACCAATATATAGAATGAAGAGAAAATCTGTCGTCAGGACAGACCAGCTACCAAAGTTTTCTTCCATCGCTTCCCCGCTCCCCTTAGGCGATCGTGTTATTTAGTCTCAGCCGAGGCCGTATGCACGGCATCGGCTTCGGCGGCATCTTTAGCCAGGGCATGTTTTACGTAGTTGGCAACGTACCAACGCTCGTCGTGGGACAGATCGTTCGACCCGCGATTGTCGCCCCGGCCACTCGGAACTCCGTAGGACGGCATGACGTAACTGCCGAACGTGATCGTGCCATAGACCCAGCCAATGGTCAGATTGTTCTGTACATAGTCGTCGACCAGACTGATAGCGCCAATCTTGTTAGATACCGGCGAGTCGGCCTTGCCGGTCATACCATGACAGGCGCTACAGTAGATCCGGAACAGCGTACGGCCCTGATGCAGAACCGCTTCGGTAGGCTTGAAGGGGCTCTCAAGCTCCTTGGCTTCCTCACGGTTCGCTACCTTGGTCACAATGCCCTGCACAGGAACGGAATGCGCCGGAAACGGCGTCATGATCCCTTCCTGGGGCTTGATATTCGGCTGGTTCATCATGTCGGTCGACCAGGGCCAAGCGAAAGCGATCCCAGGAACGAAGACCAGAGTTGCAAATACTAAACGCCTCATGCCACAGCCTCCCGAATCTCCAGTGCCTTATGCTCCGTAAAGAGTTGCTTCAGAGGCTCCAGGTACTTCTCCTCGACATGAAGCTCGATACCTACCTGATCAAGACTCACGCTCCCTGAATAGAGCGCGTCACGCTTCTTGAGTAATTGGGCGCCGATCATAAAGCCGGTGATGGTCGCGAGTACGCCGAACAAGATCAGCATCTCGTAGGTCAGGACGATATTCGACGGCAACGGCACGACCGGCTTGCCACCCTGCGGCTGGACCAGGAAGTTGGCCTGGGCCGTACACAGGAAGAAGAAGCCAAAGCTCATTCCGAAAAGGGCACCCATGAGGGTGAACTTCGGAACGTGGGACTCGCGCTCACCCAGAAACTTCTCGATTTCAGGGTGTTCGATCGGCTAGATGACGTTGACATCATCGACGGTCAGGCCGGGGATCCGGTAGTAACGGATCTCCGCGACCGCAGCAAAGGCCTCATCAAAGTTGCTGAACAGGGCCATTACATGCGCTTTTTTTCTCATTTACGCGCCCTCCAGTCCGGGTTCGGTAGTTGACGTAGTTGGTTTCGTCCCCGCTTCATCCAATCGGCGATGCATGACCGCTGCGATCTCCTTGTTTGCCAGGTGACGGCGATGGAAGATCATTTCCTTGACCTCGTACATCGAGACCGACGGGAAGATCTTAACGAAGACCAGGAACAACAGGCCGAACCAACCAAAGCTCCCGAGCAAGATGAACCACTCGACCCAGCTCGGCCACATGACGTTGTGGCTGAACGGCTCATAGGAAAGCGACAACGTCGGCGTCACAATCATGTAACGCTCCAGCCACATGCCGACGTTGAGCAACAGTGACACCACAAACATCACGGGGATATTCCGGCGTAACTTCTCAACGGCCAGCGTAAACGGCAGGACCGAGCCCAGACAGATCATCAGGATGAACAGCGGCGAGTACGGCCCAGTGAACTTGGCGATTAACAGCTCCTTGTCGACCATGTCCGGACCGTACCAAGTGGCAGCGAACTCGACGAACAGCAGATAGGTCCAGACCATGCTGATCGCGAAGGTCAGTTTACAGGTCTTTTCCAGGATCGCGATGATCATGTACTCCTCGAAGCGGAAGAAATACCGCAGCAGGATGAACAGCGTGATGATGGCCGCACAACCGGAATACAGCGCGCCGGCAACGAAGTACGGCGGGAAAGTCGTGACATGCCAGCCCGGCATGATCGACATCGCGAAGTCGGCGGACACGATCGAGTGCACCGACACCGCCAGCGGGATCAGGAAACAGGCCATCAGCAGATAGGTCTTGCGGAAGTTCCGCCACTGACGGTCGTCACCACGCCAGCCCAGCGACAGCGCCGTGTAGAGTTTCTTTCTCCAACCCTTGGCGTTGTCGCGGCAGATCGCGAGATCGGGGATCATACCGACGAACAGGAACAACGCCGACGACGTCAGGTAGGTCGTGATGGCGAAGGCGTCCCAGACCAGCGGCGAGCGGAAGTTGGGCCAGATGCCGCGATCGCTGTAGTAAGGGATAACCCAGTACATGTTCCAGAGTCGACCCAAGTGGATGATCGGGAACAAACCGGCCGTCATGAGCGAGAAGGTCGTCATGGCCTCGGCGAATCGGTAGATCGGCTTTCGCCAATCGGCCTTGATAATATGCAGAATCGCCGAAAGCAACGTTCCGGAGTGGCTCATGCCGATCCAGAAAACGAAGGTCGCAATGTAGAGATCCCACATGTGCGGCCAGTTCAGGTTCGACGGTCCCATACCCACGTTGTACTGATAGATTTCCGCAATCACCGCAAAGGACAGCAGGAACAAGCTGACCCCGACCGCGATCCAGTACCCCATTCGGGGGTTCTCCATGGAGCGCAGAACGTCCTCGTTGATTTTGGCCCAATGGATATCCTCGTTGATATCCTTTGAGTAATCTTCCTGGATATCCTTACTCATATCTCTAGTATCTGTAGTCATGCCCCCACCACATCAATTCTTCTGGTTTCAATAGGTCCGAGAACCGATCCCTTATTGTCGTTATACCTCGCGCACCCGATCCAGGAACATGATGCAGGGATCGGTGTTGAGGTGCTCGAACACACGGTAGCCACGAATCTTCGGGTTGTGCTTCTCCTGCTCTGTCACACCCAGCTCGACCTGATGCTCCTCCCAAAGCTCAATGACCTTGCTGGACGGCACGTCATAGCTGGGATCGTACATCTTCAGCAGGTCGCCGAAGACGATGGCCGAGGTCGGGCAGGTCTGAGCGCAAGCGGTCGTGAAGTCACCATCCTGAAGTTGGCGATGCTCTCGCTGGGCCTTGTCTTTGGCGGTCCGAATTCGCTGAATGCAGAAGGTGCATTTTTCCATGACGCCCTTGTCACGGACACTGAGGTCCGGGTTGAGCTGCATGTTGAGCGGCTCCGGCCAGGAATCCTCATAGTAGGAGTAGAAGTTGAAAAAACGCAGACGGTAGGGACAGTTATTGGAACAATAACGGGATCCGATACAGCGGTTGTAAACCTGAGCGTTCAGACCGTCCGGAGTATGGTAGGTCGCTGCGACCGGACAGACCGGCTCGCAGGTCGCAGCGTTGCATTGCTGACAGTTCATCGGCAGGAAGCTGGCGCCGTGCTGCTGGTATTCGCTGACACGACTTTCGCCAAGATCGGGCTCGTCCCAATAGCGCTCGATACGCATCCAGTGCATGGCCTGATGCTTTTCGTATTTATCCTTGCCGACGACGGCCAGGTTGTTTTCCGCGTAGCAGGCGACCGAACAGGCATTGCAACCGATGCACTTGTTCAGATCGATGGACATCCCCCACATATGTTCATATTTGTGGAAACCGCCCTCTTCACGTCCCCTGCGGTAACGCGACCAGTCTTGCAGTAGATTTTGCAGTGACATTACGCTTCACCCCCCGTCAGCTCAAACACATCGGGCGTAACCGTCGAGACCATCTTGCGGCCCATCTGAACATCGTGGTCGCCCATCATGACCAAAGTATCCTTGTTGCGCGCCTTTTCGACCTTCACTCGGGTCGAATAAAGCGCCAGCTCCCCCGTGTTCTCCACGGTAACGTTGTCGAGAATCTCGAGCGGGTTGACGCCAAGACCATCCGCGTAACGTCCATAGCCCTTGTGACCCTGGCCCAGCGGCACAGCAATGACATCGGGATGAATGCCCTTGTAAACGTAGACCTTGACCTCGATTGCCCCCTGGGCTGAGGTGATGCGAACGGCATCGCCGGTCTCGACCTCGAGCTGCTTGGCGAGACTGGGATGGATCTCCGCCCAAGAATCCCAGACGACCTTACTGATCTGATCAGGGGCCTCCTGCAACCAGGGAAGATTGGCATGACGCCCATCCCACAGACCGAGGCGCGGTGTCGGCAACAGTGTCAGCGGGAACTCGACATTTTCCTCAGGCAGCGCGACCGCCACATCGGACAGCTTGGTGGTCAAATGCTTCTCGCCCGACTTGACGGCGATAACGCCCTTGGCCAAGGCGTCGTTCCAGGTCACTGCCTTGCCATCGGCGGCCATATTGGCCGGGAAGCTTGCAATGGCCTGGTTCAGATAGGCGTAGTAGCTGTCATAGCCGCCATAGGTGGCGCTATCACGCTTCTTGAGCAAACCGAGGAGGATGTCGCCCATTCCACGGGTGTCCTTGTACAGAGGCTCCATGACGGGCTGCTGCATGCTGATAACGGCGTGCTCGCCCTGGACCTTGGGCACGATAGTCGCCCAGTCTTCCATCGGAGACAGAATCGGCAGAACCAGATCCGCCAGCTGCGTAGTCTCGTCATCGAATTGTGTAAAAGAGACCTTGAACGGGATAGCGGCCAGCTTGTCCTTGAGCCCCAGCGCAAGCGGCGCCGTGTAGACAGGGTTCGCCCCGCTGAAAAAGGCAACGTCCAGACCGCCGTTGTCGATGGCCTTGACGAAATCGAGCAGTCCGCCGGTACCGCCGGTACGATGCGCGAGCTGCGGGAACGGAAACTCGTGACTGGAAACGATGGTCTTGCCGACGTTGCCCAACATAACGTTGAGCGCCATGGCCGCGACGCCGTTCTGATAACCGTTGACCTGACTCTCCGCAGTACCGCCCGCCATGACGATGCTCTGTCCTGGGGTGCTGCTCAGCCATTTAGCGACGCGGATGACGTGATTGCCGGAGACCCCGGTCAGACGTGCGTCCTCGTTGAGGTTCCGCTTCATGATGGCGTTCTGAATGGACTGCGGCAACATACCGATCGACATCTTGTGCTTGGTCGCGAGCACGTTGGCGACGCTCAGAGCGAAGATCCCTTCGGTACCGGGACGGATCGCCATCCAAAGGTCGGCGCTCGCGCCGGTCAACGACATCTTGGGTTCAACGACACCCAGAACACCGCGCGGCGAGGAACGGAATTCCGCGTATTCGGTGGAAGCGTGGACGGGGGAGTCACCCGTACCGAGGAAATCGTTACCGATCGACAGAATCGTGTGCGCCTTCTCGATCAGGTATCGCGGCGTGGCGTCGCCCAGAACCTCACGATTGACGGCTTGCCCGACCTCGGAGTTGACGACTTCATGAATAAAGAGATTCTTGGAGCCCAGCGCGGACATCACGTTGTCGATCAGCATGGCCTGATGGCCGCTGATGCTGTCCGTCACCCAGGCAAAACGGGCGCCGTCGAGCCCCGCGGACGAACCCACGTGCTGATCGATCAGATCCATGGCCTCGTCCCAAGTGATGTCGACGAGTTTGCCGCCCTTACGCGCCTTCGGCGAGCGCAGGCGGTCCGGATTGTAGTGACCCTGCAAACCGGACTGACCCATCTGACAAAGCTTGCCCAGGTTTACCGGCGAATCCGGGTTACCCTCAAGCTTGAGGATACGCCCCTCGCGGACTCGACCGTGCAGGCCGCAGCCGGCCGGGCACTGGCGACAGGTACTCGAATACCAGACGCCGATACCGGGGATCACATACTCCTCCGGCGTCAGATACGATGTTACCGTTTCCTTGCCTTCCTCAAGCGTGACCGTGCTCGGCATATCGCAACCCGCGACAGTGGCGCCGACGCCACTCCAGCCCATCAGCTTGAGGAACCCCCTACGATTGATATTTTTCAGACCCATATTCCACTCCGAAAAGTTTTGTTGTCACGGGTAGACCGTCACCCTGGCCGGGGTCGGCCTTATTTATTTATGGCACTTCCAACAGTCATGCGGACCGTTGTTTGCCTCGTGACATCTCCTGCAAAAACCCATGTTGAGCGGCTTGACCTTATGCGCGACGGTCATCTTCTTGACCTCGCCGTGACAGAAGGCGCAAACCTCGGACACGTTCTCGACCTTCATCCCCTTGTTGTCGAAGACGAATCGACGAAGATGTTTTTCATGAGTGAAATGCACGAAATCGGGAACGTCATGAACCTTCTTCCAGGGTGGCGGCTCATGCTTCTCCCAGTACTCGGTCAGCTTCTTGATGCGCGGTTTGTCGGTCGCGATCACGCTATGGCATCCCATGCACTTTCCGGTCGGGGGAATACCGGCGACCTTGCTGCGCCGGGCATAGGTGTGGCAGTACATGCAGTTGATCTTGTTGACGTCTGCATGGATGTAATGCGGAAATTCGATGGGCTGCTTGACGTCTTCCCCGTCGTACGTGCCCTCAGGCGGCACGGCGTTCGGCACCAGAGAGTCTTTCTTGCCGGCGGCAAAGGTCTCAGTGGCCCCGAATACCAGCAGCATACAAACGAGCAATGCGGCTGTACGCAACATGGTGGAAGACAACAACGAAGATGCAGAGCAAGACGCCCCACAATCAGACGCACGCCCTGCTGAATAAAGATGAGTAGCCAACATCTCCCCCTCAATCCCTGTTCAAATTCAGGTTATATGTAAGTGACGCGGGAAAACGAATCGTGACGACTCATACCCCCCAATCGTACACCGCCAAAATTAAAGCTGGCCCTTCATTCGCCTCCCCGAGACTACCGAGAGTACGCGAGCGCCAATCAATTTAGTATGTTTTCTACGGTAAAACCAAAATGCGGCGATATCTAGAACGGACGATTTTTTGCCCCTAGTAGACTTCCCACTGGAGCGCCGACAAGACATTCCGAACGAGCTGTCAGTGGAGTTTGAATCCTAGACCATCAAGATGCGCCATGTCAATCTTGATCTGATCCCTAATATATCAATAACCCATTCAATGACAATACGTTTTCTGAGGGTTTTCTGACAAATTTAGTCACATTTTTTCGGGTGTGATATCAAACGGGATTATCGACATCAATAAAACGCCAGTCCAAATCGAAATAACCCGCCAATTCCTTCGCCAGCGCACAAATACCATAACGTTCAGTGGCATGATGGCCGGCGGCAAAATAGTGAATGCCCGTCTCCCGACAAACATGGAAGGTCTGCTCCGAAACCTCACCACTAATGTAGGCGTCCATACCCGCCTCCGCTGCCGCCTGACAATAGCCATCCGCCGCACCCGTACACCAACCCACGCGCCGAATCTCTTCAGCGCCCCCCGGCAGATGCAAGGGCGTCCTACCCAGCGCCTTGCCGATGCGATCGGCGAACCCCTTTGCCGACAGCGGCCGTGACAGTACACCGCGCAGCGCCAACCCCCCGCCGTTGCCGAGTTCCCCCTCGACCTCTATACCGAGACGCCGCGCCAACTCCACATTATTCCCGATCTCAGGATGGGCATCGAGGGGCAGATGATAGGCCAACAGGCTGACATCGTGGCCCAACAATTTTTGCAGCCTGCGCCGCTTCATTCCTGTGATAACGGGCGCCTCATTTTTCCAAAAGTAGCCGTGATGCACGATGATCGCGTCGGCGTCGGCCGCGATCGCGGCTTCGATTAGATCAAGGCTCGCCGTGACGCCTGCCACCAGCCTTCGGACCTCGCTACGACCCTCGACCTGGATGCCGTTTGGGGCATAATCCTGGAAACGCTCGCAGTCGAGACGCTCATTGCAATACCGCTCGATGTCTTTTAATTTCGCCATTGGGATACTCGCTTTGTTCGAGGGCTAGATGGTAGAGTAGGTCCATGATGTGGCGCAAACTTCTTCCCTATTTCATCCAAGGCATATCTGTCGGACTTATCGGTGGTATCGCACTGATATTCATTCAGAACACGCACCTATTTCAAGACAGGTCAGTCATCGAGATCAAGGAAACCCCGGCGGCCTCGGTGAGGGCGGTCGGTGTGGATTCCGCGGCGGCTCACGGCCTGAGTTACGCCGGTGCGGTGGAGCTGGCGGCGCCTGCCGTCGTCAACATCTTCACGACCAAGGTCATAACGAGAGCGCCCTCGTTCTTCGAAGACCCGAGGTTGCGTCGTTTTTTCGGAGAGGGGGGACATCAGCGGCCACAGCGCCAATCCAGTCTGGGATCGGGCGTCATCGTCAGTGAGGCCGGATATATCCTCACCAACAACCACGTCATCGAGGGTTCTGATGAGATCCTGGTCGCCCTCAACGACGAACGCACAGCGCCGGCCATCATTGTCGGCAGTGACCCCGAGAGCGATATCGCGGTGCTCAAAATCGAACTTCGCGAACAACTGCCGACAATCGTTTTCGGCCATTCGGAAACGCTGAAGGTCGGCGATGTCGTGCTCGCGATCGGCAACCCCTTCGGGGTCGGTCAAACCGTGACTCAGGGCATCGTCAGCGCGCGCAACCGGGCCCACCTGGGCATCTCTACCTTTGAAAACTACATTCAGACCGATGCGGCCATCAATCCCGGCAATTCCGGCGGCGCTCTGGTCGACGCCGAAGGTCATTTGATCGGCATCAATACCGCTATCTTCTCGCGTTCCGGAGGATCCCAGGGCGTAGGCTTTGCCGTGCCGGTATCTCTGGCTAAAACGGTCATGACGCAAATCATCGAGACGGGTCATGCCGTACGCGGCTGGCTGGGCATAGAGATACAGAATTTGTCACCGTCCTTGGCCGAGTCCTTTGGCGCGCCCGGTGAACAAGGTGCGCTGATCGCGGGAACGATGATCGACGGACCGGCTGCGAAAGCGGGTCTGCAGGCCGGCGATATCATTACAAATATCGACGGCAATCCCATTCACAACCCGCAGGAAGCCCTGAATCGGATCGCCTCCGTCAGGCCGGGAAGCATGGCAAATGTCGAGGTCTTGCGCAACGGCGCCAGAATGAAGGTTGAGGTAACAGTCGGTAACCGACCCGCGCCCGCCGCCACGGCGCGTTGACGGCCCGTCGCGATATGGTGTGGCGCAAATGCCTATCTCCGAACTAACAGTTGAAAAACCTTCATGCGGCACAATTCGGCGTTGCCTTGCGCTCTCCTGAAACTTTTTCAACAGCCCGCTAAATTCAATCTCAATTTCCTGCGGATTTAATGCGGCGCAATCGCGACTAATCCTCCGCCCTTTCCTCTTCGTCCCCTTCCTCCGGCACCGACAGCATTCGCGAAAAGAACACACCCGCCTCGAACAGAACCCACATCGGCACCGCGAGCAGCGTCTGAGAAATGACATCGGGTGGCGTCAGCAACATACCAAGCACGAACACCGCAACGATCACGTAAGGCCGCTTCGCGGTCATTGCCGCCGGTGTCGTGAGCCCCGCCCAAACCAGCAACACCGTCGCGATCGGGATCTCGAAGGCCATCCCAAAAGCAAAAAACAGTTTGAGAACGAAATCCAGGTATTTGCTGATATCGGTCATGACGGTAACCCCTTCAGGGGCGACTCCGATGAAGAAGGCAAAGACCAAAGGAAAAACGACGAAATACGCAAAGGCCATACCTGTGTAGAACAACAGGCTGCTAGAAACCAACAAAGGCAGCACGATACGGCGCTCCCGCTGATACAGGCCCGGCGCGACGAATCCCCAGACATGATAGAGAATGAACGGCATACCGAGGAAGGCCGCCAGCACCAGGGTGAACTTGAACGGGGCAAGAAACGGCGACGCCACCTCGGTCGCGATCATGCTTCCACCCTGTGGCATGTGTGAAAGCAGGGGTTGCGCGAGCAACGCATATAAGGTGTTAGCGAATGGGAACAGACAAGCGAAGATCACCGCGACCGCGATCAGAATGCGCATCAACCGCCCCCTGAGTTCGATCAGGTGCGTCAGCAGCGGCTGATCGACGTCCGGAGGATACTTATGGGGTGTTGCCATGATCAGCAGTAGAATCTTTCTTGGTATCGGAATTGTGGGTATCGGAGTTGCCGGTCTCGACGTTCGGGGCGACGTCATCCGAGCGCTCGGTTGTCGACGGAGCGGGGGCGGGCTTTGCTGCGGAACCTACCGGAATCGTCGCCTTGGTCTCGTCGATGACCTCATGCAGCTCGGCGATCCGGGACTCTTCGGTCATGCGGCGTTTGATTTCCTCGGCCCGGTTGACTTCCATATCGAGTTCGCTACGGACATCGCCGATGAAGCGCCGGGCCTTGCCCACGTATGTACCCGCAGTCCTCAGCAGAGCCGGTAACTCCTCGGGCCCAACGACCAGGAGCGCGACGATACCGACGAGCATGAGCTCCCAAAAACCAATATCAAACATAACTATCCGCTGCCATCGCGGGGCCGATGAAAAGACTATTCACTGAACCGATTGCGGCCGCAACTCAGACCTTGTCCTTCTCCTTGGCCGCCTCGGCGGAGGCATCGACATTGGCATTGGCATTGGCATTGGCATTGTCGGTATCGTGATCGATTTCCTTATTTTCGGCGTCCGCCTTCTGTTCTTCCTGATCCATGGCGTCACGGAAGCCCTTGACGGCGCCGCCCATATCCTTACCGATCGAGTGCAACTTCTTGGTCCCGAACAACAGCACCACAATCAACAGAACGATCAATAATTGCCAGACGCTAATTCCCATAACAACTCCTCGGTGCTTAATCGAATCACGGCGCGGGCCGTATTAATTTATTACTGCGCGAAAACGTGGTTTTCGCTTGCAACCAAAGGGGCGAGCAAGTCACGCCCCTTTGGAAACCCCAATATATCGTAGTCTGAAAGGCTTCACTTGGTGCGTGACGCCTTTTCCTCGTGTCCCGATATGCCGATACGACGCTGCAACTCGGCAACGACATCGTCAGGATGAAGTCCCGTATGCGCAAGCAGGATCAAGCAGTGAAACCAGAGATCGGCCATCTCATAGACGACCTGACCGCAATCCCCGCCCTTGGCGGCAATAACGGTCTCGGTCGCCTCCTCGCCGATCTTTTTCAAGATCGAATCCAGGCCTTTGTCGTAGAGCATCGCAACGTATGATCCCTTAGGATCGGCGCCTTTGCGCTGCTCCAGAGTGGCGGCCAGGGCGTTGAGTATATCGTCCTTATTCAGACCCGTCATTCCGGTAGATCTCCCCCGTAGATTTCCTTGGCCTGCCGGATAACGGGTTCGACGACCTGCCAGCCGTCGTCTCCCAGGCGGCGATAAAAACAATGATGGCGCCCCGTATGACAGGCGATCCCGCCCTGCTGCTCCACGATCAGCAGTACCGCGTCACCGTCGCAATCGAGCCGGATCTCCTTGACGTCCTGAACATGCCCCGAAGACTCCCCTTTGTGCCAGAGCCGTTGCCTGGAACGCGACCAGTAGACCGCATGGCCGAGCCTGGCTGTCAGCGTCAGGGCCTCGCGGTCCATCCACGCCTGCATCAGGACCTGTCCCGTCAAGGCCTCCTGGGCGATCGCCGCGACGAGTCCGTCGGCATTCCATTTGACCTCATCCAGCCAGGCTGGCTCTGTCGTCATTTGCACAGCCCCACTATAACCGGATCTCTACGCCGCGGGTCTGCATCGCCCGTTTGGCGTCGCCCACCGTATAGTCGCCGTAATGAAAGATACTGGCCGCCAGCACCGCGTCGGCCTGTCCGGCCGTCACGCCTTCGACGAGGTGTTCGAGTGTGCCCACGCCACCGGACGCGATGACAGGGACTTCGACCGCCGCCGATACCGCCCGGGTCAGAGCCAGATCGTAACCGTCACGGGTACCGTCGCGGTCCATGCTGGTCAACAGGATCTCACCGGCGCCAAGCTCGGTCATGCGGCGCGCCCACTCGATAGCGTCGATGCCCGTTGCCCGCCGGCCACCGTGGGTGAATATCTCCCAGTGACCGCACGCATCGTCATCAACGCCTTTGGCGTCGATGGCGACGACGATGCATTGCACGCCGAAGCGATCTGCGGCGGCGCGCACGAAATCAGGATTGTGAATTGCGGCTGTATTGATCGCGACCTTGTCGGCCCCGGCATTGAGCATACGGCGGATGTCGGCCAGTTCGCGGATACCGCCGCCCACCGTGAGCGGGATGAAGACTTCGCTGGCAACCTGCTCGACGACGTGGACCATGGTGTCGCGATCCTCTGAACTCGCCGTGATGTCCAGAAAGACCAGTTCGTCCGCGCCTTGGGCATCATAGGCACGAGCGACCTCGACGGGGTCTCCGGCGTCGATGATATCGACAAATTGAACCCCTTTGACGACGCGACCCTTGTCGACATCGAGACAAGGGATGATGCGTTTGGCGACACCCATGTCAGGCGTTTTCCTCCGAACGCAACTTGTCGACAAGGGCCTGACAGGCCCTAAGATCCAGGCTGCCTTCGTAAAGCGCTCGCCCCAGAATCGCACCCTCGATACCTACGCCTGAGGCCTCGACGAGTCTGCGGATATCATCCTCGCTGCTGACTCCGCCCGAGGCGATGACCGGAATATTGATGGCCTGAGCCAGAGCGACCGTAGCCTCGACGTTGACCCCCTGCATCATGCCGTCGCGACTGATGTCGGTATAGATGATCGCTTCGACGCCATCGTGTTCGAAATGCCGGGCGATGTCGATGACGTCGTGGTGAGAGAGTTTCGACCAGCCGTCGATAGCGACGCGGCCGTCACGCGCATCGAGTCCGACGATAATGTGGCCGGGATAGGCCACCGCGACGTCGGCCACGAAGTGCGGCTGATTCACCGCGGCAGTACCGATGATGACATAACGCACTCCGGCATCGAGATAGGCCTCAATGGTCTCGTCGTCGCGGATGCCGCCGCCGACCTGAACCGGGACGTCCGGAATCGCCTCGACAATCTCGTGGATCAAGCCGGCATTGGTCGGGCGGCCGTCGGTGGCGCCATCGAGATCGACGACATGCAGTCGCCGCGCGCCCGCCTCGGCCCAGCGCCGAGCCATTGCCACGGGATCATCGGAAAAAACGGTGTCGTCATCCATCCTGCCCTGGCGCAGACGGACACACTGCCCCCCTTTGATGTCGATCGCTGGTATCAGCAACATGGATCGTTTCCTCTACTTGTTTTATTTCATCACACGTAAACGGATCTCCGGCCAGGCAAAAGACTCACTCGCCTTGCCAGCGCAAGAAATTCCCTAACAGGACCAATCCCATCTGCTGACTCTTCTCAGGGTGAAACTGGACCGCGAATGCGGACCCCTTGGCCAGCGCGGACGTAAACGTCAGCCCGTAGTCGGTCTCGCCGACCGACACGGCAGGATCGTCGGGCGCGACATAATAGCTGTGCACGAAATAGAACCACGACTCGTCGGGGATGCCTTCCCAAAGCGGGTGAGGACGCGCCTGACGCACCCGGTTCCATCCCATGTGCGGGACCTTGAGCATGGGGTCGTCGATACGGCTCGAGAAGTGCCGCACCTCGCCCGGGACCAGTCCAAGGCCCGGCGTCCGCCCGCCCTCCTCGCTGGAATCGAGCAAGGCCTGCATGCCCAGACAGATCCCCAGGAAGGGCCGGTCGCGCACGCATTGACCGAGGACCTCTTCGAGTTCAAGTCGATGCAATTCAGACATACAGGCGTGCAAGGCACCGACGCCCGGCAAGACCACGCGCTCGGCCTTCAGGATTCGTTCCGGATCATGACTGACGGTAACCTCGTCGGCGCCCACGTGTTCGAGGGCCTTGGCCACGGAACGGATATTCCCCATGCCATAGTCGATGACGACGACGGAACTCATGCTGCGATCCCCGGAACGTTATGCCGATGCGCTTCGTTACTACTCATGCCCCTATTGTCGATACCTATATTGTTGATACCAGGGGCTCGGGTCGAATCGTTCATTCTATCAGATTCCGAAAGCTCTTTTATGCCAAGAGGTTACCGATCGATACCGCCCACCTTCATCCGGGGCTATTTCGAAAACGGACCGATACCCCTACAGTGCGCCCTTCGTCGAGGGCACGACGCCGGACATACGCGGATCAGGCTCCAAGGCCTGCCTTAAGGCGCGGCCGAAGGCCTTGAAGACCGTCTCCACGATATGGTGCGCGTTCTTGCCTCGCAGACTGTCGATATGCAGTGTGCACGGGACGTGATTCACGAGCCCTTGAAAGAATTCCAGTACGAGATCGACATCGAACTCACCGATCCGGTCGCGGATAAGATCAACGTGATACTCAAGTCCCGGACGACCGGAGAGGTCGATGACAACACGCGATAAGGCCTCGTCAAGCGGTACATAGGCATGACCATAGCGCCGCACTCCTTTCTTATCGCCAAGCGCGTCGCGAATCGCCTGTCCCATCGTGATACCGATGTCCTCAACCGTGTGGTGCGAATCGATATGCAGGTCACCGTCGGCCCGGATCGTGAGATCGATCAGGCCGTGGCGGGCAATCTGATCCAACATGTGATCGAGAAAGGGCACGCCGGTCGCGAACTCCGTCTGGCCGCTGCCGTCAAGATTGACCGCGACCTCGATCCTGGTTTCCGCGGTCTCACGTTTGACCGTAGCCTTGCGTTGTTTCATGAGTTCACTCCTCGCCACCACCCATACGATACTCCGCCGATCGCGCGTGCGCGGTCAAACCTTCTGCACGCGCCAGCTTGGACGAAGTCTTGCCCAGTGTCGTCATCGACTGCCCGGAACACATGATCAGACTGGAACGCTTCTGGAAATCATAGACCCCGAGCGGCGACGAAAAGCGCGCCGTGCGCGAGGTCGGCAGGACGTGATTGGGTCCCGCGCAATAGTCGCCAATCGCCTCGGCCGTGTATCGTCCAAGGAATATCGCGCCGGCATGGCGGATCTTTTTACTCAGTGCCAGTGGGTCCTCGACGGAGAGTTCAAGATGCTCCGGGGCTACGAAGTTGGCGACCTCGGCCGCCTCGTCGAGATCGCGGACGTGGATCATCGCGGCGCGGCTGGACAACGAACTGCGGATGATGTCGGCACGCTCCATGGTGGGCAGCAACTTGTCGATACTGGCCTGAACCGCATGCAGATAGTCCGCATCCGGGCTGACCAGAATGGGTTGGGCGTCCTCGTCGTGCTCGGCCTGGGAAAACAGGTCCATGGCAACCCAATCCGGGTTGGTGCCGCCGTCACAGATCACCAGGATCTCGGATGGCCCGGCGATCATATCGATACCAACAGCGCCGAACACCATGCCCTTCGCGGTCGCGACATAGATATTGCCGGGACCGACGATCTTGTCGACGCGCGGCACGGTCTCGGTTCCGTATGCCAGAGCGGCAACGGCCTGGGCGCCGCCAAGCGTGAAGATGCGGTCGGCGCCGACGACGTGGGCCGCAGCCAGCACGAGTTCATTGACCGCCCCGTCCGGGGTCGGCACGACCATGATCAGTTCCTTGACCCCGGCCACACGCGCCGGTACGGCGTTCATGATCACGCACGACGGATAGATGGCCTTGCCGCCCGGCACGTAAAGTCCGACGCGATCCATGGGCGTGACTTGCTGACCGAGCAAGGTGCCGTCAGCCTCGGTGTACGACCACGAATCGACCTTTTGATGTTCATGATAAAGCCGGACGCGCTCGGCGGAAAACTCCAGCGACTGGCGCTGATCGGCCGGCAGCGCCTCGAAGGCCGCCTTGACCCGGTCCAACGGGATCTCGAGCTCGGACATCGAGGTCGCGCAGAGCCGGTCGAAACGATTGGTGTATTCGATCAGGGCGGCGTCGCCCCGGCTACGGACGTCGGCGATCACCTTGCTGACGGTCTCGGTGACCGCCGCATCGGAAATGGACTCCCAGCTCAGGACAGCTTCCAGCGCCTCCCAGAAGCCGCCGTCCGTCGTACTCAAGCGTTTGATCTTTGCCATCAAAATCAGCCTTCTCTAAAAACCGAACCTAGCGGATACCCGCACCCAAACGATCGATAAAACCCCGCACCTGATCGTGCTTCATCTTCATCGAGGCCTTGTTGACGATCAGCCGTGAACTGATGGACATAATCTCCTCGAGTTCGACCAGCCCGTTGGCGCGCAAGGTGTTGCCGGTATCGACAAGGTCGACAATGCAATCGGCCAGGCCCACGAGAGGCGCCAACTCCATCGAACCATAGAGCTTGACGAAATCGGCCTGAATGCCACGCGCCGCGAAGTAAGCGGCGGCGATCCGTACATACTTGGTCGCAACCCGAACCCGGTTACCGTTCAGAACGAAGCCTTCGGGCGCGGCCAGGGCCATGCGGCAGCGGGCGATATTCAGGTCGAGGGGTTCGTAGAGGCCGTCGCCGCCATATTCGATCAAAACGTCCTTACCGGAAACGCCGAGGTCGGCGGCCCCGTTATCAACGAAGGTCGGCACGTCCGTTGCCCTAATCACGAGCAATTGCACACCCGGCACGGAGGTATCAAATATCAGTTTGCGCGAGGTCTCGGGGGATTCTGTCGGCACGACCCCGGCCTGCGCCAGCAACGGCAGCGTCTCGGTCAGGATCCGTCCCTTGGAAACGGCAATGATCATACGATTCGTCATGGCTTATTCCTGCACTCGCGATTCACGCAGGCACACGGTGGATGTCCGCCCCGAGTTGTGCGAGCTTTTCCTCGATACATTCATAACCTCGATCGATGTGGTAGATCCGGTCCACCAGGGTCTGGCCCTTGGCCACGAGTCCGGCCAGAACGAGACAGGCCGAGGCGCGCAGATCCGTGGCCATGACCGGCGCACCGTGCAATCGCTCGACCCCTTGCACGATAATGGTATTGCCTTCCAAACTCAGATTGGAACCCATGCGCTGCAGTTCCGGAACATGCATGAAGCGGTTCTCAAAGACCGTCTCGGTGATCTTGCCGATCCCGCTCGAGATCGCATTCAAAACAGTGAACTGAGCCTGCATGTCCGTCGGAAACGCCGGATATGGCGCGGTCCTGAGATCGACGGCCTTGGGGCGGCGCCCCGTCATATCCAGGGAGATCCAATCCTTGCCCGTTTCGATACTGGCGCCAGCCTCGCGCAGCTTGGAGAGGACTGCGTCCAGAAGATCGGGCCCCGTGTCGCGCAACATCACCTTACCGCCCGTGATCAGGGCCGCGACCAGATAGGTGCCGGTCTCAATCCTGTCGGGTAAAACGCGATGGTGAGTGCCATGCAGGCGTTCGACACCGTCGATAACGATCATGTCGGTCCCGGCCCCCTCGATACGTGCGCCCATACTGATCAGACAATCCGCAAGGTCTGTTACTTCCGGCTCACGAGCGGCGTTCTCTATGATCGTCCTGCCCTCGGCCAGCGTTGCGGCCATCATGATGTTCTCGGTGCCGGTCACGGTGATCATGTCCATGCAGAGCTTCGCACCCTTGAGCCCGTCGGTACGGGCGCGGATATAACCACCCTCGACCTCGATCTCGGCGCCCATGGCCTCAAGGGCGCGGATATGCAGATCGACGGGTCGGGTGCCGATCGCACAGCCGCCGGGCAGAGAGACCACGGCTCGGCCGTGCCTGGCCAGTAAAGGTCCGAGCACCAGGATCGAGGCACGCATGGTCTTGACGAGGTCATAAGGCGCGATGAACTCCTTGATCGGCGCGGCATTGATCTCGATGTTCATGGATTCGTCGATCATGAGTTCAACGCCCATTCGGCCCATAAGCTCCATGGTGGTCGTGACGTCGTTGAGATGCGGAACATTGCTGACAATCAGCGGCTCGTCCGTCAACAAGGCCGCCACCATGATCGGCAGAGCCGCGTTCTTGGCGCCGGAAATGCGAATGCTGCCTGTGAGAGGACGTCCTCCCGAGATCCGAAGCTTATCCACGATCTAGCACGCACCGCCGGAAAGGAAAAACCGCCGCAGCACTAACACGTGGTGCCCTGATCCCCTTCGCGGGGTGGCGTGGCCGTGCGAATGGACAGAGCGTGTATGGCGCCCTCCATATTCGAACCCAGGGTGGCGTAAACCATCCGGTGCTGTTGGATACGACTCTTTCCGGCAAATGCCTCTGAGATTACGATGGCCTCAAAATGCGTCCCATCACCAGTCACCTGCACGGCGCTGCCCGGCAGGCCGGTTTCGATCATTGCCTTGATATCCGCTGTATCCACATCACACCAAAATAAGAGGAACCGCCGATAAATCACGGGTTCCTATGCTAAAAATCCAGTGAAAATTCCACTCCAGACCGCACACTATAGTAAAACTGGTCCGCAATAGGCAATGCCCAGGCCCTATACTTGTCCGGAATTTATCAAAGGCCCCGTAGATGGCCGACGGCGGCAGGTCATGCAGTCAGGCCGAGCACCTCTTCCAGACGGGAGACCGACGCCATGGCCAGCATCTGCTCGGGAACATGAGAGAACGTGACGCTGCCGCCTTTGGCGCGATTGATTTTCACGAGCTCTACGAGCAGAGCGAGTCCCGCGCTGTCCGAACGCGACACCCCTTCCAGATTGACCTGAATGTCGCCCGAATGCCCCTGGAGTACTTGCTCGCACTGGGCCAACAGGTCCGGTACCGTCTGAAAACTCAACTCACCTTCGAGGTGAAATCGGCCATCGCCATCGGCACGAATCTGCGGAGTGGTAGACATCTCAGCCACTGGTCACCGCCTGGTTCTTGTCTTTGATCTTGTGTATCAGCTCTTCAATGCTCCCGGCGCTGATTTCATTTTTGAAAGAGGCCCGGTAGTTCACGACCAGGCTGACGCCGTCGATCTTGACGTCATAGATCTTCCAAGCGCCGTTGCTCTGGAACATGCTGTAGTCGATGGACAAAGGTTTGTCGCTATCGACCCGGACC
>Ga0114931_10002116_pt1 | contig 25330 bp, 29 predicted proteins | sample 2SBtaG_FD_89579 | JGI IMG/M metagenome (GOLD analysis project Ga0114931, IMG submission 89579) | Deep subsurface microbial communities from Kolumbo volcano to uncover new lineages of life (NeLLi) - 2SBTROV14_V59a metaG | ecosystem: Environmental > Aquatic > Marine > Volcanic | place: Kolumbo... | reverse complement strand
TGTGCCGGCCACGAAGTGCTCTATCAGTTTGCTTTGTTGACTTGGGGTAAGTCTGCTTTTTCGTTGGTACATAGTAGCTATTTTAGACTTCTTTCTACTCCTTAGCTACTTCAGCCCCTAAAAGATTTTAACAAGGCTATAGAGCTAGACCCCAAGTATGCGACCGCTTACTATAATAAGGGTATTGCAAAGGCCCAACTGAAAAACTACAGGGGAGCAATAGAGGACTATAAGAAAGCAATAGAGCTTAATCCTAAATATGCCGACGCATACTATCGCAGGGGTATTGCGAAGACTGAACTGAAAAACTATGAAGGAGCAACAAAGGATTTTGATGAAGCTTCAAAGCTTGACTCAACTAAATCTAAGTCAGAAGCAATTCAAGTTTTTATGGTAAGGGGCCTAAAAAGGAGGAATCTAGGTGATAACAAAGGAGCAATAGAGGATTATAGCAAGGCCATAGAGCTTAACCCTGAAGACCCTTTCCCAGGGCTAACGCTGAGTTTAATCTTGAAGATTATGAGGGAGCAATAAAGGATTATAATAAGGCAATTGAGCTAGACCTGCAGCTAAGGTCTAAGATGGCTGAAGCATACAATAGCAGGGGTATTGCGAAAATAGCTTTAGGTCAAAAAAACCAAGGCTGTGTGGACTTAATTAAAGCTGCTAAACTAGGGTATAAAGAGGCTCGTATACTGCTAAAGAAATATTGTAAGAAGTAGAGGGGTGAAATTCAAAGTTGCTTATAGAGTTATTGTTTCTAGGGTCGACTGCTATAATCTATAGTTAATATAAGAGCCCACCTTTACTCGTCTACCGATTTAAATTTGGCACGGATATTGTCAATATAGTCCTTACGGTTCTTTCGTATCTTTGCCATCTCTTCTGGAGGTGCCTTAGTGTCAGGGTCGTATCTAGCTCCCCATATTGCCAGCTCTATAATAATTGGTACAAGGTCCAGGCACTTTTTAGTAGGGGAATATATGAACTGCTTTTTATTTTCGGGGTCTCTTCTTTTAGATATTATTCCCTCTTTTTCAAGATTCTTTAGTCTGTCAGACAGTATATTTGTAGAGATGCCTTCATCAGACCCAAGGAACTCTGTATAGCGGCTCTTATCGAAGTGCAGTATATCCCTCAGTATTACCAAGCTCCATTTGTCTCCGAAGATTTCCAATGAAAAAAATATAGGGCAATTTTTCCTCTTTTCGTCTGTCATAATTTAAATTATATTAAATAGCTTGCATTGTGCAAGTTATTGTGCTAGCTTGTTATTGCTTGCAGAACGCAAGTAATAAATTCCGGGATGTAAGTAATAAAGTAGATGTAAGTAATAAATAAATGAGAGGAGTATAATGCAAAATAGAGTTGTATGGTTCGATATACCGGTAAGTGATTTGGACAGGGCGAAGGAATTTTACTCCAAGGTATTCGATGTGGAGATGATAGATAATGAAATGGGACCTAACAAAATGTCTATGTTCCCGTTTGAGCCCGGTGTGGCTTCGGGGTGTCTAGTCCAGGGGCCGGACTATAAGCCGAGTGCCGAAGGTACGACAGTTTATCTATACGGCGGGGAAGATCTTTCGGTGCCGTTAGCAAGGGTAGCGGAAGCCGGCGGAACTGTATTGCTGGATAAAATGAGTATCGGCGAGTACGGTTTTATTGCTTATTTCCTCGATACCGAGGGAAACAAAGTAGCAATACACAGTATGTCGTAAGGGTTTTGGAGAAGAGTTTCGATTCGCTCCGGCAGGCTTAATACGCTTCCGGAATATTACTTCGGGAGAGGGGGGCATAAGTGCTGTCCGCTTACGGCTAGAAAATTTAGGGGCGCATGCTTCTTGTATACTGTCTTAGTTGAGTCCGTTGAAAGATTGATCGAAGCTCAGTATGCCGGAGAATAAAGAACCTTCGGGATTAGTGCTCCCGGCCTCAGAAGTGTCAGATTCTAAGCTCAAGCGTCTACACCCTGTACAATTATGAGTAAAGGGGCCAAATGTGCTGTTAAATCCGCTGCCATCCCTGAAAAACCACAGTACGAACTCAGCGATTGCCCGTCTCTCGAGCCAACACAGTTTCGCTGGGAAAAAGCTCGGCTAGAACCCGGCCCGTTTAGAATTACACTCAAGTTAAATCCGCGGTCACTGCCGCGCCCGCCTATTGCTCACAGAGCTGCTACGGCTATTATAGCGCCAGCGCTTTTCATATTCATACCGCCTTGATTCATTAGTCCAATTATACATTCCGGATATATGAGATAGTAAGGGGTATTTAATGATTGCCGAAACATAATAAAGTGAATATAGGAGCTTTTGTAAGGTGTCAGATATTAGTACATGATTTTTATATTCGTATGTTTGGCAATTATGGCTTTTACTGCCGGGTTAACTAAGTTTATTTAACTATTAGTAAGGTTTGCGCTGAGATCTGGGGTGAATATCGAATATGCTTGACAAATACCTTTGTGGTACAAAGTTTGCACCTTGTATCAGAAAATGGCCGAATATCCAAAAGAACTTAAGCTTAAGGATGGGACCATCGTAATGGCTAGGCCGCTTGAGCCGCCGGATACGGAGGCTCTGTATGGATTCTTTGTGGGAATTCCGCGGTACGATATGCTTATATATAAAGACGATATATCGACGCGGGAATCGATTGAGAGCTGGTTCACTAACCCGATTTACAATAAGTTGGTTCAGCTTGTTTGTATTAAAGACACGGAGATAGTTGCAAAGGGAACACTCCATAACGAAGGCCTTTATTGGTCGGACGCTGCCGAAATCAAACTCATTGTGCATCCCGATTACAGAGGCTTGGGTCTGGGCTCACAAATGTTCCACATACTGCTGAACGAAGGTATAAATAAGAATTTCAGGAAAATAATAGTAAGGTATGTTACGGGTAATTTAAGTTTCTCGAAGATTTTGAGCCACTATGGATTTGAGCCCGAAACAGTGCTCAACTCATATATTAAAGATGAAAAGGAAGGAGTTACCAAGGATTTGATAATAGCCTCATATAATCTCGATAATTGGGATAGGAGGTTCGAGTTTTATTACACCATGCATTCAAAGCGGTGAAAGTTGCTCATATGGATTGTAAGCTATGACGGAAGGTGATAATCTCATTGAGGTATCAATTGCTACGGAATTAAAAAACGGTAAGGTACGTATGAAAGATAGCCGTGAGACAGCGAGCAGGCATAGGGGTAAAATGAGTAAAAGCATGAGTGAATCGAAAGGGCCGCTAAACCAGAATCAAGAGATCGGTTATGTGTCCGAGGACATGCTCCGCATGATTGTGGAATCGGCGCCTAACGGGATGTTAATGACGGACGAGAAGGGAAAGATACTGTACTTAAACCCGCAGATTGAAAAAATGTTCGGTTACTCTAAGAGCGAATTATTGGGTCAGCACGTAGAGGAGTTAGTACCGCAAAGATACTCAGAGAGCCACGCTACTTATCGTAAAAAGTATATTGCCGAGCCCGAAGCGAGAGTGATGGGTAATGGAAGAGACCTATTCGCTCAACATAAAGACGGAACAGAAATACCTGTTGAAATTGGTCTTAATCCTGTAAAGACCGAGCAGGGGGTTATTGTCATAGGCACAGTCATAGATATTACAGAGCGGAAACGCACGGAAAAACTCCTTATTGAGAGGGAGGAAAGACTCCATGAAATAATGGACAATACAACCGACGCGATAGTTGTATTCGATAATGAAGGGGTGGTCGAGACTTGTAATAGACGGACTAATGCGCTTTTAAGCTCAGGTAACGAGGAGTTACGGGATATACGGGACATAATCACACCTGAAAACAGAGACGGTTTCTCAGAAATACTGAAGAGGGCCAAGGGAGGGGACAAGATAACGGATATCGAAACCGAGATAATAGGGAAGGGAGGAAAGAGAATATCTGTCAGCGCCAGTCTCGTTTATACCAATAGCGAGGTCGGAAAATTTATAATAACAATAAGGGATATTAGCGAAAGACTAATGATCAGGCAAAAGATAATCGACCTTGAGAAATCTCAAATTATCGGAAAAATGTCCGAGGGATTCGCGCATCATATGGGTACTCCGCTTGCGTCCATGCTGCTAAGGGTTCAGATGTTAAAGGAGGACGTGCCGGATATACCGGGTTGTGAGGATGTAAGCAAGAAACTCGACTCGATTGAAAGGCAGATATTATACGGGCAGAAGGTAATACAGCGTCTGCTTAAGTTTGTCAGTAAGCCCGGAAGCGAAAAACGCCCTGAGAGTTTATCTGAGCTCCTAAATGAATCTGTTGAGATAATCAGACCCCTTCTTAAAAAGAACAGAATTGCCGTCGAGCTGAATACCCCGGAGGATCTGAGGGTGCTTGCAGACAGTAACCTTATGCAACTTGTTTTCTCGGACACTCTGATGAATGCGGTTGATGCTATGCCCGGAGGCGGCATCATATCCATCACTGCTTTTGGTGAAGACGGCACTGAGACTGCCGAGGTAAAGATTAGTGATATGGGCCATGGAATCGCCCAGGAGACGATCCCACATGTGTTCGAACCTTTCTATACCACCAAGCCTGCCGGTAAAGGTACCGGGCTAGGTCTGTCGGTCGCGAAAAGGGTAATTAATGATCACGGAGGCGAAATCAGCATAAGTAGTAAAGTCGATAGCGGCACTACAGTGTTGATTAAGCTCCCTATTTTGAATGCGGAGGCTAGGTGTTGAAGAAATCCGAATATAAAGTCTTAGTTGTTGACGACGATCCTGAATTTGTCGATGCGGTCAAAGAGCTTCTCGATCGGAACGGTTACGGAGTGATTACCGCGTACTCGGGAAAGGAGGCGCTCGAGAAGACCAGCTCGTCCTCGGGTATTAACCTTGCTCTTCTGGATTTGGTGATGCCAATGATGGACGGCTTCACGGTTCTTGAGAGGTTAAAGGAGGTAGCTGCCGAAATGACGGTGATAATCGTTACGGGGCAGGGTACGGTGCAGACTGCGGTAGAAGCTATTAAGAAAGGCGCTTCTGATTTTATTACCAAGCCTTTTGACAAAGAAGTGCTTCTTAGCAAGCTCGATGTGCTGCGGAAAAAGTACGAGCTTGAGAGTAAGGTGGGAGAGCTTAAACAGATTATTTCGGATAAATTCGGTTTTGAGAGTATTATAAGCAGCTCAAAAGTGATGAAAGCTGTATTTGAAAAGGCGACCGCAGCGGCAAGGAGCGATGCGCCTGTGTTTATAGTAGGTGCGACCGGTACGGGGAAAGAGCTCCTCGCAAAGGCTATACACGTAAAAGGTGGGAGGTCGGATAAGCCGTTTATTGCCGTGAATTGCGGCGCTATCCCCAAAGAATTGCTCGAGTCCGAGCTATTCGGTTATAAAAAGGGGGCGTTTACGGGAGCGGTGAAAGACCACGAGGGCTTATTCATAGCTGCAAATACAGGGACTATATTTCTTGACGAAATCGGAGAGATGCCCAAGGACCTTCAGGTCAGGCTGCTCAGAGTGCTTGAGGAATATAAAGTGCGTCCTATAGGCCATACGGAGGAAGTGCCTCTCAATGTGAGAGTCATAGCCGCCAGCAACCACTCGATCGAGGAACTAAAAAGTAAATATCTAAGGGACGATCTCTTTTTCAGGCTGGCTGTGATAGTGATAGAGCTTCCACTTTTAAGTGAAAGGAGAGGGGATATACTCCTTTTAGTAGAGACTTTTATCGGAAGGTTCAACCTGAAGTATTCAAAGAATTTAAAGGGTTTATCTGAAGAAGCTTTGAATTCACTCTATAACTATGAATTTCCCGGTAATATCAGGGAGCTTGAGAATCTTATAGAAGGCATTGTTGTTGTAAGTCCTCAAGATAAGGAAGAAATAACTCTAAAAGATCTGAAAGCCCACCTTCTATGGCAGGAACCCAAAGCACGTGGACATCAAATGCTTTCATTGGATCAGCTAGAGAAATATGCATTTGAGCAAGCGCTCCGTGAAGCGAACGGAAATAAATCAAAAGCTGCAGAAATGCTGGGAATTTCAAGAGACACTCTCTACAGGAAACTTAAGGTATTTGAAATTGGTTAAACGTCCCGGCATTTAATTCTGAAAAACTGCTAGTAGTTTTTCAGAGCTTTTATTCCCCATTAAACAACCAGGTTATGCACTTTTCGCATAAGCTCATAATTTTCATTCCGAGTATCCGCCAACAGTGCTAAACATGTCAGATGTAATTTTTTAAGACGTACAGCTTTCTACCTCCATAACCTTAACTATCTTAAAATATTGAATATTGTAATTGGCATCTCTTTTGCCTTTTATTAGGTGTATAAAAATCTAGAGGAGGTATAAAAGGATGATTAGAAAAAGTATTTTAGCGTTTACGTTGTTTTTGTTGATAGCAGTGCCGCTGGGTTTCAAGTCTTATGATGCTCATGCCGCAAGCGATAAGGAAATACAGGAGCTCAAACAGATGATTGAGCAGAACCACAGGCAGAATGAGCAGAACCGCAGGCAGAATGAATTGTTGATGCAGAAGATAGACAAGATGGAGGCCGAAAAAGCGGCTAATCAGGTCCAGATGCAGGAGTTTAAATCCAAGAAGGAGGACGAGCCATTGGGAGCCGAGTTTGCGTTCACGATAGGTGCTCAGACCGGCCCGTTTAAAACAGATACGGGGTTTTACATGGGGGGAGAGCTCGGACTTCCAATCTATAAAAACCTGGGCCCTGGAAAGTTGATGGGGCTCATTAATATCAGCTGGGCTAAGACAGACGATAATGTAACTTTTCAGCCTACCGTCAACGCACTCGTACCTGGAGCTCTGCCCGAGCAAACCAGTGTCGATTTGACTACAGTCCTTATAGTTTTAGGACTTAAGTATAAACTTGAAGCGCATCCTATAATCCAGCCTTATATACTGGCGGGACCGGGGTTTGACATATTTTTCGACGACAGCGATCCGGGGAACCTGCCGGGAGGTATTGCGCCGCAGCCAAATAAGCTGAAAGGAAGGGGCTTTCCTTCAGGCCAGGGCAATGTCAAAATCGGTCTTCACGCGGGAGGAGGTGTTGATTTCAATTTAACCAAAAAGATATTCGTAGGCGCGGAAGCCCGTTACAATTATGTAGACAGAGATAACGGCTCTTTCGGCACCTACGGTGGAAGAGTAGGATTTAGATTCTAATCTCTCATTTTTTCCCGAAGCCCCTCAGGGGCTTCTCCCTCTCAACCAATAGGGCGTCCGTATACAGGATGCCCTATTCTTTTACTCTAAATTTCACAGTAGATCCAAGCTGGTACTTTTAAATATGTTTATATGGAGTAAATTGTATTCCTAAGATACGGTAGGTGTTTAGAATCAAGATATTTATTTGTCCGAATCTATGACACCTGACAATTCAGAAATCCTTAATATTGAGTAATTAGGCGTGTTCAGCTTGGCACCGAACTTGCCTATATGCTGAACATTAAGATAAAACAACGGAGGCAATAGAATGAGACGAGTTTTATATTGTTTCGCAGTCACACTTTTTCTGGTTATATCGGTAATCTTGGTGCAGAACCCTGCAAATAGTGAAGAAGGTAAAACTTCTTCCGATAATAAGAGTGCAGAGAAAGGGGAAGCGTTATTTAAAGAAAAGGGGTGTACTGGCTGTCATACGATCGGGGGAGGAAAGCTTACAGGTCCTGACCTTGCCGGAGTTACAGAGCGCAGGGAAGAGCAGTGGCTTAGGGAGTGGATAAAGAGTCCGGATAAGATGGTCATGAGTGATCCGATAGCACAGGGTCTGCTTAAAGAGTACTTCGTCCCCATGCCGAACCAGGGTCTTACGGACGAGGAAGTGGAAGAGGTGATTATATATCTTAAGTACGAGGGTTCCAAAAAAGGAAGTAATTAACGCAAAGGAGGTATTAAGTTATGAATAAAGGGAAAATCTGGTTATATAGCACGTTGCTTCTTTCGCTATTAGCCGCGGGATTAATGATTTCCTGCAACACGGATGGCGGACAGGAGACAGGTAATAAAAAAGATACGTCCCCGGCGGCCAAGCAGAACGCGAAGCTGCCTCAGGACGCTCAGGAAATAGCCGAAGAAAGAGGGCTTACCCCTGACAATATCACTGCGGCACTTAAAACGTATGTGCCGACAGGTAAGTACGACGATTATATAATGTTCGCCTCGGGTGGGCATTCGGGGCAGGTGTATGTGATAGGCGTGCCCTCGATGCGTCTTCTGAAAGCTATTGCGGTCTTCACTCCGGAGCCCTGGCAGGGATACGCATACGGCTCCGAGGAATCGGAAAACATAATAAAATCGGGCTATATGCCGGTCGGTAAAGACAAGAAACTGGATTGGGGAGATACCCATCATCCGGCTTTAAGCGAGACCGCGGGCGATTACGACGGTCAATATCTGTTTATAAACGATAAAGCGAACGCAAGGGTAGCGGTTATCGACTTAAGGGATTTTGAGACCAAGCAAATAGTAAATACGCCGAACCTGATATCGGATCACGGCTCGACTTTCGTCACACCAAATACGGAATGGGTAATTGAGGGCTCACAGTACGCAACCCCGCTGCCATTTTCAGAATACGCATCTTTTGATGAGTATAAAGAAAAATTCAGGGGACTCCTTGTATTTCATAAATTCGACCGGGAGAAAGGGCGTATAGTCGAGTCTGAGAGCTTCCAGATCGAACTCCCGCCTTACTGGCAGGACCTGTGCGACGCCGGAAAGAAGGTGAGCGAGGGCTGGGTATTCTGCAACTCCATAAATACCGAGCTTGCCACTGGTGGAATCGAGTCCGGCAACCCTCCATTTGAAGCGGGCGTGTCCCAGAGGGATATGGACTACATGCACGTGGTCAACTGGAAGAAAGCTGCGGAAGTAGCTAAGTCTGGGAAGACAAAAAAAATGAACGGAGTCAATGTAATACCTCTTGACGTAGCGATAGAGGAAGGTCTCCTGTACTTCATACCCGAGCCCAAGAGTCCTCACGGTGTGGACGTAGCACCCGGAGGGGATTATCTCGTCGTATCGGGGAAGCTCGACACGCACGCAACTATCTATGCGTTCGATAAGATACAAGCCGCGATTAAAGACAAAAACTTTGAGGGCAAGGACCCTTACGGTGTGCCAATATTAAACTACAACGATGTAGTAGCCGCGCAATTAGAAATCGGCCTTGGTCCTCTGCACACGCAGTTCGATGGTGACGGCAACGCCTATACGAGCGTATTTATCGAGAGCACGCTCGCCAAGTGGAAGCTCGGCCCTCCTTACAATACGGGCGAGGATGCTTGGACGCTTACAGAGAAGATACCCGTTCACTACAATATAGGGCATGTGTGCTGTGCCGAAGGCGATACTGTATCGCCTGACGGTAAATACTGCGTTGCCTTAAACAAATGGTCGATTGACCGCTTCACTCCTGTAGGGCCGTTACTGCCCCAGAACTTCCAGCTCATCGACGTCTCCGGCGAAAAGATGCAGCGGCTTTACGATATGCCGATCGGGATGGGAGAGCCCCATTATGTTCAGATGATAAAAGCCGATAAGCTCGATCCGTATCTCGTATATCCCGAGGTCGGGTGGGACCCGGGTACGATGAGCGTCGACCCCGATGCCGCAAAATCCGGGCAGGAAAAGATTGTCAGAAGTGACGGCAAGGTCGAAGTATGGATGACCGCCATCAGGAGCCATTTCAATCCCGAGCATATAAGCGTGAACGAAGGCGACGAGGTGGTACTCCATGTTACAAACATCGAGCGCGCAAGGGACGCCACTCACGGGTTCGGCATAGACGGTTACAACATAAACCTGAGCCTCGAGCCCGGGGAGAGCAACACGGTCAAATTTAAGGCCGATAAGCCCGGCGTATACCCGTATTACTGCACCGAGTTCTGCTCGGCGCTACACCTAGAGATGATGGGTTATTTACAGGTAAAGCCTAACAATAGTTTATAAAGCCATGGGTGAATCCCCTCGCGGTCCCGGATATCATGGTGGATTGCGAGGGGAGGGCTGGTATTTTAAAAAGTAGAATAAAAATAAAGTAGAATAGAAATAAGGGAGGGACTTACAATGAAAAAACTATATATGCTTTTTAGCTCTTTAGTAGTAGTGTTTGCGTTGGTGAGTGTTTCTTTCGGAGCGGAGAATGAAGAGTCGGCTAAGAGCTAGCAGGAGCAGGCTACGAGCACGAGGGCCCAGGTGATGAGTGTTTACGAGGAGCTGCAAAAGATGGGGGATAAGGACAACGCTACGGTTAAAGACCTGATTGCGGACGCCGTTAAGCAGCTCGGCGAAGGCGACAAGTTCCTCGAGGAGGGCGATAAGGCCATGGAGGCTCAGCAATGGGAGAAGGCTAATTACGGCTATAACATGGCCTGGCAGTATTACGTTAAAGCCGCAACGGCCGGGCTGAACGCAAAGAGTATACTGAGTGGACAGTAGCAAAGCGTACATATTAGTTTTGTTTTGTTATATTACTTCCACGTCTGTATAAGTCGGATAATTTGAACAATGGAGATTACTTAGTGAACGAACTCACTGTCGAAACTATGAAACTTTTTACAAGGGAGCACATCTATGAAGGAAAATGAACTGATACTGGGGCCGCGAGTTCCTAAGGAGCTGTGGGAGAAAGAAAAGAAGAGATTTATGATTCCCACGATTATTATGCTTGTAGCCGCGATTGTGTTATTTATCTCGATATTCCTTCCGTATTGGAAAATAACTTTATACGCACCCCAGTACCCGGGAGGCCTGGAGGCCAGTATGTATGTGAACAGGCTTACTGGCGATATAGATGAGATCGACGACCTGAATCATTATATCGGTATGAAGCCGCTGGGAGAGGCTGCCGTGCTGGAGCGGACGCTCAGTGTATTTATTATAATCGGTCTGGCGCTACTTATTGTTGGCACTATATTTGTGCACAGCCCGTTTGCTCTTTTCCTCGCCATACCGGCAATCGGTTACCCGGTGGTCTTTTTGGGCGACCTGTATTTCTGGATGCGGGCTTTCGGAACAAATCTGAGCCATAACGCCCCACTTAAAAACGCGGTGAAGCCCTTTGTCCCGCCGATTCTGGGCGACGGCAAGATCGCTCAGTTCAGCACGACTGCGACCTGGGAAATAGGGCTCTATATGTCAATAACAGCCTCATTGCTAATATTGATAGGACTCTACTTTCACAGAAGGGCTTATAAGCCTCTGGTTGTGGGGACTGCGGAGAGCGGTAAAGCAGGATAGAAAAGAGGTCAGAGAGTTTTCATGCGAAGATTATGAGCCGGCTCACAATTGCACTGCTTCTCATCGTTTCATTAACGGCGCAGAGCGCCTTTGCTGGGACATTAACGGTTTCTCCCGGGGGTGAGTTGAGTTCAATCTCCGAGGCCATTGAAGCCGCGGGAACCGGGGACACTATAGAGGTTCACGAAGGCACGTATAAAGAGCATATCGTTCTGGATAAAACACTCAGGCTTATAGGGATCGGAAACCCGCATATAGATGGTGAAGAAAAGGGTACTGTTGTTACAATCAGAGCCCCCGGATGTGTGCTTAGCGGATTCTCAGTGAGCGGGAGCGGAGAGAGCCTGTCTGTCGAACACGCGGGTATAGTGGTTGAGAACTCACCCGGCAGCATTATTGCCGATAACAATCTTGAAGACGTTCTCTTCGGCATATATTTCAAGAACTCGCCCGGAGGTGCAATACGAAATAACACAGTCGTAGGTAAAGACCTTCCGCTACCTGTCAGGGGCGATGGTATAAGGCTCTGGTATAATTCTAAGACGAAGATTCTGGATAATCATCTAATACGTACGAGAGACCTCGTAATGTGGTGGTCGGGCAATACGGTTATAAAGGGGAACACCGTGGAGAAAGGCCGCTACGGCCTACATTATATGTATAGTAACGACAATTTATTCGAAGATAACGTCTTTATAGACAATTATGTCGGCGGGTTTTTAATGTACAGCGGGAATATCACTTTTTATAATAACATTTTCGCTCGGAATCAGGGTCCGGCTACCGGGTACGGCGTGGGATTTAAGGACCTGGATAACGTAACAGCACGTGGAAACCTGTTCGTGGATAACCGTATCGGGCTATACTTGGACAACTCTCCCCATTTAATAGACTCATGGAACACTATAAGTGAAAACGTGATTGCGTTTAACGATATAGGGGCCTCATTTATGCCCTCGATCGAGCGGAATCTTATCGTTTCAAACAACTTTATCGACAACATGGAGCAAATAGAGGTAAGAGGCGGCGGTACGCTGTCGGGAAATAAGTGGGATGAAAGCGGAAAAGGGAATTACTGGAGCGACTACATAGGATATGACGGAAATAAGGACGGGGTAGGGGAGATGCCGTACAGGGCAGAGAGTCTTTTCGAGAACCTGATAGACGCTTACCCCAATTTGAGAATATTTATATACAGCCCTGTGGCCGAAGCGATAGAGCTTGCGGCAGAAGCGTTTCCGGTGATAAAACCCGAGCCTAAAGTAGAGGATTCCTACCCCCTTATGAGTCCCGTAATTCTTAAGACATATAAGATCGTAAAGGCCGGATTTTCCTACAGCTTATTCTTTCTGTCCCTATTTATGGTATTAATACCCGTATGCGCTTACCTGTATATAAAATCGAGGTGAAGTGAGTACTTTATGATAGAAGTAAGCGGTGTGACAAAGAGCTTTGGGCGTGTACTCGCAGTGGACTGCGTAACGCTTGGCGTAGAGCGGGGACAAGCGGTCGCGCTCCTTGGGGCAAATGGAGCGGGTAAGAGCACTCTTTTAAAGTGCATACTCGGGCTTCTTGATTACAGTGGCGTAATAACTGTGGACGGCCGGGATATTAAAGATAATCCGAAGCGAGCAAAGTCCCTTATCGGTTATGTGCCGCAGGAGCCTGAGTTCTACGATATAATGACCAGGGACATAGTACGCTTCTTCGCCTCTATCAGGCGGGTGAAGAAAGAAAGAATCGACCGGGTCCTCGAACTAACCGGGCTTAAGGAGCATGAGTTAAAATCCACCACCGAGCTCTCGGGCGGAATGAGGCAGCGTCTTTCGTTCGCCATAGCGCTCCTTTCGGAGCCGCCTGTGCTCATACTCGATGAGCCAACTTCAAATCTGGACGCACAGGCGAGAAAAGATTTCCTTACCCTTGTTAGTTCATACAAAAATGAAGGTAAGACTGTGCTATTCTCATCGCACAGGCTCGACGAGGTTGACTTACTCGCCGACAGGGCGCTCTTTATGAGAGCGGGGAAAATTATTCTGGAAGCAGAGCCCGAGAACCTGGGCAAGTCGCTCGGACTCAAAGTGAAAATTAATTTAACCATACCCGAACACAGTGTTGACAGGGCTATGTCCTTACTTCTTGACGGAGGTTTCCCGGGCGTTACAAAAAACGGCGGTGGGCTAGATATAGAAATAGAAAGCGGCCGGAGAATGGCGCCTATTAAGAAACTGATCCAAAGCGGCATAGAGGTAAGGGATTTCAGCGTAGACGAGCCTTCTATGGAGAGTCTGGTCAAACAGATAGAAGCCAATGGATATTAAGAATATACTACTCATCATGAGAAAAGAGGCTGCTGAGTCACTTAAGAACAGGTGGTTTATTCTTTATACCGCCTGCTTTTCCACTCTTGCGCTCCTCGTGCTGTTAATTGCGACATCAGGCTCAAATATAGCGGGGTTCACTGGCTACGGCAGGACTGCGGCAAGCCTGATCAACCTGGTGCTCCTGTTCGTTCCTCTGATCGCGCTAATTACCGGGGGCATCAGCATAGCGTCTGAGAGGGAAAACGGCACGCTGTCGTATCTGCTCTCACACCCGGTGACAAAGTCAGAGGTGTTTTTCGGAAAATACCTCGGACTGCTTATTGTAATCTGGTTCTCAATTTCAATAGGCTTCGGTATAGCGGGTGTGGGTGTCTCGCTCGGAGGCGAGGGCGGTGATGTCTCGAACTACTTAATTACGGCACTACTGTCGGGGCTCCTGGCCGCGTCTCTGCTGGGCGTCGGGTTCATGGTCTCGGCATTTTCCAGGGAGGCGTCAAAGGCAATAGGGGTTTGTGTCTTTTTGTGGCTCTTTTTCATAGTGCTGGGTGATCTGGGAATAATGGGTACCACTGTGGTTCTGGACCTAGGCATCAGACAGGTGCTTATCCTGGCGCTCCTGAACCCCGGAGAGGTGTTTAAGATAGCTTCTGTGCTCGTGCTGAGCCCGAGGTTTGAAATACTTGGGCCAGTAGGCGTTTACGCCGTAAGAACGTTCGGGCGGGAAGGTATATTTTATCTCCTCTTTTCCATAATGGCGCTCTGGACTCTCGTGCCGCTCCTATTGGCTTATACTGTGTTCAGCCGTCTCAGGAAGGAGGAGCTGTGAGAATAACGCTCGCTCTTATGCTCATCATACTGGCATTTGCCTTTTCCTGTAAAGATAACCCCGGTACAGGCCCCAGGGAGATATATACGGTGAAGATATATGTGAAAGATGTAAGATGATTATAAGCGAGGAGGCATTCTCAGCTCAGTATATATTATCCGGGGGGCAGGTTAGAAAGTTCGATGACCTTGGCTGTATGCTGCTCTACACGTCCGAAGGAGAGGGGGGTGAAGATGAGAGGGAAGACATTACCGCGTACTATGTTAAGGACTATACGAGCGGCGAGTGGATAGACGGCGGTTCGGCTTACTATATATGGTCACAGAGTATTAAAACGCCCATGGGGCATGGTATTGTAGCAATTAAGGGCGAAGGCGCGGCGAGGGAGCTTGCGGAGCGGGAAAACGGCAGGTACCTGGGCGGTTTTAATGAGGCCCGGGAGTTTATTCTCGAAGAAGGTAAGAAATAAATACACGCCAGCGAGGTGTAGTAATATGGAGCACATTAATCTCATGGATGAAATACAGTTTAACGAGAACCACGGTATTGCCCGGCCTATACACGTAGATAAGAATGGCAGACTTCTTGAGTTCGCACTGCGCCCGGGGCAGGAAATTAAAGAGCACAGCTCACCCTCTTCCCCTGTTTATCTGATTGTGCTAAAAGGAAAAGGTCTATTCAGAGGCTCTGATAACGTTGAGATAAAAGCCGGGCCGGGATCTATCATGATATTCGACGTTGATGAAAAGCACTCTATAGAAGCTCTTGATGAGGATCTTGTATTTGTCGCTTTACTCCACGGCTCACCGCGCGATAATTAGCAATTATCGTTATACTGTCGTCTCGTTCCTGTCATAATATCTGACATAAGACAAGTTGCTATCCAATTTACTCAATAATAACAGTTTATTATCCCGGCATTCTTTTTGCACTGCATGAAAGTAGATTAAGCTAAGAGGGGTAAAAATGCTGGTAAAAGATTTTATGACGCATGGTCCGGCATCAGTATCGCCGGATGATGATATAAGGGTTATATTTAATATGCTTTCTGATAGACGTATACGTCAGGCGCCCGTCGTGGAAAAAAACAAACTTATTGGTATAATCACAGACAGGGATCTCCGGATGACCCTTGTTCAAAATGTAACGGAGCCAAATTTAACGGTCAGGAATATTATGACTCCGGACCCTGTAACAGTGAGTGAAGACTCATCGCTTGAAGAAGCGGGTGGGGTCCTTACGAGTCATAAGTTTAACGCTACTCCGGTCCTGTCTGCAGACGGTGAGTTTACCGGGATTATAACTACGACGGATATACTCAAGGGCATACTGCGTATAATTGAAATTCCGAAAACGAAAGGCCCATTGATAAGCAAGTAACACGGCCGGGAAGAATTATCCTGTACTGTGCGAATGATGATGGGTTGCATGTTCCGAGTGCCCGGATGGCAGGGTGTGAACCGCCACATTTGCCAGGCCTATGAGTATTAGCACTATTCCAGCGGCCATAGTCAGCCTGCGGGACCCCCTGCCCACGGTTTTTTTGTAGACTAGGGGAAGGGCAGAAAGCACGGGGATCGTTCCCAGCCAGAAAACAAACAGTATTCCCGCTCCGTAGAACGGGTTTTTAGAGGCGACTGCACCTATAACGAATATATAAACCCAGCCGCAGGGAAGAAAACCGTTTACTATTCCTATGGTCAGGGACCTCATGATTTTTCCTTGTGCAAACGACCACCGGGCCGGTTTTGATAAGAGTCCCGTTATTAAGCGTGAAGGAATAATGTCCAGAGGTTTTCCCCTGACTAGCCTAAAACCCGTGTATATAAAGAAAGCGGATATAAGAATTACAGAGGTAGTCGTAACTACATGATAATTATTGGATAAAAACGCTTCACCCAAAAGGCCCGCCAGAGCGCCCAGCGCGAGATAGCTTAAGAGCCTCCCGAAATGGTAGAGGCTCATGTATCCGCCGGAGTTGTTTACCGTTATAGCTATCGGGCCGCACATCGATGCGCAGTGCGTGCTTCCGAGTATGCTGGCTACGAATACCCCCAGAGGCACAGATAGGTAAGACCAATCTCTTAGTAGAGCGTCAAATTGACTTAGGTCCGACAAGCTTTACGTCCTCCTTGATTAGAACTTCATTATCTTTCAGATCGATGAAATCAACCGTTATATTTCTCACACCCTCCTTCCCCGTGACCTCTTTAGGGAATTTCACAAAGAAGTGAAGAGTGACATCCTTACCCGCTTCAAGCTCAATTGTATCGCTCTGAGAGACGATCTCTACGTCTTTCGTCTGCAAGTCGGCGGGCAGTGCGACCCCGAGTCTCAGGTCGTCAAACGTCTGGTTCTTTATATGCATTTTAAAGTGGTTTATTACATCTTCCCCTTGGTCCCCGTTATTTACAACCTGATAGGGATTATCCTTGGCCCTTAATACTGTGATATCTATGTCCTCTCTCCGGGAGATAGAGAATATGAGGGTGCTGATAACAGCGATGAGGAGAACCGAGTATATGGCGACTCTGGGTCTGAGCAATTTTGTTGCTATACCCTTGAGACTGCTGCCCGTCGCATACCTGATGAGCCCTTTGGGTTTCCCAATCTTCTCCATTACCTCGTCGCAGGCGTCTATACACGCTGTGCAGCATATGCATTCTAATTGCAGCCCACGTCTTATATCTATACCGGTCGGACAGACGGCTACGCATTTATAGCAGTCAATGCAGTCACCTTCTTTTTGCCCTTCCTCTACTGTCCCCCTTCTGGGCTCACCCCTCACCTGGTCGTATGATACAGTGAGCGAGTCGTCGTCCATGAGCACTGACTGGAACCTGCCGTAAGGGCACATAATGATGCAGAACTGCTCCCTGAACCACCCGAAATCAAACAGTATGACGGCTGAAATAAATGCCATTATGACGAATATGGTCCAGTTCTCCCCCGGGTTATGCTGAGTCATCTCGACCAGTTTTTCAGCTCCTACAAAGTAAGCGAGAAAGCTGTGTGCGATGACGAGGCTGACTATTAAAAAGAATGTCCAGAGAATGGAGAGCTTAAAGAATTTCTTCGGATTCCATGGGGCTTTAGCGAGATTGCGCTGTTGGATATGACTCCCAATAATCCAATACTCGAGCCTTCTGAATACGCCGTCTATGAAAACGGTCTGGGGACACGCCCAACCGCACCATATCCTGCCCCATATCGCCGTGACGAAGGCAAGCCCTATGCTAAGAAAAGCCAGTATGAAGAATATAAGCGGAGCGTCATGGGCCCAAAAAGTGAGGCCGAATACGGAGAACCTTCTATTGGCTATGTCCAGAAGCAAGGCCTGGTGGCCGCCGATCTTTATCCAGGGGAGAGTCAGGAAAAAGATTACGAGGAATACCTCAACAACGGATCTCGCGTGCCTCCAAAACCCACTAACACTGGCCGGGAATACGAATACCCTCTTGCCCTTCTCGTCCATTGTCGCAGGACGGTCTTCAGGCAGGTGCCTCTGGTCAAGAACCTTCATTTACGCTCTACCTGTTCTCCTTGAGGCGGCTTAGCCCCTGGGGGTTCAGTACCATATAAGCTATAAATATACACGGCCACTGCTTCTAAGGTTTCCTCCGGTATCACACCTTCCCATGTGGGCATCCCCTTATCGGGTACTCCGCTCCTGGCAGTTTGTAGTATGGAGGTTACCGTGCCGTCGCCGTGGATCCAGTAGTCGTCTGTAAAATTGGGTCCAATGAGCCCCTGCCCCTTATCTCCGTGGCAGGCGAGGCACTTAGTCGCGTATTCTGCTTTACCTGCAGCGAGCACTTCTGGCTTATCGAGGAGTGCCACATAATAATCCTCGGATTTTACCTCGATCGTTTCCTGTGTGGCTTCCCTATCCTGCTTGATGACGCTCATACTCCTGGCGAGCTCTTCGTCAGACGTGGGTCCGCCGAGGAACGTGTAATAGGTGTAGTAGATGACAGCTATTACGATCGTGATATAAAATGTTGCGAGCCACCAGCCCGGAAGCGGGTTGTTGAGCTCCTGTATCCCGTCATAATCGTGGCCTTTGATTAATTTTTCGTCGTCGCTCATGATTCGTTCTCCTCCTTTATAATATCATCGTCTTCAAGCGGCATACGCTCCATTTTAGTGTAGAGCTTCTTGTTGGCTCCGAAGAGCACCCTGACGACAACGATCGTAAATGCCGCAAGGAAAAGTATCAAAGCCAGGTTTATAAGCTCTACATTCTCAAAATACGATAGCGCTACTTGTTTGATGTTGATACCTCCTCAACCGTTGTAGTCTTCTGCCCTAAGCTCTGGAGATAGGCGATAAGCGCAATTATCTCAGTATCTTTTATGGATTTAAGCGAAGGGTCCTGTTCCAGCAGCCCTTCGTATATGACCGCCGCTTCTTTCTCTGCATTTATATCTGCGTTCACTACTTCATCTTCCGTATAAGGTACACCCAGCATCTTCATCACACTGAACTTTTTCCTCAGTATGTGATAGTCGATCTTCTTAACCGCCTGCCAGGAATATGAAGGCATAATGGATTTAGGCGTTATATCCCTGGGGTTTATCATATGGCGGAGGTGCCACATATCCGGGTACTTACCGCCCACTCTTGCCAGATCGGGCCCGGTGCGCTTGGAGCCCCACTGAAAAGGTCTGTCGTACATGGACTCTGCTATGGTCGAGTTGGGTCCGTAGCGGAGCACGTCGAACGGAAGCTTCCTGATCATCTGAGAGTGGCAAACGTAGCACCCTTCTTTTATGTAGATGTCTCTTCCCGCAAGCTCAAGAGGCGTATACGGCTCTGTCTTCTCCGAAGAGGGCAGGTACTTATAGATCGAGAGCGTGGGGAGTATCTCAATGACCGAACCCACTATAACGGATATGAATAGTAAGACAGTGAACACCAGGCCGAGCGCTTCAAGCTTCCTGTGTCCGGTCCCTATATCCGTAACGTCTGCCGACAGCGGCGCTATCTCACGCACATCTTCCTTATCCCTCTTAGGCGCGAGCTTAATGGTCATCCATACGTTATATAAGAGCATCAGGAAGCCGGTTAAAAATAGGCTCCCCCCGATGAACCTGACCCAGTACAGCGGGACTATCCTCATGACGGTCTCGATGAAGTCCGGGTAAACGAGCTGCCCGTTCTCGCCTATGGCCTGCCACATGAGCCCTTGTGTTATACCGCTCGCCCACATCGAGATATAGTAGAGCAGTATCCCTAAAAGCCCGGTCCAGAAATGCCAGTTCTCGAGCTTCACGCTGTAAATTTTGGTCTTCCAGAGCTTGGGTACAAGATAATAAATGATTCCGAACGTAAGGAAGCCGTTCCAGCCCAGTGTTCCTCCGTGAACGTGTCCTATAATCCAGTCCGTATAGTGTGCGAGCGAGCTGACTGACTTTATAGACAACAGCGGCCCCTCGAATGTAGACATTCCGTAAAACGTTACGGCTACAGCCAAGAACTTGATTATCGGGTCTGTGCGGAGCCTATGCCACGCGCCACGGAGCGTCAGCAGGCCGTTGATCATACCGCCCCAGCTGGGTGCCCAGAGCATGAGGCTGAATACCATTCCGATGGTTTGTGCCCAGTCGGGCAGTGCGGTGTTTAAAAGATGATGGGGGCCTGCCCAGATGTATATAAATACCAAAGACCAGAAATGAATGATCGAAAGCTTGTAACTGTAAATAGGTCTGTTGGCCGCTTTGGGGACATAGTAATACATCAGTCCCAGAAAAGGAGTGGTAAGGAAAAAAGCGACTGCGTTGTGACCGTACCACCACTGGACCAGAGCGTCCTGGACGCCCGCGTATACCGGATAGCTCTTTAAGAACGCAACGGGTATTTCGATCGAGTTCACTATGTGGAGCATCGCGACAGTGATAATAGTTGCTATGTAGAACCAGATAGCGACGTATAGGTGCTTTACCCTCCTGACCGCTATCGTGCCGAAGAAATTGACGGCGAATACGACCCAGATTACGGCGATACCTATATCGAGCGGCCATTCGAGCTCGGCGTACTCCTTACTCATGGTGTAGCCGAGGGGGAGGGTTATGAGGGCTCCCACGATTATGAGCTGCCATCCCCAGAAGTGAATATTGCTCAACATATCCGAGAAGTTCCTTGTCTTAAGGAGCCTCTGCGTTGAATGGTATATGCCGGCAAATATTATATTCCCGCCGAACGCGAATATCGCCGCATTGGTATGAAGGGGCCGGATTCTCCCGAATGTCAGCCAGTCGATCTCCAGATTGGCCGGCCAGAAAGCAAGCTGGAGAGCCGCAAGCAAACCGACCAGAAAAGCCGCGGCTCCCCAGAATAACGTGGCGTATAAAAACTTTATTACTATGTCGTCGTCGTAAACGACTCTATCCAAAATCCCCGCCCCTGCTTGTTTAACTACGCTCATGAGTCTCTATCCTCCGTTTTATTTTTATTCGTTTTCTCCGTTTCATCATCGTCGTCGAGCAGCATCCTATGCCCGGGGGTTTCAAGATCGTCGTACTGCCCATTGCGCGCGGCCCAGATAAATGCGAAAAGAAATGAGACCGCAATTGCTATAGATACGCCGAGTGTAAGAAAAATTATGTTCATAGTCTTGCTTTAAGCTCCTTAAATCTTGGATTTTGTTGTCCGTATAAAGATGATCCTATAAGTAGTAGTGAGCTTAGGGGCATGAGCACGGCCGCAATAAGCGGGCTTATAAACCCAAGAAGCGCAAACGATCCGGCGGCTAGATTGTAGAGTACGGAGAAGACTGTATTTCTGCGCAGCGTGTATTTGACAGAGCCTCCCTGGTTTATAAGCTCAAGGACTGAAAAGAGGTCGTTATTCAGTATATAAGCGTCCGATACCTTCATGCTCTCTTCGACGCTTCCCTGAATTGCTATACCTGCGTCTGCCGAGGTAAGTGCGGGTGCGTCGTTTAGACCGTCGCCTATCATCATTGAGTACCCGTACGGAGTCTGGATTAATTCCTGGCGCCCGATCGCGCTTCGGGCTCCGGTCTGTCCTTTGATTAATTCCTGCCCTCCGATCGCGCTCCGGGCTCCGGTCTGTCCCCATTCCTGCATTTTATGATGACCTGCTCCGGTTTCTTTAATAATATTAATGATTTCAGATTTTTCTTCCGGAGTTTTCTCCCAGAACAGCCTGCCCTCGGGAATACCGAGTTTCTTTCCGGTGAGCCTTACGCTGCTCTCCCTGTCTCCCGAGAGTATAAATACATTCTTACCCCTGTGTTGAAGCTCGTCGACTACGTATTTCGCGTCTTCTTTTAGAGAGTCGCCGAGAAAAATCTCGGAGATCGGCTCACCGTCCCTACTAATAACTATCTTGGTCGAGATTATGGCGTTTATATCACTGTGCTGATCAATACTCTCTGATAGGAGCGAGTAAGAACTGCCGTTTACACGTGCTCCCACCCCTTTTGAGGGAATGACTCTAAATTCATCTACTTTCGGGGCCGGTAGCTGTTCATCTGAGAGAAAGCTGACCACCGCCCTGGCTACGGGGTGTCCGGACTCTCTCTCGATTACCAGAACCGCGGCTTTATCCTGAAGAGCCAGCGCGTCCGTATCCCATTTGAGAATTTTGAACGCACCTTTGGTCAAGGTGCCCGTCTTGTCGAAAAATACGTTTTTTATATTCGAGAGCTTATCGAATATGGAAGTATCTTTTACTAGATAGCCTTTTTTAACCCCGGATTTTATAGAAAGGCCCAGGGAAAGCGGCAGCGCGAAAATGAATGCGCACGGGCAGGCTATCAGCACAAACGCAATCACGCGTTTGAGCGCCTCTCCCGGAGAGTAAAGTGATGAGACTACAAAAAATGAGACTACGGCCAGCACGCCTACTATTAGTGTGAATAGGGTCGCGTACCTGTCGCTCTGTGTGTTGAAGTTAAATTTGCTTTGGTAGTTTCTGTTTACGGTATCAAGTATTTCGCCGATGCGCGTGTGCTTCCCGGTCTTTTTTACCCGCACTACAGCTTCTTGGGATTCGAGCACGGAACCCGCATAGACCAGATTACCTTTAAGCACTTTTACGGGTATGTTCTCTCCAGTAAGAACACTGAGGCTGAACTCTGAAGACGGGGAAAGAAGCTCTCCGTCAACCGGTATACGCCCGCCCTTTGTTAGCTTGATTGCCTGGCCGGGCTCGAGGCGCTCGATAGGCATTAGAGAATACTCTCTTGTTTTATCGTCCCGTATTAGGACCCTGTTCGAGGAAAATAAGCTACGGCTTATGGGCTCGGTGCCCGCTGCCCTGTCCTGAACTATTTTAAGAAAATAGCGGCTTGTAAGGAGTAAGAAAACGAAGGCTGTAATAGAGTCGAAGTAGACCTCTCCTGTACCTTTATAATAACTATAGGAGCTAAGTAAAAAGCCTGTGAGAATAACGAACACAACGGGAATGTCCACAGTGGCGCGTTTAACCCTTAAAGAGCTCCACACGCTTTTATAAAAAGGGTATGCGCAATATGTTACTACTGGGATTGTGAGGACTAAATTGAGTAGACCGAAGTAGTCTTTGAATAATCCCCCGGCACCCGCATAAATTGCCGCTGAAAGCAGCATGATGTTGCCCGCGCATACGGCTGCGACCGAGATTCTTATGAGCGCGGTTCTGCCCTCTTTTCTTTTGAGCTCGCGTACGCTCTCGTCACCGTCGATTTTTATGGGGTGCGCTTTGTAGCCGAGCTTTCTTACCGTTTGTGGGAATAAAGAATAATGCCCGGGTTTATCGAATGTAACTGAAGCCGTGTTGTCGGACATATTGAGTGAGACCGATAAGACCCCGGGGGCAAACTCGGGGATTTTTTCAAGGAGCCATAGACACGCTGCACAGTGTATGCCCTCTATATAGAAATTCATGGTGAGGGGGTCGTCTTCTCTTGTATACAGCTCTTTAAAGCTTTGGGTGTTCAGATAGTCGTATGATTCTGCTGAGTCGGTATCTAATGGTGTCTCTATCTTGCCTGTGAATTGAGCATCCCTAATCTTGTAGAAGTCATCAAGACCGAGATTGTGAAGAAGCTCGTATACCGATGAGCATCCGGTACAGCAGAAATACCTGCCTCCGGATTCTACAGTACCTGATGCCGTGAGTGCATCTCCACAATGCGCACAACTGCGGGCTTGCCGAAGTCCGTCGGGTTCCTGTATGGAGCAAGTGGTCGGGTTTTCCCAAGTGGCCGAGCTTTCCATTGTAATAGTATTATGATATCCATATATATAATGGCAAATACGGTGCCAGAGTTAAAACTAATAATTACAGGGTAATTACTTGCAATTAGCGTGTACGATGTAAGATTATAAGACGAGTTGTGTTGTCAGGGGGATATTGAGAGTTTATAAATACTTCCCGCTTTTTTATTCAAATCAGAGCCATAAAAAAAGGGAGCCGAAGCTCCCCTTTTTAGTTAAATTGTACTGTTTCTCTTTGTCTTCGGTTAAGCTGTTACCTTTCTTCTTCGGATAGCTATAAGAGCTATTATCCCTAATACTCCCGCCATGGTAATAAGACCCCATTCGGACAAAGTCGGGATAGGTCGACTGGGTTCTATCGGTATAAAGCATATGTTCCCTGCTACTGCTTGGAGCATCTCTTCAGGAGCAACAAAAAACATAAAATGGTTTGCAAGAGGTCCCTCGATTACTTGAAATTTGTCGAACTCAGAAGGATCAGTGAGGTGATTAAATAAATCTTCAAGAACAAATGGTGGTCCGACTATTTGATCATTTTGAAATGCAATTATTGATAATGTTCCGTTTTCCACTCCAGTGAATATACCCGAGTTTGTTGAAGGACGTATCTGGGGTGGTACCCCATTTATCTGCCTGACAATCATCAACGGTTCGGGTGCTGGGCCCCCAAAGGTGCCTATTGGTGTATGGTCTCCCAAGGGGTTTCCTGGCGGGTCTTGGCAATTTAACGGTACAGCTAATATCGTTGGGACACCTATCGGAACCGTAAATGGGTCACAATCAAAATTAACGATTGCGGTCGCAGGATCTACAGCTTGTAAATCTTCCCAAGTAATATCGTTTGGAGGAGGTAGTACGTCAAGAACTTCACAGGGCGACGGCAGAACAAACGAGCCAAAACAATCCTGTTGAAATATTAATGCGCTTCTAATAGCTTCTTGGTCTGGCCATACTACGGGGGCTGAGGGAGTAGGGGCCATCATTGTAATTTTTTGAATCCCGTATCTATCAAGAAAATTTGTTCCCATATCAGCTAGTTTTTGTTGTGCTAATTGAATTACCATTCCCCCGTTGCTATGTGACATCATAGCTGTGGGTCTAATCCCGGTTTGTGAAGCTAACTGAGTGAGAGAGTTTAGCAAGACATTTGCATAGTTATCTTCAGATATTTGTCCGAACAATAACCCTCCTTGAGGCAGACCGCTCATGCCGTGTCCCGGCATTTCGATGGCGACTACTCTGCAAACTATTCCTCCTGTAGGGTTATTAGTAAAAAGAGCGTTAGCTAGGGGACCCCAAACTGTTGCGTCAGAATTAACACCATGAACCGCGAATATACTATTATCGTTCTTCGTATCGGAACCGATCTCTTGACATATCCCAGTTTGGCTTTCAAAAACTGTAATATTGATGTCAGCCGTAATTCCGGGTTACAATTCAATATCCTGTAATGTCACATTGAAATCAGCATGAGCATTTGGATTTAAAAACAATCCATATACAAATATAGTCATTATTACAATTTTAACTATTTTCATCCTGGATATTCCTCCTTAATCTCATTTTTCAAAAATATTATACACTAGATTCAATCTGGAAGTGCACCACATAGTTTACCGAAGAATTCAGCCGGGGTTAGAAAATTCAAGCACTTCCTCGGTCTATTGTTGAGATCGTTTTCAATACGTTTAATTTTTGAATCA
>Ga0114931_10002115_pt1 | contig 25332 bp, 19 predicted proteins | sample 2SBtaG_FD_89579 | JGI IMG/M metagenome (GOLD analysis project Ga0114931, IMG submission 89579) | Deep subsurface microbial communities from Kolumbo volcano to uncover new lineages of life (NeLLi) - 2SBTROV14_V59a metaG | ecosystem: Environmental > Aquatic > Marine > Volcanic | place: Kolumbo... | reverse complement strand
CGCCGCCCATTACAACCTCGGCAACTCACTCCTCGAACAGGGCCGGGCGGAGGAAGCCATCCCCTGTTTCCGGCGGGTTGTCGAACTCAATCCCAACGATGCCGACGCCCACTACAGCCTGGGAACCGCCCAAGGCGCTCAAAACCAGCCCAAGGAAGCCGCCGACGCCTTCCACCGCGCCATCGCCATCCATCCGGATTTTGCCGAAGCGTACCTCAGCCTGGGCAAGGCGCTGGACAACCAGGGCAAACCCGGCGAAGCCGCCGCCGCCTTCCAATGCGCCATCGGCATCGACTCGAATTACGCCGACGCGCATTTCCACCTGGGCTTGCTGCTGTCACGGGAAGGGCAATTGAAAAAAGCCGCGGCCGCTGTCCGCCGCGCCGTCGAGATAGACCCCTCCAATCCTTCGGCCAACCAGTTACTGGCGGCACTCGCCCATGCCGCCGCGCCGCCGGCCTCGGCGGAAACGCCAAGCCCGGCCAAACCGCCGGAGGCAGACAAACTGCCGATAAAAGCCGCGCTCCTGCTGAAACAGGAAATCGACAAGCTGCGCGGCGGCAAACGGTTTGCTAACGCCATCGACCTGGGATGCGGCGCGGGATTGCTCGGAGCGGCAATCCGCGATATCGCCCAGCGCTTGAACGGCATCGATATTTCCCCTAAAATGATCAAGATGACACGAACCAAGGGCGTCTACGACAACTTGCGGGTCGCCGATATCATGGATTTTTCCAAGGACTCCGGCGAAAAATATGATTTGATCGGCGCCGCCGATGTTTTTTCCCTCATGGGAAACCTGCGGTCCATTTTCCATGCCGACGGTGATTGCGCGGCGCCGGGAGCGTATTTCATGTTTTCGACGGAAAGCGGCGCCCAGGGAGATTTCAGCCTGAAACACAACGGACGCTACGCTCACTCGCAAGCTTATATCCGCGCCCTGGCGCGGGAGCACGGTTTCGCCGTCGAATCGTGCCGGTCGGCGGACATGCGCCTGGACAGGGGCCGCTGGGTCACCGGCGACATCTATGTGCTGAGAAAAACCGATACCGCGGCGGAGGACAGCGGCGCATGAGCGGCCGGCCCGACAACCCCGAGGAGGCATTCGACCTCGCCCTCCAACACCACAAGGCGGGGCGGCCCAGTGAAGCCGAGGCCATGTACCGGAACATTCTGGAAACATCGCCACGCCACGCCGGGGCTTTCCACATGCTCGGCTTGCTGGCGTACCAATCGGGGGACAACAGCACCGCCACCGAAATGATCGGCAAGGCGCTGAGCGTCAACCCGGACGATGCCGGCGCCTGGTACAACCTGGGAAACGCCTGCACCGCGGCGGGCCGGCCGGCGGACGCGGCCAGCGCTTTTCGCCGCGCCATCGACCTCATCCCGAATTTCATCGAAGCCCACAACAACCTCGGCAATGCGCTGCGGCAACAAGGCAAACCGGAGGAAGCCCTGGCCTGCTACCGCCGCGCCATCGACCTGCTGCCGGAATTCGCCGAGGCCCACAATAACCTCGGCAAGCTGCTCACCGACCTGGGGCGGCTGGATGAAGCCATCGCCTGCAGCCGGCACGCGCTGTCGTCGATTCCGAATTTTCCCGGGGCATACAACAACCTCGGCATCGCCCTGGCCGCCCAGGGCAAAACGCAGGAAGCCATGGCAAGCTACCGGCGCGCCATCGCCATCGACCCGAGCTTCGCCGAACCCCACTATAACCTGGGCACGGCCCTCGCCGGCCTGGACCGGCTGGACGAAGCGGTAAGCGCCTATCGGCGGGCCATCGACATCAAACCGGATTTCACGCAAGTCCACCATAACCTCGGCATCGCCCTCGGAGATCAAGGCAAACCGGAGGAAGCCATCGCCTGTTACCGGCGCGTCGCCGAGATCGACCCGGACAACAGTTCGGCGCGCCACATGCTGGCCGCCCTGACCGGGGAAACCACGGAAACCACGCCGCCGGAATATGTCAAAAACCTGTTCGACCTGTTCTCCGCAAAGTTCGAGCATCAATTGGTCGAGGTGCTGGAATATGACGTCCCGGCATTGATCCGCCAAGCGTTCGGCGGCCTGCTGAAGCAAGGCGTCCGGTGCCGCAACGCCATCGACCTGGGATGCGGCACGGGCTTGGCCGGAGTGCAGTTCCGCGACATCGCCGACCGGCTGAGCGGCATCGACATCTCCCCCAACATGGTGGAAAAGGCGCGGGAAAAAAATGTTTACGACGATTTGCAGGTCGGCGACCTGGTCGAGTTCATCAGCCAAACCGAAGAAAAATTCGACTTGATTCTCGCCACCGACGTGTTCGTGTACATGGGCAACCTGCAACCCGTTTTCGCGGCGATGCAGCGGTGCGCGGCGGACGGCGCCTATTTCCTGTTTTCCAACGAAAGCATCGAGGAAGGCGATTACATCCTGCGCCCCACCGGACGCTACGCGCACTCGCGGGCGTACATCCGGTCGCTCGCGGAGCGCCACGGCTTCTCCATCGAAACCTGCCGGTCGGTGGACGTGCGTAAGGAAAAGGACAAAGGCATTCGGGGAGACCTCTTTATTCTCGTAAAAACGCAATCTGGTAAAACCCGTTCATGAACGATCAACCTGTCAGCATCGCGGATGCGCTTAATCTTGCCGTGCAGAGCCACCAGGCCGGCAACATGGATGAGGCGGAATATATTTACCGCGAAATTCTGAAAGCCGTTCCCGACCAGCCGGACGCTCTGCATCTTCTCGGCGTGCTGACTTATCAGAGGGGCGACCATGAAAACGCCGTCGTCCTGATAAACCGGGCGATTCAACTGCGGCCGGAGTTTCCCGAAGCCTGCAACAACCTGGGCAACGCCCTGGCGGAGCAAGGCCGGCTGGAGCAAGCCGCCGATGCCTACCGCCGGGCCATCACCCTCAACCCGGACTTTGCCGAGGCGCACGACAACCTGGGCAAGGCGCTGACCCTGCAAGGCCGCGCGGACGAGGCGATTGACTGCTATCGGCGCGCCGTCGCCATCCGGCCCGATTACGCCCAGGCGCACAACAACCTGGGGCACGCGCTGGGCGAGCTGGACCGCCAGGACGAGGCCGCCGCCGCGCACCGCCGGGCCATCGAGATCGATCCCGGTTACGCTGAGGCGCATTACAACCTCGGCATCGCCCTGGCGGAACAGGGCAAGCCCGATGAGGCCGCCGCCTGTTACAACCGCGCCGTCGCTATCCGGCCCGATTACGCCCAGGCGCACGGCAACCTGGCTACTTTATACCGCAATCAGGGAAAACTGGAGCCAGCGGCCGCCTGTTGCCGCCGCGTCCTGGAAATCGATCCCGCCAACGCCGCCGCCACGCACATGCTGGCGGCACTGACGGGGCAAACTCCGGAATCCGCGCCACCGCAATATGTCAAGGATCTGTTCGACGGATTCGCCGGCAAGTTCGACCGCGAGCTGACGCAGATGCTCGATTACAAAACCCCTGCCCTGCTGCGCCGGGAATTCGACAAGCTGGCGGAGAAAAATGCCGCGCCGCGCCGCGTCATGGACCTGGGATGCGGCACGGGACTGAGCGGCCTGGCCTTCCGCCCCATCGCCGAAACCCTGCACGGCATCGACCTCGCTCCCAAAATGATCGACAAGGCGCGGGAAAAAAGCATTTACGACGATTTGCAGATCGGCAACTTCGTCGAACGACTGAACCGGGAAGACGCAACGTACGACCTGTTCACCGCCGCGGATGTTTTCGTGTACCTAGGCAATTTGCGGCCGGTGTTCCAAGCCGTGGAGAAATCCTCATGCGGCGGAGCCTATTTCGTCTTTTCCACGGAACACGCCGACGCCGGCGATTACGTTCTGCGTCCCACCGGGCGCTACGCCCATTCGCAAAACTATATCCGGTCGCTGGCCGGGGAATTCGGCTTTGCCGTCGAAACGTGTGCGCCCGCGGAAATCCGCAAGGAGCAGGGAAAGGGCGTGGCGGGGGATATTTATATTCTGAAACGCCTGCCGGGCGCGCAAACCTCGTAAAGTTATTCTTTCCGCAGGGAGACGACCAGACCCTCTATGGGCCGGTTGTCCCGGTACTCATGCACGGCCTCCTGAATCGCCTCGACCCGGAACCCGGACTGCGCCGCCTGGGCGGTCACGTAGGCCCGGCTATGCAAATAGCAGCGGAAATCCGACGCGGCGATATCGTCTCCATCGCTTTTAAACAGCGTGAACACAAACAATCCGTTTTTCCGCAAGGCGGTTTTCGCCGCCGCGAACACCGGCCCGAGGCCGCCGAAGTGAATCAGCACGGCGGCGGCCATGACAATCCCGTAAGCGCCGGCGTTCGACTGCATGAAGTCCAGCACATCCCCCACCTCCAGGCGGTCATAAACGTTTTTGCGGCGGGCGGCGGCGATCATTTGCGGCGACAGGTCAACGCCGTCGAGGCGGCCGGCGGATGGGCGAATGCGCGGCCCCAAAATCCCGGTTCCACAGCCGGCATCGAGCACGGCGGGCCGGGAGGCTTTTCGCAATTCCCGCTCAAGCGCCGCAAGGACCAGGTCGTGTCCGTGATAGGTTTCGGTGGCGACGGTTTTGTCCCAGTTGACCGCCTGTTCGGCATAATGGCGGCGGATATATGCGTCCGAAGCGCGGCCGGGCACGGCATCCGCCCCCAGGGCGGCAAGTTCCAGGCGCACGGCGAAGGGGTCGGCGGCGTCGAGGCTCAGGCAACGGCGAAAATGGGATGCCGCCGCGCCGGGGTTGTTGCGTTTCCTGCTGATGCGGCCGAGCAGGGACCAAGGGTACGCGGCCCTGGGGTCTTGTTCCGCGGCTTCGCGCGCCACGGCTTCCGCCTCGTCCAGGCGCTCGAGCGAAAACAATTCCTCGCAAAGATGCCGGCGCGCCCCGGCATGGCCCCGGTCGATTTCCAGGACGCGGCGCCAGACGGCAACCGCTTCGTCCGGCTGTCCGGTTTCCTTAAGGGCGAGACCGAGATTGAAACGCGCTTCGGCATAATCGGGCTTGGCTTCCAGGGCGCGGCGGTAACAATCCATCGCCTCGCCCAGCCGCCCCTGGGCCTGCAAGGCGGTGCCGAGATTGTTGTGGGGTTCCGGATAAGCGGGGTTGAGTTCCCGGGCGCGGCGGTAACAGTCCATCGCCTCGTCCAGGCTGCCCCGGGCTTGCAGGGCGGTGCCCAGATTGAACCGGGCCACGGGGGATTCGGGGGCAATTTGCAATGCACGGCGGAAAGCGTCCTCCGCTTCTTCCGGTTTCCCCTGTTCCTGGAGCACAACGCCGAGGTTGCACAGCGCGTCCGCATAGTCCGGATTGATCTTCAGGGCCTGGCGGAAAGCGTCTTCCGCCTCGCGGACCCGGCCGCGCAACTGCCACGCGCTGCCGAGGCAATAATGCGCCTCGGCGTAACCGGGGTTGAGTTCGAGGGCGCGGCGGTAACAGGCAACGGCTTCATCCAGATTGCCCCGCTCCTGCAAGACAATACCCAGGTTGCCGTGCGCCACATCCGAATACGGCATGGCTTGCAAGACTTGGCGGTAACAGGTCTCTGCTTCATCCAGCCGCCCCAGGTCCTTGTAGACGTTGCCCAGGTTGCCGGTATAAAGGGGTTCGCCGGGATTTGCGGCAAGGGCTTTCCGGATCAGCTCCAGGGCGACGTCGGGCATACCGATTTGCCGGGCTAGCATTCCCAGCGAGTGCAGGGCCTCGGCGTTTTCCGGCTCGGCGGCCAGCACTTGCTGGTACAATTCCTCGGCCTCGCGCAAGCGCCCCGCCCGATGATGGGATGCGGCCTGATGAAGCGCGGCCCGGGTATCGAAAACCGCCGATGTGTCGCCGGGTTTTTTTTGCAGTCTTTCCCGGCGGCGCCGTTCTGCTCTATCCATGAGATACCGTTTCGTTTCCACGCGCGGGCCAAGCAGTCCAGGCCCCGGGACCGCCGGGCTGGTCAGCAATGTTTTGTCTCCCGGCGCTTCTCGTGATAACATGCGGTGAAACAATAGTCAACCGCGGCACAAACGCCTCCCATGAGCGATCCATCCGTCAATATCCAAGAAAATTTTTACCTGGCCCTGCGGCATCATAAGGAAGGGCGGTTAAAGCAGGCGGAATCTCTTTACCGGGAAATTCTGGCGGCGGAGCCGGAAAACGCGGAGACGCTGCATCTTCTGGGCATGTTGTTGATGCAGTTGGGCGACCACACGGCGGCGGTGGCGCTGTTGACCCAGGCGGTCGAACGCGCACCCCATTTTGCCGAGGCGCGCAACAGCCTCGGCCTGGCGTATCGGCGCCTGGGCCGGCGGGAACAATCGGCGGCATGTTTCCGGGAGGCGGTCGCCATCGACCCGCATTTCGACGACGCCTACAACCACCTCGGCGCCGCGCTCAACGATCTGGGCCGGTTCGCGGAAGCGGAGACGGCGTGCCGGCAGGCCGCCAGCCTCAATCCCCACTTTGTCGAGGCCCATATCAATCTCGGCAATGCGCTCGGCCGCCAGGGCAAAAACGACGAAGCGTTGGCATCGTACCGGCGGGCCGCCGCCCTGAATCCCGGCGGCGCGGCGGCGCACCACGAACTGGGGCGGGCGCTGGCAAGCCTGGGCAAACCCGAGGAAGCCGAGGCCGCCTACCGCCGGGCCATTGCCATCAACCCCGAATTCGCCGCGGCGCACAACAACCTGGGTAACGTCTACAAAGACTTGGGGCGGCTGGACGAAGCCGCCGGGGCGTTTCAACAAGCGCTCAACATCAATCCGAATTCCGCCGAAGCGCACAATAACCTGGGCAATACGTTCCGCTTTCTGGGCCGGACGGAAGCGGCGGCAGCCTGTCTGCGGCGCGCCATCGCCATCGACCCGGATTTCGCCGAGGCCTACAACAATCTGGGCAATGCCTTGAAAGAGCAGGACCGGCCGGATGAGGCCGTCGCCTGCTACCGGCGCGCCATCGAATTAAAACCCGACTACGCCAACGCCCACGCCAACCTCGGCGGAACGCTGGCGGACCAGGACCGCTACGGGGAAGCCCGGGCGGCTTACGAACGCGCACTGGAACTCGACCCCGGCAACTTCTCCGTCCGTCACATGCTGGCGGCCCTGATGGGGCAAACACCGGAAGCCGCCTCAACGGAATACGTCAAGGACCTGTTCGACGAATTTTCAACCAAGTTCGACCACCACCTGATCGACAACCTGGAGTACCAAACGCCCGCCTTGCTGCGGCGCGAACTGGACCGCCACCGCGGCAACGCCCGGTTCAAAAATGCCATCGACCTGGGCTGCGGCACGGGGCTGGGCGGCACGGCATTCCGCGACATCGCCGACCGCCTGTGCGGGATCGACATTTCCTCGAAAATGACCGAACGCGCCCGGGAAAAAAATATCTACGACGACCTGCGAGTCGGCGACATCATCGAAATCCTCAATCGCTCCGGCGAAACTTACGACCTGATCCTCGCCACGGATGTTTTTGTGTACATGGGTAACTTGCGGCCGATTTTCCAGGCCGCCGGCAAGTGCGCCGCACCGGGCGCCCACTTCGTTTTTTCCGTCGAAATACCGGATGAAGAGAATCCGGACAAGCGCAAACGGGCGCGGGGCTGGCTTGGCAAAAAGAAACTTTCGCCGGAGTCCGCCGGCTACGTTCTGCGTCCCACCGGACGCTACGCGCACTCTCAAGCCTACGTACAGGCGCTTGCCGCCGAACTGGGTTTCTCGGTGGAATCGCACCGCTCCGCAAACATCCGCAAGGACCGGGGCCAATGGGTTGTGGGTAATTTGTTCGTCCTCAGGCGCCGGTAGGCCGCGCAGACAAACTTTGTTGTGCAAGCGGGAGGAATTGCTTAGGCCACGTTGGCCTGGATTTGCTTGAGCAAGCCGACGTTTTCCGTGTGGCCGGATTTGTGAGCCTTGATAAGCCCGCGGATGGGCCTGCCCAACAGGTAGAAGTCGCCGATGATATCGAGGATTTTGTGGCGGACGAATTCGTCCGGATAGCGCAACTCGGTGTTCAGGACTTTTTTGTCGCCCAGCAGGATAAAGTTGTCCAGCTTGCCGCCGCAGGCAAACCCCATTTTGGTCAACTGGGCGACATCTTCGAGAAACCCGAAGGTGCGGGCGGGCGCGATTTGCGTTTTAAAGCTTTCCTTGCCGGCAAACTCGTACGTGTAATCCTGGACGCCAATGGGGTCGGGATACTCCATGTGATAGCTGACCGTGAATTTGTCTGCCGGTTCTATGGTGATGAACGGTTCGCCGGTCTCCGGGGAACCGAACGAGTGGAATGTGTCGATGATGATTTCCCGATAAGGTTCGTCCTGCTCCTCGAAGTCGCCGTCTTCCATGAGGCGGCAAAAATCCTTTGCCGACCCGTCCATCACCGGAGCCTCATCACCGATTTTGATCAGCAGGTTGGTGATGCGGTACATGTGCAGGACGGCCATGATGTGCTCGATGGTGGCCACGGAGGTAAAGCCTTTTTTCAAACAGGTGGAATAGTCGGTGGATTGCACGTTTTCCAGGCGGGCGGGAATGGTGTCGCCGCTTGAGATATCGCCGAAGATAATCCCGGACCCCGGCGGCAGGGGCTGGAGAATGAGACCTGTCTTGATTCCGGAATGCAGGCCGCTGCCGCAAAGCACAACGCTCCGTTTCAAGGTGCGCTGCATGAGGCGGCGGTTTTTTCCTTTTTTGGCGCTTGCGCCGACGGTCTTCGCATTCCGGACGGCACTTTTGCGGCGGATGGGCGGCGGCAAATCCTTCAGGCTGATGCGGTCACTTGCCGAACCCTTGGTCACGGCCTGCTCCAGCACCAGGCGCAACTCTTTCATGTTCTCGGGCCAGTGATAACCGCACAGCGCGTCCAGCGCTTCGTCGTCGATGCCGCCAACCGCCCGGCCGGTTCTGGCGGATTCCCGAATATAGTTTTGCACCAACGCGGGAATCTCTCCGGCGTTTTCGCGCAACGGCGGAATTTTAATGATGTCGTCCGACAACAGGCTCAGCAGGCCGCCATTGAAGGAACCTTTTTTGACCCGCTCTTTTAAATCCTTTGAAGAGGAGGCAAACAGCCGCGCCGGCAGGAGTTGTGAGGAGCCTTCTTCTTTTTTATGCCGATCGAGTTCCACGGCCAGTTTTTCCTGCATGGTTTTGCTCAAGGATTCGATGTTGCCCAGGTAAAGCGTTTTTTCTCCGGCGCCGGCGGGCCGGCCGGTGGAGTTGCGGGTGGAGAGGTCTTTTTTAAGCGCACCGAACAGCCGGGTTTGAATCTCCGGAATGCGGGCCACGGCACAATTGAGTTTTATAAAAGGGCGGCCGGCGATGCCGCTTTGGCGGTGAATGTCCTGGGCAATCAGCAGCTTGCCGGTGCCTTTTTCCCCCAACAGCAATACGGGCCGGGTATGGTTCGCCGCCTGCGTCATCTTCTTTTTAACATCCATCATCTTGCGGAAAGACAGGAGAAGGTCTATTTTTTGACGAAATCTTTTTTCCTCCGGCGGCGCCTGGTTTTTTTGTTCCTGAAAAACACTCTTGACCGATTTGACCAGTTCATCCAGGGAAAACGGTTTTTCAATAAAATCGGACGCGCCCAGCTTGGTGGCCTTGACGGCCGTATCGATGGAGGCGTGCCCCGACATGATCAGGACGTTGGTTTCGGGGTTATAGGCTTTGATGGTCCGTAAAACCTCAATGCCGTCCATGCCGGGAATCCAGATGTCCAGAAGCACCAGGTTGGGCGGATCGGACTGCACGATTTCCAGGGCATCCAACCCGTCTTCCGTGGAGGTCACGTCATAGCCTTCGTCGGCCAGAATCCCTTCCAGGGAACTGACGATGTTTTTTTCATCGTCAACAATCAAGATGCGTTCTTTTTGCAAGACGTCCTCCAACTTGAGGGATGGATCGCTGTTCGGCAAGGCCGCCGGGCGGATGACGGGACATTACAAGGTATAACTTATTCTTTGACGAAATCCAAATAAAAGATGGTTTTCCCCGCCAGCAGGTAGTTTTTTTCGTATTTTGATTTTGGGATGCCGCCGCGCCAGGACGAAAAGCTCAGCGGGCCGGATTGGTTTTTCAGGCGCTGCTCGGCTTCAAGGCAAGTCAATATTTCCCTGGCATAGGATTCGTAATCGGTGGCCAGGTGCAGTTCTCCCTGCGGCATCAGTTTGGCGGCCAGTGTTTCGACAAAGGACGGTTTGATCAAACGCCGTTTCGCATGCCGTTTTTTGGGCCAGGGATCGGGAAAATTGATATAAATCTCGCGGACTTCCTCTTCGCTGAAGATGGCGTCGATTTTTTCCCTGGCATCTCCATAGACGATGCGGATATTTTTTATGGAAAGTTTGTCCACGCGGGAAATGATTTTCCGGATGCCCTTGTGGTACATATCAATCCCGACAAAATTGGCTTCCGGTTCCCGGATGGCCATTTCCAGGAGGAACCCGCCCGCGCCAAAACCGATATCCAGTTTGAGCGGATGCGCGTTTTCGAAAATGCCGCGCCAATCGGGGCGGGATTCCAGGTCGAGGAAATACGGATGATTCTCCGCGATTTCCTCGAAGGGGATTAAACGTTTAACGGACATGAAGAATTGCAAGCTCCCTGTGGCAAGCCGCGGGAAATCTCTCAAAGGAATTTTATTCGATTTGCTCGCTCACCCCGCCGCAAGAGCCATGGGGAATACGCTCACCTGTATTTTCAATCAGGGTCCTGCCCCAGTTCCTCATGGATTGTGGTCAGCTGCGCTACTTCATAAACGCGGGTGTTGTCGGACATGGAAATCGTCACCTGGTCCCCGGGGCGTTTTCCCAACAAGGTCTTGCCGACCGGGGAGCCTGGCGAGATTTTGCCTTTTTCGGGGTCCACCTCCTCAGGAAAAACCAGCTTGTAGACCCTGGATTCCCCTGACTCTACTTCTTTCAAAACCAGCGTACTTCCCAGGGCGGACCGGTCCGTGGGTATCCGCTTGATATTGAGGGCGGTGATGTCGGCAACCCGCTTTTGCAAAAGAGAAATTCTGGACTCCAGAAACATCTGCCGCTCCTTGGCGGCCTTGTAGTCGGCATTTTCGCTTAAATCTCCCATGGCCGTGGCAACTCTCAAGGCCTGGGGAATATCCACCTTAAGTTCTCTTTCGGATTCCATGAGTTCTTTTTCCAATTTTTCCAAGATGGGCAACCGCATGATCAAGCTCTCCTCTTAAAATAAAAATCCCAATTTGCAGTGTATGGATTTTGCGTGAAAAAGGCCAAAAAAAAATTCATGCGGTCCGCAAGCGGGTGTTACGGCTTCTTGCCGGCAACCACAACAAACGCTCCGGCATACCCCAGGGAACGCAACGCATCCATCTGCTTGTAGGCTTCCTCAACATCGGAGTATCGCCCCACCAATATGCGAAAATAGGTTTCCGTTCCTTTTATCCGAGGCTCGACGCGGCTGTCGGACACCTGCCGCGCCAACCGCCCGGCGTTGCCGCGGTCTTTAAAAACGCCCACCTGCACGGAGAAATTCTCAATCGCCTGAGTGGCCGCCGCGGCAGGATAAGCCTCATCGGCGGGGTTCGGCAAAGCGATCAAGCGCACCCGCGCCGTGCCTTTTTCAATGACACCCAACTGTTCGGCGGCCTTGTGGCTCAAGTCAATGATACGCTCGCCCACAAAAGGGCCGCGGTCATTAATCCGCACTACCGTTGCCAACCCGTTTTCCAGGTTGATGACTTTCACCCGGGTATTGAACGGCAGGGTCTTGTGAGCCGCGGTCAGGGCGTCCATGTCATAAATTTCCTTGTTGGAGGTCAATTGGCCGTGAAAATTCGGCCCGTACCATGACGCGATGCCCTCCTGGGAAAAGTTCCGGGCGCTTTTCAAGGGATAATAGGTCTCGCCAAGCACCCGGTAAGGAATAGCCATTCCCTGCTTTTCCATGGGCCGGGGCGGCGCCGGCTGAAGGCTGGAGGACGAATGCGGGACACAACCAAAAAAACAGGCGACAAGAAAACTGCAGCCGGCTTCCGCAAAAGCCTTGCGGCGCCCAGCCGGAATAACGCAAGCAAACATCGGCAACTGGTTCAGGAATTAGTGATTTTCAGGAAAAAGGACCACTTTACATGAAAATTATCGAATGGAGGAAAACCCGCGCTTTTCAGCCTAACCTACTATAAAATATACCGTTTTATTTCAAGCACGCGTGATTTATTGTAAGTTGAGAGCGCATCCAGGTCAACAGAAAAACTCTCTCATCGGAACGATTTTCTATTGTAAAGCGGTATCTCATAGTGCAAAATCGGCGTTAATTCTTTTTATACGCCCAATATTAATGAGAGAAAAATTAATTCATTTGGTTGAACAAAAAAATGATCTGCCGCCGTTGCCGGAAATCCTGCGGCGCTTGGAAGATAAAATCGATGACCCGGACTCCTGTCTCGACGACATCACGGAGTTGATCCAAACCGAGCCGGTGCTGCGTGGCCGGTTGATGAAACTGGCCAACAGCGTGTTTTTTTGCGGCGGCCGGGAACCGGCAACCGACCTTGGCAGCGCCATTGGCCGGCTGGGACTGAAAATGGTTCTCGACCTGGCCTATACCCTGGAATTGCCTAACTTATTTGTCGATACCAAGGGGTTCAATCAATTGCGGTTTTGGCATCACTCTCTGGTGGTGGCGGTCTGCGCCCGCTCCATCAGCCGGTTGCTGGCGGACAAGCCGGCGGAACAGGCAAACGCTTATACCGCCGGGTTGATGCACGATATCGGCATCATGGTCTTTGCCTATCTGATCCCCGACCTATATGCCGATTTTCTACACAAATGCCAATCCGTCAATCAACCCCTGGAAATCCAGGAGAAAAATGAGTTCGGCATCGGTCATCCGGAGTTGGGGGCAATTTTCATTGAAAAATGGTGGCCGATCGATCCGGGAGTGGTGCAAACCGTCAAAAACCACCATCTGCCCTTAAGCGAGGAGGGTTCAACGGCCGTCATCGTTGCCAACAGGATCGCCAACTCGCAGGGTATTAAAAACGGCACCAACGTTTTTGTCGAACCTGAAGATGAGGCACTCGGAGAGCAACTCGGCTTGTCCGCCGAAGACACGGACTATGTGGTCGATGAGGCCCAGGAGGCTCTTAATATCGCGCAAGACCTGCTGGCACACTGAACCGGGACTAACGGGAAACATTCTATGGCTCATAAATTTCAAATCACGTTCAAGGGGGTGAGAGGCTCGATCCCCTCTCCCCTGACTTCCGACCTTGTCGAGGAAAAGCTCGTTAAGGCCTTGCAGTTGATGGAACCCAAGGATTTGGCGAGCGAGGCCAGCATCAAAAAATTCGTTGACCGCCTGCCCATTCATATCAAGGGTTGTTTCGGCGGCAACTCCTCATGCGTGCTGGCCGAGGCGGGCGATGCGAACCTGATCTTCGATGCCGGCTCCGGTATCCGGGAGTTGGGCCGCGACTGGATGAAAGGCAAATTCGCCGATGGCAAGGGGAAAGCCCATATTTTCATCAGCCACACTCATTGGGACCACATCATGGGGATTCCTTTCTTCGAACCGTTTTACATTCCCGGCAATCAATTCACTTTTTACGCCGCCCACAAAAACATCCAGGAACGCCTGACTCAACAGCAAAACCCAAAGTATTTCCCGGTGTCGTTCAAGGCGTTCCAGGCGGCTATCGATTTCGTCCAATTGGACGAACGCAAGAACCTCAAAATCGGCGATGCGGACATTTCCTGGAAAGCCAATTATCATCCTGGAAAATCGTTTGCGTACCGCGTCGACTACCGGGGCAAATCCTTCGTCTATGCCACGGATGCGGAATATAAAAAAATCGGCCCCAGCGACTTGAAACCGGTGATCGATTTTTTCCGCGATGCCGACCTCCTGATATTCGATGCCCAGTACACCTTTGTGGAAGGCATCGAAAACAGGGAGGACTGGGGACACAGCTCCACCGTAATCGGCATCGACATTGCCCTGGAAGCCAATGTGAAACAAATCGCGTTTTACCATCACGAACCCACCTACAGCGATTTCAAATTGATGGACATCCTTCAGCAATCGCGCAAATATTTAAAAGCCATCAATTCCAAAAGCCCGCTGAAAATGTTCTTCGCCCACGAGGGTCTGACGGTCGACCTGCTGAACCCCTGACCGCCCGGCCGATCCAACCGAACCTGAAAAATTAAAAACCGAGCGGTGCGCGGGAAAACGCGCCATGCGCCAACGGTTAAACCACGCCGCAATCGTGCAGGGTCAGGCTTTTGGATGGGGTGTCGAGGCCGGCCTCGACGCCCAGGGGAAGGGTCCACATTTCCTTGCCGTGGGCGATGGGGCAATTCGCCAGGATGGGGAAGGGGTCGTCCTTGAAGCAATCGGCGATGACGTCGTCCAGGTCATACGCGTCGTGTTTTGCGGGTTGGCAATGGATCATTTCGCCGAACACGATGCCGCGCACGTCCTTGAATTTTCCCGCCCGGCGCAACTGCCACAGCATGCCGTCGATGCGGTAGGGTTTTTCGTTAACGTCCTCGATCAGCAAGATGGCGCCGGCGGTGCGGATTTCGTAAGGTGTTTTAAGCGACCGGCACATCAGGGTCAGGTTGCCGCCGGCGAGGGTTCCCCGGGCCTGGCCGGGACGCAGGACGCGCCCGCGTGCCGACCGGAACCGTCCGGCGTCAGCGCTGCCGGTGAGCACCTGGCGGAATTGCTTTCGGGATCGCGGCATGGCCTGGCGGCCGAAACTGCCCGCCGCCATAGGCCCGTGAAACGCCACCAGCGAACAGTTCCGGTTCAGGTAGATCAACAACAGCGTGATATCGCTGGAACCGACGACGATTTTCGGGTTGGCGCGGATGATTTTTGGTTTGAGCAGGGGGAGAACGCGGTTCACCCCGTATCCGCCGCGCGCGCACACGATGGCCTTGATTTCCGGGTCGGCGAACATCGCCATCAGGTCGTCGGCGCGCTGGCGGTCGGTTCCGGCCATGAAGCGGTGGCGCGACAGGACATGCTGCCCCAGTATCACGCGGAACCCCATGCGCTCGATGGCGTTCACTCCCTTTTGCAGCGCGTCGGGGCTGACGATGCCCGCGGGCGCGGCCACCCCGACCCGGTCGCCTTTTTTCAGTGCCTTCGGCCTGTTCAACGGTTTCGTGTTTTCTTTTTTAAGGATTGCGTTTCAGCGGCCGGGTTTCTCCTGAAGAACAACATCGACAGCAAACGTCTTGTTGTTTCTCCAAACCTTGAAAGTCAAGGTATCGCCGATCTTATGGCTGCTGATTTCCTTGAGCAATTCTTCCATGGCAACGATCTTTTTTTGTCCGACGGCCAGCACGACGTCGCCGCCGGTGGGGATCGACAGGTTGCCGATCACCACCTCGCGCCGCCCGCCGCGCAGGCCGGCCAGTTGGGCGGGACTGCCGGGGATGACTTCAACGATCATGATGCCTTTTTGCACCGCCAATCCCAGCACCCGCGCCAACTCCGGCGACAGCGCCAAACCGGAGACCCCCAGCCAGGGCCGGGCATAGCGGCCTTTTGTGATCAACTGGGCCGCCACCTCTTTCGCCCGGTTCACCGGAATGGCGAAACCGATTCCCTGATATCCTCCGGAAACGCTGAAAATTGCCGTGTTGATGCCGATCACCTGGCCGCTGGAGTTGAGCAGCGGGCCGCCGGAGTTTCCCGGATTGATGGCGGCGTCGGTCTGAATCAGGTCGTACAGCGTCGAACCGTTTTCCTCCTGGATTTGCCGGTTGACGGCGCTGACGATTCCCGTCGTCATGGTCTGCGACAAGCCGAACGGGTTGCCGATGGCGATGGTTTTTTGGCCGACGCGGATGGCATCCGAATCCCCCAGCGTCACCACCCGCGGCACGTCTGTTTCCGGTATCTTGATGACGGCCAGGTCCGTGGAAGCGTCCCGGCCTATCAGTATGGCTTCGATTTTCTTTCCACTGCCCAGGGCGACGGTAATTTGCCGGGCATTCTCCACCACGTGATTGTTGGTTAAGATGTATCCCTTGGCGTCGATGATGAATCCGGACCCCTGCCCCTGCTGGGGGACGATTTGCCGCCAAAAATTCATGGTCAGCGTCGTTGCGGCGATATTGACCACGGCCTCGTGAACCCGCGCGAAGACATCGACGTTGACCTGTTCGTCGCCCGAAAAGGCAACCGGCGGCGGCGCGCCCTTGCCGGAGCGGTTGAAATCGAGTTCTTCCGCCCGCGGCGTTCCCGAAAGCACAAGATCAACCCACCCCCAGTTTTGATACGTCCAGCCCGCAAGCAACAGGACGGAAAACCAGAGCAGCAAATTTTTCAGAAATTGATTCATATTATTTCGGCTATGACAGATCAATAACTTTGCGGATGCCGCACCCGGCGATTATTTCATGCCCGGCGGCGGCGGTTCAACCCTAAAACGCCGGGCGCCGCCGATCAGTTCCGCCAAAACCGCGGTGTGAACAAAATCAGCACCGTGAACAGTTCGAGGCGGCCCAGCAGCATACCGAACATGAGGAGCCATTTCGCGGCGCCGGGCAGCGGCGCAAAATTGCCGCCCGGACCGATGATCTCCCCCAAACCCGGCCCCACATTGGCAATGGCCGTCGCCGCGCCGCTGGCCGAAGTCACGAAATCCAGACCCAGCGCCGACAAGGCAAGCGCCAGCACGGCAACACTCAACAGGTAAAGCACAAAAAACGTCATCACCGAGTGAACCGTGCCGTCGTCGATGGGCTTGCCGTTGTACTTGGGAAACAGCACGATGTGCGGATGAACCAGGCGTTTCATCTGAATACGGATCAAGTCGAACATCACTTCGAAGCGAAAAATTTTTATGCCGCCCGCCGTGGAGCCGGAGCATCCGCCGACGAAGGTCAGAAAGAAAAACGTCTCGAACGCCAGGGTTCCCCATTGACTGTAATCCACAGTCGAATACCCGGTGGTCGTCAGAATGGATGTTATGTGAAACGTCACATGCAACAGGGCGCCGGCAAACGGCTTTTCCCCCACCGCCCAAAACCACACGGTAAACAGCGCAACGGCGCCCATCAGGAACTTGAAAAACAGGCGGACCTGGCCGTCGCGCCACAACGCGCCACGCTCGCCTCGCAGGACGCGAATATAAAGCACGAACGGCAAACCGGCCAGGATCATGAAAACAATGCCGACCCACTGAACGGCCGGAGCGGCGAAGTGCCCGATGGATTGGTCCGACGTCGAATAACCGCCGGTCGAAAGAGTCGTCAACGCATGGTTGACGGACTCGAAAAGGGTCATGCCCGCGGCGTAATACGCCAGGGCGCAGGCCAGGGTGAGGCCGAAATAGACGAGGCTGATCATGCCGGCCAACGGTTTCAGCCGGGCCATGGGCCTTTCGGAGCGGTCGGAGGATTCCGTATGAAACAGCCGCATGCCGCCCGTGCCCAGATAGGGCAGGATCGCCACGGCAAGCACAATGATGCCGATGCCGCCTATCCACTGCAACAACGACCGCCAAAGCAGAAGACCCGGAGGCATCAAGTCAAGATGCGACAACACCGTCGCCCCCGTGGTCGTCAAACCGGAGACGGTTTCAAACAGGGCTTCCGTCACACCCAGGCCAACCGAGGAAAAAAAGAACGGCAGCGCCGCAAAGAGGCTTATCACGGCCCAGGTCAATGAGGTCAAAAGAAACGAGTCGCGGATGCCCAGAACAAATTTTTCTCCCCGATTGGCAAGACACAACAACCCGCCCGTAACGCCTGTGAACAATCCCGATCCGGCAAAAGCCCGCCAATCGCCGTTGCCTGCGCCGGCATCGACCGCCGCCGGAATGGCCATCGCGACCCCCAGGGCAAAAAGAAAAATTCCAATGATGAAACCGATTAATCGAAAATTCATATCCGCCGGCGCCTTTTTTTCATGAGGTGTACCTTGACAGGGAATTCTATCGGTTTTATTTATTTTTTGAAAGCCAAGCGGCAATTCACATCTTGCCATCAACATCAAGAAAGGAGGAATGATCATGAAAATCCGAGACCTTATTCCCTGGAGCAAAAACGATGAGATGGATGTCATGAAATCCGACCTCGACCCTTTTTACGTCTTGCAGAGAGACATGAACCGGCTGTTCGACGGCTTCTCCCGCGGCATTTTCGATCTGCCGCCGATGCGCGGGGGCCTGGGTTCGTACGAATCCCTGTCGCCGCGCGTGGACGTAACGGAATCGGATAAGGACGTTACGGTCACCGCCGAGATTCCCGGTATGGATGAAAAAGACATCGAAGTTGTTTTCTCGAACGACGTTCTGACTCTCAAGGGTGAGAAGAAACGCGAGGAAGAGGACAAGGGCAAGGGATACTACCGTCTGGAGAGGGCTTACGGTTCGTTTCACCGCGCCATTCCGATTCCCACGGAGATCAACGCGGACAAGGTGAAGGCTTCGTTCAAGAACGGCGTGCTGACCGTGAAACTCGAAAAATCCGAGAACGCGAAAAAGCATGTGAGGAAAATACCCGTTAACGGCAAATGAGCGCCTGCGGATTTTTCCGGCCAAACGTACGCGAATCCCCCGGCAGGGCTGACGGGCGATGCCCGGCGGCCAGCGCCGGGGGCAAACAGGAGCGGCGCACGGCGCCGATCCAGGTCCGCGAATCCAAACATCCTTCTTTTCGGGGATATGAGAAATGACGGTGAATGCTCACAAAACAAATAAATGGCTGTTGTCCCTGGTCGCCGTGCTGGTGGTGGTGGCTGGCATTCAGTCTTATTTTTTGATCCGGGGCCGGGACAGCACGGGGTCTCTGCATTCCGCCGCGCTGCGCCCGGACGACCTGTTTGAGCGTAATTTCGGGTCCCCCGCCACGGAGCCTTTCCGCGAAATGGAGCAAATGCGCCGCACGATGGACCAACTGTTTAAAAACTCGTTTCAGGAATTTAAAATCGATCCGCTGTTGCGGGATACCTTTTCGGACCAAGAGATGACCGTCACCGACAAGGGAGACCGGTACCTCGTCCGGCTAAAAATTCCCGGTGTGGACAAGGCCGACTTAAACATCACCGTGGAAGGGCAAACCCTGAAGATTTCCGGCAACCGGAAGGAAACCCGGGAGCAAAAGAACGACCACGGCATCCTCCGCAAGGAAATGCACAGCGAAAAATTCGAACAGGCCAAAACCCTGCCAGGCCCCGTCCGGGCGGACAAAATGCAGGTCTCTCAGAAAAACGGCGAGCTAACAATAATCCTTCCCAAAGCGGATAAAGCCGTTCCACCCACGGCGCGGCCAAGCCCCATTTTCTAAACAATCCGGCGCGAATTTTGTTAAATTACACGCATGGGAAACTATGGCAAACATCCAGCGCGGATAACCACCCCTGGCCCCTCCTTGAAAAGGAGGGGGATAAAAACCTCCTCCGCCAACGCAGGAAGACAAACCCAACCCTCTCCCCTTTTCAAGGGAAGGCCGGGAGGCGTTAGTGGCATCTCCTGGTTTTTTTTTCTATCGACATTGTTGTTGCTGCCGGTCCGGAGTTTTGCGGAAACCACGCAGTCCAAGATCGACGCGGGGATTTCCCATTACAAGCAGGGGGAATATGAGAAAGCCGCGCAAAGCTTCCTCGAGGCCCAGGTCGATGAGCCGGACAACGCGGTTCTGGCCTACGACCTGGCCAACAGCGACTACAAGGCCGGCAAGTTCGCCGAGGCCATCCAGGCCTACAGCCGGGCGGCGGCGCACACCGACGACCCCGCGCTCCGGCAAAAGGCCTTCTATAATATCGGCAACTCCCTGTTCCGCCTGGGAAAGCTCGAAGAAGCCGCCGGCGCATATAAGAAAACCCTGGAACTGAACGCCAACGACATGGACGCCAAATTTAACCTGGAGTTCACCAGGGAACAAATCAAAAAACAACGGCAACAGCAAAAACAAAACCGGCAAAACAAAAAGCAAAATTCATCCGCGGACAAGAAACCGGGCCAACAGCCGCAAGCAAATTCCGGCAAGCCAAAAGGCGGCAACTCCGAAAACCGGGAGCGAAACCCTGCCGGGCAAAAGCCGCAAAAACCGCAAAACCAAAACAACAGACACGCGCCGCAGCAAAACTCCGGCACCGCCCAGGCACAACCGCAAAACGGTGAAATGACCCGGCAGGAAGCGGAACAATGGCTCCACTCGTTAAAGGAAAACCCGAAAAAATTCATTCAAGGGCAGATCATGAAACACGCCGCCAACCCGCAATACCGGGGCAAGGACTGGTAAGGGCCGCCGATGAAGACATCAATGGGCCGCATCGGACTTGCAATTTTTCTGACCGCCTGTTTGCCGGGTTTGTGTTTTACCGGTGCGGCTTGGCCGGCGCCGGTCGGCATCACGGCGACGGTGGACCAAACGCGGGTGACGCCGGAAGACTCCATTTTGTTGTCGGTGATGGTGAGCGGGTTGCAAAATGCGCCGCCGCCGCGGCTGCCGCCCCTGCCCGATTTCCGGGTGCAGTCGGCAGGCTCCTCCTCATCGGTGCAGATTGTCAACGGGCACATGAACATGTCGGTGACGCACAACTACCGCCTCACGCCCAAGGCAGCGGGAACTTTCACCATCGGCCCCGTCACCCTGGAACTGGCGGGGACCGTTTACGCCTCCGATCCGATTCGCGTGACGGTGGAAAAAACCTCGTCGGCCCAAGCCGCCCGCGACGTGCCGGCATTCGCCGAAACCAGCGTCTCCAACCGCACACCCTACGTCAACGAGCAGGTGATCTTGACGTTTAAATTGTACCGCCGGGTGAACGCGCAAAACATCAATCTCGAAATCTCCTACGACGCATTCCGCAAGGCAGAGCTGGGCAAGGCCCGGGAATACTCCCGGGTGATCAACGGCCAGAGCTATCAGGTTTATGAATCGTCCACGGCCCTGTTTCCGATCCGGCCCGGCCCGGTGGAAATTCCCGCCGCCGTCGTGGACCTTGACCTGGTGTACCGAAAGTCGCCGCGCGGGCCGTTCGATTCTTTTTTTTCCGATCCCTTTTTCAGCGGCCGCTCCACGCTGCGCCACAAAACCCTGAAAACGAAACCCATCCGCATGGAGGTGCTGGCTCTGCCCGAAGAGGGCAAGCCAAAAAATTTCGCCAACCTGGTGGGCCGCTTCCAGCTCTCGGCCACCCTGGGAAAGCAAAGTGTCGAGGCGGGCGGCACCACCACCCTGACGCTCACCGTGTCGGGCACGGGGAACATCCAGGACGCTGAGGTGGCCGCGCCGGCGGTCCGCGAAAATTTCAAGGTTTACCCCGACCGGCCGCAACTGCAAAAATCCACCGCCGGCAACAAACTCTCCGGCACAAAGACTTTCAAGTTCGCCCTGGTTCCCTTGCAGGCGGGCACGGTCCGCATCCCGCCCAGCACATTGTCCTATTTCGATCCGCAAAAACACCGGTATGTCATTCTAAAGACCAAGCCGTTGTCCCTGACGGTGACGCCCGCAAAAGATTCCGAAAAACTGCAAGTCGTCGATGCCGGCGCGGCGCCGGGCGCGCCGGGCGACATCAAGGTTCTCGGCAGGGATATTCTTCCCATTCACACCGTGTTGCGGGATTTTCGGAATCAAAAACTCGGCGGGGCCGTGCCATACCTGGCGGGATTCTTTTTACCGGTGGCGTTGTTTCTGGGTTTTGCCTCTTACCACAGTCACCGGCTGCGGCTGCGGGATGACGTGGCCTTCTCCCGCGCCCATCATGCCTATAAAAAGGCAAAGGGCAAACTCGACCGGCTCGCCGCCAGCGGCGACTCCGGAGATTTCGCCGGCCAACTGTCGCAAATCCTGCGGGAATACATCGGCGACAAGCTGAACCTCCAGGGAACGGCGTTTACGGCGGCGGAAGTGGCGGCCAAATTAGAGGAAAAACATTACCCGGAACCCCAGGTTCTTGCCGCCCGCAACCTGTTGGAAAAGTTTGAAACGCACCAGTACGCGCACATTCAAAACGCCCCGCCGGACCAACTCCTGGACGAGTCCCTGGACGTTTTGCAACAACTTGAGAAACAGCCATGAAAACCGCCGCGAAAATCCTGACAGCCGGTTTGCTGCTGGCCGCCTGTTTTTGGACGGCGCCCGGCCTGGCCGAGAACGAGGGGGTGCTGCCGCAAATCGCCCGCGCCAACGACCTGTACCTCAACAAAAAATACCGGCAGGCGGCGGACATTTATGAACACCTCGTTAACGGCGGGTTCGAGAACGGCTACCTTTATTATAATCTGGGCAACACCTATTTCCGCCTGCACCGTCCGGGCCAGGCGATTTTGAATTACACTCGCGCTAAAAAACTGGTTCCGCGTTTCGAGGACCTCGACGCCAACCTGCGCTATGCCGTCCGGCAAACCGAGGACAAAATTCTTGCAACCCCAACTCCCTTTCCGAAAAATATTCTTTTCTGGCTGGACGATTTCAGTCCGCGGGAGTATGCCCTCGCCATTCTGGCGGTGAACGGCCTGTTCTGGCTGACCCTGATGGCCTGGCTTTATTTCAGGACCAACGCCCTTGGCGTGGCGCGCAGCGTCCTGCTCGCGGTTTTGCTCGTCACGGCCATCTCCGCCGGCGCCCGGTTTTATACCGACTCGCGGTACCCGGCGGGCGTCGTGCTGGCAAAGCAGATCGACGTCAAATCGGCCCAGGGCGCGGATAACGTAACGCTCTTTCAGCTTCACGAGGGCGCGGGCGTCACCATCCGGGACGAGGAGGAAGGCTGGTACAAGATCGAATTGGGCGACGGCAAAAAAGGCTGGGCGCCGAAAAACGCCGTCGGCAAGGGTTAACCGGCGGAGAGGAAGATCAACCTCTTGCCCGCGGCGGATCCGGCGGTCAATTGGTCAGGAACATGGTGACGGTTTCGCTGAATTTCATATCGACTTCTTTTTTGACGAACTCCAATTTGTCGTCCGGCAGCCCGATCAGTTCCCAAGCGTCCCGTTCCATGGCGGGAGGCGCCACCACGCCGCTGGAACCCAGCTTCATCTCGTAAGCCAGAATGTCCGCCACATGCAGAATGGCGGCCTCCAGGGGAAAGTCCTTCGCCCGGGATGAGGTGTGGTGACAGGCAACCGCCTCCACCAGCCGCGGCGGAAGTTTCCAGGCTTTCAACAACGCCTCGCCGACGGCGGCATGGTCGAATCCGATAGACTGTCGCTCCACTTCATGCAGGGGCAGGTCTTTGTCCGCGCATTGGGCTAAAATGTCCGCGGAACGGGTCGGCATCTTCTTGAAAATCACCAGGCTGCCGATATCGTGCAACATGCCGGCGACGTAAAAGCGGTCCGCCTCCGGTTCGTCCGTGTTCTCGGCCAGTTCACGCGAAAACAGGCCCACGGCAATGCTGTGCCGCCAAAAGGAATCCATGCTGATCAAATCTTTCGACACCCCCGGGAACTGCCGGATGGCCGTCATCGCCAAAACCAGGTCGCTCAACTGCACCGTGCCGACGATGTTCAAGGCGTGCGCGATCGTTTCGATACGCCCGGAAAATCCGTAGAAGGAGCTGTTGACGATCTTTAAAAGCCGCGAGGTCAAGGCGGCGTCTCCGGAAATGATTTTGCCGATATCCTTGAACGTACTGTCCGGATCGTCAATCGCTTTTTGGATTTGCATGTAGATGAGCGGCATAGCGGAGACCCAGTCGTCTCCTATCTTCCTGGCCTCGTCCGACATCGGTTCCTCCCTGGGATCGTGTGCAAATCAGAGGCGGCCAACTGACGCCGCCAGATTAACTTATATCATATTTGCAAGCGCCCCGCAGCAAACCGCGGCAATGCGCCCGCCACGTATTTTCAAGTCATCCGTTGCCCCTGCAATGTGATAAACTGTCTGCCGTTCACGCCAATCGGATTTTTATCTCACCCCCAACCGGGAAATCGTTACGGAGGGTCGATGCGCTATTGCAAATATCATTATCTGGAAGGACGGTCGGAGCATTGGGGAATCCTCGACCGAAAAGCCTTTGCCGCCAAGGGGGCAAAGCCGCATTACTCGCCGGACACCACGGTGGTTCCCCGGCATCTCAAGCTGGACCTGCATTTCGACTGGGATGCGGAGCGGGTCTGGGGAACGACGACCTACGATCTTCTGGTGCAGGCGGAGGACGTCCGGGAAATCCGCTTCGACGCCGTGGACCTGCAAGTGTCGCGGGTCCGGCTGGCGGGCAAGTCCGCACCCTTCGACAATACCGGCAAGCAAATCGTCGTCAAGCTGAAAACCCCGGCCAAACCTGCGCGGCGGCTGCAGGTGTCGCTCACGCATTCGGTCGCCAAACCTCACGCCGGCATCTACTTCACCAAGCCGGACGCCTTTTACCCCGACCGGTTTCAAACGGTTTGGACGCAAGGGCAGGACGAGGATTCGCGGTACTATTTTCCATGCTTCGACCGGCCCAACTTCAAACAGACCACGGAGGTCATTCTGCATCTGCCGCCGGGTATGTTCGGCCTGTCCAACGGCAAGTTGCTGAGAAAAAAAATCACGCGGACCGAATCGCTGTACCATTACAAGCTGGAGCTGCCTTACTCGACCTACCTGCTGTCGATCGTCGCCGGGGACTTCGTGGAAGCCGTGGACCGGTGGCGGGATGTGGAGATCAAATGGTATGTCCGGCGGGGACGGGAACGGCACGGCAGAAACGCCTTCAAGGACACGGCACGGATCATCGCCTTCCTCTCCCGCTACACCGGGTATGTGTATCCGTATTCGCACTACACGCAGATCGCCGTTCCCGAATTCATTTTCGGCGGCATGGAAAATTTCACCGTCACCACGCAGACAGACCTGACGCTGCACGACGACCGGGCGCACCCGGATGTGAACTCCAACGGGCTGGTGGCGCACGAGGCGGCCCACATGTGGTTCGGCGACCTGGTCACCGCCAAAAGCTGGTCGCACGCCTGGCTGCATGAATCGTTCGCCACTTATTTCGATGCGCTCTACACGCGGGAGTCCAAGGGCGAGGACGAGTTCCGCTACCAGTTGCTGCGCTGCGCCGAGGGCTATTTCGGCGAGGACGCCCGCTACCGCCGGCCCATCGTGACGAACATTTACAAGGAGCCGCTCGATTTGTTCGACGCCCATCTTTACCCCGGCGGCGCCGTGCGCCTGCACCATCTGAAACATCTCGCCGGCGAGGCGTTTTTCCAGCGCGCCTTGAAGCTTTTTTTGCAACGCCACCGGTTCGGCGTGGTGGAAACCGTGGACTTCATCCGCTGCCTGGAGGAGGTCACTGCGCGCAACTACGATGAGTGGCTGGAACAATGGATTTTCCGCGGCGGCTACCCAACCCTGGAGTTGGGTTTTCAATGGGACGACAAACAGCACCTG
>Ga0114931_10002114_pt1 | contig 25337 bp, 21 predicted proteins | sample 2SBtaG_FD_89579 | JGI IMG/M metagenome (GOLD analysis project Ga0114931, IMG submission 89579) | Deep subsurface microbial communities from Kolumbo volcano to uncover new lineages of life (NeLLi) - 2SBTROV14_V59a metaG | ecosystem: Environmental > Aquatic > Marine > Volcanic | place: Kolumbo... | reverse complement strand
TTATGTGTCTTGCCGTGCCGGCAGACAGCCGACGGTGACCGCGACGGTATTCCGAATTCGCTCCTGGAAGCCATGTCCTGTGGGGTGCCGGTCGTTTCAACCGCGGTTTCCGGCCTGCCTGAAGTCATCCATTCCGGCGTGAACGGGCTGTTGGTTGCGCCCGAGAATGTCACAGCGCTTGCCGCGGCCATCCGCTCCGTGCTGGACGACGGAGAACTACACGGCAGGCTGGCCGACCGGGGCCGCTTTACGGTACGTTCGAAATTCGACTGGCGGACGAATATCTCCAGTCTCCGTGACTTGCTGTCCAGGTCAGGCAGTGCCAGCGACCTGCACGAAAGCCGCTGCCATGAGTAAACGAAAAATTGCCTATGTGCTGAAGGGGTTTCCGCGCCTGTCGGAAACCTTTATTGCCAATGAGGTCCGGCTGCTTGACAAAATGGGTCTGACGCTCGGCCTGTTCTCTATCAAGCAAGGCGATGAACTTGCCGCCGACGGCAACCTGCCTGGCGTGCATTACCTGCCCGCGGTGACGTCCCTGTCCAGCACGACACTGCGTGCCTGGCTGGCGGAGAATTTTCCACCATTTGCTGCAAGTCAGAAATTCTGGCTCAGTCGAAGACCGCATCGCTACCTGTCGACGCTGCTGTTTGCGCTGCGTTGTTCGCTCCGCTATCGGTCCGGCGAAGGCTCAAGGATCAAGAAGTCATTCATCAAAAATTTCCTGCTGGCCGCGCATATTGCGGAGGAAATTGAAGCCGATCGTAACTACGCGCATATCCACGCGCATTTTTGCCACGATGCCACCACCGTTGCATGGATGGTCAGCCGCCTGACCAGGTTGCCTTTTAGTTTCACGGCACACGCGAAGGACATATACCAGAGACACCTTAATCCCGGAAACCTGCTGGAAAGAAAACTCGCTGCGACGAGCTTCGCAGTGACCTGTACGTTTGCTAACGTCGAATACCTGCGCCGCCGCTCGCCGCTGCCACAGAAGATACACGGCATCTACCACGGTCTGGACACATTACGTTTCGGTCCTGCATGCGACGATGAGAGGCAATGCCGCACGGCTGCGACGGCACCACGAAGGCTTCTTACAATCGGACGGCATGTCGAGAAGAAGGGATTTATCTATCTTGTCGACGCGTGCCGCATACTGCGCGACCGCGCAGTATCATTTCAACTGGATATCATCGGTGAGAACGGCGACCAGAGTGAGGTGCTGCAAGAGACTATCCTGGCAGCGGGCTTGCAGAACCACGTATCGCTCCTGTCGCCCGTGCCACAACAGGCCTTGCTCGAGTACTACCAGGCGGCGACAGCCTTCGTCCTGCCGTGCATCGTCCTCGAAGATGGAGACCGGGACGGCATCCCGAATGTTATCGCGGAAGCCATGGCGTGTGCGCTGCCGGTGGTCGTCACCGGAATATCGGGCATACCCGAACTCGTCAAAGACGATATCAACGGCGTCATCGTACCGACCCGCGACGCACACCGGCTCGCGAATGCCATCGAGCGATTGCTGAGAAATCCGCAGAAGTGCAGGCAGCTCGGCGCCAACGCGCGGCACAAGATCGAGCAGGTATTTGACGCCCGGCACACTCACCTACGGCTAAGAGCGCTGTTTGAAGATGCACTCGCAGCAGGCAATTGACGTCTTGCAACCGTGCAGCGGCCTCGCGCCCGTCCACGGCGACGTCCTCTCGAGCCAGGGGCATATCGATCCACAGTTCGAAGACGGGTATTGCTCCGACTTGGCGCTTGCAGGCGTTCTCGCGCACAAGTTCACATTTAACGGCGAATGCCATCAGCTGCCAAGCGAAATTGACTGGCTGCGAAATCCTTCCCGCGATATCGAGTGGCAGATACTGCTGCACAAATTCTACTTCGCGCCCGGCCTCGCCAGGAAATTTATGGAGACTGCGGACACGCGCTACCGTGACTGCTTCGAAAGTCTGGTGCGAAGCTGGATCGGGCAAACACCCGTCAACTTCATAGCGACGGATGTGACCGCGCGCCGCGTGCAAAACTGGATCTATGCCGGCCACATTTTTTCCCGGTATGACCCATCGTCGTTCGGTAGCGGCTTCGCGGAGATGTTCACGGAGTCAATTGCCGCGCAACTCGATGCCATCTGCGACAACATGGCACCTGCCAGGAATCACCGCACCCTGGAATTATATGCGGTATTCCTGGGTTCGATTTCGCTGGCCGATATCGACCGTGGGCGGTGCTGGCGGACACTGGCTGTTGACGGGATGTCGGCCAACATCCGTTCGGACCTGCTGGCGGATGGCGTGCACTGCGAACTATCGACCGACTACCATCACATCGTGCTGCGCAGCTACCTGCTATTCTATCGCCTCGCGCTGTCGAATAATATTGCGTTGCCGGCAGACATTGCCGGCCGTATCTGCAAGGCACTCGATTTCGCCATGCACATTCACCGGCCGGACGGCCATATTCCCGCCTTGTCCGACTCTGACTCGCGTTCGTTTGTGGAACTCCTGTCCTGGGGCGCACAACTGTTTGGTCGTGACGACTATGATTTCGTTGCCAGCACCGGGGCCCGGGGTGCGCCGCCGGCCAGCAGCGCGGTCGCTTTCAATGATAGCGGCTATGTCGTTCTGCGTTCGGACTGGAGGCGCGGCCGCTACGAAGATGGCAGGTATCTCGTTTTCGACTGTGGGCCCGTCGGCGCGGGAAACCACGGACACCTGGATGCCCTGAGTATCGAGGCGGCAGCATACGGCCAAACGCTGGTCATGGACCCTGGACGCTACACCTACAATGAATGGGGCGATGTCAACTGGCGTGCCCGCTTCCGTCGCACATCGGCACACAATACTGTAACGGTGGACGGTTGCGACCAGGCGATTTACCAGCGGCGCGGCAAAAAACTAAAAATACGGAAACCCCATCCCGTGTGCACACTGGCGCATACGGATTTTCACGCAGATCTGGCCTACGTGCATGGCTATGTCCGCAGCCCGAATTACGAGGCGATCCATCACCGGCACATCTGGTTCGTCGATCAGCGCTACTGGCTGATCGTCGACCACGTGCAGGCGGCCAGCGAACACGACTATGCCTTGCGTTTTCAGCTTGCGCCCCGGGCACTCGGGCAGCTTCGATTACACACGAATGCGCACAGCACCGGGATCGACGGCCCGGGGCTGCTGCTCCTGATCGTCCAGCAGACACCGACTGTGTGCGTTGAACCTGGATACGTCTCGACCGAATACGGTATCAGGCAGGCGGCGCCACGGATCTGTGCCCGCGAGACGGCAGCGGAGCAGATGTTCGTGTCACTACTTTACCCGGTCAATGGATCGCCGCCGCGGTGTCAGGTCAGAGATAGCGAACAGGCGAGGGAAGTCATCATCGTCGATGGAGATCGCCATGACCGCTGGCTGTGGAACCTCTGCGGGAACGAAATCGGTATGCGTCGCCGTGGCGGCCCTAGCCGTTGGCAACTGGCGAAGGAGGCCGGGCATGGTTAACGAGGATTTTTCCATCTTTGCCCGCGATCCCGCGCTGACCTCATTGCGCGATCTGACGACTGCGGGACTGCGTGCCGAATTGAGTCGATGCCTGTCCAGCGCCCTTCCCGATGCAAGGCCGGAAGGATTCCGCATCATCAGCATGCGTTACACACCGTTGCAAAAGCTTATCATCGGCCTCAATGCCGGCAGACATATGACTCCGGTGGCGATCCGGATTTTCCCGCGCGCGTCCGTGCAAGACCGGCTCGCAAAAGCCAGGCGCACGCATCCCGAGCACAGCTTCCTGCTCAACAATCTGAATGCTGTCGCCTGGGTCTTTCCCGGTGAGCGTAAACTGAGACTTGACCTGGTCGCCGACAGATCGCGGCTCTCGGGACTCCTGGCACGGCACCGCGGTTACCGCCTCGACAAGCTTGAACCCGTGCATGTCGTTCCGGAACATACCTACACGGCGCGCGTCGAGGGTGCTCGGGATGACGGCAGGAAGGTATGCGAATACCTGAAGGTCTACTACAACGATCAGGGCGCGACGACGGCAAGACTCATGCAACAGGTTGCCGAGGCATCGCAAACATCGGCTATCGAGATACCCGCTAATGCGACCTACCTGGCTCGCGAGCGTCTCCTGATCCAGCCGGAACTGGCAAGGGACGGAACATGCCAACTTGACGACGCGTCCGTCGCCGCCGCGCTGGCCGAGTTGCACGGCCTGCCCGTCGCCGCCGCACAACTCGGCAACGATGACCTGGCAGCGAGTTACGCATCCATCGTCGATCTCGTCGCGCACACTTTTCCACCCCTCGTTAACGTCGTACAAAGAATCGGCGGAGAAATCCAGTCGGCGTTACTTGGAACGCAGGCTGGCAGCACCGTGCTGCTGCATGGCGATGCACATCTCGGCAACCTGTTTCCATTGGTGAACGGCAACGTTGGGATCATTGACCTGGACCGCATGGGTTCCGGGCCGGCGGAGGAAGACCTCGCTAGCTATTACGCGTTTCGCCTGTGGCTCAGGCTGCGCAGCCGGCAATCCACCGATGTCACGCTTACCCAATTCGCGGAGTTTGTCCGCACCTACAATCGCAGTACCAACCAGGCCGTGTCGGTTCGCCGGGCATATTTCGTGCTGGCTCATAAGATGGTCATCGAACGAATCCGCCGCGGCATCACCCGCGGCAAAGTGTCGTCCGGCAGTGAATTGGCCGTGTTCGCACGCATCGCCGCCAAGAGCCTGAAAGCAGGCCGGGAATCGCGTGACTAGGCGGCGGACAAGCACGCACATCGCCCATGGCAGGGGACCTGCGAGGCTGGCGGAGTTCATGCCATACCTGACCCGGCAGAAAAGTCGCGTCACCATCGCCTACACAGTCTCGCTGATCGGCGTTCTGCTCACGCTGCTGTTGCCGTGGCCATTGAAGTTCATGATCGACAACGTACTGACGGGAGAGGATTCCTTGCCATTGCTGCAGTCAATGCCGCTACAGCAGCAGGTAATCGTGCTTGCCGGCGGTATCGTGCTGCTGGCCACGCTGGCGGCGATTACCCTGGGTATCGACAAGGTGTTGCATGCTGCGGTACGGGAACGCTTCAGCTATACCCTACGCGATGACCTGCTGCAGCGACTGTTCAACCTGAGTCGCTTCAGGCGGCAACAAGAGATGTCCGGTGAACTGACCATGCGCCTGGTCAGCGACGCGCAACTGGTCAGCAGGCTTTTTTGCAAGACCTTGCCGCTCGCCCTGAAGCATGCGGCGACTGCCATATTCACGCTGGTATCGATAATGCTGCTCAGCGTGCCGCTCGGGCTGACCGCGTTGTTGCTGGCCGCGGTCCTCAGCGCCGTCGTGCTTTACTTCGGGCCGCAACTGTCACGCGCCGCGGCAGAAAAACGCAGCCGCGAAGGCAAGGTCGCCGCACTGACCCAGGAGACCGTGAAAGGCATCGAACATGTCCAGGCGATGGCGCTCGAGCGCCGGTCGCGCGATCGTTACCTGTTACGGGCGGCACAAAGTCTTGGCGCCGGCGTCAGGGAAGTGCGGGTCGCGGTGCGACTCGAGCGCTCGGCCCAGGTCATTGCCGGTTTCGCCCTGGCATCGGTTGCCGGCGTTGGCGGAATCGCAGTGGCGGCGGGAAAGATGTCACTGGGCACGCTCACGGTCTGCCTTGCCTATGTCACGCAACTCCTCAAACCCATCGAGAAGCTCAACGATATTGCCACATCGATGTCCCGCGGCCTGGTACGTGCCGAGCGGATTCACGAACTATTGCGCGACGAGCCGGCGGCCCGGGCCGCACGTCCTGGCCTCGATCCAGGCCTTATTGAGCGTATCGACTGCGTCGATCTCTGCTACCGCTATCCGGGTAATACCGAGAATACCGTTGCCGGTCTCAACCACAGCTTTCGTCGCGGTGAATGCACTGCCGTCACCGGTGCCAGCGGCTGCGGGAAGAGCACGCTGCTGCGTATCATACTGCAGCTGCAGACGCCAACCTGCGGTCAAATCACGGTAAACGGTCACGACTACCGCAGTGTCGATAACGAATTCTTGCGTACACAATTCGCGGTACTGCTGCAGGACGCACACCTGTTTGCTGGCACGGTCCGAGAAATCCTCACGGAATTGAAGCCCGGCGTAGCGGTACATCAGTTGCGCCAGGCATTGGCGGACGTCGACCTGCTCGATCTCGTCGATGCGATGCCTGATGGCATCGACACGCCGATTGACGAGTCAGGCGGGAGAATATCCGGCGGCCAGCGTGCGCGTCTCCTGCTGGCCCGCGCGTTGGTTTCGGAGCGCCCTGTTCTCGCACTCGACGAACCCTTTGCCAATATCGACGCGGAGTCAAGACACATAATCCTGCAGAGCCTGATGCGCGCCAAGCAGGATCGTATCGTTATTGTCGTAAGCCACGAAAGTGGCTCGCGCAGCATCGCCGACAGCGTCCTGACGCTTGCCGGGATGCAGGTTGCGGCACCTGACCCGTGCAACACGGTTGTCACCCCGATTCGTTTCCGGAACATTGCCCGGGAAGGATGCAAGACATGAAAACGATGTTTTATTGTCAACACTCCATCGGCATGGGGCACCTCATGCGGACACTCCGCCTGGCCGAGGAATGCTTCAAGGACGGGCCCGTGCGCCTCATCTGCGGCGGCCCGATTCCGGTGAAACTGAAAATCGATCCGCGTATGGAGGTCGACGCCCTTCCCCCGCTGATCATCGGCCCGCGGAAGGCGCTCATCGATCCCTTTCACCTGACGGATGTGGACCGGATATTTGAGAGGCGGCTGGACCAGTCCGCACAGGCAGTGCGCGAATTCTCGCCGGACGCGCTTGTCGTCGAAATGTTCCCCTTTGGCCGCAAGAAATTCGCGAAAGAAATACTTTCGATCATCGAAGCATCACGAGAATCATCGAACGCCAGGCTGTTCTCCAGTGTCCGTGATGTGCTGATCACGAGTCGGCGCGACCAGTCTCGTCACGATTGCAGAGCAGCCACAATACTGAACGAGCATTTCGACGGTGTGCTCGTCCATTCGGATCCGACGCTGGTGTCGCTCGACGCCACTTTTTCGGCGTTGTCCAGGGTAAGGATTCCGATTCACTACACCGGTTACGTCAGCAGCAATTGCGCATCGACGGCCTGTCGGCGCGAACGGACCGTCATTGTTTCGGCCGGCGGCGGTCGCGTCGGCCGGACCCTGATAGAAGCAGCAATCGACGCCGCAAAAAACATCAAGAAATCTCTTGGTCTGGACATGGTCGTTGTTACGGGTCCGTTGAGCAACGCTCGCACGACGTATGCGACCGGCAAGGGCCCCGCAAAACGGGTCGAATTTATCAAAGATATGCCGGCAGTGCTGGAGCGTTCCACGCTGTCGATCAGCCAGTGTGGCTACAACACGGCAGCCGACGTACTCAAGGCTCGAATTCCGGCGGTCTTCGTTCCTTTCGAAACAAAAACGGAAGATGAACAGTTGCACCGAGCCGATCTGCTCGCCGGTTGTGGCCGAACCGTTACGCTGCGTCAATATGCGTTGACGCCGGAGACTCTGATTCAGGCGGCACGCCAAGCCCTCGGTACTGCGAAAAAACCGCAAACCGCTCCGCCCGTCAGCCTGGACGGCGCCCGACGAAGCCGGGAAATTGTCAGCGAGTGGATTGGTCATGCATAGGCTGCAGCAGTTCGTTGCCGATATTGGCGAAACGCCCGGTCCGCTAACCGTTTTCTTCCGCGACGACGACGTCGGCTGGGGCAATAACAGGCTCGAGGCGTTGTGCGAACGCTTCGGCAACTTCGACATCGCGCTCGACCTGGCGGTGATTCCGGCAGCGCTCGACGGCAGGACCGAATCTCTGCTGGCAATGGTGCTTGACCGTCACGACCGGCTGCTACACCTGCACCAGCACGGTTATACACACACCAATCATCAACCATTCGGCCGCAAGTGCGAGTTCGGGCCTGACCGGTCCGCGGCAGCGCAACTTGAGGACATTGTCGGCGGCAGGCGGCGCCTGCTCGCAGCATTTGGCGAACGGGTCGAACCGCTGTTTACGCCGCCGTGGAATCGCTGCACATCGGCCACTTGCGAAGTCTTGTCGGACCAGGGATTCACCGGCCTGTCCCGTATCGCCGGCTCGGACGACATCGAACTCCACGGATTGCGCGAGGTATCGGTTGCCGTGGACTGGCACAAATCGCATGCCGGTGAGCGACTCGGCCGGGACGCATTCTTCCGTTATGCGGCGGAGCGCTTCAGCGCATACGATTGCATCGGCATCATGCTGCACCACGAGTTGATGGACGATGAGGAGCTCGACTATTTTTCGTCGTTTCTCGAATCGATTCGGCAGTCCGCCAGGGTCCGGTTGCGCTCGATGATCGACCTGGTAGAAAACAATAACGATAGGGGCGAAAGACGTGAAGCCTTTCTCACCTAGCCTTGTACTACTGGCACTTCTGCTGCTTACGGCAAGGCCTGCCCATGGGTCGGATCAACGCCTGAAGATCGAAGGTGTCTGGGTGGACGATGTCTTCCACGTCGAGCGCATAAAGGAACGCGATTCCAGCAAGAATGTTCGGCAGATACGCGTCGCGGGAACCGTTTGGTCAGTATCGCCAGCCGACCGCTCATTGAGGATCGGCCCGGTCCGCCTGGCCTGGCTGTACTCACAAGACGAAGAATTCTCGACGATAAAGACCGGCGACGTACTGCAGGTCGATGCACTGCAAACCGGTCCGCGTACTTTTGTCGTCCTTCGATTCGAACGTACAGACCTGGAGAAACAGGAAAGTATCGAAATGATCGGTGCCCTCACAGGTTTCGAGCAGACCGGCGACTGGACCAACCTGTGGCTGGCGGGCATTTCTGCAAGGGCGCCAAGGCAATTGTTTCGCAACGGCCGCATGCGATTGCGCAGACTCGACGACCGGCGCCCGGCCAACCAGTGGGTCTTCAGGCTCGGCAGCATAGAGACGACGGTAGGCGGCGAACTGGAAGTCAAGTCGGACGGCGAGTTCGAACGTGATCTCGACAAGAACGCGGAAGACCGCCAGGTCGAACTGCAACAGGAAGCGCAGCTCGAGGTATTCTTCGACATCAATGACGCTGTATCCGCGTTCGCCGAACTGAAGCTTGAGCGCAGCGACGAGTACGCCATTCCATGGCAAAAAACGGGCAGTGAAGCCGCGCTGAAACGCGGCGAACTGTGGGTGTACGTCAATGAGCCGCTGGGCTTGCCGGTGGGGCTGCAGATCGGCAGGCAGAATTTCGCGGAAAACCGCGAGTGGTGGTGGGATGAGGATCTCGACGCGTTGCGGCTTGACGCCAGATTTAATGACTTTCTGTTCGAAGTCGCAGTGGCGGAGGAATTGGGTCGTGAGGACCTGAATGCGGCACATGCAGATGCCGAAGACCAGGATATATTTCGTATTCTCGCAAGAGGCTCGCTCCGACTGTCATCAGAATTGGCGGTCGACCTTTTTTTTGTCAGCCAGCGGGATCATTCGACAGACTTCGATGTCGGCCAGGTCGTTGCGGCGCATCTCGAAGACGAAGACGATGCCAACCTGACCTGGGTCGGAACGCGCTTGTCCGGGAACTTTGACCTGGCTTCGATCCTGGAAACAGAATACTGGCTGGACGTTGCTGTCCTCGAAGGCGACGAGCTTCACTATGAGTTCGACGACGCCGGCAACGGTGAAATCGTGGTCGCATCGCTGGCCAAGCGTAAGCGCAGCGGCTGGGCCTACGATGCCGGCGCCAGCCTGAAACTGGCGAACGGCCGTCTCGGCTTTTTTTCCGAGCCCGCACTCACGCTCGGCTATGCAATGGGCAGCGGCGGCGACAGTAGCGACGGCACCTTCATACAGACGGGCCTGAACGACAATAACTCGAAGTTCAACGGTATCGACAGGTTCCGCTACTACGGCGAGTTGACCCGGCCCGAACTGTCGAATCTTCGCGTAATGACACTCGCTCTGGGTTTTCGCCTGGGCGACGACAGTTCGGTAGAGCTCGTGCATCACAATTACCGGCAAATACAGCTTTCGGATTCCCATTCACTGCGCATCGATGCAGATGCAAACGGCCGCTCTGCCACGCTGGGCAACGAATTCGACCTCGTTCTCGGCATCGAGGAATGGGAACACTGGGAATTCGAAGCCGTATTCAGCCATTTTCTGCCCGGCGCAGCATTCGACAATCGGCACGCTGCGTCGGGGTTTTCCATAAAGCTTGATTATAATTTCTAAGGTGGTTTGCATGAACGGTCAGAGCGATACCGCGTTGCACACAGGCACACAAATCCGGCCGGCGGCCAGAGCGATAACTGCAATTTTTCCCGGCTCATTCAAGCCGCCGCATGCCGGGCATATTCGCGCGATTTGTCACCTGCTGGATGAAGCCGCCGTCACACAGGTCGTGGTAATCATTTCGAATCGCTGCCGGCCGATTCCCGGCACAGATGATGCGATAGACGCGGACGCCGCCCGGGTACTACTGCAAAATATGCTTCGCAGTGTGGACGTGCCGATGGAGCGCGTCCGCATCGAGATCGCCGAGCACCGCGCGGTGTCCCGGGCACTGCAATTCTTCGATGAAATCGAACCCGGCAATTCGCTGTGGTTTTGCGTAGGCACGCATGATGCCAGTGCGGGGGACGACCGGTTCGCCAGAATTGCCGCGCTGAGTAAGGAGAAAGGCATAGCGGCATCGGTGAAGGTCCTGCCTCCGGCGCCGGTAAGCGTTCATTCCTGCGACCTGCGCAAGCACATCGCCGGCGGGCAAAAGGGTCAGAGGGGCTTCTGTGCGGAGCTGCCGCCTGAAATGACCGCGACTGAAAAAGCGGCAATCTGGACTGAATGCCGGGCATCCCAGCGCAGGATAGCGGATATCGTCAAACCGAAAATCGCCGCAGCGCTGCGTAATGTAATGCACATAGAAACGGAGGAACTGACCGAAACAAAGCCACGTTCCGTCGATCCGGTATTCGAGTACACGCCCCCGGCAGGCGCCAAGTGCATAATCAAGTATGCCGGCGACACGACAGCCGCCGGAGCGTTTGGCCAGCCACTGGTACAGAAACCCGCGCGGCGCCTTGCGGTCGAAAAGCGGGTGTTGCGGCACCTGCGGCGACACCTGCCCGCCCCGATGGTGCTTCCCGAACTCATCCATTTCGACAGGCGCACACGAATCAGTGTGCTCTCCAGGCCGCCGGTGTCTGCAACACAGCTGGCCACGGATATTGAAAAGCGAAAATTCGATACGACGGTGGCCGCGAAGGCAGGGCGCCTGCTTGCCGCAATACATGGCGCCCCGCTGCCGGACGAACCGTTCTGGGGGCCGCCCGACGGATGCCACGAACACTGGAACGCGGTGGTCGGCACGGTCGAACGGCAGCTGGACGGCGCGTTTCAGGTGCCGGATAGCGCCGAAGTACCGCGCGAACTCTTGCAGCACTGCATACAGGCGGCCAAACCGAACGTCGTGCATTTGCAGTTCGGGACACAAAACGTCTGGCGCGATGCGGGACAGACAGGAGTCGAGAATTTCGAATGTGCAGCCAGTTTCGGCGATCAGGCTTACGACCTGGCCCTATTTATTGTCGACTACGTCGTTGTCGGCATCGAACAGGACTGCGTGTCGCGCGTGGCAGATCTCATCAATGCCTTTGTTCGCGCCTATCGGCTCGAGCGCCAGGCAAAGGACCTGACCGGGCCCGTAAGGCTGCTCATTTACGTGGCTTGCCTTATGCTGGGAAATACCAGCGTTCGTAACAAACTGGGTCGCTATACGAATTACCCTGATTGCGTGGTCCGCATGCTGAAACGAATCGAGTCGGGGACTGAGCATACTGCGACGGAGACCGAATTCAGGTTCCTCGGCCGAATGATGCAGGATTGCCGCCGTTCGTAATTGTTTCAGCCTGCAAAATCACGCGCGACCTCATCGATTCGTTTGATCCACCGGGCCTTGCTGTCCTCATCCATGAAACTGGCCGTAAAACTATTTTTTGCAAGCTGGATAAGCTGCTCACGTGTCGGTGCCAGCGCGTCGATGACGGCGGCGAAGTTGCTGTTGACGTAGCCGCCAAAGTAGGCCGGGTCATCCGAATTTACGGTTACCAGGACGTCTTGCTGCAAGAGCGACAACAACGGATGTTCCTGCATGCCGTCGTATACGCACAGGCGAATGTTGGACAACGGGCAAACGGTGAGCGGGATTTGCCTTCGGGCAACTTCGTGGAGAAGCGCCGGGTCCTCGGTAACGCGAACGCCGTGGTCGATGCGTGATACGTGCAAAAGCTCCAGCGCCTCGTGAATGTATTCAGGCGGCCCCTCTTCGCCGGCGTGTGCAACTGTTTTCAGGTCAGCTTCACGCGCAATAGCGAATACTTTTTCAAACAGCCGCGGCGGAAAGTTCCGCTCGGACGAATCCAGGCCCACGCCATGAATATGATCCAGGTGCGGCTCCGCGGTCCTCCATGTCTGCAGTGCATCCTCTGCCGGTAAATGTCGCAGGAAGCACATGATGAGCCGGCTGCTAATCGACAGCTCCTCCGCGGCCCGCTTAAGGGCACGACGGATGCCGTCGATCACCGTGGAAAACGGAATACCCCTGCTCGTATGACTTTGCGGATCGAAAAATATCTCTGCGTGTACGACGTTGTTGGCCCTGCATTGTTCCAGATAGGCCCAGGTCAGTTCGTAGAAGTCTTCCTCGGTCCGCAATACGTCTGTCGCCTGGTAGTAGAGATTCAGAAAGGATTGCAGGTCTTTAAAGTCATAGAGCCGCGACAGCTCATCGGCATCGACATACGGCAGGTCTATCCCGTTCCTGGCGCCCAGTCGCAGCACCTGCGCAGGCTCGAGCGTGCCTTCGATATGCAGGTGAAGCTCTGCCTTTGGCAGCGCCACCGACAGTTTTGTGAGGCTATTTGGTGACAGTGACCCTAACTCCGCGATATTTGGGGACAGTGACCCTAACTCTACAACCGCCCCTTATTGTCCGGCAACATGTGCGGCATCGAGCCTTGCATGGAAAAAAAACGCTTTGCGGGCGCAGGGATCTGGACTCAGGTCATGGAATTAGGGTCACTGTCACTGTAATTTGGCGGACCATGCGACTGATATTCATCATCATTTTCGCCGTTTTGGGCATTTGGCTGGCCGCCGGCAGCCACACAATGCTGGGGCTCGGCGTGGGCGCGATGTTCGGCTACCTCGTCGGCAGGGTCCGCGACCTGGAGGCAAAGCTGTCCGCGGTGAATGCCGAATTGCGCCGAATAGCACCCGCCAAGCCGGCCACACCCGCCACCGACAGGGTGGCCAGGCCGACCGGAACGCCGAAGCCGCTCATCGAGACCGAAACAGACGCGGAACCAGCGAAATCGGATTTGCGGCCGGCCAGGAGCGCGGTGCCTGAGACGGACAGCACCGGACCGGACTTGCCGGGTCTCGCCATCAAGCTCTTCAGGACTGTGAAGGAATGGGTGACCAGCGGCAACGTGCCGGTCAAGGTCGGCGTGATCGTGTCGTTCTTCGGTGTGTCCTTCCTGTTGAAATACGCCATTGATCAGCAGTTCCTCTCCTTTCCGATCGAGTTGCGCTACCTGGGCGTGGCGATCGCTGCCAGCATCCTTCTTGGCATCGGCTGGCGGCTCAGGGACAGTAATCGAACCTACGCCCTGAGCCTCCAGGGCGGCGGCATCGGCATCCTTTACCTGACGATTTTCGCTGCATTTCGCCTGCATCCGCTGTTGCCGCCGGTTCTCGCCTTCCCCTTGCTGGTCCTGCTGACTGTTTCTGCCGGCATGCTCGCTGTCCTGCAGGACAGCCGATGGCTGGCCATACTCGGAACTGTCGGCGGCTTTCTTGCGCCGGTACTGGTGTCGACCGGCGCCGGTAACCATGTTGCTCTTTTCAGCTACTACCTTTTGTTGAATGCCGCTATTCTCGGCATTGCGTGGTTCAAGCTATGGCGCAGCCTTAACGTCATCGGCTTCATATTTACGTTCGGCGTCGCCTCGATGTGGGGTTATGAGTATTACCGGCCGGAGTACATTGCCAGCACCGAACCATTCCTGGTTGCTTTTTTCCTCTTCTACCAGGCCATTGCAATTCTGTTCGCCTTTCGCCAACCGCCAAGGTTACGCGGGTTGGTCGATGGCACCCTGTTGTTCGGTACGCCTGTTATCGCATTCGCGCTGCAGGCGCGGCTTGTTAGCCATACCGAGTATGGCCTGGCGATCAGCGCGATCATTGCGGCGGTGCTCTACATCATGGTCGGTGCCTGGTTATACCGTATTCGCCGTGAGCAAATGCGGCTGCTGATCGAATCCTATGTTGCACTGGAGATTGCATTCGCAACAATCGCCATCCCGCTCGCCCTCGACAGCCGCTGGACAGCCGTGGCCTGGGCGCTGGAGGGCGCGGCGCTTGTCTGGGTCGGTGTTCGACAGAATGGTTTTCTTGCCCGCATCGCCGGGTTCGCGCTGATCGGTGCGAGCGGTATTGCGTTTTTGAACGATGGCTGGCGAAATGACGCCGGCTTGCCGGTGTTGAACGGGAATGTCCTCGGGGGCATGTTGATCAGCATTGCTTCCCTTTTTTCGGCACGCCAACTCGCCGTCGATGAGAAGCCCGTCCCACTGCAGGCAGCCGCGTCGGTGCTGCTGTTTGTCTGGGGACTAGGGTGGTGGGCTGCAATCGGTGCGGCGGAGATATTTGACCGGGTTTCAGGAACGCATGAATTGCCGTCACTGGTCGCATTTGCCGCTGCCAGTGCGGTGCTGTTCGCCTGGCTCGGTAAACGCCTGCAATGGGCGGCGCCGCGGCGAGCCACGCTGGCCTATTTGCCGCTGCTTGCCATATTGGGACTTATCAGCGTAGCGGTGGACCACCATCTATTTGCGGGTGCAGGCGCTTTTTCCTGGGTCGCCGCAGTCGGTGCGCATTTCGTCGTGCTGAAAGCGTACGAGCACGCGCCCGGGAAACTCGCTGCAACCTGGCATCTCGCGGGTGTGCTTCTGATTTCTGCCGCGCTCACCTGGGAAGTACTGTGGCGCATGGACCATGCAAATTTCAGTTTCGTCTGGATGGTGAGTACGGCAATGACGATCCCGATCGCGGCAATTCTGTTGATCACTTACGGCCGCAGACACCTGCAATGGCCGCTGCAGCGTCACTGGAATACCTATGTCTCAGCCGCCGGCATCCTCGTCTCGTTACAATTGCTTGCCAGCGTATTCGCCGGCCTGGTCGACGCCGGTGACCCCGTGCCCCTGCCGTACATTCCACTCGCGAATCCTTTCGACCTGTTATCGGCCATCGGTCTCACGGTAGCGCTTCACGTGGTATTCGTCTGGCGGTCCTCGACGAAGTCCCTTGGCGAGGGCCAATATCGGTTGGCGTTGATTGCCTTGAGTCTTGGCGCATTCGTCTTGTCGACGATCAGCGTCGTCCGCGGCGTTCACATTATCGGCAATATCGACTGGCAGCAAAACACTTTGATGCGGTCCGTTGCGGTGCAGTCCGCCCTGTCCATTTACTGGGCGATACTCGGTTTGGGCGGCATGGTCTGGGGAACCCGGCACGCAAGGAGATGGCTATGGTTGTCCGGCGCCGGGCTGATGGTGCTGGTCGTTGCCAAGCTGTTCCTCGTCGATCTCGGCAATTCCGGCACGGTCGCACGAATCGTGTCGTTCCTGGGTGTCGGTGTCATGCTGCTGGTCGTCGGCTATTTTTCGCCTGCGCCGCCCCGCAGCAAAGTCCCGGCAGAATCACTGGTGGAAGAATAAAGCCATGAAATCCCTGATCCTGATTCTCTCATTGACCCTTGTCCCGTTCACTGCGCTCGCGCAAGTACAGGCGGCAAGCCCGGCGGTTCCAGACATGAACGACTATGCCTGGGGCTTCCCGGTGATCGTTCAGGAGGAAAGCAGCTTTTACCTGGTGCAACTGCCACTCGCGGTAAACCGCTCAACGACGGATCCCAGGCTCCGGGATGTCGGCGTCTACAACGCCGATGGCGAACCCGTGCCGCGTGTAATCCGGCCATTCAGCGATGATGCGGAACCGATAGAACGCAACCGCCAACTACCGTTCGTGCCCCTGTTCGAAGATGTTGAAGGCGACAACGGGGAGGAAATCCGGCTGTTGCTCGAACGTACCGATGCGTCCACGAAACTGCAGGTGGCCACGGGCGAGGCCATTGGAGAATCAGTGTCCCGCGAACTCCGGTCTTACGTCGTCGATGCCCACCAGGATGACGAAGCCATTGAGGCGCTGGATCTCTTCTGGACCCAGACCGGGTCGGACTTTATCGGCCAGATTACTGTAGAGGGTAGTGACGATCGCCAGCTGGTCGGCTCTGGGGTCCGCGGCTATCGCCGACCTGAATGAGAATTCCACGAGTATCGTGCAACGCCGCGTTGAACTGTCGGATATGCAGCGCGACTATCTGCGCATTTCGTGGCGCGGCCTGCCGGACGACTGGCGTCTTGCGGAAGTCCTCGGTGCTTTCACGCAGGGTGCACAGGATGTCGCAAGAGAGAATTTGTTGCTCGATCACCCTGAACGGGATCCGCAAGACGGGGGTCGGATTTTTTCGCTGGGTGGTGCACCGACAATTGACCGCCTTCGTATCAGGCTGCCGCAAAGCAATACCGTAATAACGGCGGACACCTATCTTTGGTCTGAAAGCCAGGGGCGCTGGAACCGCGTGGCGCGCGGCTCCTGGCATCATATCGGCCAAAGCGTCAACATCATCGAAAGCGAGCCAATTTCAATACCGCGTACGCGAAGCGATCGAATCAAGGTTGTCGTAACGCGCGGGCAACCTGATGTAGACATGCAGCTCGAAGTCGGCTGGCGCCCGGATAAACTGCTGTTTCTTGCGCAGGGTGCGCCCCCGTTTACGTTAGTAGCCGGACGCGCAGCGGACGCGGCAGCCGGTTTCCCGCAACATAGTATCTATGGGGTGGGCTCGATAACGAGCCTGGCCGAAGACAGTTCGCAAGCAACGGCGGCGGCGCTTGGCTCGCGCTACTCCCTCAGTGGGCCCGGGCAGTTGCACGTGGATGAAGCGACAGACTGGCGAACCCTGCTGCTATGGCTCGGACTCGCGTTCGGCGTCGGATTCGTAGGATTTATGGCCACGCGACTCTTGCGGAGATAGGGTGACAGTGACCATAACTGCGTAACCGGACCAGATTGTCTGATGACATGCTGGTAACAGGCGTGGCATGGTCGAGTACCACGAATCAGCACTTCGCAGCAGGAAGCATCATGCCCAGGATGGCGCGACTGGTAATCCCGGGCTACCCGCACCATGTTACGCAGCGGGGCAATCGCAGGCAGCGAACGTTCTTCAGTGAGGCCGATTACCGCGCATACATTGGTTTGCTCAGCAAGATCAAGCGCACGGCGGAAGTCGAAATCTGGGCCTACTGCCTGATGCCCAACCACGTACATATAGTTGCCGTACCACAGTATCCACAAAGCCTGGCGAAGTTGCTCGGTGTCGCCCATCATCGTTACGCGCGCCGCGTAAATGCCATGCACGACTGGCGCGGACACCTGTGGCAGGAGCGTTTTTATTCATTTGTCATGGATGAGGCACATCTGCTGGCAGCAGTTCGGTACGTCGAGCTGAATCCAGTGCGTGCCGGACTGTGCACGCGTCCCGAGAACTGGCGGTGGTCGAGTGTGCGCGCACATTTGTACAATAAGCCTGATCTGCTCACAAACACGACTCCAATGCTCGAACGCGTATCAGATTGGCGCAGCTACCTTGCGGAAGACGTTGACCTCGATAGCAACGAAAATCTACGTCGACATTCGCGTACCGGCCGCCCGGCTGGCGCCGAAGCGTTCATTGACAAGCTGGAAGCGCTTTGCGGTCGACGTTTGCGGCCCCGCAAGCCCGGGCCAAAGCCGAAGAAGCAAGATCACTGATCCCGCAATTTAGAGAATTAGAGTCACTGTAACTATAATTGCGAGGTGAGTGAGATCGAACATCACAGGGCGTATCGAGTTGGGTGGCTGCGAGCCGCCGTCCTCGGCGCCAATGACGGTATTGTATCCACGGCGAGTCTTATCATTGGTGTTGCTGCGGCTAACGCTTCGCTCCCGACTATTCTTATTGCGGGCCTGGCGGGCCTGGTGGCCGGTGCCATGTCCATGGCGACAGGCGAATACGTATCGGTGAGCTCCCAGGCGGACACGGAACGTGCCGACCTCGCACAGGAAAGGGAATCGCTTGAACAGAACTTCGAGCTGGAAAGAGACGAACTCGCCGAAATATATGTTGGCAGAGGACTGGACCCGGATTTGGCAACGAAGGTTGCAGACCAGTTAATGGCTCACGACGCGCTGGGAACGCATGCCAGAGATGAGATAGGCATATCAGCCGTCATTCGCGCCCGACCCGTGCAGGCGGCATTCTCTTCCGCCGGGACATTTACGATCGGTGCTGCGCTGCCCCTGCTGGCGGCATGGGCCGCACCGGAATCCTGGTTAATACAGGTGGTCGCAGTTTTTTCACTTGTCTTTCTCGGCCTTCTTGGTGGCGTCGCTGCAGGCACGGGCGGCGCGCCGGTTCTTACCGGCGCTATCCGGGTGACGTTTTGGGGTGCCCTGGCCATGGCTTTGACGGCAAGCGTTGGCCGGTTGTTCGGCATTTGAGATATGGGGACAGTGACCCTAATTCCCGGGCTGCGGCGCAGCCCGGGAATTAGGGTCACTGTCCCCATAACTCCGCAGCAGAAAGGCCCCCCGGCCAACCAAAGCCACAAAAATTACGATGCCGATGCGGAACAACAATGCGCCGGCATCGTTTTGTTGCTGGAGGGAGTACGTCGAACAAACGGGGACCGATGCGACCGTGTATACGACGCCCGCCGTCATTGTCATCGCCAGACTGTACACGCCGCACGCCATCTTCGTGTGAAAGGACAGGCGCGGCAGACCGATCGCCAGGGACCCTCCGGCAAGCAGCATATTGGCGTGCATGATCTGATCCACCCATGCCACGGTGACCGCAGTGTCCAGGGAACGGGGCAGCATCCAGAACAGCAGGCTCCCCATAGCGAAAAAAATGCAACTGAGCCCCAGCGGCGCAAGACGGCACCGAGGTATCGGCCAGATAGATGCGGCCGCGTACCCCAGGCCCACGAGCAGCGGCATCTGCAGCAGCATATGTCGGGACATCGATGCATCCAGAAAGGGATCAACCGGGGGCGAAACCGTCACCGCGACGACGATCCCCCAGCCAATGCGGAGAATCATGGCAGCCGCTCCTTTACGGCCGCAATAATCGAGCCGCTATTGCCGGGGCCCTAGAAGGCCTGCACGACTTGTCCGTCGGGACTGACCAGAAAAGTCTGGGCCGAGTGATTGAATAAACTATCGTCGCGACGTGATACCCAGACGCCAAGGCGCTGCAAGTCAGCCTGGATATTGTCGTCGAGCGGCGAGTCCAGTGCAGCCATATACCATCCTGTGGGCCGGCCATGGTAACGCCAGGTATCGAACAATCTCTGCGTCGTATCTCTGTCGGGATCGAAACTGATGCTCAGCAATAGCAGCTCACCCGGCATGCTGCGTTGCAATGCGGCCTGTACCCGCTGAAAGTCGGCCATGGAAAGCGGGCAGACGTCGCCGCAGCTCAGGTAGGAAAACTGCAGGAGTACATAACTGCCGCCGAAGTCATCGGTGTCGTGCACTGCGCCAAACTGGTCCCGGATGTGGAATACGGGCGCTGGCCGCGGAAGGGGCCCCGCCGCCTTCAGCGTATGCGAAAACGTTGTGAATGCCGAAAAACCCGAAGTCCACCAGGACAGCATGCCCGCCCATGCGACCACAATTAGCAGCGGCGGGATGATGCGCCGCACCCGGGCATTCATGTTCCTGTGCGTATCCTGGCAGACCATTTTCCGAAACTGCCCAACACCGTCGTGTAATACATTAACATTCCGACGACGAAAACAGCGACACACACCGCGGCGATACCCGCGCTCATCTGACCGAACTCCATGACGGAAGAGATGCGTATGGAGGCATAGCTGGCGTAACGTCGCGGCACGGACTCGAGGCCAGCCAGGTAAAACATCAACAGGAAACCGTATCCTCCGACCATCATCGTTCCCAGGCTAAGCTTGGCAAGCTTCTACGCCTTGGCGTCCACCAGGTGATAAACGAAGCTGAATAGCATGAACACGAAACCGACCAGGAAGTAGGTGTGAAAGTGTGCCGGCACCCACAGAGTATTGTGAAAATACGAGTTGACCGCAATCGTGGAATCCACAACGGCAGCCAGCCCGCCGATAATCCACCCCATCAGGCCGAAAAACAGGCTCAGCGGCACAAAGTTCCAGCGTATACCGGAGCGGTAAACCTGGGCCATCGCACCGAAAATGGTGACTACCGTCGCCGGAACGGCGCTCATGAAAGAAGCAATCTGCCCAAAGTACTGCACGGCGATTGGCTGGGCAAAATCCATATAGAGGTGATGAAAGAAAGCGAACAGCACCAACAGCAAAACGGCATTCCACGATAGCGCAACGATGGCATTGGTTTTCCACGGCCGCCCGGAATATTCCGGCAACAGCTCATAGACGACGGCGACGCCGCAGTACATTGTGATGTTCACCAGTGTGTGCCCAAAAAGGAACACCGCGTTTTTCATCAGGAGTGCATCGAACTGTAGATCTGGTGCCAGCCACTGAGCGAGATAAAGCATCAGCATGCCGGCTCCCACGATGGTCGTGATGGCACCTGCGATCATGCTGACCGCAACGATCAGGATCATCGGCGGTAATTCATTGCGCGTTTCGCCTTTGCCGAAATACTGCCAGCCCAGCATGCCGCTCAGCCCGTATTTGCCCGCGAACACCCGCAGCAAGTCGAGTTGGCCCAGCAACCAGGCCGTTCCCAGCAGCATCACCGAGAGGACCGCCAGGCCGATCGACCATCCGGCCCAGGTCGTCAGGAAGGGTAGCGGGTATAACATGTACCAGCCCGGCCCGAAGCGCCCGACAAGTGTGGCCACGATGAGCCCCACGACGCCGAGCAGGATCAGCACGAAATTAAAGCGCATCAGTGCCACGCTGGGCTGCACGTACTTCGAAACCAGGTACCAGTTCGCAGCATAACCGGCGGTATAAAGCACGCCCGCCATACCCAGCCCATGCAGGGTCATGATGGCGTAGAAGTAGTCTGGCCGTACAGCAACGGCCCCGGATTGTCCCAATCGCATGACCAGTCCGAGCAGAACCAGCACTACGAACAGAATCAACGCGGTAATCGAATAGACACCCGCCCAAAGTGTTGCGCTGGTGCCCTGTTCAGTTTCGTCAGTCATTGCAATATCCTCTCCCGACATGGCGACTATTCGACGGTGATGGTGCTGATCATGGTGTGATGCGCGAGGCCGCAATATTCCATGCACAACACCTCATACTTTCCCGGCACCGTGAACGTATGTACGAGTTTGTTGACATAGCCCGGCATCGCCTGAGTCTGGGCGACCAACTGGCCTTGCTCGTTGTAAATGCCGAAGCCGTGGTTCACGTCTTTCGCCGTCACCTGGAATTCCACCGTTTTCCCGAGCGGGAGCACCACCGTACCGGCAACATTACTCGACGGATTTCCATCGCGATCCTCGAGCGGCCCGATCTGCCAGGACCAGATCATTCCGGAAACCGGCACGATGTATTCCGGTTCCGCGGACACCATGCTCCTGTATGGCAAATGGCGCAGCGTCAGCAACAGGACGATGACGAGCACAGCCATCAAAACCACGAAATAGCGGCCCCGAACCTTGTAGAGCCGACCGGTTACCGATTCCGCCGGCTGGGCCGGCGTGGCCCCGTAGAGCAACCAGATCGTGATCAGGAAAATGGCAATCGCTCCCACGAGCGTGATCAGACCTGCATACCAGACGGTCATGGCGATCCTCCTTCTTTATTTTCATCATTGGTAACCGATTGCATCGGTCTGAGCCTATTGGGGTTTGTGCGTACTTCCCACTATATTTGATCAAACCCCTGTCTTAAAGCGGCCAGGTTTTTCTGCAGCACCGCACTGGGCGAGAGGGTACCTGCGGCTTCACTGACGTCATCCAGTGACAACGGAAGCGCGCCTGTGCCGATCAGTCCGCCGACCATGATCATGTTGACTGCCTTTGCGTCACTGAAGTCTCTTGCGAGTGCAGCCGCGTTCAGTAGAAAGACTTCCTTCACGCGGATGTCCTGGAAATACTCCGCCAGGGAACCCTGCGTCGGGTACGGCAGCGCACTTGCTCTTGCCTGCATTGGAGCAACAGCATGGGTATTCGTAACGATGACCGTGGACGAACAGGCGTAATCGAGGGCCAGGCGAAGCGCCTCCAGCGGCTCGAGGCCAAGAATCGCGTCCGCGTGGTGAGCCGGAATCAGTGGTCCGAAGTCGCCCGCGCCGAATCGCACCTGGCTGTGTACCGAGCCACCGCGCTGAGCGACGCCATAGGTCTCCGCAACTTTTACTTCCAGGTCGTTATTCATCGCGGCCTGCGCAAGCACCCTGGATGCAAACAGATTCCCTTGTCCGCCGGCGCCAGCTATAACAATGTTCGTAATTTTTTCCTGAAGGACCATGCCGGTTTAATTTTCCAATAGTTCTTTGACGCTGTCCTGAAAACCGCGGGGACAATATGCCGGTAATTTTCCCGTATCGATCTCGCGAGTGCGGAGAAGTCAAGCGTTATAGCGTCTTCCGGGCAAGTGTACTTGCATTCGCCGCAACCAACGCAGGTATTCGAATCGACAAGCACTTTTCGACCGCTCTCGGTTGAACTGTCCTCAACCAGCTGCAGTGCGGGACAGCCAAAATTATCGATACACTCCATGCAGCCAGTACATTTACTGGCCCTGACTCTCGCCTTGGTTTGGATAAGCGGCGCTGTTTGCTCGGCCAGTGCGCATTCCCGCCTCGCAACGACCATGGATGGTGCATCGATTGCAAGCGCCTTTCTGAACAGGGAAAACATCTGAGGGATGTTGTAGGCGTCGCCGACAAATATGTGCTCAAAACCATACGCCCGCGCAAGGTCTTCAATCTTCACGCTGCGATCTGTGCCGCCGCGGAGATCGAGGCCGGTGCTGGCAGTAGCCTGGGCGCCCGTCATTGCCGTCACGCGATTGTCTGCAACCACCACGGTTACCGGCGCCTGGTTAAGAGCGATCTGCAGCAATCCCGGCTGGCCTGCATGAAATAGTGTCGAATCACCGATAACGGCCAATGTTTTTTGTTCGGGCGCCAACTGCGCAATGGCGGCGGCTGTTCCCATGCTGGCACCCATCGAAGTCATGCTCTTCAGGAGATTGAACGGCTCCCAGATCCCAAGCGTGTAGCAACCGATATCGCCAACGGTTGCTATGCTCTTCTCAATGCCAAGACTTTTTATCGCCTTGCTCAACGCATAGTAACTGCCGCGGTGAGGGCATCCTGCACAGAGATTGATACCGCGCGTCGGCAACTTCGCTCTGATCGTATTTGATGTCACAGCCTGTTTCTGATCGCCAGGCAGTACTGACCCCGGGAACAATATTCCCAATACGCCAAGCAAAACATCAACCGTCGTTTCACCAACCGCTGGCAGCTCGCCACCAAGCCTGCCCATGACTTTCGCCCGGCTGCCGACTTCCGCGACGGTCGTGAGCACTGCACTCTCCAGGTGCCCGGTGATGTCCTCGACCACGACGATCGTATTCGCGTATTCCAATACGCGGCGAATCAGCCCCGTAGGTTGAGGATTTGCCGTCCTCACGCCCAGCAATGTGACACGCTTCGCCAGGCCCAGCATCGCAAGCGCTTCGGCAGCATAGTTAACCGTGAAGCCTGCGGCGATGATCGCAACATCGCTCCCTGCATGCTGCTCGAGTTTATTGAATCCGTAGGGCTCGAGAACCTGGCTTGCGTGCTTAATTTTGTCACGTAGCTTACGATGCGGCTCCAGGCAGGGAAAACCGATCCAGCTACGCGAATTGTCAAAGCAGGGATTATTCGCAGCGGCTGCTATCTCACCCAGGTGCATGCCTGACGTCAGGTGGCTCAGCCTGTTGACCGAGCGCACCATCACCGGGACTTTCAAATTCTCGGAAATTTCGAATGCTGCCTTCACGAACAGCCGAGCTTCATCGAGTGTCGCCGGCTCGAGGCATGGAATGTCGGCAAATTCGGCGTAAAAACGGCTGTCTTGCTCGTTGTTCGAACTCATGCCGCCGACATCATCCACGGCGACCAGCACCAGCCCGCCCGCGATGTCGATATGGTTTACCTGCAGCAGCGAATCCGCCAGCACATTGACGCCGACGTGCTTGACGGCAACCAGGGACCGGGCTTTCGCAAACGATGCGCCGCTGCCGGCATCGAAAGCGACCTTTTCGTTGACCGCCCAGAACGCCTTGTAACCGAAGATCGGGCTGCCGGCGATCAGTGTTTCGATGATCTCGGTTGCCGGTGTCCCCGGATATCCGGTCGCGAGTTGTACTCCGGCTTCGATAGCGCCTCTTGCGATCGCCTGGTTCCCCATCGCGAGGATGCGCTTGCCGGGCGCATCGTCGAAAATGGGTTTGACCTTATTTATGCTGTTGGGCTGCATCGAATCTTTGCCGAGTGCAAGGTATTGAACCGCTGGCAAGCATTCTAATCGTCTCTGCCGCTGCAGTCTCCTCGATAGGCCGCATATGCGGCAGCAAGCACAAGTCCAGCCGCAGAAGACTTCCCAATCGCCCGATCGTGACCTGTAGCACACTCACGTGCGATCACGTGCCGGACTGGACATAGGATCACTCACACGCAGGGGACCATGGCAGACCTGAAAAGCTGGCCTGAAACTGACGAATTACGGTCACTGTCACTATAATTTATGTAATGATCGGAGATGCTAATCAAGGGGCCACTCCAATGAATGATCAACCCGGAATCTTCCTCCTGAACTGCTGGTATGTCGCCGCGTGGGATCACGAGCTGATCGACGGCGCGAAGCTTGCGCGGACCATCCTCGAAAAGCCCATGGTCCTTTTCCGCGGTGAGACCGGCCGCTACGTCGCGCTCGACGACCGCTGCTGTCACCGTGGTGCCCCGCTTTCGATGGGTCGCATCGAGGGTGACTGCATCCGCTGCATGTATCACGGCCTGAAATTCGAGCCCGGCGGCAAATGCGTCCAGGTGCCCGGGCAGGAACGCATCCCGAAGACACTGAAAGTAAAAAGTTATCCGGTCGTGGAGCGCAACCACCTCGTCTGGATCTGGATGGGCGACCCGGCGCTGGCCGACCCC
>Ga0114931_10002113_pt1 | contig 25341 bp, 17 predicted proteins | sample 2SBtaG_FD_89579 | JGI IMG/M metagenome (GOLD analysis project Ga0114931, IMG submission 89579) | Deep subsurface microbial communities from Kolumbo volcano to uncover new lineages of life (NeLLi) - 2SBTROV14_V59a metaG | ecosystem: Environmental > Aquatic > Marine > Volcanic | place: Kolumbo... | reverse complement strand
CGCACGCGCGGCTGCGCCGCGCAACGCGGCACTAGCACCGTTTGTTGGGGGCGCAGCAGCGCCCCCTCGGCTGCGCCGAGCCTCCCCCTCGACCGCTCCGCGCTCGTCTAGCCCCTCGATTCAAGAGAATCGAGCGGCTAGTCCGCATCGCGGTCGGCGAGGTCGAGCAGTACCGGGCAGTGGTCGCTCAGACGGGCGTAGGCCGCGGGCATGCTCTTCGCGGGCAGGCGCCCGCACGACGCCGCCGCGCAATAACCCGACACGACCGCGCGCGCGTCGGCCGGGATCTCGCCGAGCGAGCGGGTGGCCAGGAAGTGATCGAGCAGGCCGCCATGCCCGCGGTAGTACTCCGAGCAGCCGCCGTCCGTGCCGACGGCCGTGAACGCCGGCGAAAGCGCTACGGCGGCCCGGCCGAGCTGTTTCGTCTCGTCGAGCGCGCCCACGGGCGGCGAGCAGTGCGGGCAGCCCATCGTGTTGAAGTCGCCCGCGAGCAGCACGTCGCAGTCGGCCTGTTCGCCTTGCGCCTCGCGGTACGCCGTCGCGATGCCGGCGATGGAGCGGCGCCGGAGCTCGATGGAGCGCCTGTCGTCGCCGCTCTTCAGGTGTACGGCGACCAGATGCAGGTCGAGTCCGCCCTTGAAGCGGAAGTAGCCACCGAGCCCCGGACGGATCAGATCCTTGCAGGCCTCCCCATACGGATTCAGCGCCGCGAACGTGTGGAAGTCGCTGCCGCTCACGCGCGCCTCGTTGTAGAGAAGCCCCACGTGCTGCGCCGCTTCGTCGGGGCAGTCGTCGAAACGCGCGCGCCAGCGACCGTGGGTCAAACGGTCGAGCCGCGTCAAGAGCTCGCTCATGCGGGCCCGGGCAGCTGGGTAGCGCTTGATCTCCTGCACCGCGAGCACGTCGACATCGAGCCAGGCGATGCCGCACGAAAGCCACGCGAGATCCGTCCCCGCGCCGTGCGGATGCGTCCCTGGATGGCCATCGGGGAACCAGCGCAGGTTCCAGGTGCCGACCCGGGCGCGCCCCGCGGCTCGCGGCGCGTAGCGGCCCGCCGCGAGCGCCGCTTCGCACGCCTTGTCCGACGCCCACACGCTCCTCCTGTCGATCGGCTGCGGCTTCGACGCCGAACCCACGTAGCGCTCGGTGATCCAGCCGTGCGTGCCGTCCGCGGCGCGCACCTCGAGCCAGCGGCCGCCCTTGTCGCGCGCTTCCACGCGCACCTCGCTGCCGTCGGGCAGGCGCGCCGAGACGCTGCTTGTGCCGGGCTTGTCGTGCAGCGGCACGCCGAGTTTGCTCTTTGCGACCAGGCGCACGCGCCCCGGCTCGGGCTCGGCTGGCGTCCGGCTCGTGCGCGCCGGGCTCCGTTGCGCCGCCAGGCCGGAGGCCAGATGGCTGGTCGAGGCCGCGCCGCGCGCGTCGCCACCGGGCACGCGGTCGTGGCAGCCGCCCAGCACGAACAGCGCGGTGGCAAGAGCCAGTATCCGGATCGTAAAACGCACGATCACGACCGTAGATCAACGCCCAGCGGGAAGCACACCGGCGCCTTGAAGGGCGCGCTCGATCCGCGTAATGAACCCGCATGAGCGACGCCGAACAGGCCGTGCGCCTGGAGCTGTCCGAACAGATCGCCACGTTGATTGTCGACAATCCGCCGGTCAACGCCCTGTCCGCGGCTGTGATGAGCGGCCTCGAAGAGCGGCTGCGCGCGGCCCACGCGGATCCACAGGTGGTGGCGATAGTGCTCGCCGGCGCGGCCGCGACGTTCGTGGCGGGTGCAGACATCTCCAGGCTACAGGCGATCGGCAGCGGCGCGCCGCTCGGCTCCGGCCGCTCGCTCGCGGCGATCCTGCCGCTGGTCGAGAGCGGGGAAAAGCCCACGGTCGCCGCCATCGACGGCTTCGCGCTCGGCGGCGGGCTGGAGCTGGCAATGGCCTGCAACGCTCGCGTGGGCAGCACGCGCTGCCGCGTGGGGCTGCCGGAGCTCAAGCTGGGGCTCATTCCGGGCGCGGGCGGCACGCAGCGCCTGCCGCGGCTGGTCGGCGTGCAGCGCGCCGTCGACATGATGCTCGGCAGCACGCAGATCGACGGCCGACAAGCGCGTGAGCTCGGCATCCTCGACGAGCTGGTCGATCCGGGCAGCAACGTCGTGGAACGAGCGCAGCTGGTGGCGCGCGAGCTCGCCGACGGACGACGCGAGCTCCGCCGGGCGCTGGAGCGGGATGACCGGCTGGAGCCGCTGGACGACGCGCGCCGCATCATCGCCGACGCCCGCGCCGCGGCTGCGAAGAAGCACAGGAACGTCGGCTATCCCGATGCGTGCCTCGACGCCGTGCTCGAGGGCGTGGAGAAGGGCGCCAAGGCCGGTTTTTCGCGCGAGCAGCAGCTGTTCCGCGAGCTGCTCGTCTCGGACGCCGCACGCGGGCTCATCCACGTCTTCTTCGCTACGCGCGCAGCGGCCAAGGTCCCGGGCGTGACCGACGCCGGGCTCACGGCCAGTCCGATAGAGCGCGTCGGCGTTCTGGGCGGCGGCACGATGGGCTCCGGCATCGCCACCGCACTGGTCTCGGCGGGCGTCGAGGTACGCCTGAAGGAAGTCGACGACGCGGCGCTCGAGGCCGGTGTCGCCCGCGTGCGCGGCAACGTCGAGCGCAACGTGACCCAGGGTCGCATCACCCGCGAGCAGGGCGATGCGACCCTGGCGCGGCTGCGCGGACAGACCGACTACGCCGGCTTCAGCGATCTCGACATGGTGATCGAGGCGGCCACCGAGAAGGTGGAGCTCAAGCAGCAGATCTTCCGAGAGCTCGCCGAGCGCACGTCCGACCGCGCCATCCTCGCCAGCAACACCTCCAGCATCGACATCGAGCACCTCGCGCCGGAGGGAGCCGCCGGGCGCGTGCTGGGCACGCACTTTTTCAGCCCGGCCCACATCATGAAGCTCGTGGAAGTGGTGCGCAGCGCGAAGACTTCGCCGCAGACGCTCCTCGACACGTTGGGGCTCGCGAAGAAGATGAAGAAGACCGCCGTCACGGTCGTCAACTGCCCCGGCTTCCTCATCAACCGCGTCTTCATGCGCTACGGGCAGGCCGCAGGCTGGCTCATCGACCGCGGCGTCGACCCGTACCGCGTCGACCGCGCGCTCTACGACTTCGGCATGCCCATGGGCCCCAACCGCATGGGCGACCTGGCCGGCCTCGACGTGAGCGTCTTCGCCGCCGGCATCATGGACGCCGCGTATCCCGACCACGCCTACCGCTCGGCTCTCCGCGGGCTCCTGGTGGAAGCCGGACGCCTCGGCGAGAAGAGCGGCAGCGGGCACTACCGCTACGAAGGCAGGAAGGCCGAGGAGGCTCCGAAACTCGCCGGCTTCGTCGCGCGCGCGAGAGAGCTGGCCGGAAGTCCCGAGCCCATCTCGCCGAGCGACGAGGAGATCGTGCAGATGGCGCTCTTCGGCGTCGTGAATGAAGCCTGCCGCGCCATCGAGGAAGGCATCGTGGTCCGTCCGGGCGACATCGACGTGGCCGCCATCCTCGGCATGGGATTCCCGGCCTACCGCGGGGGCCCCATGAAATGGGCCGACGGCATCGGCGCCCGCGCCGTCCACGACGCGCTCGCCGACTGGCGCACGCGCTACGGCGCGGCGCTCTTCGAGCCCAGCCGCCTGCTCGCCGGCAAGGCGAAGAGCAGCGCCTCGCTGCTCGACTGAATCGAGACCTTGGCTTCCACGTGGCGGCCGGAGGCCAGGGTGAAGTAGCCGCGGCCCGGCTTGTCGTGCGTGGGCGGCTTGAAGCCGAGCTCGATCGTGTCGGAGGGATTGACGTCGATCTGGTCGGAGGGAGCCCGCGTGGAAATGGCGAGCTCGACGTGGAGCTTCTCGCTACCGGAAACGAGATCGCTGCGATCGAGCGCGAACTGGCCAGCCCTGAGCATCAGGAGGGTGCGATCGAGCAGGTGCTTCAGCACGGGCGAGAGGGCCTTCTCGTCCGGCTGGGCGTCCGCGATGCGCCGCTGGGCGTCGATGCGGATGACCACGTGGAAACTACCGGCGGAGCCGAGCGGCAGCTTCGACCAGAGCGGGTCGCCGCTGGCAGCGCGGGGCAGCGCGCGGGTGAAGGCCTTGGCCAGATCGCGCACGCCGGGCAGCACGCCCGCAGCACCGAACTGGCCGGCATGGCTCGCGTCGTGGCCGTCCGCGGCGGCAGCCATGGCGCCGGCCAGATCGGGAGCGGTACGCGGGGTCGGAAGAGGCGGAGTGCCGGACGGCGCGGGCGTGGGGGCGCGGGCCGACGCGCGGACCGGCGCGGACGAGCGGGCCGGAGGGGGCGCTTTCGTGGCGGTCTTCGCCGCGAGCAAGGGAGCGGCCTTGGCGGGCGGCGCCGCTGGAACCGTCGCTGCCGGGACAGGCCTGGCAGCGAGCGCGGAGTTGTGCTCTTCAGCGCCGCCCCGCCCGGAGACGAGGCCGTCGATCTGGAAGGTGTCGCCGGCCCAGGCGCCTCGGTGCTGCACATGCGCGGGCGGCGCCGGCAGCGCGGTCAAGAGCCCGGCTGCGAGCAGAGCCAGGCCTGCGTGCAGCAGCGCCGAGAGCGCCAGCGGGCCCCATGGGCCGAGCTTGTCCGGAGTCGCGGTCATCGCCGACACTCCCATTGTGACACCTCGCAGGCCGCCAGGTTTCACGGCGCCGGAATCGCGCTGGCCGGCGCGGCGTTCGAGGGGACAGGCCAGGATGAGACGCGGATTTACCCTCTTGATCGCGCTGGCGGCCCTCGCGGGTTGCCGGCACACCGAGCGCCACGCGGATCCGCCGGTTGTCGCGCCGCCTCCGTCCGCGAGCGCGCCCGCCCCGAGCGCGGCTGAGTCCAGCAGCAGAGCGGCCCCGGCTCTGGCCCCCTCCTCTCTCCCGCCCACCGAGTTCGCGCGGCTGTTCCGCACGCTGTCGGGGCCCGACCACGCCTTCTTCAGCGACAACTACATCTCGAACGAGACGTCGTACCTGCAGGTCGCGAAGCTCTTGGCCAAGCACGTCGAGGCGGGGCGCGCCTACCTCGGCGTGGGACCGGAGCAGAACTTCACGTACATCGCGCTCACGCGACCGGCGCTGGCGTTCATCATCGATATCCGGCGCGACAACGCCCTCCTGCAGCTCTTGTACAAGGCTATCTTCGAGCGCGCGAAGAGCCGCGCCGGGTTCCTGTCGCTCCTGCTCGGACGCCCCTACGACGCCAGCACGGATCCGGGCGCGGGCGCGAGCGTGGACCAGGTGATCGCAGCCGTGCAGCGCTCGGCGCCGGACCGCGTGCTGTTCGAGCGAACGCACGCCGAGCTCGTTTCGCGCATCCGCCGCGGCTACGATATCCCGCTCGACACGAGCGACCGCGTCAGCCTGGAAAGGACGCACCGCGCCTTCTTCGACGGACAGCTGGCTCTCGCGTTCAAGCTCAAGCCGCCGAACGGCCGCCACTACCCGAGCCTGCGCGCGCTGATCGAGGCGCGCGACCCCGCAGGGCGAAAGCTCGGCTTTCTGGCAAACTCCGAAGAGTTCCGCATCGTACAGAAGCTCGAGCGCGCAAACCGCATCGTGCCGGTCATCGGCGATTTCTCCGGGCCGCACGCGCTCAGAGCGCTTGGCAAGGAGCTGTCGCGCCGGCATCTCGAAGTCGGCGCCTTCTACGTGTCCAACGTGGAGCAATACCTAATCGACCCGCCGAAGTGGGCGGCCTGGAGGGCGAACGTGCGGGCGCTGCCGACCGACGACAAGAGCACCTTTATCCGCTGCTACCTAGACCAGGGTCGCCGCCATCCGCTGCAGATGGAGGGCCAGCGCACGACCACCGTGCTGCAACCTATCGAGCGCTTCGAGGCGCACGCCAGCGGCTACCGGAGCTTCTTCCAGGTCGCGACGGACGGCTTGTTGCGCGACTGAACCGCGCCGCTACCACGCCGGTAGCGGACCCTGCATGAGCTTGGTCGCGCCGAGCGCCTTGTCGACGGCGGTCTGCTCGGCCTTATCCCGGTAGAAGACGAGCTGCTTGTCGACCTCGCCGCGGGCGCGCTTGGTCGCCACGTTGATCAGCGCTTGTCCCTCGAGCTCGAGCTCTCCGCTGTCGGCCTCGTCCTTCACTTCCTTGGCGATGCCCTCGATCTTCTCGGCGGTGGCGATCACCTTGCGCGCCTTCTCGGTCGTCTCGATCGCGCTCTGCAGCACGCTGTCGATCCCGCTCTGCGCAGGCACCAGCGACGCGGCCAGCTTCAGGTAGCTCAGGTAGTCGCCGCGCCCGTTCCAGATGTGCATCACCGTGCGGTAGATGCGGGAGGTGTGCAGCCCCGTCATCTGGTCGAGCACGCCGAGCAGCTTGCCGATCTCGTCCTCGCGCTCCTTCTGCGCTGCGAGCCAGTTCTGGTATGGCTTGCTCTTGACGATGTGATCACGGAGCGACTTGGCCCGCGCGATCTTCTCGTGACGGTCGTCGGGCTCTTCCGGCAGCTCCAGCGACTCGGCCGGCGGCAGCGGATCATTGGCGACGGCGAGCAGCACCTTCTGGATGTTCTGGGCCAAGCTCGCCGAGTTCGCGTCGGTCGCGCGCGCCACCAACCCCACGGAGATGATCCCCGACTCGATGCGGCGCAGGCGCTTCCGGTCCGAATGGAGCCGCTCGAGCAAGAGGTAGAGCACGATGCGGTAGTCGTCCCTGTGCACCTTGTACGGCAGCTGGAACGGCAGCGCGCCACCGGCCTCGATGTCGCCGAGCTGGCGCACGAGCTTGTACTGCGCCAGCCGGCCCTCCTCCTGCGCGTTCCGGACACTGCGCAGCTCGGAGAGCAGACCCGTCAGCGCCTTGTCCAGCCGCGTGATCTCCACGTAGTCGGTCTGGATGTGGTCGCGCGCGAGCTTCCAGGCGAACGTCGCCTCCTGGCGCTGCTCTTCGTTCATGTCCGCGGTGAACGTGAGCCGCTCGGGGACCTGCCGGTCGATGAGGAAGCGCTCGCCGCCTTCGGTGACACGGATGTAGAACGGCACCTGCCGCGACTGCAGCGCCGACAATGCCGTCACGCCCTTCTGCGCCAGCACGCGGTAGGCCTCGCCGCTGCGCTGTTCGGCGCCCTGCTGGATATCCGCGTAGGTGCGCGCGAAGTAGCTGTAGGCGCCGTGCACCCACTGCTTGCCGTACAGATGCGCGAGCGGCGCCTGCGCGCGCTGTTGCTGGCACGCGGCGACGCCCCACGGCAGCGTGGCCGCGCCGATCAACAGCCCGCGGCGCGACAGCGTCGTCATAGGACCGTGATACCTTCGATCCCGGAGAAGTGGTCGGCGACGTCGCCGGTGTGGGCCGTCTTCTGGCCGTCAGGGCCGGCATTGCCCGGCTGCCCGCGCGAACCGGAGGTGCCGGCGGTGCCGCTCTGACCGCTCGATGCGTTGGTGCCGATGCCCGAGCCGCCGCTGCCCGCGTTGCCTGCGGAACCCGATTCGCCCGCCGGGCCCGCGCCTCCACCGGACACGTCGACCTGGACCAGCTGGGCGAGATCCTCGTGATTCTTGTCGACGACCAGCTCCACCTTGCCGCCCGGACCGCCGTTGCCGCCGTTGCCGCCGTTGCCGCCGTTGCCGCCGTTGCCGCCGCGGGCGGCCGGGTTTCCGCTGCCGCCGTGCCCACCGCTGCCGCCAGAGCCGCCACGACCACCAGGACCGCCCGAACCGCCGCGCGCCACGATGGTGAAGCTGCCCTCAGGGTGGAAGAGCAGGAAATCGCTGTCGCCGCCTTCGATGCGCACCGCGATGAGCTTGTCGTAGAAGGGCGTCTTGACGTAGGTGACGTACGCAGTCAGCTCGGGGCCGGCGCCGCCGCTCGAGCCGTTGCCGCCCTGGCTGCCGTCGGTGCCGTAGTTGCCCTGCCCACCCGCCTCGGTCGACGAGCCGCTGCGCCCGTCCTGCCCCCGCTTGCCGGCCGTCCCCGAGCTGCCCTTCGAACCCGGTCGGCCGCTGCCGCCACCGTCGTGGATGCAGCGGTAGTCGGGCTTGTAGGTGGTGGTGAACGAGAACTTGTCGGGGCGGCGCTTGTAGGCCGTCTTGAGCTCGAATTCCTTGCCGAGGGTCGCCCGCAGGTCCTCGTTGGGCGAAAACCAGCCGCTCCTGTCGAACGAGCCCTGATCGCTGTGGAAGGCGAAATCGTCGAACGAGAGCTTGTCGTTCTCGTTCGCGCCCGCGCGGCCCTGCCAGGTCTCGAGCTTCTGCACCTTGCTCTCGCCCTTGAGGATGACATCGGCAAACACCGCCATCTGCACCGGCTGCCGCGGGCAGATGGTCTTGTCTTTCTTGCGGATGTCGACGCTCATGCTTTTCACATTGGCGCCTTCCAGGTCGATCGTGTTCCGGCCGACCAGGCTCTTCAGGAAGCCGCACCCACCGAGCGTGAGGGCGCCGAGCGTGAGGAGGAGAGCGGACGTAGACGTACGGATGAGCATGGTCACGGGCCGTTGTACCACCGGGGCGTCCACGACCTTCCCCGCGCCCCGGAGACGCCAGAAGACCGTTGGAGCGTGGCAAAGTATCACACAAACGGTAGCACTGCATCGTGCCAGTACACGGCACAGCGCACTGCCCGCCAGCTCGCGCCCGACCGCTTGCCCCCCAGCATCTCGTAGCTGCGCTGCGCGTCGAGCCAGCGTCCCTCCGTGTCCGTCGAGCACTGCAATGCGGACAGGATGAGGCTGTCGATCACCAGCCCGGCATGGTGAACACGTTTGCGACGCGCGATCCCCATGTCCTCCGCGAGCCCGTTTCTCTACCACTGCGCGCGAACACTTCGAGGTGCTCGAACGCGCGAATGTTCTCTCTGCCTCGGTCGCATCCGCCATGGCTGGGTGCGCGGGATTGCGCAACCTGATCGCGCACGCCTACGGCAGCGTGCGACGCGGTCGTGCTACTCCCAACGCCACGCGCGCGCGGAGCGGGACACCAGCGACTGCGGCGATGCGCCCGGCGGCGGCGCGACACGCGTCGTGTCGCCGAGGATGATGGCGTCCGCACCGAGCTTGCATGCCCGCGCCTTCGAGCGCCGCTCGCAGTTCGCGAGCGCGCCGGGATAACAGGTTGCCGCGGAGGGCTGCCAACAGCCAAGAGCTAGAGGCTAACAGCCAATCACAGACAAGCCCGCTTCTTCAGCACCAGCGGCGGCAGCGGCGTCTGGTTGAAGTCGAAGGCGTTCATCAGGTCGTTGGCCTGGCCGTCCTGGGCGGCGGGGTCGAGCGTCGACAGCGCAGGGGCGCCAAAGACCTTCTCGATGAAGCGCGGGATGCTCGCCTGCTCCGACACTTCCTTGAAGATGTAGTGGGGCTTGGCGTACGGCGAGATGACGATGAACGGCAGGCGGAAGCCGAGGCCGTAGGGGTGCGTCTTGTCGCAACCGTAGTTGCGCGGCGGCTTGACGTGATCGTACCAGCCGCCGAAGTCGTCCATCGTGAAGATGATGGCCGTCGACTTCCAGTACTCGCTATTCATCACCGCGTTGATGTTGCCGACCGTCCAGTTCTCGCCGGCGCACACGCCGCCGATGTTCGGGTGTTCGTCGCTCAGATCCTGGTTCACGAGCCACGTGACCTTGGGCAGCGTGTGGTTCTGGATGTCCTTGGTGAACTGGGACGTGCTGACGACATGGGACCAGCCCGGTCCATGGCGGATCGGATCGATGGCGTCGAACATCGACCAGATCTCCGGCAGGAGGTAGAAGTTCGAGCCGTAGAACTTCCAGTCCACACCGGCGGGCAGCACGTCGGGCACACTCGGGATGTTGAAGCAGGGGAACACCTGCTGGATGGTGCAGCTCTGGTTGTCGAGCACGTCGACGCGCGTGGACGGGCTCTGGTCGCAGCCCCAGTACGGATGCGTGATCGTGGTGTTGGGGTTACCGGTGGCCCAGCCCGCCTGCGCGGCGAGCAGGAAGGTGTGGCCGGGGAAGCTCGGGCCGAGCTCGTTGGCGAAGAAGTGATCACCGAGCGTGAAGGCCTTCGCGTACGCCCAGTAGTTCGGAATGCTCGACCCGTCGTACTGGGCCCAGGCGAGGTGATCGCCGTTCTGGCTCGAACCGGAGTTGTTCTCCCAGCCGTCCATGTTGCCGCCGTCCCAATCAGTGAGCGCGCAGTCGTGCGCGTGGCACAGATCGCGCGGCGTGCGGTCGGGCGCCTTCGGGCACTTGAAGGTCGTGCCATCCTGCAGCTGGCAGGTGGTGTTGCCCTCGGCGCCGGGGAAGGAGCCGAAGTAGTTGTCGAAGGTGTGGTTCTCCTTGACGATCACGATGACGTGATCGATGGGCAGCTTCGGCGGCGGGCCGGCATCCTGACCCGCGCTGCCTCCGGCGCCCGCGCTGCCCGCGCTGCCGGCGCTGCCCGCCTGCCCACCGGTACCGGCGCTGCCGCCTGTGGACGTTCCACCGCTGCCGCCGGCCGAGACGCCGCCGCTGCCGCCGGCCGAGACGCCGCCGGTTGCGCCGGAGCCCGCGGCACCTGCCGCGCCGACCACGTCGGAGTTCCCCGAGCTGCCACATCCCAATACGACGGCACCGGAAAGCACCGCCAGCGCAAGAGTACGCAAAGCCATTGCGGGAACAATAGCGCCGGTTTCACCTGCGCGTCACCCGCTCATCGCGCCGGCATGACCGCGGTTTCACGTTTTCGCTGCAGGATTCCGCCCCGGCGGTGCAGGGAAAGTCACGCCGGCAAGGGCGTAGAGCGCCCGCCCCCGAGCAGCCTGGCGAAAAGCTTCTGCAGTTCGCCGACGGCCCACACCGTCGCGGCGACGACCATCGCGATACCGATTTCGCGAGCGCCGAGCGCGGTCGTGCCGAACACGCGCTGGGCAATAGGAACGTAGACTGCGACGGCCTGGAAGCCGAGCGCCGCGGCAAAGGAGCCGAGCAGACGCCCGTTCGTGAACAGGCCGAGCGAGAATACGCTGCGGTGACGCGAGCGCGAGTTCAGCGCGTGGAAGAGCGGCGAGAACGCCAGCACGGTGAAGCACATGCTGCGGGCCATCGCGAGGTCGTGCCCGGCGAGCTGGCCGCCTCCGCTCACCCGGTAGTAGCCGAACACGCCGAGACCGAGCAGCGCCATCCAGGCGCCGTAGCCCGACAGCCACACTACCTCGCCGAGCTCGACGAGCGGCGCACGCCGATCGCGCGGCTTCTGTGCCATCGGGTCGAGATGCACGGGCTCCATGCCGAGCGCCAGCGCGGGCAGACCATTGGTGATGAGGTTGATCCAGAGGATCTGCGTCGGCGTGAGGATCGCGGGCCAGCCGAGCATGGCGGCCACGAACACCGCGAGCACCAGACCTGCGTTGGCCGCGAACAGGAAGATGATGAAACGCTTGATGTTCGAGTAGATGACGCGGCCTTCCTCGATGGCGAGGACGATGGTGGCGTAGTTATCATCGGCCAGCACCATGTCCGCCGCTTCGCGCGTCACGTCGGTGCCGCTCTGGCCCATCGCGATGCCGATGCTCGCAGCCTTGATCGCGGGCGCGTCGTTGACACCGTCGCCGGTCATCGCAACCACCTTGCCGGCGCGGTTCAGCGCCTGGACCAACCGGAGCTTGTCGGCCGCGGTAGCGCGGGCGACGACACGGATGCGCGTCACGTGCTGCGTTAGATCCTCGTCGCTCATGCTCTCCAGCTCGGGGCCGGTCACGACTTCGCTGTCTTCGTCGAGCAGGCCGATCTCGTCGGCGATCGTGCGCGCCGTCAGCGGGTGGTCGCCGGTGATCATCACCGTGGCGAGGCCGGCGGCGCGGGCTGTGCGGATGGCTTCGCGCGCCTCGGGACGTGGCGGATCCGCGATACCGACGAAGCCGATCAGCGTCAGCTCGCGCTCGTAGTGCGCGGCGACCTCGGTGCGTTCGCCGGACAGCGCCTCTTCGCCGGAACCTTCCGGCCCGTCGCGGCGGGCCAGCGCCAGGACGCGCAACCCGAGCGCGGCCCAGTCGTCGACAATCTGGCCCAGCTCGGCGCGCTTGTCGTCGTCTATCGGATGAGCCTTGCCGTTGCGATCGAGTAGGCTCGTCACCCGGGTCAGGATTCGTTCGGGCGCGCCGTGCGTATAGCCGCGCAGCCGCTCGCCCGCGCGCACGATCACGGTCGCCATCTTGCGATCGCCATCGAAGGGCAGTTCCCTGAGTGGTTCGAAGCGGTGATCCTGCGCGAGCACGTCGTGATACGCCTCGTACAGCGACCGGAGCGCCACGTCGGTCGGATCGCCCACAACGCGGCGGCCACCCTCGCGTTCGGAAACGCTGGCGCCCGGCGCGAAGGCGCTCGCCACGAGCAGCTCGGTGAGCTCGCTACGATCGCGGGAGACGGGCACTTCCCGCTCCTGCTCGTCGAGCAGACGCGTGCGCGAATCGGGCGGCGCGTCGTCCTCCTCGTCGACCGCGAGCTCTGGAGCGGCGCCGACCACGCTGACGGTGTGACCGGCTGTCCAGAGCTTGCGCACGACCATACGGTTCTCTGTGAGCGTGCCGGTCTTGTCTGTGCAGATGACGTGCGCCGAACCGAGCGTTTCCACGGCGGACAAGCGGCGGACGAGCGCGTGCTTCGCGGCCATGCGCTGCACGCCGAGCGCGAGCACGATGGTCGTGATCGCCGGCAGACCTTCCGGAATGGCAGCGACGGCGAGGCTGACAGCCGTGAGCAGCAGGAAGCGGAAGGACTCCTCGAGCCGCCACATCCCCACGCCGAACACGATCGCACCGACGACCACGCAGCCGATGACGACGTAGGTGCCGAACCGCTTGAGCGCGCGCTGCAGCGGCGTCTCCGGCGATTCGACCGATCCAAGCATTCCCGCGATGCGGCCGAGCTGGGTGCGCATACCGGTCTCGACCACCAGCGCCTGCGCGCGCCCGGAGCTGACGTAGGTTCCCAGAAAGACCATGTTCGAGCGCTCGGCTAGAGGCGTGTCCGACCCGAGCGCCTCCAGGGTGCCCTTGTCCAGGGGGGCCGACTCGCCGGTGAGCGCAGCCTCCGTGACGGCCAGATCGCTCACTTCGACGAGGCGCAGATCGGCGGGAATGCGATCGCCCTCCGACAGCAGCACGACATCGCCGGGCACCAGCGCCGCCGCCGGGACGCTCTGCTGCTGGGCGCCGCGAAGGACGTTCGCTGTGGGCGCGGTCATGTCTTTCAAGGCGCCGAGCGCCGACTCGGCCTTGCGTTCCTGAACGAACCCGATGACCGCGTTCATGACGACGATCAGCGCGATCGCGCTGGCGTCACCGTAGCGCTCGATGAACGATGAGCCGGCGCCGTGGAGCGCCGCGAGCACGACGGCGATCAGCGCTGCCACGATCAGCGCGATCACGGTGATGTCCGCGAACTGTCGGAGGAACTGTACGACGACGTTCGGGCCGCGCCGCTCTTCGAGGGAGTTGTCTCCGTGACGATGGCGGCGCTTCTCCGCCTCGCTCGCCGTCAGACCGGACTGGGGGTCGACGCCGAGGCGTTCGACCACTTCGTCCACCTCGAGCGAATACCAGCGCTCCCCGCGACCCGGCTCAGCCATGCGTTCCTCCAGCCCCGAGCTCCCTCCATCAAGCTCAGTGACCCGACCAGTCCTTGTCCCGCATCACCAGCACGGGACAGCCGGCGTGGCGCAACACCTCTTCCGCGACCGAACCGAGGACCAGTCGCTTGACGCCCCCGCGCCCGTGCGTCCCGAGGACGATCAGATCCGCGTGAACGCCGCTAGCTACGCGCAGGATCTCCTGGGCGGCGGGGCCCGCCAGCACGTGCGGCACCAGCTCCACCGATGCGCCGCCGTGCTGGGCGAGGTGACGCTGCTGGAGCTCGGCAAGGCGCTGCTCGAACTTCTGCTTTTCGGCACCGAGATCGAGCTGGTGCGCCTCGTACGCGTATTCCAGGCGCCGCATCGGATCGTAGCCGGTGACGACCCACACCACGTGCAGCGGGTTCCAACCGCGCTCGGTGGCAAGGCCGAGCGCACCGGAGAGCGCGATGTCGCTGGCAGCCGAGGCATCCAGAGCAACCACGACAGTGAACGGTGCCGCGCTGCCCTTGTCCGCTTCCGTCATACCCGCGTCCCGAGCTTGTCACTGTTGGCTGTCGAGGTGAAGCGGCAGCGTCGGCACCGCGTCGGCCAGCGTGATCGAGGGGCCGAGCAGGTCGGTCAACTGTTTGCCCTCGACCGTCTCCTGCTCGAGCAGGGCTGACATGAGGCGCTCGAGCGCCTCGCGGTGACCGGTGATGAGTCTGCTGGCGCCCTCGACGGCCTCGGCGAGGATGCGGCGGGTTTCCTCCTCGATCACGCGGACAGTGGCGTCGCTGGTGCCACCTTCGGTCGCCAGCGTCTGCCCCAGGAACGGATGCTCGGTGCGGTGCTCGTGGAAGACGGGCCCGATGCGCTCGCTCATGCCGAAGTGGGCGACCATCTTGAAGGCCATGTCGGTCGCCTTCTGGAGGTCGTTCGCAGCCCCCGAGGAGATGTCGCCCATGATGGCCCTCTCTGCGGCGTAGCCACCCATCAGCACGCGCAGCCGCGACTCGAGCTCGGGTTGCGTCATGATGTGCTTGTCGGAGGAGGGCGTCTGCTGGGTGACGCCGAGCGCCATGCCGCGAGGAATGATAGTCACGCGGTGCAGCGGCTCGGCGTGCGGCGTGAAGTGCGCCACGACGGCATGCCCCGACTCGTGGATCGCGACGCGGCGTTTCTCGTCGGGGTCGAGCTTGGTCTCGCGTGGATCGCCGAGCACGATCTTGTCGTACGCCGCTGTGAAATCGGCATTTTCGATGGACTCCGCGCCGCGGCGGGTGGCGTTGAGCGCGGCCTCGTTGGCGAGGTTCGCGAGATCCGCTCCGGAGAAGCCGGGCGTGTTCCCCGCGATCAGCTTCAGGTCGACATCGTCGCCGAGCGGCTTGTCCTTGGTGTGGACCTCGAGGATCGCCTTCCGCGCGGCCATCTCGGGCCGATCGATGATGACGCGGCGATCGAAGCGGCCCGGCCGGAGCAACGCGGGGTCGAGCACGTCGGGGCGGTTGGTCGCGGCGAGGACGATGACGAGCTCGTTGCGGGCAAAGCCATCCATCTCGCTGAGCAGCTGGTTCAGCGTCTGCTCGCGCTCGTCGTGGCCGCCACCGAGTCCGGCGCCGCGCGAGCGCCCCACCGCGTCGATCTCGTCGATGAAGAGGATGGCGGGCGCGACCTTCTTCGCCTCCTCGAACAGCTCGCGTACGCGCGAGGCGCCCACACCGACGAACAGCTCGATGAACTCGGAGCCGTTGATGGAGAAGAACGGCACGCCCGACTCGCCCGCGACTGCGCGCGCGAGGAGCGTCTTGCCGGTGCCGGGAGGGCCGACCAGCAGCACGCCGCGCGGCACCTTGCCACCGAGCCGCCGGAAGCGATCCGGCTGCTTGAGGAACTCCACGATCTCCTCGAGATCCTGCTTGGCCGACTTCAGCCCGGCGACGGCGTCGAAGTTGACGGCGACCTGCGACTCGCGCTCGAAGCGACGCGGCCGTCCCTTGAGCATGCCGGACAGAGCTCCCCCGCCGCCGAAACCTCCGCCCATCATGCGCTGCGCGCGCCGCGACAGCCAGATCCACAGCCCGATGATCAGGACCCAGGGCAGAAGCGAGATCATGAGCTGCAGCACCATCGGCTGCTCCTCGCTCTTGACGCGGACCTCGACGCCCTTGTCGCGCAACAGCGGCATCAGGCCCTTGTCTTCCTGCTGCGGCAGCATCGTGCGGAAGGTCGTGAGCCTTCTTCCCTCGACCTGCTGCTCGGCGGCGAGCTTGCCGCTGACCTCCGGGCCGCGCAGAACGACCGACTTGACGTGCTTGTCCTGCACGAGCTTGTAGAAGGTCGTGTAGGAAATGGGCGGCTGGGTCGGCTCCCTGGACGCGAACGTGCGCCAGCCCCAGAACGCGAACAGCAGGAGCGCGAGAAGCACCCAACCCTTCCACGAGGGACGCGAGGCCTGCGGGATCATCGACCCCGGCGGACCAGATGCACCCGCGGGCCGGGGAGCGCGCGGAGGCTGGGAAGGGCCGGGGGTTTCAGGCATGAGGCCTGAATAACGTAAGGACGACCCCCGCGCTTGTCGATCCCTGGGCACAGCCGCATCTCCGCGAAATTGCGAGATTGCTGTGGCCGGCGGCGCACGCCCCGGTGGACTATATTCCCGCGATGCCGTACCGCGTGCCACCGGGTCACGACGAGCGCCTGGAGCTCCCGGTCCGCACCGAAAGCCTCACGCCGGCGGGGCTGCGCGCCGGCGCGTTCGCATGGCTCGCCTGGGCTCTGCTGCTGGCGCTGGTCGTCGCGCTGTCGGGAACGCTCGCTCGCGTCGACCACGGCGAGCTGACGGGTTTCGTGCTGTCGCTCGCGACACTGGCCCTGCTCGGATTCGTGCCTGCGCTGGTCGCCACGCACCTCGTCAGCAGGAGGACGCAGAACCGCGTGCTGGTCGAGCGCGGTCGGCTCTCGGCAGGCGGCGAGATCGTTGTCGATCTCGCAGAACGACTGGATGCGTGCGTCGTAGAGCTCGAAGGCGAATGCGCGCTGCTTCTCGCGCAGAAGTCGGCATGGGTGATCCTGTTCGGGCGCGATCTCGGGGCGGCACTCGGCGGCCCCGACGCCTGGGGACCTCGCTGGCATCGGGTGCGGCTCGATCGGCTGTCGCACCGCGCGGGCGAGCTCGGCCCGGGCCGGGCCTGGCCGGCGTATTTCAGCGTGCGCGGCCCCGGCCGAGCGCGCATCGTCGGCGAGGTCGAGGCCGGACCGGCACTGGAGTCGCTCGCCGACCGCGCTCGCGAGCTGGCCCAGCGCTCTGGCGGCGCGCTGCTCGCGCTCCCGACGGCGCACCCCGAGCACAGCGCCCTGCGCGTCGACAGCGACGGGGTGCTCAACGCATTCGGCGAGCGAATCGACACGCGCCGGAGCTTCGAGCGGAGCTACGTGTGGAGCTTCGGCAAGAAGAATGCGCGCGGCGACGCCGATGCCATCGTGCTCCAGCAGGACGACGCGGGGCTGTGCCTGAGCGTCAGTGCGCGTCCCGGCGGCTTTCCCAGCATCGGCGGCTTTCCCCCGGCAGCGCCCGAGCTGCCCACGCCCGAGATGCCGCGCGAACAGGTGCTGTCGCCAGTCGCGGTAGGGGCGCTGGACGGATTACTGGCAGAGCAGAGCGTGGCCGGCGTGGGACGCTAGAGTCGGGCGTCGAGTACGTCGCGCACGCGCCGCGCGAGGAGATCCGCTGTGAACGGCTTCTGCAGGAACTCCACGCCGCTCGCGAGCTCCCCCGAGCTGGACAGAAAGTCTCCAGCGTAGCCCGACATCAGGAGGGCGCGCACCTCCGAGCGGGCGTCGAGGAGGCGCCGGACCAGCTCCTGGCCGTCCATGTTCGGCATCACCATGTCGGTGAGCAGAAGATGGATGGGACCGTCGTGCGTCGTAGCGACCTCCAGCGCGTCGTGGCCGTCCTGGGCCTCCAGCACGGTGTAGCCGCGACGCCGCAGGATCGAACGCGCCGCACGGCGCACCGGAGGCTCGTCCTCCACAAGCAGGATGGTTTCGGTGCCGCCCAGCGAGGCGCCGGCGCCTGGAGTCACCGACGGGCGATGGCTAGCCTCTCCCACGACGCGCGGCAGGTACACGCGGAACACCGCACCGCGACCGGACTCGCTGTCCACTTCTATGTGCCCACCGCACTGCTGCACGATCGCGTACACGGTCGACAGCCCGAGCCCCGTCCCTTCGTTGCGGTTCTTCGTCGAGAAAAACGGTTCGAAGATGTGGTTGCGCGTGTGTGCGTCCATACCCACGCCGTTGTCGCGCACGACGAGCAGCACGTGGGGGCCGGGCTGCAAGCCTACGTGTTCGTACACTTCACCCGCGTCGAATTCGACCCGTGACGTCTCCACGCGCAGGGTCCCGCCGGCGGGCATGGCGTCGCGCGCATTCACCGCCAGGTTCAGGAGGATCTGCTCGACCTGGCTCGGGTCAGCGTACACGACAGCCGGCTTTTGCGACAGCCCGGTCTGGAGCTCGATGTGCTCGCCGATGATCCGCCGGAGCATGCGGCTCATGTCGTCGACGACGCTGTTGAGCTCGATCCGCCGCGGCGTAATGACCTGCTTGCGGGAAAAGGCGAGAAGCTGCCGCGTGAGCGCCGAGGCGCGCTCCGCGGCATGCACGACTTCATCGAGTTCGCGGCGCGCATCCTCGTCTAGAGCGCGATCACCGAGCATGCCCGCGTAGCTGAGCACGACGCTGAGCATGTTGTTGAAGTCGTGCACCACGCCGCCTGCCAGCCGGCCCACCGCTTCCATCTTCTGTGCCTGGCGCAGCTGTTCTTCGAGGCGTCTCGCCTCCGTCACGTCACGCGCGACGCTGAGAACCGCCCGTCGTCCTTCGAACTCCAGTAAATGAGCGTGGACCTCGACATCGATGATGCTGCCGTCGCGCTTCGTGTGGCGCCACACTCCCAACGGATGAACGCCTGGATTGTCGAGGCGCTCGACCGCTTCGAACATCCTCGACAGATCCTCCTGCGGGCGCATGTCGCCGAGCTTCATGCTGCGGAACTCGTCCAGGCTGTAGCCGTATTCGCGCAATGCGGCGTCATTCACCGTCAGATACCGCAAGCTGGCGCGGTCGAAGACGAAGGTCGGCAGCGGCGTCGACTGGAAGAGCACGCGGTAGCGCTCTTCCGAGCTCCTGAGCGCCTCGGCCGCCTGCGTGCGCGGGCTCGTGTCCTGGACGACGGCCATGAACACGCGTCTGTCACCATCGTCGACCACCGACAGACCCACCTGGCAGGGGAACTCGTCGCCGTTCTTGCGGACGGCGTGGAGGTCGCCGCGGGTCCTCATCGGGCGCTTCTCCGGCGCGTCGGCGAAGCGGGAAATATGCGCGGCGTGGACTGGCCGGAAGCGCTCGGGGATCACGACGCCAAGCGCATGCCCCACGAGCTCGCCTGTACCGTATCCGAACAGTGACTCGGCGAGCTGGTTGGCATGCGCTATCCGTCCATCCGGATCGACGAGAAGCACCGCTTCGGGTAGGGATTCGAGGAGGCGGAGGTCCAAAACACCGGATCGTGGCGCCGCCTTCCACCAGGCGCAAGCCCCACATGGCGAAGACTATCCCGAAGACAGGCGGCCCGCCCGGGTGCCCGCAACGCTTCGTCAGGCCTTGCCGGCAGCGCCGGCCCCGCTCTGCTTCCGGGCCTCTTCCTCGGTGATCTCCCGCCGGACCTCGTCCATGTCGAGGGCCTTGGCCTGCTCGATCACGTTCTCCAGGGCGGTAGCCGGGAGCGCACCGGGCTGGGAGAAGATGCCGATCTTCTCCTTGAACACGACCAGCGTCGGGATCGCCTGGACGCCGAACATCGCCGCCAGCTCCTGCTGTTCTTCGGTGTTGACCTTCCCGAAAGCGACATTCTCGTGCTTCTGGGCCGCCTTCTCGAACACCGGAGCGAAGACGCGGCACGGGCCGCACCAGGTCGCCCAGAAGTCGACCAGCACCAGATCATGCGAGTCGATGATCTGCTCGAAGTTGTCTTTCGTTAGCTCGATAGGTCCCACTTGATACCTCGCAAGGGCTGGGGTCTCGGTCCAGACGCGGGCGCCACCGACCGCGCTTCACATGTCGAACGCTATGGGTTCGACCCCAGCCGCGCGAAAACGGTTCAGCGAAAATCCGCCACGAGCTCGCGCGCTTCGACGATGTTGTCCTCGATCGAGCAGTAGGTCCAGCCACCGTAGCGCCCGATCGAGTAGACGCCGTGGTCGGCGAGGCGCGCTCGCAGACGGTCGCGCTCGGCGTTCGATGTCCGGGTGATGTGCACGTAGGCCGGATCCATGACCACCGAGTGCCAGGCGACGAGCCGATGCTCGTCGGTGACGCCGGCGCGCTGGAGATCCTCGAGCACGCGCTTCCGGCTGGCTTCCACGTCGACCTCCGCATCCCGAGCGAGTCCGAGCTCGACGTATACGCTGAGCCGATCGCTCTCGAAGATATTGTCGTAGAACCCGACGCGATAGAACGACAGCTCCCGATCGGGGTAGTAGATCCAGTGCACCCCCCGGGGGCCCTTCCGGTCGAAGCCCAGATTGAACACCAGCACCTTGTTCCAGCTGAACACGCCGGCATCGTGCTCGAGGCCCGTCAACGGAACGAAGCGGCCGAGCGGCGCCGAGGACACGAGCCGCTCGAAGTGGATCTCGCGCTTCGACGTACGGGCGACCCTCCGCTCCAGATCGACCCCGGTGAGCGGCTCCTCGAGCGCGATCCGGTCGTCCGGCACAGCGCTCGCCAGCGCCTTGACGTACTCGAACGCTCCTCCCTCCGGATACGTGAACGTCGCGTTGTAGCTGGCGTTGTCCGGGCGCTTCATGTTCCGGATCACGGCGGCGAGATCGGCGTGCGGGAAGAAGCGTCCCATCGCATCGCGATCCAGCTCGGCCAGATCGCAGGCGTAGAGCTTCTCGTTGTACGGCACCAGGAAGCGCTCGCAGATGCCGCGACCGAAACGGGCGTAGAGCATCTGCTTGAAGTTATCCTCGACCAGCGGGCCTTCGTCGCGCCCACCCTGCTCCCCGGGCGCCTGGGCGAAGTACAGATCATGCAGACAGTCGACGAAGTCCTCTCTCGGCAACTGGTGGATGTTCTTCTGGAAGGGGAAATCGATCCGCGTGCCCCGGAAGTGGATGAAGGCCCGCTTTTCCACGCTGCGGACACGCTGCCCGGGCATCCTGTCCCTGAGCCAGGCTTCTATCTCCGGATGCTTGAAGTGGAAGAAATGGCCGGAGTAGTCCCAGACAAAGCCGTCGCGATGGATCGTCTTGCAGTAACCACCGATCTCGCGATCCGCTTCCAGCACCAGGTAGTCGGCGCCCTCACCCAGCGCCGCCGCCGTCGCCAGCCCACTTACCCCGGCCCCCACGATGAGGGTATCGACAGAGTCCATCGCGCGAACGGTAGCGGCTAGCTACCGTCCAGACAACGTCGCCGCGCAGAGCGGGCGCTGGCTGCGCCGGGTCCGCGGGGCCCGCTCGGCGACTTCACGCTTGATCGCCGCAGCGGAACATTTCGTGAACCGCGTTCGCCAGCTCTTCGGGCGAGAAGGGCTTGGCAATGAACGCCACCTTTTCGCGCCTGACGCCGTGCCGGACCATCTCGTCGTCGGTGTAGCCGCTCATGTACAGCACGCGGATCGCCGGGTGTTCCTGCACCACCCAGCTCGCCAGTTCGTGCCCGCTCATGTGGGGCATCACCACGTCGGTGAGCAGCAGGTCGACCCGGCTGCGGGATAGCCGGAGCAGCTTCTGCGCCTCGGGGCCATCCTGGGCTTCCAGTACGGTGTAGCCCTGCTGCTTCAGCGTGCGGGCAACGAGGCGTCTGAGCACTGCCTCGTCCTCGACGACCAGCACGGTCACGCCCGCGGCGGTCGCCGACCGGACCCTGGCCGGCGTGCGCTCGCTTTCAGGCTGGAGCTCCGCGCGAGGAAAAGCCAGTGTGAACACGCTGCCCTTTCCCGGAGCGCTATCGACGAGAGCCAGGCCGCCGTTCTGCTTCATGATGGCGTAGACGGTTGCCAGTCCGAGCCCGGTCCCCTTGCCCCGCTCCTTCGTCGTGAAGAAGGGTTCGAAGACCCGCGCCCGGGTTGCTTCGTCCATGCCGGAGCCCGTGTCGCGCACAACCAGCGTTACCAGCTCCTCGCCCGCCACCCGCCCCTCGCCGGCGGCAATCGCGCCCCGCTGGACGTTGCAGGTCTCGATCAGCAACCTGCCGCCTTCAGGCATCGCATCGCGAGCGTTGACCGCGAGGTTCAGTACGACCTGCTCCACCTGCACCGGATCGGTGCGAACGGGCCAGAGCCCTTCGGAAAGCTTCGTCTCCAGCAGGATGCTCTCCGGGACGACGCGCCGGAGCATGCCGTCCAGCTCCGCCACGACCTCGTTGAGGTCGAGCGTCCTGGGGCGGGCCAGGTCGCGGCGCCCGAATGCCAACAGCTGCCGCGTCAGCGTGACCGCGCGATTCGTGACATCCAGAATGGCGCCCAGTGCTTCCCGTGTGCTCTCGCTCCCGGGCAGGTCACGCTGCAGGACGTCGAGGTAGCCCAGGGTAACGCCGAGCAGGTTGTTGAAGTCATGCGCGATGCCTCCTGCCAGGCGCCCGATCGCGTCCATCTTCTGCGACTGGAGCAACTGTTCCTCGAGTCGTGTCTTCTCGGTGACGTCGCGCGAGATGTTCTCGACGGCCAGCATCTTGCCGCTCTCGTCCAGCACCGGCACCATGCGTTGCTCGATCCACACGGTGTGTCCGTCCCGATGTACCCAGCGCATGGTGATGGGCCCGTTCAGACCGGTAGGGCTTGCCCGGGAAAGGCGCTCCAGCAAGGCGCGGTCATCCGGGTGGACGAGCTTCCAGTGCAGGTCGGGATCAGCGTAGAACGCCTGGGGCGGATACCCCATGATGCTCTGCACGGCCGGGCTGATGTAGGCCATGTGCGGCTCGGGAAGCACCTCGTAACGGGAGACGATATCGTGCGCGTGCTCCGCCAGCATGCGAAAGCGCTGCTCGCTGGCCCTGAGGGCGGCCTCGGCCTGCTTCTGATCGCTCACGTCGATGGAAGCCCCGATGATGAGCTTCGCGTGACCGTCAGGCGTCCGCTCCGCGACGGTGACCCAGTTGGAGAGCCAGGCATAGCTGCCGTCCGGTCGGCGGAAGCGCAGCTCGCTGTGCACCACATCGTGCTCGTGCGCAGCGTCGTAGCGTTCGTTGAGGGTCGAGTACTTCTCGCGGTCGTCGAGGTGCAGGATCTCGAAGAGCCAGTTGTCCCCCAGCGCTTCGATCTCGCGCGGCCCGTAGCCGAGGCTCTGCAGGATCCGGCGGTTCGCGCAGACGGTCCGCTTCTCGATGATGTTGTAGGGGAAGATTATCGTGGGGCAGGCTTCGGCCAGATTCTCGAGGAAGCCCTCGCGCTCGCGGAGAGTCTCCGCGGTGCTGCGATGGACTGCCTCCGCGCGCAGGAGCGCTCTGCTCAGCGTAGCCCACAGCGCCAGCACCACGCCCAGTCCGATCCCGGCGATGGCCACGGCGATCTGCCGCTCCTGCGCCAGCTCTGGATCCCAGGCAGCGACCCCGAGCGCAACCATCAGCAGACCGAGCCCGACCAGCCCGATCTCGAGCATGCGCCGCGACGAACCGCTCATCCCACACGCTCCCCCATCGAGGCAGGAGCCCTTGCTCCCTGCCACCATGGCGCAGCCGCGCGCGACCCGTGATCTGCAAATGCACTTGCCCCCGCCCCGTATCCATCTAGCGCATCGAACCTGGAACTGCAGCCCCGGGGCCCGGCCGCCGGGCAGGCAATTGCCCCGCGCGCCACCCTGCGCCGTCCCTGCCCGCGTAGCTCAGTGGATAGAGCAGCGGTTTCCTGAAGCGGGGCCGCTGTAGCGCGTCGGGGTCACCGCAATCATTGCGCACACTTGGCGAGCCGCGACGGGACGCCAGAAAGCAGCTGACTCCAGGGGTCAACCTCGCGTTTCGCCGCAAGTGTCCAGGGGCGTTACTCGGCGTTGGTGGTGGCCTGCGGATGAGCCCCGAAAGCGTGAGCGACGCCCTTCCCGGCAGCCTCGACGCCCTTGTCGACCAGCCCATCCTTGATACCCTCCTTCAGCCCTTCCTCGATGCCCTCGTTGACGCCCTCGATCGTCTTACCGAGCCCGTCGGCGTCTGCCGTGGCGCCGGTCTCGACCACGTGCTTGGCGGCAGCCTTGGTGTCCTCGTTGAAGTGTTCATCCATGCGGATGGTTTTTTCCGCAATCGGGCGGAAACGAGCGACTGTGGCCTTCATGCCAGCGGCCAGTTTGTCCATGCGCGATCTCGCGTCGAGTTGCGTCTGGAAGTCGCCGCTCTTGACCGCGCGCTGCATCCGGTGGTTCTGCTCGATGTAGGCGATGTGCTGGTTGGAGAACTCGGTGTGGAGGGTCCGCGCTTCGTTCACCTGATGGGTGAAGTCGCCGAACATGTAGCCCGCCGAGCGGTCGGCCTTGTCGAGAGCCTCGTCGAACGCATGACCATCCAGCGTGTACTGGAACTTCGCGCCCGCGACCGCCAGATCGCCGGGGGTCGCGGTCGCGTTGACTACGCCAACGGTGACCTCCGCCTGACGGGTGAGCGTCGGCACCTGGCGATACAGCGCGTTCACTTCGTTCGCGGTCTTGTTCCAACGGCCGGCTTCGTTCTTCAGCGACTGCACGGCACCGTCGATCTTGCGGCTCATCGACTGCTGGCTTTTCTGGGCGGCTTCGGCCTTGCCCGACTGGGCTTTCGACTCGAGCTGCGCAATCGCGCTGTGCACGCTGACGCCCATCGTGACCAGCCCCAGCACGTCGGCCTGCTGGGAGCGGCCGAGCGCGTGGATCTGCCGGACTGCGGACTCGCACATGGCCAGCCGCTGGACGCCGGTCGTGCCGCTGCGGGCGAGCACGGTGTGCACGATCTGGTGCTCGATCCTGTTGCGTCCACGCAGGCGCAGGGCGACGTAGTGGTCGGCCAGGCCGGGATTCTTCGCGAGGGCAGCCCGGATGGTGTCCCGCTGGCTCTTGGGAGTCTGGCGCTTCACGAGCCCGTCGACGGCCTGGCGGCGCGTCTTCGACATGGGTTCGGCGGGAGGTGCCGTCCTGGCTCCGGAGGACTTGGTCTTGCCGCCCTCCACGGTCTTCCCGGCGTGCTCGGCGCCCGCCGCGTCGGGCTCGGGGTTGTGGTAGATGTGCTGTCTTGCAGGTCCGTCGATCCTGGTCATGCCGGCCCTCTCGGACACGGCCCGGGTCGGGTTGCGCGAAAACCCGCAACCCGCTGCCCAGGCGGACCGAACAGAGCGGCATGAGCGACGTGAAGCTGGAGATCGAGTTCGAGCGACAGCCTGCCCGTTTCCGCCCCGGCGAGCGGATCAGAGGCGTCGTCCATGCGCGTTCGGACAAGCCGTTCGAGTGCAGGCACCTCGGCCTGACCTGGACCCGGGTGCTCGAATCCCGCCGCCCGCAGGACCTCGACTACGGGAAGCTGGATTTCGCCATCCGCACCAGCGTCGGCTACGGTCCGGGCCCTCGTCCGCCGGATTGCCGCGCCGTGGGTGGACTGACGTTCGACAGCGACGACCGGACGCAGAGGACCGAGCACCACATCGCGTTCGAGTTCGCAGCGCCGACCGGGCCATTGTCCTACGACGGCGAGAGCTTCCGCACGAAGTGGCTGCTCTCGACGACCAACGCGCTCTTGCCGTGGAACCACGCGCAGCGCTGGTTCGAGCTGGTGCCGTGGATG
>Ga0114931_10002112_pt1 | contig 25346 bp, 18 predicted proteins | sample 2SBtaG_FD_89579 | JGI IMG/M metagenome (GOLD analysis project Ga0114931, IMG submission 89579) | Deep subsurface microbial communities from Kolumbo volcano to uncover new lineages of life (NeLLi) - 2SBTROV14_V59a metaG | ecosystem: Environmental > Aquatic > Marine > Volcanic | place: Kolumbo... | reverse complement strand
CGGATAAACTACTTTCTGCGAAAATCACCGCATTATTTTGGAATTTCGTGCTTTGGAATTTCTTCGTCATTGGGCCCATCTCTGGAAAAGGGCGTCATTCATGACTTGCCTAAGATGGGACACAGCGAAACCTGGATTTTCATAAAAAATGATAAAACATCTACTGTCTCCCCTACAACGCGAATTTCTCGTTGATAGTATATAACTATATACTTAAGGTTGGTAACCAGCAGGTAACTACTGTCTGGCAGAAAAGTCCAAATGCGTTGCTCGGCGACCTCGCTGACCGAGGCTATTTTTTACTCTCTCTACAGCACTCCACGAGGTGAGAAACCGATGTCTACCGATAGCCCGACCAAACCTGAACAAGAAGATACCTCATTTGCTGAGACAGCCCTGAAACTGGGTGGCAAGAGCGACGACGAAGCTCGCCGCACCGGAGCGATCGACAAGGCCGACGATCAAGTTGAAGAGTTGTTTGCACCGCAGTATCAAACGGTCAACAGCCCAGCCCATACGGCAGTTTGGAATCGAGGCGTGGACACGAGCTTGTTCCAAAGTTCGGAGCCAGTTGTAGCTGAGGATATTCAGCAGGTGATGGATGCCTCGGTCGAAGTGGTTAAGAAACATCGCGCGGCCGGCACCTTGCTTGACGAGAATCGCAAAATTCCGAATCAAGTGTTAAGCGATCTTGGCGACTGTGGATATTGGGGATTGTTGGTCGACCGAGAGTATGGCGGGTCGAGAGCACCGTTCTCGGTTTTTGCTCCGTTTTTAACACGTATGGCTTCGGTTGACCCGACGATTGCGGGTCTTGCCTCGGTGCATGGCTGCATTGGCGCGGTGGACCCGGTGAGGACTTTTGGCAACGCTGATCAAAAACAACGTTTTCTGCCTGACCTTGGAAGTGGTGCAAGACTAAGTGCTTTTGCGCTGACCGAGCCGTGTGCCGGCAGCGATCTGACTCAGCTTCGCACACGAGCGGTGCTTGATGGTGACAGTTATGTGGTGAACGGCGAAAAGTTGTTTATCACCAATGTGGTTCCTGGACGCACGATCGGGTTGGTCTGCTTAGTCGAGGATAAACCGGCAGTATTAATTGTCGATTTACCCAAAGAAGAGAACCATAACTTTAGTTTGAAGAAGTATGGTCTCTGGGCACTGAAACATACTTACAACCAAGGGATTCTGTTCAATGATCTGAGGGTGCCGGCAGAAAACTTATTGACACCCACCCGTGGCGATGGTCTTACGATTGCTTACCATGGCTTGAACCTTGGTCGAATCGCGCTCTGTGCTAATGCAGCCGGCACGATGCGATCGATGATGGCGAGCATGATTCCTTGGGCCAAATTCCGCGTTACCTATGGTGGGGCGATAGCAACCCGCGAGCTGGTACAACGCCGTTTGGGCCAAATGGCAGGGCTAATTACGGCCTGCGATGCCTTGACTGCTTGGTGTTCGGGCCTGATCGACCGTGGTTATCGCGGTGAGATGGAGTGTGTGATTGCCAAGGTATTTGGTAGCGAAGTTCAAAAACACGCAGCCATCGAATTGTGCATGAAGACTCACGGCGGGCGTGCGTTTCTGCACGGTCATATGTTGGGCGACAACGTCCACGAATTCCTGGCACCGTGCATCTACGAGGGCGAAGGAGAAATGCTCGGCATGGCGTTCTTCAAGTCGTTGGTTAAGGAGCACGGCAAGACCTTCTTCGAGCCGGTTGGCAAAGCATTAGCTGCTGCGGGAATCAAGAAGCCTAACCCGATGAATCCGGCACACGCCTGGGCACTCAAGGGGGTCGTGACACCGTATCTCAAATGGCTGGCTGCTCGGAAGCTCATGCCGATCGCCAAAAGCGAACTGCCAAATATGCCTCGCGAGTTGGCCAAGCACGCCGAGTTTGCCTGCAACAATTTGCAAAAGATGGCTCTGGAAATTTCCGATACGATGGGTAAGTTCCAACTTGCTCTTGCTGATCGCCAGTGCCGAATGGCGGAACTCTCGGGACGCTGCCAAGATCTCATTACGATTCTGTGCACGAGTCTTTACGGAGCTCGCCAGTCGGACGAGGTCGTCCGATCTTCGGCCGACATTTTATGCCAAGAACTCACTCAGAAGTACTCGGGCGCACGTCCGAGCAATCGCTACTTCCGTCAGATCACCGAATTGGGCGGCGCGATTGCGAACGGCAGCTTCAAGAGCATCGCTGGATTTGAGGCAGACGAGATCCTGATGAGCTACGATCCTGAGGGTTAACATTTTGACCTTATTCGATGACCTGGGGCTAAGGCAAATTCCTCCATTAGAAGTACTAGAAGGTCCTCTTCGTTGTTTTTGTGTGTTCTGGGGACATACCAGGGGCCCTTGCCTAGACCAGTCTTACGGGCTCCTCTTTCGGCATTCGCCTTTCCCCTTTTGCTCCAGGTTTCTTTGTGAACTCAAATTTACGGCAGACGGCTGAAGTGTTACAGTATTTCTAGTTTCGTCATTGGCCCATCTCTAAAAAAGGGCGTCATTCGTGCTTTGCCTAAATGTATGGCGAGACGATAGCGCCGATGGCAATCAGGGAAATTAGTGTTAAGGCGATTTGGCGAAAGAGATGCTTTGGCAGCAGGTGTCCTACCCGCAATCCAATCCAGAGCCCCACGAGTATTACGGGCATAACGACCACGGTGGAGAGTGCTGCAGGTAGGATCTTCTCGCCATACAGAGTCCAGAACATCCATGCCGCGATGGGTAGGCCTGTGGCAGAGCAAAAAAAGAGAAATCCTCGCGACTTATCGACCGACCACGTGAGTCAGTTGACGTAGAGCACCATCGGTGGCCCGCCGATCGAGGCAAAGCCAAGCATTAGGCCTGAGGTGAGAAAGGCAAGGACTTGCCAGAATATCGATAGCCGTTCGCGTGGAGCCACATGAAGTCCCCAAATCGAGAGGACGATCGCGAGCAGAATTACCCCGATAAGTTGCCGAGACTCGGCCGGGTCGAGATAGGTACCGACTGCAACGGACAGATAGACTCCTGCTGGTACAGCGAGCCAGCGTGTCGCCACCGGTAAGACAAGCTCACGCGTTTCGAGGTGCTCGCGTAATTTCCAGGCCCCGATCACGTTTTGTAGGCTAGTCGCGACAAGGTTGACTGTTGCCGCTTCAGGTAAAGAAAATCCGCTGACCACCAGCAGTGGTACACCAATCATTCCAGAAGCAAAGCCTACTGCCCCTTGCACGGTGCTGCCGAAGGTCATGATCAGACCGACGAGCGCGATCTCGGTGGGCGAGTAGAGCATGGGGGGAAAGTGGGGGACGCTATTTTTTTTGGGCTTTGACGAACTGCTGCACTTTTTTTCTTAGTTGGTCGCTGTTCCAGCCTTGGCGTTCGGCTTCGAGCAGCATGCGTTTCTGCTCGGCGGCAGGTAGTCGGGCGACGGCCGCGTGGGCCGACCAGGAGAGCGATGGCCGTCGATTCTGGGCGGGGACTCGCCGAGCCACTGAGGCGTAACGACTGACCATCTCGGTAGAGAGCGTATTTCCGCAGACCTCGCCAAACTCTTCACCAAAAAGGTCTTCTCCCTGGTTAATCATATCGCCGATCCACCAAGGACTCGCGCGCTGACACCACAGAGCAAATTGCAGCGGTCCCTCCCAATTCTTCAAGGGTGGTCGTCCTTGGACTTTGACGTTGGCAGGCCGAAAGAGAAAAGGTCCCAACGCCATTTGAGTTTCTTCAGCCGACATACAGGGGCCCGGATAGCGGGGTTCGGGTTGTGGAATACCAACCGTGCCGCCACGCAGCACACGGCATTCCGGCAAAAATTACCCATGGATTTTACTTGCAGTGGCTTGGATAATGGAAGGCTGAAACATTGGCCACCGTTTTTCTCCATTTTTTGACGATCTATGTCTGACTCAACCAATTTAGGAAGTTTTCCGCAGACTCGTCTGCGACGTTTGCGACGAGACGATTGGTCTCGTCGTCTGGTCCGTGAAAATGGGCTGAGCGTTGATGACCTCATCTGGCCGATTTTTGTTTGCGAGGGCGAGAACATTCGTGAGCCGGTGCCTTCGATGCCGGGAGTAGAACGGCTCTCGATCGATCTGCTGATCGAGGCAATCGGAGAAGCGGTCGCACTGGGAATTCCAGCAGTCGCCCTTTTTCCTGTCACCGCGACAGATAAAAAGACGCCCGAATGTGAGGAAGCTGTTAATCCAGAGAATCTCGTTTGCCGAGCAGTCCACGCCGTCAAAGCTTCGTACAGTGAGAAGATTGGGGTTATTTGCGATGTGGCACTCGATCCTTACTCCAGCCATGGGCAAGACGGCTTGGTTCGCGATGGCTACGTTGCGAACGACGAAACGATCGGGGTGCTGTGCCAGCAAGCGATAGTACAGGCCGATGCAGGCTGCGATATCATTGCTCCGTCAGATATGATGGATGGCCGAGTTGGGGCGATTCGCTCGTCGCTCGACGAAAAGAACTTTCAGCACGTTCAAATTATGGCCTACGCGGCAAAGTATGCATCGGCTTTTTATGGCCCCTTTCGCGACGCCGTCGGGTCGGCGGCCAATCTTGGCAGCGGCGATAAGCGGACTTATCAGATGGATCCTGCGAATAGCGACGAAGCAATCCGCGAAGTCGCCTTAGATATCGCCGAAGGAGCCGACAGTGTCATGGTCAAGCCGGGCATGCCGTACTTAGATGTTGTGCGCCGAGTGAAAGCGACATTCGGTGTGCCAACCTTTGCGTACCAAGTAAGTGGCGAGTACGCGATGCTTACCGCGGCTGCTGAACGGGGTTGGCTCGATCGCGAAAAGGTGATGCTTGAAAGTTTAGTGTCGTTCAAACGAGCGGGAGCCGATGGCGTGTTGACGTACTTTGCTCGCGATGCGGCGAAGCTGCTCTCAGGCAGTTGAGCTAGGTGGAGGTGTCTTCGCCATTGGCACCATCGGGAGCAATCGATATCGCCTTCACCTCGGCCACATGCAGTAGCGAGAGAAACTGAAAGTTGTCTGATTCGGGGCTGCCAAGAAAGACGCTAGACCGCAGGAAAAACGCCATTTCGGGATGGCGGATTTGGTGTGAGTCTCCATTGCTCATCCGTACTTCAAGCGGCTGAAAAGGCTGGCGATTGAGCAGGCTTTGGAACGTCTCGGTGTTCATGTCTGTATTGTATGACGACTGACGAGAGATGTCCAACTAACATTCTCACAAGCGAACCTTCAACAATGGCCGCTTTGCAACAGATCGCGGCTACCAGAAGACGACTTGCTTCCAAAACGGTATCACCAAGAATGCTGCCAACCATAAAACCACAAGTAGTCCAAGATGAAACTTGCTGCGCTTCGCATCGATGCTCATCAGTATCAAGCACATCAAAAAACAGAGAAGTAAAACGTGGCATCCGTACCAGAGGATCAATTCCCACCGCGGATACCAAACATTCTGAACGGCTCCGGTGAATTCCGTAATCGGCCCCCCAGGCAGATTCGCCCCGCCACTGAATAGCTCGACATACGCCAATACGAAAAATGTGAGGCCCATGATGAACTCGACGATCGCGTATCGTGGCGAGATCGGCTGGCCACAATCGCGGCAGCGGCCGCGAAGCCAGAGCCAGCCAAGTACCGGCACATTGTCGTAGGCTCGAATCGGATGACTACATTTTGGGCAGTGTGAGGGTTTCCATACGACCGACATCCCTAGTGGCAAACGGTAGGCCACCACGTTCAGAAAGCTGCCGATACAGGCACCTGTGAAGCCTAGCCAGAGAGCCGTTATCAAGTCGGTGGCGAAGGAAGTGTTCAAAGGCAACAGTTGCGAAGTTCATCGCGTGGTTTGAATAGATTGGCTCTGGCGGCTAGAATCACCGCCTTGGGCAGGTATTATCCGCCACCGTCGGCGAAACCGCAAGCGAGCTAGAGAGGGTCTGGACTCTGGCTCTGGACCCGCGACTCTGGACTCTCGACTCTCTACGATGGCAAGCGGATCTCAGCCTTACGACGAAGAGCTTGTCAACAATCGGGGTGACTCCCGACTTATCTCCAAGAGTTTCCTAGGGCTGCTCATTACCCAATTCCTGGGGGCCTCGAACGATAACATCCTGCGTTGGCTTGTGATTGGTATCGGTAAACGGCTTGTCGAACCCGACCAAGTGGGCTGGATATTGGCTGCTGGAAGCGCTGCCTTTGTGCTTCCCTATGTGCTGCTTGCCGCGCCAGCTGGTTACTTAGCCGATCGTTTTAGCAAGCGAAACGTGATCATCGCCTGCAAGGCAGTTGAAATTCTGATTATGATCTTGGCGGTCATCTCGATCATGGTTGGCAGCATCCCTTTGATGCTTACCGTAGTGACGGCCATGGGTGCGCAGAGCGCCCTGTTTGGCCCATCAAAATTGGGCAGCATCCCTGAGATGCTTCACGAATCAAAAATATCATCGGCTAACGGAGTCATGGAATTGGTCACCGTGATTGCGTCGACCGTCGGGATGGTTGTCGGTAATGTGCTTGCAACTGCCATTGGCGACCAAGGTCATAGACATTGGTGGATTTCGGCCTTGGTTCTCCTAGGTTTCTCAGTCGTCGGGCTGTTGGCGAGCTTTCTGATTCGCCGCTTACCTATTGCGAATCCGCAGCGGACGTTTCCTTGGAATGCCGCTAGCCAAACCATTGCCGACGTGAAGACACTTGCCAGTAGCCGCGCCATGTTGCGCATCGTGTTGGGTATTGTATTCTTCTGGTCGCTGGCGATGTTAGCGCAACTGAACATCGACCAGTTTGCGTTCCAAGGTGGGGCCACCAAACAAACCCAAGTTGCTACCTTGTTGGTGGCATTAGTCGTTGGAGTGGGATTAGGCAGCGTGTTGGCTGGCGTTTGGTCGGGCGGACGCGTCGAGCTCGGTATCCTTCCCCTGGGTGCCGGTGGGCTTGCTTTAAGTGCACTCATGCTTTTTACTGTCGAGGGAGAACTCTTTGATCCTAGCAAGGACTGGACCGTCAGCTATTTGGCCGCGTCGCTGTTGCTGTTCTCGCTTGGATCTTTTGCCGGGTTGTTCAATGTCCCGTTAGCTGCGTACGTGCAGAGGTATAGCGATCCAAAAAATCGGGGCTCAATTCTGGCGGCGTGTAATTTTTTGACGTTCGCTGGCATGTTGGGTTGCTCGGCAGCTTATTGGCTGCTGGGCCCTGCTCTGCTGAATCTTTCTGCCCGGCAGGTTTTTTTGTTGTGCGGTATACTGACGGTTCCAGTGTTTGTTTACATCGTTGTCTCGATTCCCCAAGCGTCGATCCGCTTCTTGGCTTGGCTGGTAACCCATACACTCTATAAGATTCGTGTGCAGCATCGGCAGAACCTGCCCGAATTGGGTGGGGCCCTCCTGGCACCGAATCACGTCTCTTGGATCGATGGTTTGATTCTGATAGCCGTTTCACCGCGGCCAATTCGGATGATCATCACAGAAGATCTGGTCACCAACCGTTGGACGCGAGGGTTGGCTCGAATTATGGGTGCGATCCCCATCGAGCGACGATCGCCCACAGCGGCATTTTCGGCCATCGAAACGGCTCGCAAGGCGCTCAACAACGGTGAATTGGTCTGCATTTTTCCCGAGGGAGGCATTACGGGTTCGGGGCAGCTCCAAGCTTTCCGGCCCAGTACGCTCGAAATCGTCCGTGGCACTTCAGCCGGTATCGTGCCCGTCTACCTCGATGAGCTCTGGGGGAGTATCTTTACGTTTCGCCGAGGCCGATTTTTTTGGAAATGGCCCAGCCTGTGGTCACGGCATGTTTCGATTTGGTTTGGCGAAAAGGTTCAACAACCCGCAAGTATTTACGAGGTGCGTCAGGCAGTCCAAGATTTGGGCTCTGAGGCGGTCTCTGGTCGAAAGGAACGTATGATAGCTCTTCCCCGTCTTATGTTGCGAAAGTGTCGCAAGTCGCTATTTAGAATGAAGATCGCCGACTCGACAGGTGCTAAACTTTCGGGCGCCGCGGTGTTGATGCGTACGTTCATTCTGCGTCGGCTTCTCCGTCGAGAAATTCTCCAGCACGACGAGCATTATGTTGGCATTCTCATCCCGCCTACTGCCGGTGCCGTGGTTGTCAATACGGCCGTCACTTTAGCGGGGCGGGTTTCTGTCAACCTGAACTACACTGTCACAAACGACGTTCTAAACGCATGCATTCATAAGGCCAGCATCAAGCATGTGCTTACTACGCGCAAGGTTTTAGAGAAGTTTGACTTCGACATGGACGCCGAAGTAGTGTTGCTAGACGATTTGCGAGAAAAACTGACAATCGTCGATAAACTGGCCGCCGTGGTAATGACATTTCTAACACCGATTCCGATTCTTGAACGCATCCTAGGGATTCACAAGATGACAGGGGACGATGTACTGACCGTGATCTTTACGTCTGGCTCAACCGGTATTCCCAAGGGCGTGGTACTGACCAACCACAATGTGGGCTCAAACGTCGAAGCCATCCATCAGGTTGTCCGGTTAACTCCCAACGATATGCTCGTCGGAATCTTGCCGTTCTTTCATTCCTTCGGCTACACGGTTACGCTCTGGACGGTTTTGGGGTTGGAAGTGAATTGCGTCTACCATACCAACCCTCGGGAGGCTCGACAGGTCGGCAAACTTGTAGGCAAATGGGGCGCTACGGTCATGTTGGCGACACCTACCTTCTTACGTCTTTATATGCGCAGGTGTGATGCTGCAGATTTCAAGACTCTTGAATTTATCGTTACAGGAGCCGAAAAACTGCCCGCCGAGTTGACCGATGCCTTTGAAAAAAAGATGGGAGTTCGTCCGATCGAAGGCTACGGCACGACCGAGCTCTCGCCGCTGGCTGCGGTCAACGTGCCACCCAGCCGTTCGCTGGCCGACCAAACCGACAGCAAAGAAGGCACGGTCGGTCGGCCGATTCCTGGCGTTTCTGCCAAGACGGTCGACCCCGACACATTCGACGATTTACCCCAGGGCACCGAAGGAATGCTACTCATCAAAGGCCCCAACGTCATGCAGGGTTATCTCGACGAACCCGAGAAAACTGCCGAAGTCGTCCGTGACGGTTGGTATGTTACGGGTGACATAGGTCTAATCGACCGAGAAGGTTTTATCCATATCACCGGTCGCTTGAGCCGTTTTTCCAAAATTGGTGGCGAGATGGTCCCGCATATCAACGTCGAAGAAGCCATACAAGCATTTGTTCAAACCGACGATGACGAAGAGGTTCGAGTCGCCGTGACTGCTGTGACCGACGAAAAGAAAGGCGAGCGGCTTGTGGTTTTGTACACCAAGCTCGACCACACACCACAAGAGATCGCCGACCACCTCTCTCAGATAGGGTTACCAAATCTTTGGATACCAGGTCGAGACAGTTTTGTTCAGGTCGAATCGATCCCGTTGCTTGGCACAGGGAAATTAGATCTCAAGGCCGTTTCCGATTTGGCGAAGAGTCAGTGTACGGGAAAGTGACCGCGTTTCATTGAGTCACTCGCTTTCCGTTAGGCAAATGACGAATTCCAAAATACCCAAATCCGAAAAAACGCAACGTGAGAGCTGCGAGTATTTGCATGAAATACCGTACTTCTTGATTCGTCATGGGGCCCATCTCTGGAAAAAGGGCGTCATTCGTGCTTTGCCTTACTGTTGCCTTGGCGGGGGTTGTCCTGACGATTGGCTACCACATTGATAGGCGATTTGGATCAGCGCGTCCTGAGATTCAGGCGAAACATGGGGCAGATCAGAAACTAGCCGCTCGATCGTGGCCGGACGCGTCTCTGCCGCATGAGAAAAGCTGCTGATAAATTGAAGCGTATCCGAAAAATTGCGATCGGCCGTCTTGCCTACTAAGGGATGGACTACTTTGGCGAGTAGCTCAATGCTTGCCCGTTCGATGCGAATAAAAGAGTCTAACCGCACTGCTACGAAGTCGCGGCCATTGGTCTCCTTCATCGAGCCACTGCGCAATAGCAGGACACATTGTGCTCTTACAGGACGATGAAAAGGTTTGCCTTCATAAGCCCCTTCGGCAAACATGACGATACGATTCTGCGCCCGATCGTCGCAATTTTGTTCGACAATGATAAGCTTGCCTGTGGTGCCCGAGTTATCAGCCAGCCGAAACGAATTTTCGCTTTGTCTCTGCAACTCGATACGCGTGATGTCAAGTTTTCGCCAGATCTCGACAAGCGTTTCCGGGTTTTTTGAAAGGTAAGTGAACATTTTCGGATCGCAGTCCACCATTTGAGTCGGTAGACGCCGATAAAGACTGCTATCGTTGAGCACTCGAAGTACCGCTTGGCGATAGCGGGAATCGATTCTACTGGGTGAAATGGCCTTGAGGGCGTCTCGCCGGGCGACAACAGAGGTCGTCGCCTTGGGATTTTCTACAGCGCTAGCGGAGTTTTCCCACAGAAGGCAAGCAGTCCACGCTACTAGCATGAAGAAAGACCAAGCAACAAATCGCTTGTGCTTGGATCTAGACCTACAGACAGATACGCAACATTCACTGCGGTACATACATCCCCCCCGTACTGCCCGCTGCACCTGAGAAACTTTGCGGGTTGTAGAACTATTTCGGCTTGAACCTAGGCCTAGCCGTAGCATTTTCTGTGGGAAGAAAACGAGCAAAGTGCTAGCACCCTAATTTTAGTTGTGACAAAGCACTAGTGGAGTGACGGTCTTGTGCATTCTCGATGCTTTCAAGACAATTCCCCCGACAGAGAATATGTGCCAAGTCAATTGAGCTGAGGGATGACAATAAAATGAGATGGAGTCGTGGCAGGATTCAACTGCTTACTCTCTTTGCGACGGTCGTTTTTCTTGCGTTGGCAAGTTGGCAGTTGCTGCCTACGATCATTCAATGGAATCATCGGAACTTAGCAGGCCAGATCGCGCAAAGCATTGAAAGGGGCAGTCGCAGCGCAACTAACGAGCCCCTGCAGCGGCTGGCCAACCTGGGGTCGCCTGCTCTTCGTGCGTTGGTGGCTCTCTCCAGTTCTCAACGTGCCCGTGTCGCCTTTCGAGCGAGGCAAACCATCGAAGAAAAGTTTGCGACTTGGCAAACTCGAGCGGGAGTAGACGGTAGCTTTGATATCGCAGCTCCGATGATGGCACTTGCATCTGCGTTTGCCAACCAAGCCGATCGTTTCGACTCTGAGGGAAAGCGGTGGGTCAGCAGCTTGACGATTCGCATGGTGGACCTTGCCGAATCACTTAGTGCGGATGATGCCACTGAATTACTCGGAGAGTGCGATCGAGTATTGGCAGCCGTCCCGCCCCAGGGGCCTCGGTTGCGAAGTTTCCCTGAGACAGCTCAGCTGAGATTACCAGCTAATCAGAACAGGTTGAACGTTCCCGATGTCCAGCTAGATCTTCTTGCTGTTCCTAGTGAAAGCTCGCGTGAGATCTTTTCACAAGGGCAGGTGATTAGTTTGCCGGAGGGTGAGACGCAAACAGTCGGCATGCCTGCCTATCGCGAGTCGACCCCTTCGAAATCCACAGAGTTTACTAGAAAGTCGGATCTGAAATTTTCGAAATGGTCACCGAAGTGGAACGCTCAAGCAATGCCGCAAGAATCTTCACTGCGTCCGCTTGTTCGAGTTGCGCCTCTACGAATTCCTGGCACCCATTCGTCTAGTGGGCTATCTAGCGAAGTAGTTGATGTTCCGACGCCTCAGGAAATGGCTCGAAATCAGAAATCGCTGCGTAAAATGTCGTCCAAGGTTCTCATTACCCGACTCCGTCAGGCGGACCATTACGAGGCAGGATCGATTCGCGTCGTACTTCGCGAGCGGGGCTTTGCCGAAGCGGAATGGGCATTGGCAGAATTATTTTCCTCTCCCCGTGTAGAAGATCGAGACCAAATAGTCGAAGCCGTTTCGACTCTGCCGGCAGACAATACACGCAGGTGGCTGCGCTGGCTCTTAAAAGATGAAGCCGCCGAGGTCAGGCTCCATGCTCTCACCGTATTGGCGACAACCAACGACCCCCAGTTGTTTCGCCTAGCACGTGAAATAGCGGTAGCAGACCAAGATGCCCGCGTTTCAGAATTGGCATCACGCATTATGCGTCAGGTGCGCTAATCCTACAACGCTAGGTTGAACCACGACGACACGACGGGTACAACAAAATGGAGCTAGAAATATTGGGTTTTCAATGATTTTGCCTCGATCAACAGGCCGACAAGTTGTTTCCTGAAAAATGCTTACCCAACAAAACGTCCGTTTCACATCGTTTGACCTAGTTTTGCAGTAGGACGTGGTGTTCGTCGTGTCGTAGTGGTTCCAATGACTTAGCGCAATAGTACTAACCGAGTTTTTGCAATCCGTCTAACGACGGATTTGATCGACAATCGGCGAAATCCGCTCCGCAGTGACATGGGCCCGTCGGTACTCCGGCATAAAGCCACGCTTGCCATGCACGCCGATGCGTCGGCCTAAGTACGCTTTGAGATTGAGGTCGGGCGTGGGTGTGACGAATGAAACAACTTCTCCATTGTCGTCGACCAAGGCGTACTGCGGTGCCTTGGCTCGTTTCGACGCGACCGGTTTGAGGAGTCCGACGGCATCGTAAAGTGGTTGGTCGACTGATGGGGATGGAGTTTCGGTCGTCGTTGTCGCGATTCGTGTAGCTGTCAAATCGGCCTTGGCCAATTCGCGGACCTTGGATGTCAAACCCGTCAGGCCGTCGCCTTCTGGTTTTGTAGGCAGCTCTGCGTCTGCCAAAGAACTGCTGCGAGCTATTGTTCCCCCCTCGTAGCCTTGGCGAATCTGATGAAAGCGTGCGATCCGATCCAATAGATTTCGCAATTCAGAGCGAACTTGTGGAGATTCGGTTCTGGCGAGCAACCCATTCGCTTCGGATTCGAGCTGCCCAAAATGCCACTCTTCAGGTCGCTGAATCACGATTTGCGACAATCGGAGCCGCAACTCTGCAAGGCGTTCTACTGCCGAACTATCGGATGCAGACAAGTTACGAAACCTAATTCGTGGGGAAGACGAGAAGGGGGCATGAGACGCGGTGGTCTCAAGGTGGTTTGGGCCCAAATAGCTGGGCATAGTCGGCGAAGTGGATGGGGATTCTAACCGCGGCGGAGAAACCAAACCCGCGGCTTTTGGCTGAAACTGGGCCAACTGCATTTCAGCAGGTGAACCTGCCACAACATCGATCGCATTGGGATCTTGGTTCATTCGAGTCGCACTGTTGGAGCTGCCCATGGGCTTCGATTCGGTTGCTCCCACTGGGGGTTGGAAAGAATTGGATCCAGGTAGCCCGGCCCTGGAATCTTGAAGATGCTGAAAGGCGGTAGTCGGTTGGTTTGCGGAGGTAACGAGAACCGCGTTAAGGGGTGAGTTATTTGTCCCGCCAGACGAAGAAGGTACTGGTGAAGCGGACTCGATCGGCGGTTGTAGCGAAAGGTATTTTGCAGCGATCCAACGAAACTCGCCGGCCGGAGCTGCGACGCGCAACCAGCCTGGGTTGTCAGTTGGCTGCCCACCCAAAAACTGCACGCGTTCGCCTTTGGGCAGGAGGACCTGGACCGTACTGCGAGCGGGCGAGAGCTCGCTTCCGATGCGTGTCACAACGTTTTCGCCTGCCACCTCGCCTACTGCTTGGCTCACGACACGAATTTGATGAGCAGGGATCCAGCTAAAACTTCCCTCGGGTGGACGAATAGCACACCAGCCTGCGCCGTCGTGTCGATAGACTTCGACGGCAAAACCTTCAGCCAGTTGTTGTGTAGGATAGTATTTTTGTCCTGGTCCACTGCGAACGTAGACATCGGGCGCAGTAACGAAAGCGACATAAGGAAACTGCTGCTCGCGAGCCTGCCCAACTTCGAGTGCGGCCATCCAAATCGCAAGCATCCAAATCATAGGCGGCAGAATAAGCCGAGCCATGGCAATTTCCTCGTTAATACCTGGCCCCAGTCGTGCGCTGGGACAGTGACGCGTGAAACCTTAGAAAAATAGGTAACGACTTATAGGAAAACCACCTGAAAGGCTCAAGGCCTGACCGACATGGGCTCGGCTGCTAGCTGACCACGTGTCGCCTTGATAGGATGAACGGTGAGGCTGCTGATTCAAGGGCCCAGAGAGAAAACTATCCCTGGGATTTTAGGGTCAGTTTGGGATGAGTAGGGATTCGAGGCAAAAACATGCAAGTGGAAAAACTCGGGCCTTATCGGATCGGCAAACAAATCGGCAAAGGGGGCATGGGTGCTGTCTACGCAGCAACTGATGAATCTCCTGGCGAGCAGTACGGCATGCGTGTTGCTGTCAAAGCACTCAACCCGCAGCTTGCAGCGGCTGAAGGATTCCGCGAACGTTTTGAGGCCGAGATCGAATCTCTCAAAAAACTGCGGCACGATAGCATTATTCGGCTCTATGGTTATGGGGAACAGGACGGAATCCTGTTCTATTCGATGGAGCTAGTCGAAGGTGCCAGCCTCGAAGAAGAAATCTGCGCAGGGCGTCGCTTCAACTGGCAAGAGACCGTTGAGTTTGGCATTCAGATTTGCCGTGCGCTAAAACACGCCCACGACCATGGCGTGGTGCATCGAGATATCAAACCAGCCAATCTCTTGCTGACAAAAGATGGGCAGATCAAAATTGCGGATTTTGGTATCGCGAGACTCTTTGGGGGTACGCAACTAACGATTGCTGGCGGTGTCCTGGGCACAGCAGATTACATGTCTCCCGAGCAAGCCGACGGACAAATTGTCAGCGAGAAATGCGATCAGTACAGTCTCGGCGGGGTGCTTTATGCCTTATTGGCGGGCCGACCCCCGTTCAAAGCGAAAACCATGCCTGAAATGTTGCAAATGCAACGCTTCGCCAAGCCTGAGCCGGTCAGACGTTATGCTCCCGACACCCCGGATCAACTCGATCGACTTATTTCTCAACTTCTTGCCAAAGAGCCAGCCGAGAGATTTCCCAATGTGCTAGTCCTAAGCCGTCACATGGAGGCGATGAAGAAGGCCCTCTCGCGGCCTCCCCAACAGGAAGCCGAAAAGGAACAAGAAACCGTTGATACCAAGATCGGAAGTAGTTCGACGAAAGTTCCGTCTGATGCAACTGCCGACTTCGTCGAAGATGTGACCAAAGCGCAAAACACTCCGATCTTGTTCCCAAACGACGGGGAAACCGACGAGGCGATGCAGGAATTGTTCGATGCTCCTACTCTGGCTGAACCTAGTAAGCTGGATGTGAGCCAAATCGAGTCCACCAACCCAGCAATTTCAGCTTCGAAGGAAAAACCAAAACGTCGCTTTACCACCATCGACGAAGAAGTACGTCGCGAACGCGAAAAAGCCCGTGGAAATCGTGTCTGGCTTGCTGTGCAACTGGGCGGCTTGGCTGCCGCGTTGGGAATTTTGGTCTGGGGCGGTTGGCAGCTGATGCAGCCGCCAACGGCCGAGCAACTCTATGAAAAGATCATTGCAGAAATCGACCAACGAGGGACCGACAATCTACGTGTCATGAGCGGAGAGCTGAAAAACTTCTTAGCACGATTTCCTGATGACCCTCGAGCTACAGAAATCGAACAGTACCGCCAGCAGGCAGAATTCCAAAAATTTGAGCGACAGGCTCGAAGAAAATCCCGCTCGGGGGGCTCCGAGAAAACCAACCCCGTCGAGAGCATTTATCTTTCTGCAATGAGCATCGCCGAAAGCGACCCGGCCCTTGGCTTAAAGAGATTGCATGGTTTGTTGGCCCTCTATGATCCAACCGACCAAAGTACCGGAGCCGAACCGGTTCAACCTGTCGGTACGGCAAAAGACCCGAATTATCTTTGGCTCGTCCTTGCTCGGAAGCAAATCGAAAAACTCACTTCCCGTGTCCAGCAGCAAGCAGCTTCGCAGTTGCCCTTTCTTAAAAAAAGACTTCAGCTGGCAGCAAAGTTGCAAGCAACTCAGCCTGAACGAGCTGCCAGAATGTACCGAGCCATTGTCGACCTCTATGGCAATCAACCTTGGGCAAGGACAATCGTCGAAGAAGCAGAACACCGGCTAGTAAAAGAATAGAACGCTGAGCAGCAAGACAATTAGTCAATCACGACGACACGACGAACACAACGAGATCGTTGTATTGTGACTGCCGTGTCGTCGTAGTTCAATCTCTCTTGGATAGTGGAAACCAAACGAATGAGCGAAACCAAATCTCTTTCTCCTAATCGCAATCTTAGCCAAGCTGCGTTCGAGCGAGCTTTGCAACTGATGCCCGGTGGCGTCAATAGCCCGGCACGTGCTTTTGGTGCTGTCGGCAAGTCCCCTATTTTTATTGAGCGGGCCGAAGGCGCATTTCTGGTCGATGTTGATGGAAACCGCTACCTCGACTACATCGCTTCTTGGGGCCCCTTTCTCCTTGGGCATCGGTATCCGGCGGTTGTCGAAGCACTCGAAAATGCACTGGCCTGTGGTACGAGTTATGGCGCACCGACCGAAGCAGAGAGCGAGCTTGCCGAGCGCATCATCGACGCAGTCGCGTCGATCGAAAAAGTTCGTCTTGTCAATTCGGGCACGGAAGCGACGATGAGTGCTATTCGTCTCGCACGGGCCTACACGGGGCGAGATTTGCTCATTAAATTTGCTGGTAACTACCATGGGCATGTCGACAGTCTCCTGGTCGCGGCAGGCAGCTCCGCCGCCACGCTTGGCGTGCCCAGTTCTCCGGGAGTTACCGCGGGAACGACCAAAGACACGATCATCCTAGAGTACAACGATGTGGCCGGCCTGCATCAGGCATTCGCCGACCATGGCTCGCAAATTGCCGGTGTGATTTTCGAGCCGATCGTAGGAAACATGGGAGTCGTTCGGCCGACGCCCGACTTCTGTGATTCACTCCAGAAGCTCACACGCAAGCATGGGGCATTGCTGGTTTGCGACGAAGTGATGACCGGCTTCCGAGTTGCCTTTGGCGGGGCCCAGCAGTTACTCGGCCTTGAACCCGATTTGACGACGCTTGGCAAAATCGTCGGTGGCGGTCTGCCGGTAGGTGCCTACGGAGGCCGAGCCGAAATCATGAACCGCGTTCTTCCCGCAGGCGACGTTTTTCAGGCCGGTACGCTTAGCGGCAACCCGTTGGCCACAGCAGCCGGTTGTGCGACGCTGAAGGTTCTGAAAGACCAGCCACCCTATGATCGCTTAGAATCTCTTTCAGCCCGCCTCGAAACGGGACTTTGTCGTGCCACAACATCTGCCGGAGTGCCACACACGATCGCGCGTGTCGGCAGTATGATGACGCTCTTCTTCAATTCTGAGGTAGTAGAAAATTGGCAAACTGCAAGCAAGTGTGATACCGAACGATTTGCACGCTACTTTTGGGGAATGATGGATCGAGGCGTCTATCTGCCCTGCAGCCAATACGAGGCCCTGTTTGTTTCTGCCGCTCATACCGAAGTGGATATTGATGCGACGATCGTGGCCGCGGAAGAAGTGCTTGGGGAAATGACGAATAACGAATGTTCGAAATAGCAACTCTTTCGTCATTCGAAGTTTGTCGTACGTTCCACTTTTTCTTCCGCTGCGCTTTTGCGGCAATAGTTCGGCACAAGCTGCATTGGGTCGACGGTTTGCCCGAGCCGCTGGGCGGCGAATCCCAAACGGCCTAGCGTTGCCGCTTGGGGCTTCCAAAACTGAGGGTCTACCGCTTTGACGCCCACAGGCAATCGGCCGCTAAGTTTTTCTAGCGGCGGTCCCGTGACGAGGTCGCCAGGTCGCAACTGTTTGAGCCATTCTTCGATGCTCAAAATTTGTACCGCCGGCAAACCATTTTCATATCCTTGCCACCCCTCCTCAAAACATGAGGCAAACAGTTCCTGACGCTGGGCATCTAAGATGGTCCACAGTCGGCCGTTATTTCCTTCCACATTTGCCGCTATTGCTGCCAAGGTTGCCAAGGTTGCCACGCCGACTAATTTTGCTCCGGAAGCATAGGCAAGAGTCTTCGCTGTTGTGATTCCCAATCGCAGGCCAGTGAACAATCCTGGTCCGATGGTCGTGCAAACCAAATCGAGTTCGCGAGGTTTCCAGTCGCATTGCTTCAGCACCACAGACAACATCGGCAATAAAGATTGAGCGGTTCGTTGGTCGTTGGGGAGTTCTGTGGCGTAGGCCAGTTCCACATGCGAACCTTGGGCGCGCATTGCAGCCAACGTCCCAACGCGTTCGCTTGTTTCAATGGCAAAGATACGCAAGGTCAGATTCGGGGAATAACTGTGGGAAGGCGGCCAGCACTAGTGGACAGCCTAGCTACAATAAGGGCTGTGGACAAATGGGCTCCAATAGATGGGGCAGTTTGAGAATAGATTGAGTGAAGCGGCTGCGAATGACCAATGACCCAAGGACCAATGCTGAAGGTTGAAAACCCTGAATTCATTGGTCATTGGGGCATTGGACATTGGATCCAAACAGAGGACTTTGCAATCCTCCTATCATGCACCAAGGGCTCCTTGACCCCTTACATCAAGGGACTTAAAATGATGGATTGGCATTGAGGTGCTCAATAGGGTGCCTCGATATTCGTAGACCATACGTAATGCTTTGACGGCCCGAAAATTATGAGTTGCCAAAGCATTCACCGTATGTTCCCCTTTGGTGCTTCCTGAGCAGTAGGTCGATTTCTCGGTGAGACGCGCGATAATTAGCGATATTCATGGCAACTTCGAAGCACTTGAGTCGGTGCTTGCGCATATCGCGGATCAAAAAGTCGATGAGATCTTTTGCCTTGGCGACATCATCGGGTATGGCCCCAATCCGTGTGAATGCCTTGATCTTGTGATCGACAAAACAGAGGTTTGCTTACTTGGCAACCACGACCAAGGGGCAATGTTCGATCCCGAGGGATTTAATAGTGGGGCCGAAAAAGCGATTTTCTGGACCCGCGATCAGTTGGAAAACTCCCCTGGAAGTCGCGATCAAATCGACCGGCGCTGGGATTTCCTGGGCACCCTTGCCCGAGTCCATCGCAACGACCCTTGGCTTTACGTTCATGGCTCGCCTCGCAACCCGGTCAACGAATATGTTTTCCCTGAGGATATCTACAACCAAAAGAAAATGGAAAAACTCTTCGGTCTCATCACCAAGGGTTGCTTCCAGGGTCACACCCATGTGCCGGGAGTTTTTCTGGAAAGTCTTGAATTTATCACGCCCGATCAAGCTAATCATGTTTTTCACATCAAGGACGAGAAATTCATGGTCAACGTGGGTTCGGTAGGGCAACCGCGCGACGGAGATCCACGATCTTGCTACATTGTGCAGGAAGATGACCAAATATCCTTCCACCGAGTTGAATACGATCCCTCAGTCACGGCACAGAAAATCTACGACACCCCCGATTTAGACAACTTTCTCGGAGACCGCATCAAGGAAGGAAGGTAACTGAATTCGGAATTCGGATTGCGGAATTCGGATTAGAAGAAATTTTACTATCTCTATTTCGTACGTTCCGCAATCCGAAATTCGCATTCCGTATTTGAAGGATCACCCCTCGTGGATCAACGTCGAATCGTCGCCTTCTTGGCTCTCGCGGTTCTGGTGCTTATTCTCTTTGCACCTAAACAAAAGCCACCGGCTAAGGACGCTGCTGATAATGCTCTACCGGCTGCACCCGATCAACAAGCCCAGGGGCCTGCGGATCAACTTGCAGAAGAGGGAGTCGAAAAGCTTCCTGCCGAGGTCGATCCTGCACCCGAGGAGCCAGCTGAAGGCGAGCCTGCGCCAGAGCACGAGCTTCGCTATCTAACCCTTGGTTCTGTCGACAAAGATTCTCCCTACCGGGTGTTGGTTACCTTGACCAGTCAGGGGGCGGGTGTGCGGCGGGTGGAGCTAGCTAGCCCACGCTACCGTGATCTGCATGATCGCGGTGGATATCTCGGACACCTAGAACTGGTTGCCGACCCGACTGGTGGTGTGCTAGTGCGAGCCCTAGGCGCAGGCACACCCGTTGCCCGAGCGGGCCTGCGGGTAGGAGACCGTATCCTCTCGGCAGAAAATGAGGGGGAGTCGTTGCCTCTCGATTCGCCTCGGCAACTTGATGAACTTCTGGCTCAACGCAAGCCAGGCGGGCTGTTGAAAATCCAAGTTTCACAAGGCGGAGCTCCGCCAGTTGATCTTACCGTTACTCTTACGCGTCGGCCTTTGGAAATTATCCGCCCCGAGGTCGAAAATTTCTTGATGCGATCGGATGTGCTTCCTAAAGAACTTACATCTCCACCCTCGTTTCAGCTCACGTTCGAACAACTGGGAAAAACCAAGATTGGCAAAGAGGCAGCCGAGATCGTCGGCGTAAAGCTGCGAGAGAGCAACTGGGAAGTTTCATCTCAAGACGAAACAAGCGTCACGTTTCGCAAGCGACTTCCTAAGTATTCGCTTGAAGTGCTCAAACGCTATCGCTTGGAGCCGATTCCTGCTGAACAACAGACAAACCAAAATTATCCCGGCTACGGGCTGAAGCTAGACGTCGAGATCCGCAACCTGAGTGAGAGCGACTTTGAAGTTGTTTACCAACTGGACGGTCCCAACGGTTTGCCAACCGAGTCTTGGTGGTTTGCGAATAAGATTAGCCGTAACTGGAGCGCAGGCGGTCTTCGCGATATCGTGGACCGTTACCGAGGCAGCGGCACGGTTCAAATTGGACCAACGGCTATCATCAAGAAGACACCTGAGCCGATGCAGAGCCTTCAGCCGCTTGCCTACATAGGCGTGGACGCGCAGTACTTTTCAGCAGTCATGCTGCCTATCAAGGAGTCCTTTGAAGATATCTGGTTCGACGAAGCGCGGATGGTGCTGCTTAGCCCCAAACCAGAGAAACCGATTCAAAGACGCTTCGCCAATGTCACGTGCCGGCTCGTGAGCCAGCCGTTTAATATCGCCGCTGGCGGATCTCTGAAACACTCCTATCAAATTTTCACAGGGCCTAAGCGGCCTGAACTGCTTGCTCAATACTTAGCCTGTGAATCTCCACAATATTCGCTCGACGACTTGCTGTACTACGGCTGGTTTAGCGGCGTAGCGAAAGTCATGCTCTCGGTGTTGCATTTTTTCTATGGCATCACCAGCAATTATGGCATCGCAATCATCATGCTGACCGTGTTAGTGCGAAGCTGTATGTTCCCGATCAGTCGGAAGCAAGCCCAGAGTATGGCCAAGATGCAAGAGTTAAAGCCCGAAATGGACCGGATGAAGGAAAAGTACAAGAACGACATGCAGAAGCAGTCGCAGGCGATGCAGGAGCTTTACCGAAAACACAATATCAATCCGTTAGCCGGCTGCCTGCCCATGTTCCTGCAGTTGCCGATCTTTTTGGGGCTCTATCGTTCGCTGATGGTTGATGTCGAGCTTCGCCAGACGCCGCTACTGAGCGAATCGATCCGCTGGTGTTCAAATTTGGCTGCACCAGACATGCTCTTCGACTGGTCGGCGATGATGCCCGACTTTATCAATAGTGGTGCTGGAATCATGGGTTTGGGCCCTTATTTCAATATCTTGCCGATGATTACGATTGCTCTTTTCTTGCTTCAACAAAAAATGTTCATGCCTGACCCTGCTAACGAGCAGGCCGCCATGCAGCAGAAAATCATGAAGTTCATGATGCTTTTTATGGGCTTGCTCTTTTTCAAAGTTGCCAGCGGCTTATGCCTCTACTTTATTGCCTCAAGCAGCTGGGGTATTACCGAGCGAAAGCTGCTTCCCAAGCCATCGACCCCTGGTACGGTTGATAGTGATCCGAAAAAAAGTCTTACTGTCGGTGAGAGCAGGAATGGTCAGTCGAAGAGTTCCCGGCAAAAAAAGAAAAAGCCTAAGAAGAAACGGTAGAGGGAGGCTGTAGAATAGAATAATCTTCATGCTTAAGGCGAGCGGCAGATAGGAATATACCAGCCTGACGAGGATCGAGGATTTAGGGGCTAGTACCGCGGACGAAAGCCCTCATTTCCCTAACTCCTAAATCCTAGCCCCTCCCCCCTGATCCTACGCTGTCGTGCTAAAAACTTAGCCACAAATGGATACTTGCGATACCATCGCCGCGATTGGGACTACTGCCAGCGGTGCAGCTCGCGGCATGATACGCATTAGCGGGCCGGCGGTTCTCCAGTGTTTGTCGAAGTGCTTTGATCCTGACAAGAAGAAGCAATGCTTAGCCGAGATTGACGTTCCGTCGGTTGTCCAGGGCTCGATTCGCATCAGTGGACACTCGGCAAAAGTTCCTTGTGAGCTATTTCATTGGCCTAGCCAGCGAAGTTACACACGCCAGCCAGCCGCTGAGCTTCACACGATAGGATCGCCACCGCTGCTCGAAGCGGTCATGCAGTCGGTTTGCCAGTCTGGAGCCAGGCCTGCGGAACCGGGCGAGTTTACTCTGCGGGCCTTTCTTGCCGGGCGACTTGACTTGACTCAAGCGGAGGCGGTGCTGGGCGTGATTAATGCTCGCGGTCAGCACGACCTTGATGCGGCCTTGGCTCAATTAGCGGGCGGCCTCTCGGTCCCGCTACTAAAGCTTCGCGAGCAATTATTGCAAATACTGGCTGAACTTGAGGCCGGTCTCGACTTTGCCGACGAAGACCTCGAATTTGTTTCGCAAGACGACCTTTGCCGTGTGCTGACTGAGGCTAAGCAGACAGTCTTGGCAACCCTCCAGCAGATGGACTGTCGCACAGAGACGACTGACCTACCGCGTGTGGTGCTTACAGGTGCTCCAAACGTAGGCAAGAGTAGCCTATTCAATGCGTTGGTCGACTCGAGTGTGTCTGATGCATTGACTTCTCGATCAATTGTCTCCAGTCGCTCTGGCACGACGCGTGACTACGTGACAGCAGTAGTCGATCTCGACGGTACGGTCTGCGAACTCGTCGATACCGCCGGTCGAGACGACTCGGTTCTCGCCGATTCGATCGATCATGCCGCGCAGCACATGGCAAATAAGCAACAAGAGCAGGCCACGCTGGAAGTCCTGTGTCTCGAAGCGACAGAGGCTGCTCGGGTAGTTTGTCGACCTGAGGAGTTTCAGCTAGTCGTTCTGACGAAAGCAGACTTGGCGGCAGCACTGGTTGCCGAAAATTGGGTAATCGCTTGCAGCAGTTTGACTGGAGCTGGAATCGTTGCCGTGCGAGAGCAAATTCGCCAGCGGATAGAACAACTTGCTCTGCGGGAGGGCAATTCAGTTTCTATCACAGCCGCCCGTTGTGCTGAAAGTCTGCATCATGCCAAGGGATCGTTGGAACGCGCGATTAAGCTTTGTACACAGGTGGGCGTCGAAGAACTTGTGGCAGCCGAGGTACGCCTTGCCCTACTTGACCTAGGCCGAGTTGTGGGGACCGTCTATACCGACGATGTCCTCGACCGTATCTTTAGCCAATTTTGCATAGGAAAGTAAGTTGTTGTAAGCCGAGGGATTACAATCCCACGGCTTTGCCGGTTGTTGCCCCTTTCTTCTCAGAGATTCGCGAGTCTCGGCTGTAAACTGCCGAGTATGCTTTTGTAAGCCTGCCTTCCCATACCGCTTCAAGCCCCCCGTTGCCCATGCGTCTGCTTCTATGGATGTTGGTATTGAGTTCGACAAGAGTCGAGCTGGCGGCCGCTGCCGAGAATCTCTGGCTCGATGCAGCTCGGGCGTCTATCACTAGCCAGGAGCTTCATGGCCACGTCGGCGTACTGGCTGACGATATGCTTGAAGGCCGCGAGGCCGGATCGCGTGGCGGGCACGCAGCGGCCCGGTACATCATCAAGCGACTCGAAGATGCTGCCGTCAAGCCTGCCGGCACCAATGGCACCTTTGCTCAGCGATTTCAGGGACGTTCTCAAAACTTGCTTGCCACGATCGAAGGGACCGACCCCGAGTTGCAGGGCGAGACCATCGTAATCGGTGCCCATTACGATCACGTCGGTTACGGCACGCGCCGCAATAGCTATGGCCCGTGGGGCTTCATTCATAACGGAGCTGACGACAATGCCAGTGGTGTCGCAACGTTGCTCGAAGTGATCGACGCGCTGGTGCATAGCGGTCACCAACCTCGTCGAACTCTCTTGTTTGCTTTTTGGGATGGCGAGGAAAAAGGGCTCCTCGGCTCGAAGCATTGGATGAGAAGCCCGACGATCCCCATTGCGTCGGTGCGGCTAGCGATCAACGCCGATATGGTCGGTCGGCTAACTAACGGAAGAATCGAAGTTATTGGCACCCGTACCGGTGCAGGCCTTCGTCAACTGATGAGTTCTGCCCATCTGTCGGAAAAGGCATGGTTGGATTACACCTGGGAAATCAAAGATAATAGCGACCATTGGACTTTCTACGAGGCGAACATTCCTTCGCTCTGCATCCACACGGGCCTTCACGACGACTATCATCGGCCCAGCGACGATGTCGAGAAAATCAATTTCGAGGGGATGCAAGAGGTAAGCCGGTATCTGCTGGAACAGATTTGTGAATTGGCCGATGTCGATCAATTGCCAGCTTTTCGTCCGGCAGTACGCCAAGAGTCGCCAAGCTCTCAGAAACAAACAGAAATGCCTCTTGCTGCGATCCCCTCGCGGCTTGATTTTACTTGGCAGGCTCTAGATGAACAGCCAAGTGGGCTAGTCGTCAAGCAGGTTTCGCCAGACGGCAACGCTGCTGAAGCTGGCCTCCTCGTAGGTGACCGAATTTTCGCAGTCAACGATCGCCCACTCACAAGTGAGGCGCAATTGCCGGCAGCAGCACTTGCGAGCGAGTTGGAAATCACTCTCGCAGTGCAGCGAACAGGAGCTACTGAGCCAATCGTTCTTCGAGTTCCACTCCATGGAAACCGAATTCGGCTGGGCCTGTCGTGGCGATCTAACGATGCGGAGCCAACGACGGTTTATGTGACTAGGGTGATTCCTTTCTCTCCTGCCGCGAGAGCAGGCATAAAAATTCACGATCGGATTTATGCCGTGAACGGCGAATCGTCCCCGAGCCAACAAGCCATGTTTACTCGTGTGCAAGAACTCATGGATGCCAAGGCTGCGGAAATTCTGCTCCGAGTCGAATCTCGTGGCGTCCTGCGAGACGTAGCCGTCTCGCTTGGGGTGCCGGCCGAGCCTGCTCGTGATCCGACGCTGTAGTGCTAGGGTGAGAGTTGGTTGATCGGCTCATCGAATTTTGCACATGTCTTTTGATTGCAAAATTGCAAAAGTCGGGGTCCGCTCATCCGAGCGGCGCTTTGCGCGTAGGGGTTTGCGGTTCCAGTCGAGTTTAGTTTTGTCGCAAAAAGAGCGAAAACGCGTTTTTGAGTGCAAAACTATTTGTTTTGCAACGTTCAATTGGCTAAACCGCAAGCGGGCAAGGGTTTCGTGTTTGCGGCTGGTGCAAAAGTCGGGTAGTTTTGCAAT
>Ga0114931_10002111_pt1 | contig 25348 bp, 18 predicted proteins | sample 2SBtaG_FD_89579 | JGI IMG/M metagenome (GOLD analysis project Ga0114931, IMG submission 89579) | Deep subsurface microbial communities from Kolumbo volcano to uncover new lineages of life (NeLLi) - 2SBTROV14_V59a metaG | ecosystem: Environmental > Aquatic > Marine > Volcanic | place: Kolumbo... | reverse complement strand
TTCTTTTAAAATCTTTGCAATCTGTATTGGTGAAAATTTACTCTTCTTCATCGTAATTATTTGTTTAAAATTAATACTATTTTATAATTCTAAACAGTTCGGTTTTTGGGGAAGCTTACAATCCATTTTTAATATGAAGAATTTAAAACAAAAAAAAACGGAAAGCTAAGCTTTCCGTTTTTTTTTGTTTTAAATCATTGCAATTAATAAAGCAACTAATTAGAGCCTATTACTTTTTCTCCGCAACTACTTCAAATTTAATAGTAGCATCAACATCCTTATGTAACCTAACATCTGCTTCGTAGTTACCTAATGACTTAATTTGCTCTCCTCTAATTTTGATGTATTTTCTATCTACAGTATGACCTAATTTTTCAACTGCTTCAGCAATTTGAATGGTATTAACAGATCCAAAGATTTTTCCTTTTTCTCCAGCTTTCGCTTCTACTTTAACCACCAATTCATTTAATGCTTCTGCTGTTTTTAATGCAGCATCTTTAATTTTTTGATCTTTTACTGCTCTTTGTCTTAAGTTTTCTTCTAAAACTTTTACTGCAGACTTAGTAGCCAATCTTGCTACTCCTTTAGGAATTAAAAAGTTTCTTCCGTATCCGTTTTTTACATCAACGATTTCATCTTTAAATCCTAAATTCTCTACGTTTTCTTTTAATATAACTTTCATCTTTCAGTCCTCCTTAATTATTTAAGCATATCCGCCACGTATGGCATTAAAGCTAAGTGTCTTGCTCTCTTAACAGCTTGAGCCACTTTTCTTTGGTATTTTAATGATGTACCAGTAATTCTTCTTGGTAACAACTTACCTTGCTCGTTAACAAATTGTAGTAAGAATTTTTCATCTTTATAATCGATGTACTTAATTCTATTTTTTTGGAATCTACAGTATTTTTCTCTTGCTAATTCAATATTAGGGGGAGTTAAATATCTAATTTCTGATGTATTTTCTGCCATGATTTTTCGTTTTAGTGTTTAACTTAATCTTTTTTAGTTCTTGTTTTTCTAGATTCTGCAAAAGCAATTGCATGCTTGTCCATAGAAACTGTTAAGAAACGCATAACTTTCTCGTCTCTTTTCAAGTTTAATTCCATGTTAGCAATTAAATCACCTTCCGCCTCATACTCAAACAAGTGGTAAAAACCAGTTGATTTTTTTTGAATTGGGTAAGCCAATTTCTTTAACCCCCAATCTTCTTCATGCTTGAGCTTAGCTCCGCCATCCTTCAAAGATTTTTTAAATTTTACAACTGTCTCCTTTACCTGCTCTGCAGATAAAACGGGAGTTAAGATGAAGACAGTTTCATAACGTTTTGTCATTTCCAATTATTTTTTAATTAAACATTTCCTTAAAAAAGGACGGCAAATGTAGGTAAAATAAATTGATTAACAAACACTTATTGAATAGTTAAAGTATCTTTTTTACAGATTCATTGCTTTGTTTTTAAATATGAGCTATTTCCTTACTTTTCCAACTTCATATTTTGTTAAAAACAATCTCTAGTGTTTGAAAAAAAAGGTCATCAAAATCCATTATATTTGTTACTCATTTGAAGCGTGAAAATACCCCATGGAAAATTTTATTGTTTCTGCCCGAAAATACAGACCAACCACTTTTGACACTGTGGTAGGACAAAAGCCTGTTACAGAAACTTTAAAAAATGCCATCAAGAGTAATCATTTAGCACAAGCTTTTCTATTTACTGGGCCTAGAGGTGTTGGAAAAACCACTTGTGCTCGGATTTTAGCTAAAACCATTAATTGTTTTAGCATTACAGAAAACATAGAAGCTTGCAACGAATGCGAATCCTGTAAATCGTTTAATGAAGGACGATCTTTAAATATTTATGAATTAGATGCCGCATCCAACAACTCTGTTGATGACATTCGAGGATTAATTGAGCAAGTTCGATTTGCTCCTCAAATAGGTACTCATAAAGTGTATATTATTGACGAGGTACACATGTTATCTCAGGCAGCATTTAACGCATTCTTAAAAACATTAGAAGAACCCCCTAAACATGCAATTTTTATATTAGCTACCACAGAAAAACATAAAATTATACCCACCATTCTTTCTCGTTGTCAAGTTTTTGATTTTAACCGAATTCAAATAGATGATATAGCTAATCTTCTTGCTCAAATAGCCAACAAAGAAAACATTAATGCGGAAATGGATGGGTTGCATATTATTGCACAAAAAGCTGATGGTGCGCTTAGAGATGCACTTTCTATGTTTGATCAAATTGTTAGTTTTTCTGGTAATAATATCGCTTATCAACATGTAATAGACAACCTCAACATACTAGATTACGATTACTATTTTAACATTACAGACGCTATCTTAAAACAAGATATTTCTTCATGCCTTTTAATCTTTAATGAAATTTTAGACCATGGTTTTGATGGACATAACTTTATAAATGGCCTTTCAGAGCATTTCAGGAATTTGTTGGTTTGTCAAGATCAGGCAACTATTAAACTCATTGAAGTTGGTGCAAACATTAAAGAAAAATATTTGCAACAAGCTAAAGTTGCTAATGTTAATCATTTGGTAGAAGCTTTAAATATAACAGCTAAAGCAGATGTGCAATACAAAAGCAGCAAAAATCAACGCTTATTGGTTGAAGTAATGTTGATGCAATTGTGTTCTTTAGGTAGCAACGCAGAAAAAAAAAAGCCCATAATTGACCTCCCTCTCAATTCTGCTAAAAAATTAGACAATTCTCAACAGGTTTCTACTTATAAGACGGAAAAAACACCTGTAGTCCCAACTGTAAAAGAACCTGAAAAATCATTTATCTCTTCTTCTGAAAACCCTGAAAAAGCACAAACAGCAACAGTTTCAACACCTTCTGAACATAGTGCAACTGAGGCAAATAATAATAGTGCTGAAGATCCTCCAAAATTAATAAACCCTGAACACCTCATTCTATCGAACACTATTTCTATTAACAAAGAGGTCATCACTAAGAAGGAAAAAAAAGAAACTTCTGAAACCCAAAATCAATTATTTGAACCCTATACTATTGAGCAATTTGGAGAAAAATGGCACGCTTATAAATTACTTCCAAAAGAAAAAGGTAAAGCCAGTTTAGTTACTGTTTTTGAAGAAACACCTGAAATTGAAAACAACACCATCCAGTTAATGATTGAAAACAAAGCACTGGAAGATGAATTCAATTATCATAAATCCGACTTTTTAGACTTTATAAGAAAAGAACTGAAAAATTATGCCGTTCAGGTTGAAACCCAAATCAACAAAGATTTTAAAGCTAAAAAAGCCTACACTCCACAAGAAAAGTTTGAAAAAATGAGTGAAAAAAACCCAAGCTTAATTACTCTGAAACAAAAACTGGATATGGACGTTGGTTATTCTTAAACTATTTAATCACTGAAACTCGCCCGATGTATTGGTGATCCACCCCGTAAATATCTTTCAGCTCAACCTTCCAAACATAAGTTTCTGTTTCTACTAATTTACCTTTATAGGTGCCATTCCATCCCGCAAAATAGTCATTTATTTTACGAATCAATTCCCCCCACCTATCAAAGATATATAAAGTGTATTGATCGTAGTCAATTGCGTACCCTTGTGGAATAAATGCTTCATTAATTCCATCACCATCAGGAGTAAAAGAGTTAGGTGCGAAGAAGGTATATACATCTCTTATTAATATCGTTTTTGGAATTGAATCCGTACAACCATTTATATTTTCTACCCTTAACCAAACTGTAAAGCTTCCTGTATCACTATATTCATGTCTTGGATGTTGTTCAATTGAGCCTGTCCTGTCTCCGAAATTCCAAAACCACCTATCTGCTCCAGTAGACCTATCCGTAAAACTTATCTGTGGAGCATAAACATTTGTTACTTCTGGATCTGAAACGAAATCTGCAATTGGCTTTGGGTAAACTTCTATATAAGCAGGTCTAAGTAGCTCATTCGAACAACCTTCTGGAGTTATAACTCGCAAAGCTACATCGTATATTCCTGAGTTATTATAAGTATAAGTAATAGAATCATCGTTAGACGCGATTGACCTACCATCTCCAAAAACCCATGTATAAGTATAGTTAGAATCAAAATCCAACGAAGTATTTCTAAAAGTTGCTGTAACAGGAGGACATCCAGGTTGACCACCATCAAACGTAGGTGATGGAACGTAATTAACTCTTACATTAATCGTAGCTGTATCCGCACAACCAATAGCAGTACTAGCAATAAGTGTAACTGTATAAGTTCCAGAGTCTTGATAAACATGTAATGGCTCAAATACCATAGAGGTATTAGAAGAACCCGAAGGATCTCCAAAATTCCAATCGTAATTTACAGCACCTGAAGAGGTATTAGTAAAAGTCATAGTATTCCCTTGACAAATATCTCCCGCTGAAAGTCTAGCAACAGGTGTAGGGTCAACCGATACTAACACCGTATCCCATGAAATACACCCTACAGCATCCGTTCCTCTTAATACATACTGCGTACTAAATGAAGGGGTTATGTCTAAAGTCGCTCCTGAAGAAATTGGAGTGGGATTTCCTATCGTGAACCAATCGTACATAATAGCATTTCCTGTTGCTTGTAGCTGGGTACTAGCACCACTACAAATTACTTGATCATTTCCAGCTGAAACAGTGGGGAGAGGGTTTAATGTTACCATAACATCATCCGTATTCACACACCCTTTTGCGTCTATTACCGTTACTGTATAAGTTATGTCTGCTGTAGGAGAAGCAATAGGGTTAGCAATATTAGCGTTATTCAATCCCGTTGAGGGAAACCAACTATAGGTAACTCCTCCTGTAGCTGTTAAAGTGGTAGAAGTTCCTGTACAGATTACCACATCATTTCCAGCTGAAACAGTTGGGAGAGGGTTTACTGTTACCATAACATCATCTGTATTCACACATCCCTTTGCATCTGTTCCTGTAACGGTGTAAGTGATGGTCGTGGTTGGAGAAGCTACAGGGTTAGCAATATTAGGATCACTCAAAGCTGTAGTTGGAGACCAACTATAAGTAACTCCACCCGTAGCTGTTAAAGTAGTACTAGACCCTATACAAATCTCTACATCGTTTCCTGCGTTAATGCTCGGTAATGGATTTACTGTAACTATGACATCATCAGAATCAACACAACCATTACCATCTGTTATAGTAACTGTATATGTTGTTGTGGCTGTGGGAGAAGCTGTAGGGTTTGCAATATTAGGGTTGCTCAATCCTGCTGTAGGACTCCAACTGTATGTTCCTCCTCCGGTTGCATTCAATCCTGTACTTCCTCCGGTACATATCTCTACATCATTTCCTGCATCTGCTACAGGTTGTGGAAATACCGTAACAGTAACCATTCCCGTATCTTGACAACCACCTACATTACTCGAAATTACAGTATAGGTGGTAGTACTAGTTGGAGATGCAATAGGAGTTCCTATATTAGGATTATTCAAGCCTGTTGTTGGTGTCCATGAATACGTTGTTCCTCCAGTAGCAGATAATGTAGTCGATGTTCCTGGGCAAATTCCAACATCAGGCCCCATCGTAAGAAAGTTTGCAGGGCTAATTGTAACATTAATATCATCTGAAGCAACACACCCATTAGCATCAGTAGCAGTTACAATGTATAATGTTGTAGTAGTTGGTGTTGCCATTGGGCTTGCAATATTCGGATCATCCAAAGTTGCAGCCGGAGCCCAACTATATGTCACTCCTCCAGTTGCATTCAACTGAACACTTCCTCCCGAACATAACCCAACATCATTTCCTGCAGATACTGTAGGTAGTGGATTAACTGTAATTGTTATATCGTCTGTACCGACACACCCTGTAGCAATATCTGTTACCGTTACAGTGTAAGTTCTTGTTATGGTTGGTGTTGCAATTGGATTAGGTATGTTTGGATTATTCAATTCAGAAACTGGTGACCATACATACTGATTTCCTCCTGATGCTAGTAATTGGATACTAGCACCTATACATAAAGAAGTATCTGGTCCAGCATCTGCATTTGGTGATGGATCTATAGTAATTGTAACATCTGCTGAGTCTTTACATGAGTTCCCATCTGCTACCAACACAGTATATGTAGTTGTAACTGTAGGGGAGACAGAATGAGGTCCCGCACCATTAAGTGCACCACCATCCCACGAGAAGGTGTAATTTCCATCTCCACCCATTAATAGGTGTTGAAGCCCCTAAACATATAGAGGTTTGCCCCGTTGGAGTTACAACAACTGGAGGAGGATCATTAACAGTAACCACATCTGTAACTGTACAACTGTTATTGTCCCTCACGACAACATTATAGGTGCCTTGAGGCAATCCAGGAAAAACACTTGAAGCTTGAAAAGTTACTCCATTATCAATACTGTACAACAGCGCAGGGGTTCCTCCTGATGCTGTTATATCTATTTCTCCATCAGAAGAACCATCACAAGTTGCATCAGTTACATTAATTCCATCAATCACCAATGCAGGTGGCTCAAAAATAGTGACATTAGCAGTATCTACACAACCCAAAGTATCAGTAACAATAACTTCGTTTGTTCCTGCACATAGTCCAGAGGCTGAAACTCCAGTTTCTCCACTAGTCCATTGGTAAATATATGAGCCAGATCCTCCCGTAACAACAGCATCAGCTCCTCCATCACACGCTCCATTACAAGACACACTATCACTCAAAATAGTAATTGAGGGTTGAGGAATAGGCTCTACGATTGGCGTAGAACTAATTGTTGTTGTTAAACAAGATGCATCCTGAATTGTAACTGTGTAGGTTGTTGAAGATGTTATTTCAGGACAAAACTGATGTGGACCGGGCCCAGTAGCTCCCGTTGCTCCATCTGACCAAGTATATATAAAAGGAGGCCCTCCCGTACTCACGTTAATAATTCCTATTCCCGCAGGACTTGGATCGTTCTGATCTCCTATCCATATAGAAACACATTCGTTATCACAAATATAAAAGTAATCATCTGCTGTAGTCGAAGGGTCACCTTGAGGGACTCGGTGCGTGTACTGGGTCCACATGTTAGCAAATAATTGATCATTAACTCCAATCACACTATTCCCATCTAAAACCGGACTTTGAAAACTAAATGTACATCCTCCAGTTAAGTCTGTAAGAAAAACATGAACCAATGTATCGGCACACAACCCAGTAATTGCTGGATTAGTTTCTCCAGGAATAGGATTATTTATTCCATTAGCTCCCCAATGCCATTGGTAAGAATAATTACCAGACCCACCAGTTACAACAGCAGTTAATCCTCCATCGCAAACTCCACAACTAGCATTTTGATAGGTTAACGTTACATTTATTGGACAACGTTTATCTTTACTTCCTTTTCCATCTGCCCAACCAATTTCAGTAGCAGTTCCTGTATTTTCTTTAACTATTGATTTTGTTTGTGTTAGGGTTGCATTACTTTGGGAAAAAAGCGCACTTGATACAAAAAGAAATATTGTAAGTAAAACTGTAATTCGATTCGTTATTTTTAAAGTAAAAATCATAAGATAAACCCTATTAATTACATAAAAATATACTTGCTAAACTTAATTTGTTTTAGTTAAATAAACAAGTTCATGTTAAATGTAATGTTTTATTTTTAACATAAGACAGAATTTTTCATTAAATGGTTGCCTTAAAAGTAAAAAATAACAACCCTATTTAATTCTTTCAATCAGCTTTATTCCCCCTAAAACAAACAAAAAAGCCTAATTTTATTGAGTTAAAGCCCTATCAAAGCAACTTTTTTATAGACATAATACAATAACCAAATTTTATTAAAATTGAGTATGCTTAGGGTACGCATGCCTACCCTATAACATTGATTGTCTGTTGTTTACGGATGTTTAAATTAACACTTATAAGGCATTATTTCCCGAATTCACTTTAAATGGCACTTTGAAACAACCAAAAAATAAAAAAGCCTATTAGGCTATTTATAATCAAAAATAATACATCAATAGTTGTAGTGGTTCAATATTTTTGTACATTTGCAGGCTCAAAAATTATTTAATAATTAAATTTTAAAGAATGCCTACAAAGATTAGATTACAAAGACATGGTAAGAAAAGATATGCTTACTATCATGTTGTTGTAGCGGATGCTCGTGCCCCACGTGATGGGAAGTTTATTGAAAAACTAGGTACTTACAATCCAAACAACGACCCTGCAATAATTGATATTAATTTCGACAGAGCCCTATACTGGGTGAAAGAAGGTGCTCAACCTTCTGATACTTGTCGCTCTTTACTTTCATATCGAGGCGTAATGCATAAAGATCACCTTGATCGAGGTGTTTTAAAAGGAGCCTTAACTCAAGATCAAGCAGACAAGAAATTTGAAGCTTGGTTAAAAGAAAAAGAAGCTAAAATCAACAGTAAAAAAGAAAACTTATCTAAAGCATCTAGTGATGCAGAAAAAGCTAGATTAGCTGCAGAAAAAGCTGCTAATGATAAAAAAGCGGCTGCAATTTTAGCAAAAACTTCTGAGTTAGCTGCTGCTGCTGAAGCTGAGACAGCCGAAGCTGCAAGTGAAGAAACTCCAGCTGTTGAAGGAACTGAAGCAACTCCTGCAGCTGAAAACGCAGAAGTTCCAGCTACTGAAGAAAATACTGAAGAGCCAGCTGCTGAAGTAAAAGAAGAAACTACTGCTCCTGAGAAGGAAGAAGCTAAAGAGGAAACTCCTGTTGCTGAAGCTGCTCCTGAAAAAGAGGAAGCTAAAGAAGAAGAAAAGGCTGAAGAACCTGTTGCTGAGGCAAAAGAAGAAGAAGCTCCAGCTGAAGAAGAAAAAAAAGCTGAATAATATCTAATGAATTTAGATGCGTGTTATTATTTAGGTTACACCGCTAAAGTTCATGGGAAAAATGGAGAGCTCATTGTAAAACTCAATGTAGATTTTCCAGAAGAATATCAAAATTTGGAATCAGTGTTTGTCCAATTAAACGAAAAGGACAACTCATTGATTCCATTTTTTTTATCCTCTGCTCAAGTTCAAAACTCTGGAAATCTTCAAATTAAGATGGAAGGAATTGACAACATCGATGAGGCAAAAAAAATGACGGGAAAGTCACTTTATCTCCCTCTTAGCACTCTACCTGAATTAACTGGAAACCAATTTTATTATCATGAGGTAATTGATTTTAAAGTAATTGATGCTGAAAAAGGAAACATAGGTCAAATAACTCAAGTACTAGATTATCCTACCCAAGCCATTTTTGAAATTCAGCATACAAACTCCAAAGAAATTCTAGTGCCTATTACTGATGAAATTATTACTCAAATTGACAGGGAGAACAAATCAATCTCCGTTAAAACTCCTCCAGGATTAATCGATCTTTATCTTGAGTAAGACGTCTTTTCCCTTCTTACTATTTAGAATGATTACAAATTGTGTAATTTTACCTCAAATGCAATGAACATGGAGATTACTACAGAAAAAATTAAAGAGGCGTTAGAGTTTGTAATAGAGCCTGATTTAAAAAAAGATATTATAGCGTTAGACTTGGTTGCTAACATTAAATCTGAAGACAATAAAATAAGCTTTGATTTGCAGATTAATAATCCTGCAATGCACAACAAAAAAAGAATGATTGAGGCTTGTGAATTACACCTTAACCGTATTCTAGAATCTACTGTTGAATTAGACATTAACATTTCGCCTATCCCTAAAGCAACTGAAACCCCTAAAAGTGACAAAGCATTACCAAACGTTAAAAACATCATTGCTATTGCTTCTGGAAAAGGTGGAGTAGGGAAGTCTACCGTAACAGCAAATTTGGCTGTGGCTTTAGCAAAAAAAGGCTACAAAGTAGGTTTAATTGATGCTGATATTTATGGCCCTTCTATGCCGTTAATGTTTAATGTGGAGCATGAAAAACCAATGCCTATTGAAGTTGATGGAAAAAATAGGATTCAACCTGTAGAAAGTTATGGCGTTAAATTGTTGTCTATAGGTTTTTTTGCCGATACTAACCAAGCTGTTGTGTGGAGAGGGCCTATGGCAACACGAGCATTAACGCAATTATTTACTGAAGCCAACTGGGGAGAATTAGATTATATGCTCATCGACTTGCCTCCTGGAACCGGTGACATTCATTTATCGCTAGTTCAAACCGTATCTGTAACAGGTGCTATTATTGTAAGTACCCCTCAAAAAGTAGCATTAATTGATGCCAGAAAAGCAATAGGGATGTTTAATTTAGAGCAAATTAATGTTCCTGTTTTAGGTATGATAGAAAATATGGCTTATTTCAGTCCAGCAGAATTACCAGATAATAAATATTACATTTTTGGTAAAGAAGGATTAAAAAATTTAGCTGAAGAACACAACTTGCCGCTTTTAGGTGAAATTCCTTTAGTACAAAGCATTAGGGAAGCTGGTGATGCGGGAAGACCTGCAATATTACAAGAAACAACTCTGCAAGCTACTGCATTTAGCAATTTTGCAGACAATGTTGTTAAAGCTACTGAAAAAAGAAATGATCAATTAGCACCCACACAAAAAGTAGAAATAACCAATATGGATGGATGCTCAACCAATTGATTTTTTTACTAAATTGCAATAGTATATTTCTTTAAAAGATGAATAAACAAGATTTCATAGAAAAAATCGAAAGCGCTTTAGAGCAAATTCGTCCCTTTTTAAGAGATGACGATGGTGATATTGAGTTTATTGAATTAACTGATGACATGGTGGTTAAAGTAAAATTCTTGGGTGCTTGTAAATCATGTTCAATGAGCCCTTCAACTCTAAAAGGTGGAGTAGAAGAGGCCATCAAAAAAGTAATTCCTGAAATTAAAGCGGTAGTAGCTGTTGAAGAAACAATAGAAGCTTAGGATAATTTAGCTGCCAATAACTTCATCTCCATAATGGGTGAAATCTTTTCATGTAACACATTATATACTGCTTCCATTATTGGCATTTCTACTTGAAATTTTTTATTGATTTCATAAATACCTTTGGCTGCATAGTATCCTTCAGCAACCATGTTCATTTCTATTTGTGCTGAGCGAACAGAATATCCTTTACCAACCATGCTTCCAAAATTTCTATTTCTAGAAAATTGTGAATAAGCAGTAACTAATAAATCTCCCATATAAGCAGAAGATTTTACATCTCTATGGATAGGATGAACCGCATCAATAAATACTTTAGTTTCCCGTAATGCAGCCGACATTAATACCGCCTGAAAGTTATCTCCATAACCTAACCCATGATAAATACCACTAGCCACGGCATAAACATTTTTCAATATTGCCGAAAACTCCGTTCCAAATAAATCATCAGAGGTTGAAGTATGAATATATCTACAAGACATTGCTTCTGCCATTATTTTTGCAATCTCAATATCTTCACATGCCATCGTTAAATAAGACAACCTCTCCATTGCTACCTCTTCAGCATGACAAGGGCCTGCAATCATTCCTATTTTATCATAGGGAACATCAAATATTTTATGAAAATATCTAGCTGGTATTCTATTCGGTTCACCTAAAACAACCCCTTTCGTTGCTGAAATAATAATTTTTTTGTCTATTCCTGTAACCTCGATCTCATCAAACGCCTCTGCTAAATAAGGTGATGGAATAGCAATAATTAAAATATCAGAACCATCAACAATCTTTTGTATATCAGTATTGATATTCAATCTATCCGTATCAAATTGAATGGCTTGAATATAGCGTGGGTTATGCTGAAACTTCATAATGTGATCCGCACAATTTTTATCACGCATCCACCAATTAACGGTTTCTAAGTTCTCAGTAAGAATTTTTACAATAGCCGTTGCCCAACTACCTCCTCCTAGTACTCCTATACTCATTTTCTTTTCCATGCCTCCACAAATATAACTATTCTAGGCTTGTAACACACATCGCTTCACATCTCCTTCTACTTCTACTTTTATCAATCCGTGTCTAGAAAGTCCTTTTATTCCTTTATCCCATTGTTTTCCACTCAACTCTGCAGCAGATTTCAAGGCTCCTAATTCCATCGTGCTGTTTTCTTTCATTAAACTGAGTATTCTTTTTTCTGCATCACTCAATTCCAATGCTTTCTTTTCTGGTTTCATTTGCGGAAATAACAACACTTCTTGTATCGATTGGTTATTAGTTAAATACATCACCAACCTATCTATTCCTATACCTAATCCAGAAGTAGGAGGCATACCGTACTCTAAAGCTCTTAAAAAATCATAATCGATAAATTGACTGGCCTCATCATCTCCTTTTGCCGCCAATTTTAGCTGCTCCTCAAATCGCTCTCTTTGATCTATTGGATCGTTTAACTCTGTATAAGCATTGGCTACTTCTTTACCACAAATCATCAACTCAAATCGTTCTGTTAATTCTGGGTTTTCTCTATGCTCTTTACACAATGGCGACATTTCTTTTGGGTAATCAATAATAAAAGTTGGTTGAATGTAATTCCCTTCGCATTTCTCTCCAAAGATCTCATCAATGAGTTTTCCTTTCCCCATAGTCTCATCTATCTCTACACCGTTGCCTTTACACCAAGCTGCTAATTCTTCTTCAGACTTTCCATCGATATCAAACCCCGTGAAATCAATAATTGATTGTCTCATCGTTACCCTTTTGTATGGTGCTTTGAAATCAATTTCATGTTCTCCAAAAGTAGCTTTTGTTGTCCCGTTTACTTCTAATGCGCAATGCTCTAACAATTGTTCAGTAAACTCCATCATCCAATTGTAGTCCTTATAAGCTACATAAATTTCCATAGCCGTAAATTCTGGATTGTGAGTTCTGTCCATCCCTTCATTTCTAAAGTTTTTAGAAAACTCATACACCCCTTCAAACCCACCAACTATCAATCTTTTTAAATACAACTCATTAGCAATTCGCATGTACAAAGGAATATCTAACGAGTTATGGTGCGTCATAAAAGGACGGGCTGCTGCACCTCCAGCTATAGGCTGTAATACTGGCGTTTCTACTTCGATGTAATCTTTTTGATTAAAGAAGTCTCTCATCGCATTAAACAACTTTGTTCTTTTGAGAAAAACCTCTTTAACATGAGGGTTAACCACTAAATCTGCATAACGTTGTCTGTATCGCATTTCTGGATCAGTAAATGCATCATGCACATTCCCTTCACTATCAGTTTTAGGCAATGGCAATGGTTTCAACGACTTACTTAATAAGGAAAAATGTTTTACTCGCACACTAATTTCTCCAACTTGTGTTTTAAACAACTCTCCTTCTATGCCAATAAAATCTCCTATGTCTAACAACTTCTTGTAAACATCATTATATAATCCTTTATCTTCTCCAGTACAAATCTCATCTCTATTAAAATACACTTGTATTCTACCTTCACTATCTTGCAATTCAGCAAAAGAAGCTTTTCCTTGAGTTCTTCTAGACATTAACCGTCCTGCAATAACCACTTGTTTTCCTTCTTCAAAGTTAGCTTTGATGTCACTAGACAACGTATTTACTGGATATAATGCTTGAGGGTATGGATTGATTCCAAGTTCTCTCAGCTTGTTTAATGACTCTCTTCTAACAAGCTCTTGTTCTGATAATTGGTTACTCATTGATTTGTACTTTTTAAGTCGGCAAAGGTAATAATTATAGTTGTTAGTGACTAGTTTTTAGTAATTAGTAGGTTATTACTACTGAGAAATAGACTTGCATACCAACTTAAATATTATTTTTATGCTTATGATTTTAACAGATACGCATACCCACTTATATTCTGATCAATTTAATGATGATATTGATACTGTGATTGGCAATTGTTTAGAAACAGGTATTGAACGATTATTTCTTCCCAATATTGATGCTAGTTCTATTCAGCCTATGCTAGATTTAGCAAAAAAATACCCTGAAAATTGTTTCCCCATGATGGGGTTACACCCTACTTCGGTTAAAGAAAATTACCAAGATAAACTACAACTAGTGGAAGAATGGCTTAATAAACAACAGTTTTGTGCTATTGGCGAAATTGGTATTGATTTATATTGGGACAAGTCTACACTAGCAATACAGCAAGATGCGTTTAGAACTCAAATTAATTGGGCAAAAGAAAGAAATCTCCCTTTTGTAATTCATTGCAGAGATGCTTTTGATGAAATTTTTGAAATTCTAGATGAATTGAATGATGAAAAAATGAGGGGTATTTTCCATTGTTTTACTGGTACTGTAGAACAAGCTCAGCATATTATTGATTATGACGGTTTTAAAATTGGAATTGGCGGGGTTGTTACTTTTAAAAATGCTGGATTAGATAAAGTTGTTGAACAACTGGATCTTGAACACCTAGTTTTAGAAACGGATTCTCCTTACCTGGCTCCAACTCCATACAGAGGAAAAAGGAACGAAAGTGCCTATCTATACAATATTGCTGCTAAACTGGCAGAAATTTATCATAAACCTATTGAAGAAATTGCAAAGGTAACAACCAACAACTCCATAGAAGTATTTGGTTTTTAAGCTATATATTTGCCTTTTAAACTTAAAAAAATGAGCTCGATACTAATTATATATACAGGCGGAACTATTGGAATGATTCAAGATGAAGCAACAGGTTCATTAAAAGCATTTGATTTTGACTCTCTGCTGAAAGAAGTCCCTGAGTTAAAAAAAATCAGTGCTCAAATTGATTCAGTTTCTTTTAACAATCCTATAGATTCATCAGATATGGGGCCAAAAGAGTGGCTAAATATTGCTCAAATCATTTTTGATAACTACAATCAATATGATGGCTTTGTTGTACTACATGGTTCTGATACAATGGCCTACACAGCTTCTGCTTTAAGTTTCATATTAGAAAACCTAAACAAACCTGTTATTTTAACTGGTTCTCAATTGCCTATTGGATCTATTAGAACAGACGCTAAAGAAAACTTGCTTTCTGCAATAGAAATTGCAGTAACAAAAATTAACAATCAGCCAGCTATTCCAGAAGTAGCTGTATATTTTGAATATAGCTTATATAGAGGTAACCGCTCAATTAAAGTAAGTGCAGAAGAATTTGAAGCTTTTCAATCACCTAACTACCCATTGCTAGCAGAAGCTGGAGTGAATCTTAAATTTAACAGATCTGTTATTCATCCTATGAATAATAAAGAATTGTCCTTAAATAAAAATTTAGATAATAATATCGCTACACTGAAAATATTCCCTGGAATTACTCAACAACAAATAGTTGCCACCCTTAATATTCCGGGAATAAAAGCCGTAGTATTGGAGACTTTTGGAGCAGGAAATGCAACAACTGAATCTTGGTTTATCGATTTATTCGAAAAAGCCATTCAAAAAGGTATTATTGTTTTAAACATTACACAATGTATTGGGGGAAGTGTAGAATTAGGAAAATATGCAACTAGTTCAGATTTTTTGCGAATTGGTGTGATCGATGGAAAAGATATGACTTTTGAAGCGGCTATCACCAAGTTAATGTACTTGTTAGGCAGTAAGTATTCCCCCAACCAAATAAAAGAATTACTGCAACAATCCCTAAGGGGAGAAATTACTCCTTAAAACCGACTAGTAATGCAACACATCCTTCTGCTATCATTTCAGTCATTTTAGTAGTTTTTTCTTTTTCAGGAATAAAAATTTGAATAAAAAACTGTTGTGTATTTGCCACTTTAAAATCCCAATAAGGATTAACTTCATCCTCATCGCTAGTATAAAGTACTTTCTTCTTTTTGTCAAGTACTTTAAACTGAACTTTCCCAATCATATCCTGAGAACAAATTAACAACCTATATTCTTTTCCTGCATTAAATGTCATTAATACATCAGCAGAATCTCCAGCCATCATATATGTACTCGTTAACTGTCCATTATGGATATAAGGCGCTAAAGATGGCAAACAATACTTTTTAGTATATCTTTTACACTGGGCTGAGCTATTAAATGTAGTTAATAGCAAAAAGCTAACTAGAAATAATTTACTGAATAACTTCATGTCTAATTTTATCAATTTCATCTACTATTTCAAATATTGTTTCTTTTCCATAAGTTAAAGCAGGCCCTCCTTCAATAGTCGCTACCTTATTACTATTATCAACAACAACTTTCTCTTCTGATTCTTCTACTTTAGCATACAATGACTGTAGATTTTCCAATCTAAGAGCAATCTTTTTAACATCTTCATCCTCATATGTAGCAAGTAAATCCATCAAACTAGCTAATGAAAATTTCTGTTCTGCAATTTTCCGCATCAATTCCTCTTCAGGGTTATCTCTGTTTAAGGTTTTAGCACCTATATATAGCCCTTCAATCCATCCACCAACAACAATAAGTGCCGAAAGGTTGTCCTGACCATTTTCTTTCAAATAGGCATCCGCATCCCAAAAAGCATCGTTCGTAAGACGCATCAATGAGTCTCTATTGTTTATGTTTTCTTCTAAGCGCTCCATTGTTTCAGCATCAAAAGCAGAAGTAATTCCTAAATCATCGGCTAAAGTTTTTACACAATTCATGTAAAACATAGCGTCTTGCGATTGATCAAAAATATTTACATAACTCAAATCTGCTCCATAAACACCAAAATTAATTGCTCGCTGATAGCTTGTTAAATAGTTGCCTACATTTTGAATAGGGTTTAATACCTCAGCATTATAATTAGCTCCTGCCTGATGAAAAATAGAAGCTGTCTCCATAGGTGAAGGAACTGTTTGGAAAACATTTTGTGCCTTCTTTTGCCTTTCTACTGATATATCTTCTGTTTCAGTAAGGTCTTCTTCTAATTTTTGATCAGTCTCATTGGTACATGCTAATAACACATTTAATAAGAGGAAAAGAGTTAAATATTTATTCATCTATTTTTTGTTTTATCTTCTTCAAATATACTTAATCTTATTAGCTATGCACAAGAAAATTATATCTTAAAGCTTATTTCACCAGAACCAATAGCCAAGCTCCTTTAGTAGCTTTTAATCGCGATTCTTCCAGTTTTGTCAATGCTTGTTCCTTTGTCTCGAACTTATATGTATATACGTAATTGTATTTCGATTCTTCAGAATATACCCAGTCTGTATTAGGGAATCCTTTTGCCTTAATTGTCTTAACGTATTTTTTAGCAAAATCTCTTTCCATAAATGATCCTACAACAATGTAAACTCCTTTTTCAGGTAAATGTAAATCAACATCTTTAAAGTCTTCTACTGGATTAGTAATGATTGTTACTCCATCTTCCACCACTTTACTGTATTTACTTTCTTCTTTAGGTTCTTCTTTCTCCTCTTCTTCAATTGGCTCTTCGATTTCTTCCTCCTCTATAGGCTCATCAACCTCTTCTTTTTTCTCTTTTTTAACTCTTTCTTTCTTCTCTTTTTTCTTGGCATTAGGGAATTTAATATTCAGCATCAACTCATGACTTATACCTGAATACTGTCCGATATCGCTTGTGATAATATCATAAGAATACCCTATGTCAAAACGTTTTAATAAACTTATTCCTGCATTAACGCTAATTGCATATTCATTTTTATAACCTGCGCCAACCCAAAACTTTTTATCCCAATCTAAAATTGCACTTGCTTCATATTGTAGTGGAGCATTAGGGACAACTCTAACCAATGCTTGAGGAATTACAGAAATATTTTTATCTTTCATCACAGAAACTCTATATTTAATAGAGTTCATAAAATGATACGATTGAGTATATGAAATATCTGTTCCTGCTTCATTTAAAAATGAAGCTTTATTTTTTAATATCTGATCTACACCAACTCCAACTTGTAAATCTCTCCACGTAAAAGAAACACCAACATTACCGTCAAAGTTGGTTGTGCTTTCTTGTTTTAGAAGTATTGTTGGATCAAACACATCTTTAACAACAGATTTTGAAAAATCCATTTTATGACTCAAAAAACGAAAGGCAGTACCAAACCTTAAATGACTATCATCACTTATAATGATTTTGTATGAGAATAAAATTGACCCTCCTATTCGCTCATTAATTCCTTTTTTGTCACTAATAAAAACAGCTCCAATACCTGCCTTTTTATTAAAAATATTCCCATCTGCAGCAACCATATTCAGTTTTAGTGCACCATCGAAACCCGTCCATTGAGCTCTCGATAATAACATAATGTTTGTATTCCCTTTATCTCCAGTAAAAGCAGGATTATATAATATGGGATTATAAAAGTAATGGTCGTATAAGCTAACTTGCTGAGCTCGAACGCTCAACATTAAAAATGTTAGAAATATGATAACTATACTTTTATACATCTAGTTTTCTTCTATTTACCGCAGTATTTCTAACGATCCTTTAATTACATCAAAATCATCCGATTTAAGGATGTAATAATAAGTTCCATCTGGCAATTGATCTCCATCCCAATCATTAAGATAATCTTGCTTTGAAAAAACTAAGTTGCCATATATGTTATAAATATAGACTTCTGTATTCGTATACTTATCAATGTTTTCAATGTGCCAAAAATCATTCACCCCATCACCATTAGGGGTAAATAAGTTAGTGATAATAAGGTTCGTTTCTTCAGTAGTTGTATCGGTAACAAATACGTTAACCGTATCAGAGTTCATACATCCATTAGGATCTGTTACAACTAAAACGTACTCTATCGTATCTGTTGGGGATGAGATTGGCGTAAAAATATTAGGGTCATCAAGATAAGTAGGTGGAGTCCAAATAGGAACACCCAATCCTACTCCATTCAAAGTTAATGTCTCTCCTAATATTATTGAAGTGTCATTCCCAGCCATAACAGGCTGAACATTAAAAACAGTAACTGTAACAACATTAGAAAGAAGGGTATTGCAACGTCCACTTTGAACAGTAACTCGATATTGAGTAGTTTGTGTTAAAGCGTTAAAATTATATGTATCTGTCGTGTTATTAAGGGATAACCATGTTGTTCCATTATCAGTAGAATACTCCCAAAAAAGCTGTCCAACATGTCCCGTTAAAGAAAGGCTACCTTGGTTTAATAAAGGACAAACTGTTGTATCTTTAGAAAGCACTCCCACCACCGTTTGAGGATCGGCAAATACTGTATCAATGTTTGTGTAGAGTGCAGGGCAAACTCCACTTTGGATCCTTGCTCTATATAATCTTGTTTGTAGTAAATTTACATAGTTTTCTGTAGTAGTTGTATTTGCTACATTAACCCATGTTATGCCTCCATCTATGGAATACTCCCAGTAAAGAATACCACCAGCGTTTCCGGTTAATGTTAATGTTCCTGTTGCAATTGTTGGAGCACAAAACACTCCGCCTCCTGAAATAGACCCAGCTACAGTTGAAGGATCTACCAAAATTATTTCTGTTGCAGTTGTGTCCACACAATTAGTGTTTCCAACTATAGCTCGATACCAAGTTTCTTGAGTTAAGTTCGTATATGAAAGAGTTGTTGTTGTGTTTGATATTGGCAACCAATTCGTTCCGCTGTTAACAGAATATAACCACCCTAATACTCCATCATTATTCCCTGTAAGTGTTAATTGCCCTGAATTACTACCAGAGCAAACCGAGCCAGGCCCATTTATTGTTCCTGGAATTATGGGGCCATCAACCACTACTGCTACAGTGTCTGAAATAAGTTGGGGACATGTCCCACTTTTTACGATTACTCGATATTGGGTAGTTTGCGTTATCCCTGTGTAATTGTGAGTTGTAGTTGTATTTGATATTTGATACCACGTAGATCCATCGTTAGTGTACTCCCAAAAAAGAATGTTCCCAACACTACCTGATAGCGTTAATGTCCCTGACACTGGTGAAATACAATAAATCCCTCCACCACTCAGTGTTCCTGGAACGGTTGGAGGAAATATATCAATACATACAATAGTTGACGTATCAGGAGGAAAAGCTCCATCTTTTACTATAGCTCTATAACATGTAGTTTGATTAAGGTTAAAATAAGTTTGAACGGCATTAGTGTTAGGAATATTAATCCAACTTAATCCTCCATTTGTAGATAACTCCCAATTTAATATAGAGCCGTTATGCCCCGTTAAATTAACAAATCCCGAATTAGTGGTAGTACAATAACTAGTTCCACCAGCAGTAGTACCTCCTACAGAAACCGAATAGGCCCTATAAGGCAATACAATAACAAAAAGTAATAAAACAATGTTTATGTGCTTTTTCATAATAACGAAACAAAATTATTAATTTTTTGTCTGCAATGTCAGATTAGCGAGCCCTTTATAAATAAAGGTGCTATTTTATCAAAGTAACACGCCCTATCTTTGCGTGATCTTCTCCATGTACATCTCTAAAAAACAGACGCCAAACATATACTTCTTCTTCCACTATTGAACCCTTATAAGTTCCATCCCAAGGTTCAAACTTGGTATGTGATTCGAAGAAAAGCTCTCCCCAACGGTTGAATATTAAGAAAGTATAATTATCATCTGAAATACCGTACCCTTTTGGTCCAAAACCTTCATTTATACCATCGCCATCTGGAGTGAAAGCATTCGGGATAAACAATGCCCAATCTTCTTTAATAATTAACAACTTCTCAATAGTATCTCTACATCCATTAACAGCTTCTATTGCTAATCGTATAAGGTGCGTCCCAGCTACCTCAGGGAAAGTATAGTTTGGGTTTTGCATAGGGCTCAATGCTAACCCTCCAAAATTCCATTCCCATGCAATTATATTAAACGAAGACCCTATATCAAAATAGGATTTATCTCTAAATTGAACTTCATTATCAATTACAGTAGTTGGGTTAGGTGTCATAAAGAAATCAGCTATTGGTGTTGGATGAACGTAAACATAATCAAGGCTATCAATTACTGTAATACAGCCTTCTGGACTTTCAATCGTTAAACTCACATTAAAAGAACCATGCTTAATATAGGTATGATGTATCGTATCAAGAGCTGTACTACTAATAGGAGTATCATCTCCAAAGTCCCAATAATATCTTGTAGCATTATCACTAGTGACTACAAATTTCACATCTAACGGACTACAACCTTCTCGAGGAAGACCAATAAAGTATCCCGTAGGTTTAGGCGAAACCACGACATATGATGTGTCGTAAGCTGGTGTTGAGCATCCATCGTTTATAGTTACAATAAATGTTAAAAGAGAATCTGTAACAGCCGTTGTTATCGTTTGATTTTGAGTATAAATTCCATTATCCCAAGTATAGGTATATGGTCCTCCTGTTCCTCCTAATCCAAATGCTCCTATTTGAGCATCAAATCCTCCACAAACAATATCATCAGTTGCTTGCACCTCTAAAGGTGGGCCGACTTCTACTTTTACGTTTTGAGGAGGAAAAATACAACCATTTGAATCAGTTACACCTACAGAGTAAAAAGTGGTTATGATTGGCATAACTTGGTGAGGACCTGGACCTGTGGCAGTAATCCCTCCCCAATTATAAGTGTAAGGAGCTGTTCCTCCCGTTACACTAGCGGATATTTCTGCCGTATCACCATAGCATATCGAATCTTCATAAATTACTAGCGTCATTGAATCTGGTTCATTGACTATAATACTATCTTCTACAGAACATCCATTATTATCCGTAATAATAACAATATATTTTCCTTGACTTAGTCCAGACACTGTTGTTGATCCTTGTGAAATGAATCCCCAGTCGTAAGTGTAAGGTGCTTGTCCAACTCCTGTATTCATATAAACATTAGCTTCTCCTGAACTTCCTCCATAGCAAAGTACATCTACTACAGGAATACTATCTATAATAGGGTTGCTATTAATCGTAACATAAGAAGTGTCATAAGCTGGAGCCGAACATCCATCATTAACGGTTACTACGTATTTTACAGGTGTAGCAGAATAAGTAGGGCTTACTTTTTGGGAAGATGTATTAATTCCATTATCCCAACTATAAGTATGAGGATCCCCATTACCTCCCAAAGAATTAGCACTGATAGTTACACTGTCTGCATCACACATTATTGCATCAGTTGCAGCTATAGCTAAAGGGTCAGAGACAGTTACTGTAATAGTGAAGGGACCTACAGCACAATTATTGGCATCTGTAACACTAACAGAATAAGTAGTTGTAGTAGCTGGAAACACATCGTGAACACCTGGGCCTGTTAAAGGTGGTCCACCTGTCCATGTATATGTGTAAGGGAGAGTTCCACCTGTAGCTTGACCATAAATTTGCGCAGTATCTCCGTAACAAATAGTTGTTCCATTGCTAACCACCAATTCAAGTAATGCAGGTTCTTCAACAGCAACATTTCCACCTGCTGTACATCCATTACTGTCTGTTACAATTACTGAATAAATGTCCTTCGGTAAACCACTGATATTTTGAAAAGTTTGAGGTGTTGGTGCCCAAGCAAAAGTAAAAGGAGGAGTCCCTGTTCCATTTGTTAAATAAAGTGAAGCTGTTCCTGTACTGCCGCCAAAACATAAAACAGGAGTAGAAGTTACACTATCAATTTCCGGTCCTGGACTATCTGTAATAACATAATTTTCGGTAATACTACAACCATTGCTATCTACAACACCTACCGTATAGTTTCCAGCAAACAAGTTTGCTGCAATAGGTGTAGTTTGTAATGCCGGATCATTCCATTGGTAGCTATACGGCAATGTCCCTCCAGCAACATTTATCTCAGCGTTACCGTTATTCATGCTACAAGTTGCGTCTTCAAAAGATGGTATTCCAGTTAGCAATGGAGGTTCTGTCAATACCCAATTTTCATCAACTGTACATCCATTTTGATCTACTACTTGAAGAGAATAATTACCAGCAGCTAAAGCGTTATCAATAGGTGCTGAGCTAACATTTGGTGTCCAATTGAACATATAAAATGGCGTTCCTCCTATTACTTCTACATAAATACTTCCTGTGTTATCTTGGAAACATTTTAAGTGTTCAAAACTGTTACTGTCTATCACTAATTCATCAGGCTGCGTTATAATTACAGAGTCTCTAACCTGGCAATTGTTATTATCAGTAACTGTTACAATAAAACTTCCATCACATAAATTAAGCGCATTTTCTACATTTTGAGCTGATGGATCATCCCATAAGAAAGACAATAGCCCTGTCCCTCCAACAGCTGAAGCATTCGCTGTTCCATCACAAGCATTAAAACAACTTACATCCGTGTGGGCTGTAATCGCTAAATTAATTTTAGGAGGCTCCAATATTGTAACAGATTCTGAGGTAATGCATCCAGCAGAGTCAGTTACAGTAATCGTATGTGTTCCTCCTTTCAAATTAGTAGGGTTTTGAACAGTTTGATTATCTAGAGTCCATAATATCGTATAGGGTGTAACTCCTCCGATAATAGTTGTAGTTGCTGTGCCGTTAGTGTCTCCAAAACACAATAAATCGGTATGTCCATCAATAGTTACCGTAGGTGAAGCAAGGTCATTAATATTAACTACCTCCGTTCTTAAGCACCCGACAGCATCAGTAACATCGACAGTATATGTTCCTGCTAATACATTTGCAATACAAGAGATATTAGTTACAGCAGAATCATTCCAGACGTAAGAATATGGAGGTAAGCCTCCTGAAGGGGTAACACAAGCACCCCCATTTGCTTGTCCACAATTAGAAACACTAGTAGATTGAACCGTTATTAAAATTGGTAAAGATTCTATTAGGGTAATGCTATCTGTTACTGAACAACCATTAACATCAGTTATTTCGGCAATATTTTGTCCAGGACATAAATCTACAGGATTATTGGTGGTTTGTAGCCCTGGTGTCCATAAAAATGAATAAGGAGCCGTTCCTCCACTAAATGTGATATTTCCAGTTCCATCACAATTTCCATTACATTTAATATCTGTTCCGGTTACTGTTGCAACCAATTCTGTAGGTTGAGTAATAATCACGTTAATAATAGATGTACATCCATTAGCATCGGTAACTGTTGAGGTATAAGTCCCTGCGCATAAATTGGTTGCAGTAGCCACTGTATCTCCATTGCTCCAACTATAGGAATAAGGTGCTGTTCCGCCCGAAGCAGTTACTTGAGCAAAACCAATGCATTGCCCGTAACAAACCAAGTCTCCTTTTGATGAAATATTACTTACTAATTGGGTAGGCTCATTAATTGTTGTAACGGCTTGCGAAGTACACCCATTCTTATCAACAATGTTTACAGTATATGCTCCTGCACATAAAAATTTAGCTGTATCTGTTGTTTGATTTAACGGATCATCCCAAGTATAGGTAAAAGGAGCCTGACCGTTGGCAACAGTAGCAACAGCAGTACCATTACAAGACCCAAGACATAAGGCATCTGTTGGAGCTATCGTTGTTGTTACAGTTGGTGGGTTACTTAAAGTAACCGTACGATTTATACTACATCCGTTTGCATCTGTAGCGGTTACCGTATAAGTGCCTGCTGTTAAATTATTAACTGTAGCTGTTGTTGGGTTTCCTAGAATTGCCCATAAATAAGTATAGGGAGGAACTCCTCCAACAGGGTTCATAGAAGCAGAGCCAGTATTACCCCCAAAACAAATTGGATTAGTTCCAAAAGCATTACCATCTAAAACTGTAGGCTCTGTTATTGTAGTATCTATTACTGCATCACAACCGTTATCATCAGTTATTGTTACTGAGTAAACACCAACTGATAAATTAGATGCAGTTGGAGTAGTTTGTCCATTACTCCATAAATAACTGTATGGTGCTGCACCACCTATAACATTTACCGTGGCGGAACCATTGCTTCCTCCATTACAACTAACATTATTTACTAATGTAATTTGAACCGAAGGGCCTGCATTCTCAGTAATTGTTACAGGAGCAGATTTAGTACAAAAGTTTAAATCAGTAATAGTTACCGTATAGGTGCCCGATGTTAAATTGGTTGCATTAGGACCTGTTTGCCCATCAGACCATGACCAAGTGTAGCTGGGAAACCCTCCTGTTCCGGTTACTGAAGCAGAACCATCTGCTTGCCCGCAATTTGAATTGACAACAGTACTTGATATTTCTAATTCATCAGGTTGATCAATTACTCCTGAACCAGTTGCGGTACAACCGTTCGTGTCGGTTACTGTTACCGTATATGTTCCTACTGGTAATGAAGATATGTTGTCTGATGTGTATGCTCCTGGCATCCATAAGTATGAATAAGGCGCTGTTCCCCCTATTCCTATTGCAGAAACAGAACCTGTTGAAACTCCAAAACAACCTACATTAATTGGAGTAACACTTGTTGAAAGGGGTGTTGGCTCTGTAATAATTTGAGAAATAGTGTCAGAACATCCCTTACTATCAGTTATCTCCACTAAATAAGTGCCTGGAGCAAGGCCTGATGCTGTTGGTGTGTTTCCTGCAACTGCAGGAGTCCAAACATAACTTAAAGGAGGAGTCAATGATGGGCCTGTAAGTGAAGCTGAGATAGAA
>Ga0114931_10002110_pt1 | contig 25352 bp, 25 predicted proteins | sample 2SBtaG_FD_89579 | JGI IMG/M metagenome (GOLD analysis project Ga0114931, IMG submission 89579) | Deep subsurface microbial communities from Kolumbo volcano to uncover new lineages of life (NeLLi) - 2SBTROV14_V59a metaG | ecosystem: Environmental > Aquatic > Marine > Volcanic | place: Kolumbo... | reverse complement strand
TGCCATCCGGTTCCTCCTCGGCCCCCAGCTCGCCCGCCAATGTATCACAAGAGTCGCATCCAGCCGTGTCTCCCGGCCCCCGGGCGTAGGTCTTACCACCCTCCAGAGCGAACCCGCGATCGGTCGGACGCAGCCACGCCCGGCGGATTCCGCGCACTTGCACCGACCGTTGCCGGTTCCGCAGCCCGGGCTGGCCGCTCGAGCGGCGAACGGCGGGCTCTCGGGGAAGTCCGCGACCCCGCCCGATCCGTCCCAGCGGTCGGGATCCTCCTCCGGCCCGGCGGACGACGCGCGGGAAGCCCGACAGGTCGGGAACGGGGTCCGCGCGGGCGTGAGCGCGCAGGCCGTCGCGCGGGATCGTGCCCACCGCGGTCGGGCCGTCGCCCAGCGCGAATCGCGGGTGCCGGAGGATGCAGCGGATCGGGCCCGGCCCCCTGGGAGGGATTCCGACCCCCACCCCTCGGGTTCAGCGCCTTCGACGGGGGCGCGAACGCCGTCCGTCGACGTCGCTAGGGAAGCGACGCTGTCGCGACTATAGTCATGCCGTCTACCCGCGACCCGCCACGTAGAGAACCAGCGTGGCTGCCGATGTCGTGTCAGGAGCCAGGAATGACGAGCCAGTATCAGCCTCCGCAAGAGAGCGGATCGATCGAGCACTACGACGTGATCGTCATCGGAGCCGGCGTCAGCGGCATGTATGCGCTGCACCACTTTCGCGAGATGGGCCTCTCCGTGCGCGTGTACGACGGGGCCAGCGACGTCGGCGGCACGTGGTGGTACAACCGGTATCCGGGGGCACGGGTCGATGGTCCGGGCAGCCCCTTCTACTGCTACACGTTCTCGGACGAACTCATGCAGGAGTGGGACTGGGAGGAGACCCAGTCCGAGTGGTCCGCGGTACTGGCGTACCTCGAGCACGTCGCCGACAAGTTCGACCTGCGTAGGGACATCCAGTTCGAGACCTGGGTGCAGGACGCCCGCTACGACGAGTCCGACCAACGATGGACGGTCGAGACCGATACCGGCGTGCGCGCCTCCGCCCCGTTCCTGATCTGTGCGGTAGGCGCCCTCTCGACCGCGAACATGCCCGACATTCCGGGGATCCACGACTTCGCGGGCGAGTGCTACCACACCGGCCAGTGGCCCCACGAGCCGGTTTCCTTCGAGGGAAAGCGGGTCGCCGTGATCGGGACGGGCTCCTCGGGGATCCAGTCGATCCCCGAGATCGCCAAGGAGGCGGCGCACGTGACCGTGCTCCAGCGCACGCCGCAGTACTCGGTTCCGGCGAACAACCGCCCGATCACGCCCGAAGAGATGGCGGAGGCCAGAGCGGACTTCGACGTGATTCGCGCGAGGATGCGCGCGAACCCCGGTGGCTTCCCGTTCGCCACCCACTCGCGCGCGGCCCTCGACCACACCCCCGAAGAGCGCAATGCCCTCTACGAGGAGCTGTGGCAGCGCGGTAGCTTCAAGTTCTTCCTGGACGGCTACAACGACATCGCGGTCAGCGAGGAAGCCAACGCCTCGCTGGCCGACTTCATCCGCGACAAGATCCGCGCGGTCGTGCGCGACCCCGAGACCGCCGAGAAGTTGATGCCCGACTACTTCGTGATGACCAAACGGCCGATCCTCGACAACGGGTACTTCGAGACCTTCAACCGCGACAACGTCACGCTGGTCGACCTGCGCGAGGATCCGATCGAGCGGTTCACGCCCACCAGCGTGGTGACCCGGACGGGCGAGCACCCGATCGACATGCTCGTGCTGGCGACCGGGTTCGACGCCATCAGCGGCTCGATGCTGCGCCTCGACCCCAAGGGACGCGGCGGCCTGAGCCTGAAGGAACGCTGGCAGGACCGCTTCCACAACCATCTCGGGATGACGATCGCGGGCTTCCCGAACCTGTTCATGATCCACGGCCCCGGCTCGCCCGGCGTCTTCTACAACATGCCGCTCGGCGCCGAGAGGCAGCTGGACTGGATCGGCGACTTCATGTGGCATCTGGAGAAGCACGGCATCGGGGCCGTCGAGCCGACGCTCGAGAGCGAGGAGGCCTGGGGCAACGAAGTCAGCGGGATCGCGAATGCCACGCTCTTCCCCCGGACCGACTCCTGGTGGACGGGCGCGAACATCCCGGGCAAGCCCCGCGGCTTCTCCGCGTACCTGGGGGGATCGCTGTACTACCAGCGCATCGCCGACGTGGCGGCCAAGGGCTACGAGGGCTTCGCGTTCGAGCCGGCGCAGCAGACGAAGGAAGCCGAAGCGTCGTAGGCACGTCCGCTCCGACGGAGGTCGGCTGGCCAAGTCTCGGTCGATGTCGCGGCTCGATCTTAGCTGCCGCGATGCGCCTCGACGAGGAGGTCGATCGCCTCCCGCGTCTCGCCGTCGCGCTCGACGACCCGGATCACCTCTTCGCAGCGCTCCAGCTCGAGCGATGCGGCGACCACGTCTTCTTCGAGGTCTCCCGGCGCCCACAGCACCGCGGGCGAACGGGGTCCGCCGAAGCCATCCGCGAGGTTGCGCAGTGCGTGCCCGATCATGAAGAGCCGACCGCCGGGTGCGAGCGCGGCAGCGGCCGTTGCGATGACCTGCTGCAGCTCTGGCCCCGGGATCTGGAGATAGGAGATCAGGACCGCTGCGTAGGCGTCCGGCTCGAACGCGACCTTCGTCGCGTCCGCCTCGATCCACTCGATTTCGACGCCCTCGCGCGCCGCGAGATCGCGGGCTCGATCGATCGCGACGTCGGAGAGGTCGACCGCGGTGACGCGCCAGCCGAGACCGGCCAGCCAGATCGCGTTGCGGCCCTCGCCGCACGCGAGATCGAGCAGGCGGCCCGCGGGCGGCCGATCGCCGAATGCCTCGGCGACGAAGGCGTTGGGTGCGGCACCCCATACGAGATCGCTGCTTCGATAGCGCTGGTTCCAGCCTTCTCGGTCCATGGCACGACCCAGCGTACCCCTGCGACGTCGCGTCGTCTCGCGGAGCCGACCGGGCGCACGCCGGCGGGTCGTCCGTGGAGAGGCCGGCGCCGGCTTCAGTAGAGCGGCGACCAGGGAACGGTCCGCAGGAGGCGGCTCTCCCACTGGTCGCGGATCTCGAGCGCGTCGTGCATCCAGCCGCCCGGGAGCTTCATCGCGTCGGGCACCTCGCGCGTGATGAGCGGCCCGAGCGCCCGGGGCTCGACGACCTTCTGCCACAGCACGATCTCGCGCCGGCGGTGGCTGCCGAACGCGGTGCGAAAGCCGCCCTGCACCTGGAGGATCGCGTTGCTTGCGCGCTCGTGCTCCGCCATCTCCTGGGCGTAGTGGGCGCCGGCCCGTTCGACGTAGGTCTCGAGGATGCCCTCGTAGGGCCAGACCGTGTCCTCCATGAACACCGTCAGCCCGTGCTCGCGGCCGTCGATGGGGACCTCGCCGAGCGCGACCTCCTGGATCCCGGACCAGGGCAGCGGTACCAGGATCTTCGCGTGGACGTCGTGGCGCAACCCGTCCATGCGTTCGGCCAGCGGGCGCAGGGCGCCGCGGTCCACGCTCCCGGCCAGCCGTTCCCACGCCGCGCCGTCGGCCAACGCGGTGATGGTGATGCTGCGGTACGAGACGCCCGTGCCGTGGGCGTGCTTCAGGTAGTAGAGCAGGCGCGCGTCCGCCTCCTTCGCCAACGACGGCATCCACTCGTCGCGGACGAGTGCCTCGAAGGCATCCTCTTCGCGCCCGATCAGCTCGTGGGTTTCGTGCAGGAACCACATCGCGCGCGATTCTACCATGGGTGCCGGAAGCGCGGGTGCGAGCGCCATCGGGGGCTTCCGATCGGGTGCCCCGTGTCGCCTCCGTGGTACATGACCGCCGAAGTGCCGTGACCTGGACCGAAACGTCGCAGCTCCTGGGCCACGCGGGCGAGCCGGCCTCGGCGCCGCCTCCGGAAGACGAGCATGTCACCCCGTTGGCGAACGGACCGGATCCGTCCCGGACGGGATCGTCCGGGAGCCCGGGCGCGGATGCACCTGCATCCGCGCCCAGGACTACAGCTCGACGCCGTAGATCCGCGCGGGCGTGTCCTGCAGGACCTTTCGGGCCGTGTCCTCGGAGACGTTCGCGAGCGCCGCCTCGGCGTAGTCGGCCGGGTGTTCGGCCGAGCTGTTGGGGCTCGGGTACTGGCAGGTGGGGTGGGGGTAGTCGGTCTCCCACATGAGGTTGTCGGGGAAGGCCGCGAGCGCGGCGTCGATCCCGCGACGCTCGAACCAGAACGATCCGTAGACCTGGCGCTCGAAGTACTCCGAGGGCAGCATGTCGTACTCCGGATGCTCCTTCGCGACGTCGCCGTTGGTCCATTGCCAGTCGAACATCTCGAGCACGCATTGGAGCCACCCGACGCCACTCTCGACGGAGACGAAGTCAAGCTTCGGGAAGCGGGCGCAGACGCCGCCGAAGAGCAGGTTCGCCAGGCAGTTCTGGTTGTCGAGAAGCGCCAGCGAGCCGCCGCGCGAGAAGTTGGCCTTCGTGCCCATCCCGGCGGTGTCGATCGCGATGTCGCTGATGTCGCCCGAGCCGATGTGGAAGCTGATCGAGAGGCCCGCGTCCTGCGTGGCCGCCCAGACCGGGTCCCAGTGGGTGTTCGCCAGCGGCGGCTCGCCGAAGGTCTCGGGGCGGCTCCCGAAGAGCACGGCGCGATGGCCCTTCGCGGCCGATCGCTCGATCTCGCGCACCGACGCCTCGACGTCCCAGAAGGGCAGCGCCATCACCGGCAGGAGCCGGTTCCGGTCGGCGCCCGCCCAGTCGGCGAGGAAGTCGTTGTAGGCGCGGACGCACTCGAGCATCAGTTCGGGCTCTTCGAGTCGCAAGAAGCCGCCCGACCCGAAGCCACCGAGGTTCGGGTAGAGGACCATCCCGTAGATGCCCTCCTCATCCATCAGCCGAAGCCGTGCCTTCGCGTCGTGGGACGCCGCCGGGATGTCGCCGTAGCCCATCGGCACGTCGGGGTACGTGTCGTGGTGCCCGGCCATCGTGTAGAAGCCGGGACCGCCGGCGGGCTGGTCGCCGATGAACCACATGTCGCGGCCTTCGATCCGGCGGATGTGAGGCACCTTGTCGCCCCACTTGCTCGCGACCCGCGCGGTCCAGACGTCGGCGGGCTCGGTGATGTGCGTATCGACGTCGATCACCTTGTATCGCTCGAAGAGTTTCCGACTCACGATGGCTTCCTTTCCGCAACGGGCAGCGCCGCCCGCCGGGCGGTCTCACGCTCCCGGACCCGGAAGGAGGGGCGGTCCGCGCGAAACCGCTGGCGTTGGTGCGGAACCCAGACTAGCAGTGCCAGGGTGCCTCGGGAAAACGAGGCCGATGCCCGGACCCGACGGACGAGCCGGTCTCGGCGTCCGGGCACCCCGGACGATGACGACTCCCCCCGGGCACGGTGTCCGCGGTCGGATCAGAAGACCTTGATCCGCGGTCCTCGCGGCGTCGGCACGCGGTGCTCGTGGGGCAGCGTGCAGATCCGCTCCATCCGGGTCACGCTGCCGTCCGCGTACTCGAAGACCAGCTGTTCGCCGTCCGGATAGCGGCGCACGACGACGGGCCCCCAGCCGAACGCGTGGAAGTCGAGCACGCCGTCGTTCCACACCATGCTCGCGGAAGTCCGCGGGCAGTACTCGCGGTCGCCGATCACGAAGACGACGGCACCCTCGGTGTCGTTCGTGGTCTCGCCGCCGGTCGCATTCGGTCCGGAGTCGTGGATGAGGCCCGACGACGTGACCACGGTGCGCCGGCCGCATTGCTCGATGCGCTCGACGTGGCCGAGGGGGTCTCCGCCGACCTCGAGCCACAGCCCGCGAACGTCGGCGGCTCCTTCGACGAGGGGCTCGGTGCACTCCGCCAGGATCGGCAGCGGAAAATGGTCGTAGGAACAGCCGGGTGTATTCGACTTCGGGATGTCGGCCGCCGTCTTGCCGCTCCCGTCGAGGACGGGCAGCTCGCAGTAGTCGACCGCGGTGCCGTCGCCCGCGAGCGTCGCCGGGTTCGTGCGGTTCGGCGGACGCTCGGAGAAGAATGCGAACCAGAAGACGGCGGCGAGCATCGCCACCGTTGCGATCAGGATGCGCAACGCCCACTTCATCCCTCCGCCTCCTCCTTCGATCTGGCCGATCCCGTTTCCGGTCGTGTGTCCGGGGTTTCGAGGGAAGCCAGCGGCTGCGTTGCGAGCAGGCGCGTACGCGCCAGCCCGGCCTCCCGATGGACGTGGGCAGCCCGGTACTTCGGCAGGGCCAGCATCGCCATCATCGCTGCCGGAGACGGATAGACCGCGATCACGATCTGGTGCCACTTGCCATCATCGGTTCCTTCTAGCTGGCCGATCGAACGACCCGACCATCCGACCCGTCCACCGACCGCGCCGAGTGAGCCGATCATCCCGCGCCCGTAGCGCTCGTACGCAAGGGCGCCCGAGATCGGTGTCCGGGGGGCGACGTCCCGCGCCTCTTCCCCGTAGACGGCCGTCTCTGCGAACTCGAGGAAGTTCAGCATCCAGATCGGTCGGCCGCCCGCGCGCTCCACCAGTTCGGTCGAGCGTGCTTCGTAGATGCCGGATTCCGGGTCGTCGCCCAGGATGTGTGCGGCGTCGCTGAGCGCTTCGAACTGCCGCGCGTCGGTGATGTCCGGTCGGGGAGTGCGCGCCAGCAGGCCCAGTGCGGAAGGCAGCGTCCGTCCCACGAGGGCCTCGATTCCGCTCGCCGGTCGGGCCGAATAGGTTCGGATCGCGTCGGCGGAGAACTCGGGCCCCCCTTCCTTCCGCCTGGCGAGGGCGATGCGACCGGCCTGCGGTGTCGGGTACCGGGTCACGACGAGCAGCCGGGTCGCATGATCGGGTTCCGAGGCCCGTTCGTCGGGGACGATCATCGGGACGACTGCTTCGTTTGCCAGCACCCTGCGGCCACCGGCCTCCTCGACGAGCCGGGTGACCCTGGTGACGAACGCACGATTCGCCTCGGACGTCTTCGTCGTGACGAGATCGACGAGTGCGACCGGGCGCCGTGGCGAAGAGGAGGGGAAGGCCTCGTCGATCATCGAATCGCTCCCGTTGGCATTGCGCCTTCGTGGGGAACTCCGCCCCCGCGAACGGCGGTGGCGGCGCGGGCCCCCACGACGAGGCACTTCCCCCGGGCTCGCCCCGGCTGCCTGGGCAGCGTCTTCGACGGCCCCGCCGAGCCTCGTGACTCGATCGACCATCCGTTCGCGGGTGTACGGCGTCGTCTTGGCGTTAGCATGAAGCCTCACCTGGGGAGCCTCCTGGAGAGTGGTTGGAGTCGTCCAACCCCATTCTCCCGGGAGGTCACGCCAGTTGCCCCATGTTCTCGGACGTGACATCTAGGAGGCCCTCCCGGATCGGAGCCCACTCAGGGTATCGGTTCCGGCCAAAACGCCGCTCGTTCTTCCCGCGCGCGTCGCGCCGATGCGCATTCACGATCGTAGATCGACCGAGGATCCCCAAGTCATGAAGCTCGACCACCACGAGATGGCCACGCCGCTCGGGGCGCTCGCGACCACGCTCGCCACGCCTTCGACGATCGCGATTCGTCCAGCATTGGCCACGCTTGCGGCGCTGCTCGCCCTCACGGCATTCGCCGGCACCGCGACGGCGCAGGATCAGCTGCTCTGGGGCGATACGCACCTCCACTCCTCGAACTCCATCGATGCCTACCTCTTCGGCAACATGACGGCCGACCCCGAAACGGCGTATCGCTTTGCCAAGGGCCTGCCAGTCGTCCACCCCGGCAACCGCGCCCGCGTGCAGATTCGTACGCCGCTGGATTTCCTGGTGGTCGCCGACCACGCCGAGGGCCTGGGCGCCCTGCGTCATTCGATGGAGCGCGGTTTGCCGAGCGAAGAGCTCGGATTCGTCACGAGGCTGGTGGCACCGGTCGTTCTGTGGTGGTTGCGCGGGAAGCTCGAGAGGGGCGAGGGGTTTTCGCTCATGAGGCAGCTCCTGGCGGCACGAGACGATGTTCGAACCGCTGCGAAGACTCCGCGTGCCGCCGCGATCCCGGGTGGCGCCGCCATGGCGCGAACGGTCTGGAACGAAGCGATCCTGCTCGCCGATCAGTACAACGAGCCAGGCGAGTTCAGCGCGCTGATCGGCTGGGAGTGGAGTTCGAGGCCTGGTGGCGCCAACCTGCATCGCGTCGTCTTCACGAGTGCCGACGCCAGCGTGGCAAGGAACTTCATGCCGTTCGGCGCGGACCAGAGCAACTACCCCGAAGACCTGTGGACATGGCTCGACGAAACGTCTGCGGCGACAGGCGCGGACTTCGTTGCGATCCCCCACAACTCGAACGTCTCGAAGGGCTACATGTTTCCGGCGGAGGAGCGGCTGCGGGGAACGCCGATCGATGCGGCCTGGGCCAAACAGCGTGCCAGGTGGTAGACCGTCGTCGAGGCGACGCAGATCAAGGGCGATTCGGAGACCCATCCGACCCTGTCACCGGACGACCCCTTCGCCGATTTCGAAGAGTTCCCCTTCTATCTACAACCCGATTCTCCGCCCTACGATCCGAAACCGGCGGACTACGTTCGCTCGGGGCTACTCGCCGGCCTCGCGATCGAGGAGCGCATTGGCTTCAATCCGTATCGCTTTGGCTTGATCGGTTCGACGGATTCGCACAGCGGTCTCTCCAGTGCCGAGGAGCCGAATTTCTGGGGCAAGTTCGCGATGGACTCGACCCCTGAGAGCAAGCGAGTCCTGAAGGGTGCGCCCACAGGCGGACCGAATGGCTGGACGATGTCGGCTTCGGGCCTGGCGGCGGTGTGGGCGGAAGAAAATACCCGCGAGGCGATTCTGGCTGCGTTCAAGCGGCGCGAGGCGTACGCGACAACCGGGTCGCGGATCCGGGTGCGCGTCTTCGGTGGCGCGGGGATCAAGCCAGGCGACGAGATGGCGAGCAACATTGCCGCCGTCGGCCGGGCAGGCGGCGTTCCGATGGGCGGCGAACTCCGCTCACTCACGAGCGCGCCTGGCTTCTTGATCCAGGCGGCCAAGGATCCGATGAGTGCGAACCTCGATCGCATGCAAATGGTGAAGGGTTGGATCGAGGACGGTGCCACCCACGAACACGTCTACGACGTGGCATGGGCGGGGCAAGTCGAAGGAACGCGCAAGCCCGATGCCCAGGGTCGTGTGCCGCGCGTACCGGATACCGTCGACCCCACTACCGGGATGTACACGAACGAGCACGGCAGCCCGACGCTTTCGGCGGTGTGGACCGATCCGGACTTCGATCCGAGCGAGCGCGCCTTCTACTACGTGCGCGTGCTCGAGATTCCGACACCACGACACAGCTTGCTCGACGCTGTGGCCCTCGGAATCGATCCCCGCGAGACTGGCCGCGCACTCTCGATCCAGGAGCGCGCATACACCTCGCCCATCCACTACCGGCCGTAGGCCGACCCGTACCGCAGCTCGATGCGGGAACGAGGAAACCGCCCCCTGCCCGAATCGCCGACCGCTCGCTCGCGGCTCACCTGATCAGATGATAGTCCGCCAGGTGAAACCTCTTGCGCGAGAAGACGAAGTGGACCACTGATTCCGGCGACAGGCTGGTCACCTCGCCGGTCATGCCTCTCCGATAGAAGGACTTGCATCCACCCCTCTGCCAGACGGTCGACTTCATGGCGTTTCTCATGTTCGCGACGTACCGGCTCTGCACGTCGCGCTTGACGTCGATGGCCTTGATTGTGTCGTCCCGTTTCACCGCGCAGATGGCCTTGACCGTGTAGTTGACCATGGCTTCCATGTAGGAGATCTGTGAGCTGTGCCCCGTGCCGGTGTTGGGGCCGTTGATCTTGAAGTAGTTCGGATAGCCCGAAACGGTGATCCCCTTGTAGGAGCTGATCTCCGTTTCCCACTCGTCGTTCAGGCTTCGGCCACCGATTCCATGGACCTGGAACGAGAGCATTCTGCTGGCGTCCGAGTACGCATGGAATCCCGTCGCATAGACGATGATGTCCAACGGGATGTTCTTGCCGTCCCTCGTCCGGATCCCGGACGGGGTGATCCTCTCGATCCCGCTGATGTCGACATCGACATTGTCACGGGAAAGTGCAGGAAGGTATGAGTTGTTCGGGATGACACGCCGGCTGCCCAGCTCGTAGTCGGGCATCATGTAGCGGCGCAACTCCTCGTCGCCGATGTACCTCTCGAGATTCCTCTTCAGGTTTCTCGCATAGAGGAACTTGATGAACCTGCTGAGATTCACGGTGAGGGGATAACGACGAAACCCGATGAAGCGCGCCTCGTGGACACAGAACACGACGAGGCGGTTGATGTGTCGTATTCCCGGAAGACTCAAGGCGATGCGCTCGATGGATCCGTACTTCCTGTCCGGACGCGGCAGGATCCATTCCGGCGTACCCATGAACACGGTCAGCCGATCGACCTCGCTGGCAATCGCCGAGACGACTTGAACGCCCGAACATCCCGAACCGATGACCCCGACACGCTTTCCCCTGTGCGGGACATCGTGGTCCCAACGCGCCGTATGGAAACGCTCGCCCTCGAAGGTTTCCGCGCCTTCGATGTAGGGCGTCTTCGGGTTGGCCAGCACACCGCTGGTATCGATGACGAAGCGGGCGTGGTAGGTCTCGCCCGACGCCGCCTCGATGCGCCACAGGCACTCGGCCTCGTCATAGACCAGCCGAGTGACTTCCTGCCGGGTCCTGGCGTGCTTCCTGATGCCGAACGCGTCGATGATGTGGTTCGTGTAGGCGAGCAGTTCGTTCTGGGGGGCGTATTTCTTCGTGAATCGATAGGGAATGAAGGAGACGGAATACAGGCCGGTCGGAACATCCACCTCGGCGCCCGGGTACGTGTTCTGCTGCCAGGTTCCCCCTAGCTCAGGCCCTCTTTCCAACACGACGAAGTCGTCGAGCTTCTTCCTCTTCAGGCGTATCGCTGCAAGCAGGCCGGAAAACCCCGAACCGATGATCACGGTTTCGAAACACCGGGCACCCTTCTTCACGATTCGACCCCAAGGATGGATTTCGACAACGGCCCGACGTCCAGAAGGTGCGTCATGCGGCGGTCCCGTCCGCCGTCGATCGCCTCCGAGCGACGGCTCCGGGTCGATTCTACGCGACGCGGTCGGCGGTCGCCTGTTCCCCGTCTTCGAATGGCGTGCGTGCTCCCCGGGTGTCCGATGTCGCGCCACCCAGGAGGCGACGGAGCTTGCTGCCGGCGTCGACGATGGCGACGGCCGGCAGCGCCCCCTCTTCCTCGTCCTCTGGAGCTGAAGCTCCACGTCTCGCAGCCTGCAACGATTCTCCGGCCGGATCGCGCCGCGACGATCTCGTCACGAGGTCGCTCCCGAGCAACGGTCGGTCGAATGGCGCGGCGGCCGGGTGCGTCAGCGCGAGATTGGCATACCGGCCGCCCACGAACTGCACGTGCGTACCGATGAGGGAGGCATCCCACGTTCCGGCGGTCCCTTCGAAGACGGGGTTCTTCGGATACGGCGTCCGGGAATCTGCGTCGCCGGGAACAGCCAACGTGACACGGTCGATGCCCGGCCCAGGAATGAGCCCGCCACGATCGATGTCGGCCGTATCGGAGCGAAGTGTCGAACCCCCTCCAGGCTCATTCGATTCGATTCGATGTCCGCCGCAATGGTCGTCGGTGTCGCGACCCGGATTTCCATCGAGCGGGTGGGAAGCGCAACCGCCCGGAACGCAGCGTGGCTTCGGCCCGCCCGAGCTGGATCCGGGCTGACGAACGCTCTCGGAGCAGTCCCGTGGAGACGACGGGTGTCTTCGCGAGAACGATCGCGCGCAGCTCGTCGAGGGCGCGGCGAGCCATGCCGAGCATCGGCGTCGGGATGCCCGTGCCGGCCGCGCGCACGAGCGGCCGGCGGGAGAGCGCACCCGGTCGTGCTGCCCCGGCTCGTACTCCGGCTGCATGACGAAGGTGCGTGCCTCGGGAACGAAGACGTCGGAGACCTGTACATCGTTGCTGCCGGTTCCGCGCATCCCCATCCCGTGCCAGGTGTCGATGATCTCGCATTCCGCTGCGCGAACCGGCTGGTCCCCCGTGTCGCACGTCCGCGCGCTGTCACCGGGCGCGGAGGCGGCCCGACCGCGTTCCCGCGACATGCGCGGCGCCCATGCTCTCCTGGATGCCGAGATGCGCGACCGTCACGCTGGTCCAGGGGTCGTGTATGCGTACGACAACCAAGATGCATCTCCGCCGCGTCGGCTCGGGCATCGAACTGGCGTTCGCGCTTGCGGCCCGCAGCGAGACTGCCGATCCACGGAGGGGGGCTCTTGGCCTTGTTGTGGCACGCAACATGCCATAATGTGGGACGGCGAACCCATGGGGCCGGCCCATCGGTGGTGAGGAGGCGTCACCCACCATGATCCGAGCGATCGTCGTCGTCCTTGCGGTCCTGGTTCCGCTCTTCGTGTATCGGGCCGAGGTGGTGCTCTTCGTCCTGCACCACGCGATCGACGCGATCCGCGACGTCGGCCCGCCCCGCGAGATCGAATGGCAGCGCGGCCCCGAGACCCCGAGCGCGCCGCCTTCCGAGCGGCCGCCGAACATCGTGCTGATCCTCGCGGACGACATGGGCTGGAACGACGTGTCGAGCTACGGCGGCGGCGCGGGCCGCGGTTCGGTGAAGACGCCCAACATCGACTCGATCGCGCGCGAGGGCGTCGCGTTCACGACCGGCTACGCCGGCAACGGCACCTGCGCGCCGTCGCGCGCCGCGATCCTGTCGGGCCGCTACGGCACGCGATTCGGGTTCGAGTTCACGCCGACGCCTTCGATGATGGCCCCTGTGATGGGCATCGCGGCGTCCGCGAGCCCCGACCGGCGGCACCGTCCGTTCCGCAACCCCGACTACCAGCCGGTGCCCTTCGAAGCCATGGGAATGCCGACGAGCGAGATCACCATCGCGGAGACGCTGAAGACGGCCGGCTACCACACGGTACACATCGGCAAGTGGCACGTCGGCGAGTCGGGCGGCATGGCCGCGAACGACCAGGGCTTCGACGAGAGCCTGTTGATGCAGGGCACGCGCTACCTGCCCGAGGACGATCCCGAGGCGGTCGACTCGAAGCAGGGGTTCGACCCGATCGACCGCTTCCTGTGGGCCGTGGGCGGCTACGGCGTGAAGTACAATGGGGGCCCCGTCTTCGCGCCGCAGGGCCACGTGACCGACTACTACACGGACCAGGCCGTGAAGGTGATCGAGGCGAACCGGAACCGGCCCTTCTTCCTGTACCTCGCCCATCATGCGATCCACACGCCGCTGCAGTCGACGCAGGGCGACTACGACGCGTACCCGCGGATCGAGAGCCACACGGAACGCACCTACGCCGGGATGATCCGGGGCCTCGACCGTAGCGTCGGGCGCGTGATGAAGGCGCTCCGCGAGTACGATCTGGATGAGAACACGCTCGTGATCTTCACCTCAGACAACGGCGGTGCCGGCTACCTGGGCCTGCCCGACCTGAACCGACCCTACCGCGGCTGGAAGATCACGTTCTTCGAGGGCGGGATCCGGGTGCCGTTCATGATGCGCTGGCCGGCCCGCGTGCCTGCGGGCAAGACGTTCGACCCGCCCGTCCACCACTTCGATATCTACGCGACCGCGGCCGCCGCCGCGGGTGCCGAGGTCCCCACGGACCGCAAGATGGACGGCGTCGACCTGCTGCCATACGTCCGCGGCGAGGCCGAAGGGGTTCCACACGACACGCTCTTCTGGACGCAGGACCACTACCGGGTCGTGCGCCATCAGGGCTGGAAGCTCCAGCGAGACGGCCCGAACGACGAGTTCGTCTGGCTCTTCGACCTGAACCACGACCCGACCGAGCAGACCAACCTCGCCGACTAGCGGCCCGACAAGGTCGCGGAACTCGACGCGCTCCTCGCGTCCCACCTGGCGGAGCAGGTGCCGCCACTCTGGTCTTCGCGCTGCTCGAGCCCGATCTCGATCGACAAGCCCCTGAACGCGCCCGAGTCACCGGACGACGAGTTCGTCTACTACCCCAACTGACTGAACCCCCAACGCAAGAGAAGGAGGCCCCCGATGGCCGACCTCCAGGAAGCCGCCAACCAGTTCATCGAGGACCTGGTCGCCCAGAACGTGGCCGGGCTGATGGGTACGTTCACGCCCGAGGCGATGCAGAAGGCGATGGCGATGGGCCAGGGACAGCAACCCCAGGGCCCCGTTACCCACAAGGAGGCGAAGCTGCTCCCCGCCGAGGGCGACGACCACCCGGTCGACCTCGTGGTCGGCACCGACGCGCAGCAGGCGATCATCGGTACCGTCTGGCGCGAGGTCGGCGGCGCGTGGAAGGTGGCCGACATCGAGGTGAAGCAACGGCCGTAGGCCACGAGCCCTCGAGACGTCCGGCGATCTGCAGCTCCCGCCGCACCCGTTCGCCAGATGCCCTTGGACCGGTATCCTGCCTGCACGCGCACCACGAGGAGACGCAAATGAAACTCCACGAAGCCGAGTCCCCGAACGCGAGGCGCGTGCACGTGTTCATGGCCGAGAAGGGAATCGACCTCCCGCGCGTGGCGGTCGACATCCGCGCCGGCGAGAACCTGACCCCGGAATACCTGGCCAAGAATCCGATGGGTCGTGTGCCGGTCCTCGAACTCGACGACGGGGGCTTCCTGGCCGAGAGCGTCGCGATCTGCCGCTACCTCGAAGGCCTGCATCCCGACCCGAACCTGTTCGGCGAGGATGCGCTCGAGGCCGCGACGATCGAGATGTGGAACCGCCGCGCGGAACTCAACTTCGCGCAGAACGCCGCCATGGCGTTCCGCAACATCAGCGGATTCTTCGAGGACCGCGAGACCTGTGTGCCGGAATGGGGACGGGTCGCCGCGGAAGAGGCGAAGCGCAAGCTCGGCGTGTTCGAGGAGCAGCTCGGGCGCAGCGAATACCTGGCGGGCGACCGCTTCACGGTCGCGGACATCTCGTTCGGCGTCTTCTACGGCTTTGCGTTCATGGTCGAGAAGATGGCCAAGGTCGACTTCGAACTCGGGCGGCCGAACCTGGCCCGCTGGTACGAGCAGATCGGCAAGCGCCCGAGCTTCGCGGGCTGAGCCAGGGACCCGCCCGCCGCCGAGCCTGCGCGCCTACCAGGGGTGGACGCGGACGGGCAGCTCGCGGTAGCCCTTGACGAAGCATGAACGGACGCGCTGCGGCTCGCCGACGACCTCGATCGTGCGGAAGCGCTTCAGGATCTCCTCCCAGAGCACGCGCACCTGCATCTCGGCGATCCGGCTGCCCATGCAGAAGTGGACGCCCCAGCCGAACGAGAGGTGGTGCTTCGAGTCCGCGCGGTCGATCAGGAACTCGTTCGCGCGTTCGATCGCGGTCTCGTCGCGGTTGGCCGAGACGTACCACATCACGACCGGGTCGCCCTTCTTGATCTGCTGCCCGCGGAGCACGGTGTCGCGCGTCGCCGTGCGCCGCATGTGGGCGAGCGGCGTCTGCCAGCGGATCACCTCGTCGACGAACGAGGGGATCAGGCCCGGGTCGTTGCGGAGCTTCTCGTACTGCTCCGGGAACTCGTTCAGGGCCACGACCCCACCCGAGATCGTGTTGCGCGTCGTATCGTTGCCTCCGACGATCAGGAGCATCAGCGTTCCGAGATACGTGATGGGGTCGACGGCCGGGTCGATGTCGCGGGTGGCGTCGGAATTGGCGAGCGCGGTCACGAAGTCCAGGCCCTCCGCCGTGCGTCCGCGCCGCTCTTTCCAGAGACGGGCGAAGACGTCGAGGCACTCTCGCAGCGCGTCTTCGCGCGCCTGGATCGTGAGTCCCTCCTCGGCGAGCTGCTCGTCGCTGATCGTCGCCATGTCCGACCAGTAGGTGAGCTTGCGCCGCGTCTCCCAATCGAAGTCGAACATCGTCGCCAGCATCGCCGTCGTCAGCTCGATCGAGACCCGGTCCACCCAGTCGAAGGTTTCGCCCACGGGCAGCGAGTCGAGGATGGCGATCGAGCGCTCGCGCACGATCGGCTCCAGCACCTTCAGGTTGCGCGGCGACGAGACCGGCTGCGCGACCTTCCGGTGCGCCGTATGTCGCGGACCGTCCATCGTGATGAAGCCCGCGTTCTGCGTGATCGAGTCTTCCGGGATCTCGCCGATGGTGATCGTCGGCTCGGACGAGAAGGTCTCGGGGTCCTTCTCGACCGCGACGATGTCGTCGAACTTCGTGACCGACCAGTAGGGGCCGTCGGCGCTCTCGGCGCAGTAGTGCACCGGCGCCTCCCTGCGCAGGCGCTCGAAGTAGCCCCAATGGGTGTCGGTCACCCAGAGTTCGCTGTCGGAGACGTCGATCTTCTCCAGCGGGATGGACGCGGGGTCCGCACCCGCCTGTCCTTTCGGGTGGAACGTTCGGCCGAGTGCGGCTTGACTCATGGGGGTCCCTTCTCGTTGGCTCGTGGAAGCGCGCTCGTGGAGCGCGATGGGCTAGCCCGGCTGGGGCTCGCGGAGGCCGAGCAGGCGCCGCGCGATCGCGACGGCCTCGCGCTCGAGGCGGTGGGCGGAGCCATCGGCCGGCGGTCCGTCCCGCCGTTCGTCCAACACGGCCGGGAGAACGGCCACGGTATAGAGGATGGCTCCCGCGATCGACGTGAAGAAGAGGTACGGGTCCGCGTGCACGGGCCGGATCCCGCCCGATCGCGCGCCCTCCTCGAAGAGTTCGACGACGCGGTCCAGGATCGGCTCGCTGCGCGCGCCGATGTCGGGCTGGTCCGACATCGCTTCGCGCAGCACGATGGCCGCGATCGTGGGGCGCGCGGCGATGGTGCGCGTCGCGGCGCGCACGAGCTCGACCAGCCGCTCGCGCGGTGGCGCCGGCTTGGCGATCGCCTCCTCGATCGCGCCGAGAAGGGCCGCAGTCAGGTCATCCCTGACCGCGCCGTAGAGCGCCCGCTTGTCCGGGAAGTGGTAGAGGATCGCCGAGCCCACCATTCCGATGTCGTCGGCGACGTCGTCGAGTCGCGTCTTCTCGAATCCGGCGGCCGCAAATCGGCGCTCCGCGGACGCCAGGATCTGGCGGCGCGTGCGTTCGGCCTTCGGCAGGCGGGTCAGGGAGGCGGTGCTCAGGGTGGGCCCTCGGATCGATTTTGAGTGGCTAGCCAAAAATGAGTCGCTGGTCAAAACCCGTCCCGAGACCTCCCACGGCCGCCCGCAAGGCGCCATCCGATGCACCCGCGGGGCTCCCGGCCCCGGCCCTCTGCTGGCCTTGCGCAGCCCACCCGAAAACGTGCGGGAGCCTCGGTCAAGATCACGTTTCCGGGCTCGCGGGCCCGCGCCGAGGAGAGCCGGTCCGCCGGGCGCATGGGCGGTCCGAGCGAGCCGGCGTCCGGAAGCCTCTCAGAACGGGATGTCGTCGTCCGCGAGCGGCGGCGGTTCCTGTGCGTCGTTCGCGGCGGGTGGCCCCGACGCAGTGTCGCCAACCGCTTCGAGCGTCCAGACGTCGAGGGAGTTGAAGTACCGGATCTCGCCCTTCGGGCTGGTCCACTCGCGCCCGCGCAGGCTGAACTCGACGGACACCTCGTCGCCCACCGAGAACGCGTCGAGGTTCTCGCAGCGGTCGCCCGTGAGCTGGAAGAGGACGTATTGTGGGTAGCGCGCGTTGTCGGCCAGCTCGAGCACGAACTCGCGCAGGCGGAACCGCTCCGTCTTCTGCTGGGTCTCGAACAGCGCGTGGATTCTTCCCCTGGCCTCGAATCCCATGTTGGTTCCCTTTCTCGACGAGCCCCGCGCCTAGCGTCCGCCCGGCGTTGCTGCGGCGTCATCGTGCAGTAGCGCCGCGAGGAGTGCGCGCGTCCGCTCGCGCTCCTCGTCCGTCGTCGCGAACTCGGTCGCGGCGAAGTCGGTGACGCCGGCCGCGGCGAGGCTCGCGATGGCGTCGCGGACCTGGTCTTCCCCGCCCATCAGGGCCACGTCGGCGGGGCCGTCCACGCCTTCGCGGTCGAACATCGCGCGGTAGGAGGGAAGCCGCCCATACATCGAGAGGCCCTGCGCGACGATTCCGCGAACGCGGTCCTCGTCGTCGGTCACACAGACCGGAAGCGTCGCGACGACGCGCGGCGCCGGTCGCCCGGCGGCGTCGGCCGCCGCCGTCAGGGTCGGCACGATGTGTTCGCGAATCGTCCGCGGACCCACCCACGCCAGGGTCGTCCCGTGGCAGCGCGCACCGGCGACCCGCAGCGCCTGCGGGCCGAGCGCCGCGACCAGGACCGGACACGGCACAGCCGGCGGCTGGAAGAGCGTTGCGTGGCACGAGAGCGACTCGCCGTCGAACGCCACCTTGCCCGTGGCCAGGAGCGGGAGGAGGATCGACAGGTACTCCCGGAGGTGGCGGATGGGCTTCTCGAAGCCGATGCCGAGCTCGGCCATCATCGACGCGTGCGAGAGCCCGATACCCAGCGTCAGGCGATCGCCCACGACGGAGCGCGCGGTGAGGACCTGGCCCGCCAGCACCAACGGGTGCCGCGGGAAGGTCGGCACGATCGCGGTCCCCAGTTCGATCCCGTCCACCTGCTGGCCGACGACGGTCAGGACCGTCAGTGCATCGAACCCGCCTGTCGGATGTTCGGCGAGCCAATAGCTGCTGAACCCCGCCGCAGCGGCCCGCGCCGCATCCTGCGAGATCTTCTCGACCGACGCCCGTTGCACCAGGCCCGTACCGTTGATGCCCAGCCGCATTGCAGGGTCCTCCTCGCCGGACTGCGAAAGAAGCCGAGCGTAGAACGCGCGAGGACGCGTGTCGAAGCCGTCGGCGGCGTCGTCGCCCCGCCCCGGGCTCGGCGCCACCGTGTCGCAGGAGGCCCCGGATGAAACCCCACGCACGCGCCATCGTTCTCCTCTCACTCTGGTGGCCGGGCTTCCTGGGCCTGCTGAGGGTGGAGAGCCGGGGAGAAGCGGTTTCGCTCGCGGTCGTCGTCTCGGCGGGCCGGGCCTTCATCACGGCTTCGGCCAACTGCCTCGACGGGGCCGCCTGCCACGGCGTGATCGCATTCCTGCCCACGTTCATCAGCCGGGTCTGGTCGTCGGGGAGGTAGGCGTTCACGCCGTGGCAGGTGATCTTGCCATTCCGGATCAGCGGACTGCTCGCCCAGGTGACGGCGTTCAGCGCCCCGGGTCCGGTCAACGCCGCCCTCGCCAGCGATGCTATTCCGCGAACTCGGGGATCAAGACCTCGCCAATGGTCCGGATGCTTCGCAGCACGTCCTCCTGAGCGACGAACCCGTACGACATCAAACCCATCAATCGGTTGATCCCGATCTCTCGATAGCCCGCCATCTTCTTGCGGCAGTCGTCGATGTCGCCGATGACGACGCTCTCGATCTCGTGGAGGACTTCGAAGGCCTCCTCGGGCGCAATGTGCTGACCAGCGAGCTGTCGGTTCAGCAAGCGGATCACCGGAACCGGGTCGTTCAGGTCGATCTCCCCCTGGATCTCCGCCGCGTCCACGCTCTGGCTGGCCCGCGGGTCATCACTTGCAACGTCGCCGCGGATCGCGTCGATCCATACCGCGCGCGGAACGCGAAAGACTTCCGGTGCCGCGTTCAGGAACCACAGAGCCGACTCGGCCGCGCGGCTGGCGATCGCTTCCTTCCGGGTTTCCGCGCAGTGCATGAAGGTGAATACGGCCTTCTGGTCGTTGACGAACAGGCCCGCGGGCTTGGCGTCGACCAACCCCTCCTCGTACTCGGCGAACATTGCACGCAATGTATGCAGGGGCGTGAACAACGTAGTGGCCAGGACGCCGACACCCAACTCGCCCGCCATCCGGAACGACGCAGGACTGGTGCTGGTCTGCCAGAGCGGGGGGTGTGGGTCCTGGTAGGGCTTCGGAAGCACGTTGCGTTCGGGGATCTGCAACAGCGGGCTGTCCCACTCGAACGAGTCTTCCGTCCACATCCGCGGAATCATCCGGGTGGCTTCGCGCAGCTGGTTGCGCGACTGATCCGGATCGATCCCGAAGGCGTCCCATTCGGTACCGCCCGAGCGCGCAAGGCCCAATTCCATGCGACCTCGGCTCAAGATGTCGATGAACGCCGCGCGCTCGGCAACCCGGATCGGGTGATTGATGTTGAAGGGTGCCAGAACTCCCGAGTGGCCGAGGCGGATGTTCTCGGTCTGCATCGCGATCGCGCCTAGCATCATCTCGGGAACCGAGCTGTAGCTGAAGCGCGTTGCCCCATGATGTTCGACGGTCCACCAGCACCCGAAGCCCTGCTGGTCTGCGAGTCGGGCCTGCTCCAGGGCGTCCGAGTACACCTGATGCTCGTGCGAGGGGTCCTTGGGATCCGCCTTCTGGAGTTCCGAGAAGATATCGATCGCAAGCGGGCGATTACTCATGCTACGGCCTTTCTGGTCAAGGGGAACGGTTGCCACGCGAAGGCCCTGCTCGAACTGTCGGCGGGCCGCTCGCCTCGTCATCGGGCCGGGCTCGTCAGTCCCCGCCGAATTTGAATCCCACACGGATGCCGAAGGTTCGCGGCGGCAGGATCCCGAAATCGCTGACCGAGGCCGGCCCCCGACTGTCCCTTGATGTTGGCGTTCGGGATCAGCCGCAGGGAATCTCCGATGTGCTCGATGTTCGCATCATCGAGCAGTTGCGGATCGAACGCCGAGATCGACGCCGCCACTTCAGCCAGCGACTCCGACCGCTTGGTGATGGTGACGACGATCGAGTCGACCCCATCCAGCGTGTCGTCGGATCCCTCCTGGGCCGCGGCGACTGTGGGCAACAGCAGACCGATGCACGCGAGTGCAACGGACCTTCGAATCGAACGAGCACGGAAAGAACGAGAGACGGGTGCGATCTGACGCATCGAGGCGACCTCACCGCCTGGCCCTGCGACACCGCGACGCGGTTCCGCGCCCGGCCGTGCCGACGAGGCCGACGGTCCAGACACGACCCTACTCTTATTTCAGACAGATGTACGATATATTTTCGGACGTACGTGTTTTTTTGGCAGCCAGCGAGAACCTCCGGCGCAGAAACGGCAGGAGAACCGACCGGATCGGGGGCGAGATCCCACAGGACCCCGCGGCGAGGGCTCACGCGAGCCTGGGCAGCCAGTGGTCCAGGTGCTCGCGCACCAACCTCCGCTGACGAGCGGCCCCGATCCCGGCCGGCTCGAACATGCCGAGCACGCCGAGGCCCTGAATCAACGCCATCGTCGCGTCTGTTCCCCGGTCGATCTCTGCGCGCTTCACCCCAGGGACGGATCCACATGCCAGGACGTATGCGCGTCGCAGACTCGAGCGCCAGTTCAGGTAGTAGCCATGCTGAATCTGCGCGAGATGCGGCTCTTCGGCCGCGCGCGCGAAGTAGGCAAGCCAGAGCCGCCATTCGCCGCGGCGGACTTCGTCCAACGGAAGAACGGTCAAGATCACCGCCTCGAGCAGCGCCCGCCCCTCGTACTCGAGGAAACAACCATCGACCCGGGCGACACTGGCTTCACCTGCCGCGCGTTGCACGGCAATCAAGAGATCGTCCTTGCTCTTGAAATAGTGTGCGAGGGCCCCGGGCGAACACCCGGCCTCCCTCGCGACGGAACGGATGGTCAAGGCATCCATTCCCTGCTCCACGGCGACACGTGCTGCGCACCGGGCGAGTTCGCGTCTGCGTTCATCGTGGTCGACGATCTTGGGCATGGAGCCGCGGAGTCTAGCGACTCCGGTCCCGTGTAGCGCGGCTCAGCCGGATCCAGCACGGTCACCCGCCGCAGTAGAATTGCCTCATCCACTTCCGACCTTGGGCGATCGGACCGTCACCGTCGCAGAGTATCGGCTGGGCGTGGTAGGTCTTGTGGTTCCAGATCGGGATGTCCTGATCCATCTGCGATCGAATCTCCCGAATCAACGCCGGGCCGACCCGGTCGCCGTCTCGCACATGGAATTCGTGCCGAACGATCGTCCTCTTCTCGTCGAGCGGGAGCGAGGACGTGATCTGGAGCATGTCGGTGACGATGTCGTAGCGGACGTAGCCGAAGCCGGGCCCGATGGTGTGCGCATCGATCATGCCTTGGACGGCCCCCTTGGAGGTCGTCATCCTGGCCGGATCGAGCGAGTGAACCGCCGCCCCCTCGAAGCGGACTTCGGACTCGGGAATGGTCTCGGTTCCGTGCACGAACCGGAAATGCGCCGGATCGCAGACGTTCTCGAACAGCTCCTGGAACTGCGCCCCGATCGTCCACTCGAAACGCACCGGCGGCGCCCATCCCGGGTCGTCGAGACCCGGGACCACCGGGATCCGATAGGACGGCGGCGCGCCCTCGGCGTGGTGCCAGACGAAGATCCACCCGTTGACGCTCACCGATTCGAAGCGCTTCAGCCGCGCCTTCGGTGGGACCTTCCTGGCGTACGGAATCTCGACGCACGCACCGTCGCGGCCGAAGCGCCAGCCATGGAAGGGGCAGACGATGGCTTCGCCCTCGACACGCCCTCCGAACCCGAGGTGTGCCCCGAGATGGGGGCAGAATGCCGCGACGATCGAAGCGTCACCGGACGCTGTCCGATAGACCACGAACTCTCGACCGAGGGCTTCGACCCGGGCCACCTGTCCGACCTCGAGTTCGTCGTCCGCCATCAACGCGAACCACCCGTTCGGGATCGGGTGCGGGAAGTTTTCCGCCATGCCGGTCTCCTCCATTCGAGCGACACTCTTTTATCACACACCCGTCCGTAATAAAAGTATACTGGCGGTACGGCGCGAACTCCCCGCGCCGTGACACCGCGCGAGATCCTGGTCGTCATCCCGGAGGCCACAACACGATGAGCGATGATTGGACGATCGAACGCTTCTACCACACCGTCGTGGATGTCACGGACCTCGACCGGTCGATCGCGTTCTACGAGACCCTGGGCTTCGAAGTGCTCCATGACCGTCGCGACGCCCGCTGGCCGGACTTCGTAGCGACGAACTTCGGCATGGAACGCGCGCAGGGGCGAGGCGCGCTGATGGTGTTGGCGACCGACCCGGATGGCCCGATCGTCGACCTGATCGAATGGACCGAACCTCGCATGGCTCCGGCGACGGGCCCCAACCGGATCCCGCGCATCCTCGCCTTTCGCACACGCAACGTCGCCGCGGCCCACGCCGACCTGAAGGCGCGGGGAATCACGTTCACCAATGAGCCGATGGGACCAGACGCTTCACTCGGACTCACGGGCGTGTGTTGTTGCCTCGATCCGGACGGAACCGTGATCGAATTGATCGAGCACGCGCCCGGCCGACGACACAGCCGCACCGACGACCTCTAGCGCTGCGTGCGCACCGGTCGCCAGTCGCCAGGGAGGCCACGCCATGGCCCGGATCCTCCAGATCCTCTTCAGCCGGTGCACGGACCCGGACCGGGAGATCGAGTTCAATCGCTGGTACACCCACACCCATCTTCCCGATCTCAGTGCAGCACCCGGCTTCATCGGCGCCCGTCGTTATGCAAACGCGCTCCCGACACCGGGTGCGGCGCCGTACATGGCGATGTACGAGCTCGAGGTCGAGACGGCGAACCACGCGCTGCTTTCGCTGACGGAACTCGCCCTCGCCGCGTTCGACGCCGGGTGACACATCGATTGCATCGAGGGAGTGACCGCCGGGAACGCGCCGACGGGCGGGCAGTGGCGGGAGATCGAACCGGGCGAGTACGAACCGCTGGCCGATCATGCCTACCCGCCGGCACCGCCGACGATCCGTGCCGCCATGCACAGCATGATCGCTCGGCTCGCGCGCGAGATCGGCCGACCGGAGGGCCGCCAATGAGATCCCCCGGGTTCGCGGGCAAGGTGGCGCTGGTGACTGGTGGATCCAGCGGGATCGGCCGGTCGATGGTCCAGGCGTTCGCGCACGCGGGCCTGCGCGTCGCCATCGCCGACGTAGACGTCGACGCTGGCGAGGCCCTCGCTCTCGGGCTGCGCGACAGCGGAGCCGACGTCATCGCCTTCCAGTGCGATGTCTCGCGCTCGGAGGAGGTCGACGTCCTCGCATCGGAAGTGGGCGGTAGGTTGGGACCCGTTTCCGTGTTATGCAACAATGCGGGCGTCGGCGGCGGAATCGGGCTCTCGCTTTCCGAAACGCCAGCGTCGGATTGGGACCGGATCCTCGGCGTCAACCTCCAGGGCGTGATCAACGGCCTCCGCGCATTCGTTCCTGGAATGATCGCCGGCGCGACCGGGGGACACATCGTCAACACTGCATCGATGGCTGCGTTCCTCACCGCACCGGGCAGCGGGCCCTATGCCACGAGCAAGTTCGCCGTGGCCGGACTCTCCGAGGTCGCCCGAGCAGAACTGGCCCCCCATGACATCGGCGTGTCGGTGTTGTGCCCCGGGCCCTTCCGGACGGCCATCTGGGGGGACGATCGGACATCCGACACGGGCGGCGACCCGGCGATACTCGGCCCCCGGGTGCTCGCCGGGATCGAAGCGAACGAAGCCTACATCTTCACGCACCCCGAATTCGCAGGGATGGTGAGCGAGCGTTTCGAGCGTATCGTCGCTCAGCTGCGGGACGCCGGAACGGCGATGGAGCGCGCGAGGGAAGAGTTGGAACCGGACATCGCGATCGTGTAGAACCGGCCGGCGGTGACCCACCGCGACACCACGAACCCCGATCCTGGGCGCTTGCCCAGGAGGAGAACCAGTTGAAGCTGTCGATCCTGTTTCCGGAGACCCGCAACATCGATCGGGCGGTCGAACGGATCGTCCGACTCGAGCAGCTCGGCTTCCACTCGGCCGTCATGGGCACCGGGTTCGGCTTCGACCCGATCGTCGCCTTCGCTCTCGCGGGCCGTTGCACGGAACGCATCCTCCTCACCACCGCGATCGTTCCCACGCATTCGCGCCACCCGATCGCGATGGCGATGGCCGCGGCCACCGCGCAGTCCGCATCCGGCGGACGCTTCCGACTGGGTCTCGGACCGAGCCACCGGCCGTTGGTCGAGCACGTCTACGGAGTCTCCTATGACAGGCCCGTACGCCACATGCACGAGTACGTGACGATCGTGCGCGAGCTGCTCCAGCAGGGCGCCACCGCCTACGAGGGCGAGATGCTGCGTGCGCGAGTGCAGATCCAGGTCGACGACGCTGCGGACGTCCCGGTGCTGATGTCGGCGCTCGGAGAGCAGATGTGCCGCACGGCCGGTCGCGTGGCCGATGGTGTCGTGCCGTGGCTGGCCCCGACGAACTACGTTGCAAAGACGATCGTTCCCGCCGTAGCCGAGGGCGCCGCGCGCGCCGGCCGGACGCCCCCGGCGATCATCGCCGAGACCGCCTGCGTGCTGTCGGACGAGCGCGACGAGGTCATGCCCGCCGTCCAGCAGAACATG
>Ga0114931_10002109_pt1 | contig 25352 bp, 16 predicted proteins | sample 2SBtaG_FD_89579 | JGI IMG/M metagenome (GOLD analysis project Ga0114931, IMG submission 89579) | Deep subsurface microbial communities from Kolumbo volcano to uncover new lineages of life (NeLLi) - 2SBTROV14_V59a metaG | ecosystem: Environmental > Aquatic > Marine > Volcanic | place: Kolumbo... | reverse complement strand
GCGCGCGTATGCGGCCGTTGCCCGCGAGCAGATCGAAGGCCGGAATCGTGTCGACGAACTCGTAGGCGTGCGTGCGCCACGCAAACGCATCGGGCCACAGGCTGCGCGTCGCCAACACGAACGCCACACCGGTTGCGTACGGCTTGAACGCCGCAGCGTCGGTCACGTGCAGCTGCACGCCACCGCACACCGCGCCGGCGTGTTTTTGAAACGTCGGCAAGAACGACAGCGGGCGATACGCCACGCCGGGCAAGCCGTAGCTGTCGAGGCGTTCGGCAAGCGCGTGGCCGTCGACGAACGGCGCCCCGGCCAGCTCGAACGGCCGCGTCGTGCCCCGCCCTTCGGACAGCTCGGTGCCCTCGACCAGACACATGCCCGGATACACCAGCGCGGTGTCACACGTGGGCATGTTGGGCGACGGCATCACCCACGGCAACTGTGTCTCGGCGTAGCCCATGTCGCGGGTCCAACCGCGCAGCTCGACCACATCCACCTCGACGTCGAGCTGTTCGACCTCGCGCCGCCACAGCGCGATCTCTCCCGCGGTCAGGCCGTGCCGGTTGGGCAACGAGCACAAGCCGACGAACGAGTCGTAGCCGTGCTCGATGGCGCCACCTTCCACCGCGGCGCCAGCCAGCGGATTGGGCCGGTCGAGCACCACGAAACGCACGCCGTGCGCGGCGCACGCGCGCATCGCCAGCACCATGGTCCACACGTACGTGTAGTAGCGCGAACCGATGTCCTGGATGTCGAACACGAGCACATCGATGTCGGCGAGGGCGTCCGCCGGCGGGCTGAGCGACGCGGTGTCGTGGCCATACAGGCTGAACATCGGCAACCCGGTGCGCGCATCGACGCCATCGTCCACCGCGATCATGTCCTGGGCGGCGCCGCGCAAACCGTGCTCGGGGCCGAACAGCACGCGAAGGTCGATGCTCGGATCGGCGGACAGCACGTCCACCGCGTGGCGCAGATGCGCGTCAACCGAGGTCGGATTGGCGATCAGCCCCGCACGCGCGCCGCGCAGTACGGCGGTTTCGGCGGCGATGACGCGAGCGAGGCCGGTTTGCACCATGACAGGTACTGTACTCGATAGGCCGCCGTCACACGATCGGAACCGGCTTGAGCGAGACCTTGCCGTCCTTGACGACGACCTTGAACCGAATGCGCTCGCACTGGTACTTGGATTTGAGGCTGGCCTCGTTGACGCGCAGCTTGGTCACGAAGTTGTCGAAGCTCAGGTTCTCGACCGACTCGCCCACCGACTCGCGGGCAGACGAGTACTCCTGGAAGATGCGGTTGTAGTACTCCTGCTCGGGCTCCTGGGCCAATTTGACGATCTCTTCGTCCTTGCTCGACAGCTCGGTCTCGAACTGCAGGCGTCCGGGCATGACCACGTTGCCGTTCTCGTCGTACTCCTCCTCGCCCGGCTCCGGCCGGCAGAGCAAGCGCGCCAGCATGACGTTGAGCGAATGGGCCAGGCCGTCGAGCTCCGCGCCCACCGGGCGGAAGCTGTAGTCGAGGTTGCCGTTGGTGATCTCGTTGACGCCGGATTCGATCATGTCGGCCTGATGCACGATGCGGGTCGACACCACGACCAGGGCGATGATGCCCAGCAACACCGCCACCAGAGCCACGACCCAGGTCGAGGTGGTGATCTTGCCCTCGGCAAACGTGGCATCGGACACCGGAACCAGCACCAACGCCCCCGCCTTCACCGGCGTGTAGCCTTTGCCCAGCTCGTTTTCGGTGGGAAACCGCGGCAAGCGCACGGCGCTGGCGTAGTACTGCTTGCCGCCGACGTCGAGCAGCGTCACGTCCGTGTAGCCCTTGGCCAGGGCTTGCTTGGCCATGGCGTTTTCTTTGAGCGCCGCGGTGAGCTCGGAACGCTTGCCCGTGTCCTCATCGCCGTTGGCCGTTTCGAAGCTGGACGTGCCGGCGGTGTCGTCGAAGAAGTAGGCGACATCGGCGCCGAGCAAACTGCTGCGCGCCTGCACGTAGGCCTGGTCCACGGCGTAGCCGAGCACCAACGCGCCGACGAGCTTTTCCTTTTGTTCCGTGATCTCGACCGTCTTTTTGCGCCCGACCTTGACCTCGCGCTTGTTCTCGACGAAGTCGGTCACCGGAGCGATGCCAACGCGCAGCAGACCGAACTTGGGGTCCTTCCAGTACTCGCTGACCACGCGGCGGTCGCCCTTTTCGGCCGCCATCGCCAACTCGAGGCCGCGATTCTGCGGGCGCAGCTTGTCGCCCTCTTTCCACAGCTCGGGCGGTGGGAACTTGTGATCGGTGTGCGCGACCACGTTGCCCTTGGTGTCGACGAACGCGATCAGCACCGCACGCGGCTCGGCTTTTTTGGCCTGGGCCTTGATGTCGGCAAACGCCTTGCGCGCTTTGTCGGCGCGCCTCTTGCGGCTGGTCTCGTTGATCGTGTCAACGATCGACTGCAGGGTGGCGCGGCGACGCACCCAGCCCTGTACCCGCAGGCCGTCCAGGGCCGCGGTGTCCTGCGACAACACGCTGGCGGTCGCGGCTCGCTGCTTGAGTCGCTTGCGCACCTGCGAGTCTACGCTCGACGTGGTCGCGTGCGTCATCACGAACGCCGTGATGGCGATGATGACCGCGAAAATCCCCCCTATGATGGCCCGAGTCATTGTCTCCTCCGCCAGCTGAGCTTGGCTAAGCCGCTGCAATTATCCGCACCTGAAGCGACGACTGTCAACTCGCCCCAGTGGACGACGAGCCCGATGATCGCTGTGCCCGCTGTTAACCGCGCTTCCCTCTGCGGCTCTTGCCGCCCCTGTGCCTGCGATTGCGCCGGTGTGGTGGCACCATGGAATCGGTGAGAAATGCCGTCATCGCGGCCAGGCAGCGATCGAACGCGTCCGGACTCACCGAGGAAGTGCAGATCGCTTCTGCGACGCCCTCGCGCATGGTTGCATGGCTCGCCTTCTCGGCAATGAGCAGCGTCTTTTCCGGTGGCCGGTAGGTGTGGTCGACGCGCATGCAATCGCTGGCGCGGGTCGCCATACCTTTGTGCACCCGGGGATCGCAAATGACCCATTTGGGCACGAACTGAACGTTCAGCGGCGACCGGTCCACTTTGGCCACAACCTGCTTGGTTTTCAGATAGTTGATAAATGCCCTCTGCGCGGCGGCGACCCTGTTTCGCGCCGCGCCGAGATCCCGTTTGTCGACCGACATGACGCGCAGCTCGCCATCGGAGAACTTCTTGTCGGCGGCGAACTTGAGGCCGGGCAGAACGAACGGCTCGGGCCAGCGCGGCACCGGGGCCGGCGCCGCAGCGCCCGCATCGCTGACCTTCGCCGGAGCCTGTGCTTTTGCGGCTGGCTTGTCGTCGCCCCGCTGCAAAATCATTACCCCGACCACGCCGCCGATGACGGCGATGGCGGCCACAGCAATCCACAGCAACGGCTTGCCGGCCCCGGGCTCGGACACCACCGAGGCTTCGCCCAGCGCCGGCTGCTCCCCCGATGGTTCCAGGGCGGACGCGATCCCGGTGAGCTTCGATTGCGCGCGCCCCGCCGGCGCCTTGGCACCGAGCTCGGGCGCGGTCATCGGCGCCGTCACCGACGCGAACTCGCGATTCTCCAGAGCCGCTTCCAGGGCGCGGCGAAAGTCCTCGGCGCTCTGGTAACGGTCTTCGGCTTTTTTGGCCAGCGTGCGCATGAGCACGCGCTCGAACGCCGGCGGCACGTCGATGCCGAGAGACGACGGTAGCTTGGGCGGCTCGTTGAGGTGCTTGGTCATGATCTCGAAGTGGGTCTCGCCGTCGAACGGCGTGTCGCCCACCACCGCCTCGTACAAAGTAGCGCCCAGCGAGTAGATGTCGGTGCGGTGATCGACTTGCAGGCCGCGCACCTGTTCGGGAGACATGTAGCGCACCGTGCCCATGGTCTGTCCGGTCGCGGTCAGGCGCGTCGAATCGGTCATCTTGGCGATGCCGAAATCCATCACTGTCGCGCTGCCGTCCAGATCGCGGATCAGCACGTTGGACGGCTTCATGTCCCGGTGGATGATGCCTTTTTTGTGGGCGTATTCGAGCGCCTTGACCACGTCGATGGCGACCCGACACGAATACTCCCAGGGCAGATTTTCGTCCTCGAGAATCTTGCGCTCCCAGGTCTCCCCCTCGACGAACTGCATCGCCAACACGAAGCAGCCCGCCTCCTGACCGAAGTTGTACAGGTGGACGATGTTCGGATGATCCAGCGCCGCCAACGCCCGTGCCTCGTCGAGGAAGCGGCTCTTGACCTGGGAATGAGCGGCGAGCTCCGGCGGCAGGATCTTGAGCGCGACCTTCTGCTCGGTCAGCTTGTGGCGAGCCAGATAGACCACGCTCATGCCACCCTGGCCGAGAATATCGACGATCTCGTAGTGCTCGAGCATGACGCTGCCGATCAGGCTCTGCGCGCCCGTGGACGCCAGGCGATGGCCGCAGCTGCGACAGCGGACATCGATGTCCAGCACTTCTTCGCCGCAGGCTTCGCACCTCAGGAGGTCGTCAACCATCATCCTCTCGCCAGGGCGCGCTGGGCGACATCGGCCGGCGGCTCGTAGCCGGGGACGTCCGCCAAAAAACCGAGCAGCTCTTCACACACGATAGCCGGGTATTCCACCGGAGTGTAGTGCGTGCCGCCCTCTATGATGACCATGCGCGAGCCGCGCACGGCCCGGTGGATCTGTTCGGCGGTAAACGGCGGCGTCATCACGTCGCGATCGCCGGTGATGATCAGCGTGGGCACGGCGATATCGTCGAGCACATCGCGCGCGTTGTGGTCGCCCAGCCGCTCGAGCAACGTCGTGTAGGTATTCCAGTCCATGTCCTTGAAACCCTCGGCGACATCTTTGAACGCCTGCACGTCCAGGGTCTTTGACACCATGCCGAAACGCTTCATGGTCACCACCAGGCCATCCCAGGCGATCATCGTGCGCGTAGCCTTGCCCACGAGCTCGGCCTGGGCACGAACCGCGCGCAGCATCATCGGGATGACGTAGCGGATGACCCGCGACGACAGCACGGTGTCGAACGGACGCCCCGACGTGCCGTTGATGGCCACGATGCCGTCCATACGCTCGCTGCGCTTGCGGTAGAACTCGAAGTTGACCTGCACCCCCATCGACCAGCCGATGAACACGGCGCGGTCCACCTGTTCGTGGTCGAGCAAGCATTCGAGGTCAGCGCACTGATCGGTGACGTCGAGCCGGCCCAGGTCCTGCGGCCTATCGGACTTGTACAGACCGCGGTAGTCCCAGCACAGGATGCGGTAGTGGTCGCCGAGCGCTGCGTAGATGTGTCGGAAGGCCTCGTAGGTACCGCCCAGACCGTTGGCCAGAACCACGACGGGCCCCGCCCCTCGGGTTTGGTAGGCGATTTGTGTCCCATCGAAACTCGTGAAAGTCCGATGGTCTAGGCCCGGGACCATGGAGGAACGATATCACACGACGACGAGCCGAGGCGCGGCGGCGGCCAATGCAACAACCCCCTCACCCGGGTTGCGGGCGAGGGGGGCGAAACAGTGGTAGCGAGCGACTAGAAGTGGAGCATCGCGGCCAGGCGCACGCGGCTGTAGTTCTCGTCGTTGGCCGGCGCCGCGTCGGGCGGCGGCACCGGGTTGGTCGAGGAACGCAGCGCCATCGGCTGATCTTGTTGATCGGTGAGGGCGCGCACACCGGCGCGAACATCGAGCGCCACAGAGATGCTGCGGGTAAGCCGCAACGACAGGCCGGCGCCCAGCTCGCCGTATCCCTGCCCATTCGACCAATCGCCGCCGTCCACATCTACGTGCGAGACGCCCATCCCAGCGAGAAGGTAGGGGGTGAGCCGGCTGCGCGAAAACAGGTTGCGGAAGTTGAACAGCAGCGCAACGCCGGCCCGCTTGTCCACGCGGGTGTTGTCGGCCAGCGACGTCTTGCCAACTTCGCCTTCGAGGGTGAGGGAATGGCTGAGGCGGAACTGCGCGAGCAAACCGACATCGTCACCCTCAGCGCCGTTTTCCACCTGGGTGTGACCGCCGAACGCGCCGATCGCGAGGCGCTTGTCGTCCGCGGGGCGTCGGCGCACCACGGTGGCGGCCGGCGGTCGAACGCGGTAGTCCCGTTGGATGGGCACCGCCGGAGCGTTGCCACAGTCACAGTCGTCGATGGGCGGTGGCGGCGGCGGGGGCGGCGGCTCGGCAAACGGACCGACGTAATACGTGCGCGGCACGTACACCGGCGCTCCCCAGAAAATACGAACGTGGCGGCGGTAGCGGACAGGCCGGTACCAGCGCTGCCAGGAGAACCGGAAATGCGGCAGCCGCACCCGGGCGTGAAAGTGGCCGCCCACACGGACGACGATCTGGGCATCAGCCGAGCGCATGTGGCTGGTCATCACGACCGGCGCCGCCATGGCGAGGGCGATACCGAGGGGAAGGAGCCGGGAGTGAGGGTTGGAAGCGGTCAACTGTGAGTCCTTTCGAGCGGTCTTTGTAGGGGAACGCACCGAGGTCGCTCAGGTTTCACTGCAGATCCTACGCCAATGGCGAAAACAGCCGCGAACGCATGTTTATAAGCAGTTACGCCGCGAGAAACTGAGCCAACCTCGCCGGTGTGAACAGACCTTCACGAATTGCTGTGCACTCGGTGCTACACCGCGTTGGTGCGTCGCAGGTTGCCGTAATGCTTGTGCTATCCTTGACAGTCTACCGGCCGACCTATATGGTCTGCCGCACACTTGGCCCCCTGGGAGGTACCCATTGAGCGACTCTAAGCGGCGAGGCGCGCGTGACATTAGCGATCTGAAAGCCCGCCTCGGCCTAAAGAAAAAAGGCGGCAAAGGCAAAGGCGCCGCCCGCGGCATCGTCCCCCCACCCGGCGTGGGCAGAGGCGGCGTGCTGCCGGCACCTCCGGGAGCAGAGCCTCCTGGCCCCAAAGCGTCTGACGATCCGTTCGGCGCCATGAACGCGGCCGCGGCCCAACACGCCCAGGTGCGTGCGGCCCAGGGCCCCGAGATCGTCGTTATCCACAAGGACGACGAGAGCATCGAGAAGGTAGATACCTCCGAGCGCATGCTGCACATCGCCAAAATCGCGGCGATGATCATCGTGCCCCTGGTGTTGGGCTTCATCGTAGGCGCCGCCGGCCGCGCCGCCAGCTACTACAACCGGTCCCTGACCAACGCCGAGTGGCTGGCCAAGCAAGTCCAGGACACCCGTGTGTCCGTCGGCACGCTCAAGAGCACCATGCTCAAAGCGATCGCCGAGAAGAAAAAGGGCACGGACCCACGCAAAGCTATCGTGGACAACTTCAAGGTCCCGGACCGCGTCCTGCTCAAGAAGCTCGAAAAAGCCGAGGAGCGATTCAAGCCGCTGTCCAAAGATGCGCTCAAAAAGCGCATCTTCGATGTGGACAACAAGCTGCAAGAACGCTTCGTCGAGTTCTTCGCCAACGCCTCGCTGCTCAAGAGCCTGCTGCGTGATCACATCACACGGATGAAGCGCGACATGAGCGCGCTGAGCCAGGCGACCCCGCCCAACGTCCAAAAGGACCCCAAAGAGAAGACGGTGTGCTGTGAGCGCGACCCCTCAGCCGAGGGCAAGGGCCTCAACTGCTCACCGTGTCTGCGTGTGGGTGAGGTCAAACAAGAGCCCAACGCGTACATCCCGTACCGCTGGGCGATCTACCTGCCCAAGAAGGACGAAGAAGAGAAGAAGAACCGGGCCAACCCGTACAGGTTCCCCGGCGCGGTGCTGGTCGAGGTGGGCAAGCCCTACTGCGAGGACCCGAACGACGCCAAGAACAAGTTCAAGGTGTCCGACACCGACAAGTGCCCACAGGGTCAGACGCCCGTCGGGTTCAAGATCCGCCACGACCCGACCCGCACCCGCGGCAAGCAGGTGTGGGAGAGCAAATTCGTCGCCCAGGTCAAAGGCGACGAGAGCGAGCTGACCGAGCTCGACCGTGTGGTGCCGCTGCTGCCCAGCGCCGCCCTCGACTATTTGCTCATCGGCAGCGAGCCGGCCGTCTCGAACATCCGCTACCAGGAGCGCATGGAGCGCATCCAGGTACTGACCGAGAAGGTGTTCAGCGACGGTGAGGCCCTGGCCGCGCAACTCAAAACGACCGCCAAGAACGGCAAGAAGTTCAGCTTCTTCTTGTAGGCGCCGCAGACAGCGAAGCAATGACGCAAGGCCCCCGCACCGCGGGGGCCTTTAACGCGCACCGAGGCAAAGCGCACCGACGTCCGCTTCCCACTCCGTAATGCCCCTCCCGCTTCTCGGCCGAGTGCGCCGGCATGTTCGCTGCCAAGATACCCGACGACGCGGGGGTGTTCACCGTGTGGGCGAACAACGATACGACCGTGCTCCAGTTCTTGCCGCCGCTGACGTCGAGCGACGAACGGGCCGATGAGCTGATCGCGGTGGTACGCCGCTGCTTCGGTACGCGCTGATCAGCCGTCGGGGCCGAACGCCGCGCGCACATCATCGGCGCGGGCCTTGACGTCGGTCCGGCCCAACTCGATGAGGCGCTCGGCAAAGCCGCCGTCGAACAACACGTACGAGGCGAGATCCGAGTCGCCGCGCGCGGCCAGGCGCGCGATCATGCGCTGGAAACGACTGGCCTTCCAGCGCTTGCCCGGGGTGCGCACGTAGTCCGACGCGATGGCGCCGATGTCGCGCGACGGGCGGAACGCCAGACAATCGATCTTGTTGTAGGGCAGGCCGCGGTGTTCGATCATGACCTGTTGCACGCGCTCGAGCTCCGCGTCGGTCAGCGATTCCTCGAGCACTTCCATCAATCGGTTGAACCGTTCCAGTACCTGGATGTCGTAGGACACCGGGTCCAGCAGCAGGGCGTTGAGCAGCTTGCCCATGAGGAACACCAGGCTGGGATAGTTGACGGCATGGTCGGTAACGATCTCGTCGGTGTCGGCCTCGAACATGGGCGAGATGACCACCAGTTGCTCGGCGCCGGCCCGAATGGCCGGGGCGATCGGCGTGTTGAAGCGCAAGCCGCCGTCGCAGTAGTAGGCCGAACCGATCTGGCGGGCGGGGAACACGAACGGCAGCGCCGCCGACGCCAGCACGTGGTCGGCGTTGATGTGTACTTGCTGCGCTCGCCGGCGCGGATCGCGCGACGGTCGGAACGTGCCGCCTTCGGCTTGCTCGATGAACATGGTCGTGCGCCCGCTCGCGACTTGCAGAGCGGTCACCACCAGCGCTCGCGTCGTTTTGTTTGCAATGGCAGTGCGCAGCGACCGCCATGGCACGCTGTTTTGCACCAGCCGCTCGAGGGCTTTGGGGTTGAGCACCGAGCGGCCGAAGCCCGGGTTGGGATCGTACAGGCGGCGCAAGGGCCGGCCGAGCAGGCCGAGGGGATCGATCTGCAGGTGGTGCGTGAGGTCCAGGCTGCGCCAGATGTCGATGAGCCTGCCGATGGCCAGATCGCCGCGGTGGGTGTTTGCCGCCAAAAACGCGGCGTTGATCGCGCCCACGGAGGTGCCGGTGAAGATGCGGAACGGCGGCGTATCGTCGGAGGTGAGCCCGAGCACGTCCACGATGCCGGCGAGCACGCCGACTTCATAGGCCCCGCGCACCCCTCCGCCCGATAGCACCAGCGCGGTTTTGTTGGAGTCACTCATCTGAATGAAACTGTGGGGGGATTATCTCTGGGTTGGGGTGGAAAGGCGCCCGCCGCCGTCATCGTATAATGTATGGGAAGCATGAGCATCAAGACGCTGCGCTGGATCGGCTGCCACGACAACAAGGGCACGCGGGACTTCGTCGTCACCGAGTGGCGAAAGTAACGCGAGGTTCCCGGCCACGCGTTCTCGTCTACAACGCCCCGACCAACGGGTGTGGACCGCAGGGGTTCACGATGGAGTGGTGTGCGATCCGAATTGGACGGTGCGCCACCGTGATTGCTCGCGCAACGTCCATCATGCGCTGTGATCTGCGCGCTCGCGCCACGGCTGGGCGGCGCTCTCGCTGGCCTGGGGTGTGCATGGGCTCTGGCCAGGACTTGGAGTGGCGTCCGCCACCCAGCTCCTCTGCTGCAGTTGCCGCGGGTGTTGCCCGCGGCAGCGTGCAGCGCCAAGTTCTTCGTCGGTGCTCGGCTGCGTCGCCAAGATGAAAGCGCTCGACCTGGCTGGCTGAGCGCGCAAGCGCGACAACGCTGTTACGGCATGATCACATCGGCAATGTCGCCCACCGGCTGGCCGCTCGCGTCCTCGATGACCCGGCTCTCACTCGGCACGCGTCCGAATAGAAAATCCACCAGGGTGTTGGACAACGGTGTCCCCGCCGCGCTCAGCGGCGCGGTGAACCGCCAGTACTTCGTATAGCCGGAACGCTTCGCCAGCCCGGTCGGGGTGGGTTCGTCGCTGACCAGCGCAACCGAACAGGACGTGGCGTTGCGCTCGTTGGCATAGTCACCAATGGTGGCGTCGCCGCCCAGGTTGGCGTTGAAGAACAACACGCAGTTCGGGCTACTCAGCATGATCGTTCCCGCTGTCGGGTAGCCCACGGGCTCGGAGAATTCGACGGTCACATTCTCATTCGCCGGGTCGTGGAATGTGATCACCGCGCTCACTGTCGGGTTCGTTCCCGGCGTGAAAAACGGTCCGTAAAAATCCCCGGTGAGCGTTCGCCCGCCCACGTTGGCGATCGCGTGGACTGTCACGTTGTATTCCTCGCCCGCGGGCAGCGCGTTCGAATTGAAGTTGATGGTCAGGTTGTCTCCGGACACCGAGACGTTCGGGGTCTGGGACACGGGCGTGCCGAACTCGTCGCTCACAGTTACGGTCACGTCGTTCTCGATTGGCAGGTTGAACTTCACGTGCACCGCGCCATTGGGCATGAGCACGCTGGGCGAGTCGCTCCCCGGCGGCGGCGACGACTGCAGCGAGCGGACGTTGGAGGTCATGACCTGCAGCGTCGTGGTGTAGTTGGCGTCCAGGATGATGTCGGGTGACGGATCGTTGAGATTGCGCAAGTCGAACTTGCGATCGCCCCCCGTGTATTCGTAGATGCCGTCGCCGTCGCCGTCGCGCGGCGGCAACAACGCGACGACCGTGCCGTTCACACCGCTGCCCATCAGCTGGTAGTTGGGCAGGTTGAAGGTGACGTAGCCGCTAGTGTCGGTCGTGCCCGACGCGACCGCCTTGCCCAGACCAACCCCGGCGCCGCTGCTGTAGTCGACGTGTTGGATGTATTCCACGGCGATCTCGTAGTCGCTCACCGGAGAGCCGTCCCAATCGAGCACTCGAAACTTCACCGGGTTGTTCAGCGGAATCAGGCCGATCGGCCCCATGGTGAACGTCGCGTTGCCGGTCGGGAACTGGCCCGCAGCGTTGGTCAGCTCGCCGGTGATCCACGTGTCCTGGTAGGTACCGTCGCCGGTGAGCGTGACGATCACGTTGCCCGCCGGCACACCACCGACCGAGAACGAGCCATCGTCCGCGGAGGTCTCGGGCCCGTAGACCCGGCCGCCAGCGACCACGGTGACCTCCACCCCCGGCAGTGGTGCACGGGTCGTGGCATCGACGACGATGCCTCCGACCGATCCCTTCGGCGACGTGTTGTTGACGTCCAGAGAATCACCACATCCGGCAAGACCGAGCAGCAGCGCAAACGCGCCCGCGCACATCGACCGTTTTGGCAAACGACTCATGACCAGCCTCCACTAAAAGCTAAAAGTTCACCAAGCTCGGGAACAACGCGACGCGCTTGCCCGGCCCCATTCCCGATGCCGCGACAGCGACGACGGTAATCAACATGACTCCGGCAGCGGCCCCTACCGCATGCCAGAAGTACTTATATCTGTAGACGCGCTTCCACAGCGGCACGGTCGTGGAGACCAGCGCCACCGCTGGGCGCCAGCGCGCGCTGCGCATGACCTCTTCGCCCGACTTCGCCGCCTTGGGTCCGAGCGCGTCGGCAGTCCCGGTGGCCTCGCCCCGCCCTGCCTGGGTCTTGCTGCGCATGTCGTAGACATACAGCGTCAGCCGCGTCCCCGTATCGGCAACCCGTGGCAGCACCAACACCAGCGCGTCGGCATTCACCCGCTTGGCTGCCGCTGTGAGCAACTTGCCCGGACGGGACTCGCCGACTTCCGACCGAGATCCTGCAAACGGACCGCGAACCCGGCTGGCACCACCGCCGAGTGACACCGCGACTTCGGTGGTCTTGTTCGGCTTGATGTCGATGATCTTGACCACCGGCTTTGCCCCCGGCGCGACCACGGTGGCCACGTTGGGCCCGACCGGCAGCTTGCGTATGACCATCGGCGCCGGCGCCGCCTTGACCCCGTTCACGTACAGCTGTCCGGGCCCGTCGACCGTGTTCTTGGCCGCGCCCTGGCCCGCATTGCTGAACAGGGCTTTTTCCTGCATCACCAACTCTTGCAGCTGCGGCGGGAAGCGCTTGGGCGTGTACGAGAGTTTGGGATCGAGCACGAACGCGCGCACTAACGCATTGCTGGCCTTGCTCTCGGCGCCATTGAGATACTCGATCGTGGCAACGACCACCTGGGTGTCGACCAGCGCTTTGGCGCTGCCCTGCTTGGCGACCAGGTGGTGCAAAAACCGGGTGTACAACCGCTGGGCTTTTAGCGCGGCAGCGAGCGCTTTGGTGAGCTCGAGCTGGCGCAGATGAGCGCGCGACGACTTCACCAACAATGCCGCTGCAGCGAGCGCTTTGTCAGCGGCAGCGGCTCCGGACAGCTTTGCTGCCTTCGGATCACCCGCGGTCACTTTCCACTTGCCCGCAACCGCGACGCCCTTCGCAACGGAGCGCTCGATGGCCACCCGCTCTACCTCGGTCAGATCGGTAGCTGCGTAGACCTGGACATGCACGTGCTTCGGTGGCGGCGCGACACTTTGTGCACGCGCAACCTCGACGCCGGCCAACAGCCAGGCGCCGGTAACGCAGCCCAGACGCCGGAAAATACGACCCCTCACCACCTGTGATGGTACGACGGGTGGGGGCTCGCGCGCAAGTTACCGCCGCACGCGAGAGTGTGTGATCCCGGCTACTTCTTGCCTTTGATCAGGCTGTCGATCGTGTCGGCGCCCTCGTTGAGATCGGGCTTGCTGTTCGGATCGGTGGTCATCGCCTTGATGATGGCGTTCTTCTTTTTCTTCCTGGGCGGCGGCCGGTGACCGTAGCAGCGCGACGACAGCTTGACGCCCTCGACTGCGAGGATGAATGTGCCGTGGAAGCGTAGCTTGTCCACCGCGCGCACGCGGATGCGGTGGGTGGACCAGGTGACTGCATCGGGCTCTTTGATGCCGTCGACTTTGCGGTAACTGGTGGTACCCGAGCCGAACTTGCGCTCGAGGATCGCTTTGATCTTGTTGAAGTCGCGAACCTTGAACTTGCTCATGTCGAGCGCGGTGAGGATCTTGTAGAGCCGCTTGTTATAGAAGAAGAAGAACTTGCGCTGATTCCTTCCGCCCCGGTTCTCCCACACGCTGAGCATCGCCTCGCCGTTGCGCTGGACGAACTCTTTCTCGATCATCGACACGTCCCAGCTGCGGTTCTTGCCGTCGAACGTGATGAGCGACTTGACGATGCGTTGGTACTCACGCGCCATGCGTTTGCGCAGCCCATCCTGGACGTACGGATCGCGCGTCGCCTGGATCTTGGCGTCGTACTTGGCCTTGATGTGCCGCTTGAGCACTTTGAGCACCTGCTTGATGCTCATGCCCCACTCGTAGGGCTTCTTCAGGCTCTCGAGTGCCTTGGCGTTGACCGAGCCGTGGTGGGCATGCCTGCCGCGGTGCCGGCGTCGTGCGTCGGCATCGGACAGCGTCAGGGTTGTGGTTACGAAGAATGCCGCGAACGCGACGACAAATGTGAACCGGTAACGCCCCATCGTACACCTCTACATGTGGGTAGATCAGCTGTAGTGTAGCTCGACCTCCCGAGGCCCACAAGCGGGGATTCTGGCGATGTCAGGGCAGTATGTCTGTGGGCGACACGGTGGCCGATTCGGACGACGAGGCACCGGTCAGGGCGTCAGCAGTTACGAAGATATCCAGCTCCTTGCCCGTTACCGAGCCGTGGCAGCCGCCACAGACCTGGTCGAACAAGTCGCGCTTGATGCCCAGGCTGATCTCCTCGCCCGGCCCCACCTGGTGCTCTTCCTTCATGGTCACCAGCGGGTTGCCGCTCGCGTCCTGTAGCTCCAGAATCACCCCGACCCCGGCGAGGGTACGGATGCGAGCCGAGCCGTCGTCGGCCAGGGGCGCTGTGCCGATGAGGGTCCGGTTCTGGTAGATCCCGCCCTCGCCGTCGCCCGACGTGGTGCCCGCCGGCGCCGGGTTCTCCTTGTAGATCGCGATCTGGGCGCCGCTGTCGAACAGGTCCACCGGGCGACCGCGACGCAGGTTGGCGTTGACCAGAGTGAAAATCAGCGGTGCGTCCGGGAAATGGATGATGGCGTACTGATTGCCGCCGGTGTCCGCGGGACTGACCTTGCCGCCGAACACCAGCTGGCGGCGGTTGTAGTAGAAGGTGCGGTCGGGATATTTGAGCGCGAGCACCGCTTCGACCTGTGCGCCCGGCCCGCCGATGATGGTGGTGCGCTGGCCCGTGCGGTGATTGATCGCCACGATGTCCCAGTCCAGCGACGTGGCGGTACCGAGATCGCCGTTGTACGACGTGTACGACACCATCGTCTGACCATCGGGCAGTGGGAACGGCGAACGGTACGCACCGTTGGTTGCCTCCCCCACCCTACCGGTCGCGGCGGGATCGATGATGTTCATCGAATGCAAGAAGCCCGGGTCGTCACGGCCGACCTCCATGGGGCCGATGCTTCGGTTGAACGTGGCCAGCGTGCCGGCGCCACCACGGGCGCCTTCGTCCGACAGGATGATCAAATAGTCCCCGTCGAAGTTCTCGCGGATCTCCGTGACCTGGGAGTAGCCCACCGAGGTGTGCATCGCATCCGGGTCGTCGGCGTCGGCGTATGGCGACATCGATCGCTGACCGAGCAGCGGGTGATAGTCGGTCCGGTCCCAGTTGAGGCGGCGACCGGACAACTGATAGAAGCCTTCGGACACCTTCTCGGTGGTCATCACGATGCGCCCTTCACGGATCCACTGGGGCGACAGCTCGCTGTTGGTCAAGTAGGTCATGGGTTCCGGCGTCCCGGTGCCGTCCACGCGCATCCGCCAGATGTCCGACTGGGGCAAGAACTTCTTACGCGATACCGACGGCGTGCCGTCGATGCCGCGGGTAGACGCAAACACGATCCACTGGTTGTCCGGCGACCACGCCGGATCGAAGTTGTGAATCTTCATGCCGGCGACGTCAGGCTGTGGTGGTGTGAGCACCTGGCAGTTCTGACCGTCGATATCGACCAGGTAGATCGACAGCGGCTCGCTCGCCGACGTTCGCATGGCGAACGCCACCCGTGCGCCGTCGGTGCTCACGTCCGGGTTGCGCACATCGACGACCGTGCGGTCGGTCGTGCCCGGACAATTGTCGAGAAGCGACCGCGTGTTGCTCACACTCACGATGCTGCCGGCGGCGTCGACCGTGGCGTCTACGACCAGCAGATCCGAGTTGGGTTGATAGGTGTCGAACTCCAGTGGCGTCGCCACGTGGGTTTCCTGGCGGTTGATGTACACCAGCGGCACCGTGTCACCGTTACCCAGCGGCAACACCTTGCCCTGGGCGATCAGCGACGACCGCTCGATGTTCTGCCATTCCTGGAACGTGCAGTAGGCCGAGGCTACCGCCGGGTCGTAGGGCGACGGACAGGTGGACGGATCCGAGCCGCCCGCGCCGACGGTGGTCAGGATTGGACCACCGCGATGGGGAATGCCCCCGTACTGGGGAAAGATGCCTTTGGCCACCGCCCTGCCCCGGCGCACGTCCGGAACCTCGAAGGCCAAGAAGTCACGCTTGAGCAGATCGTAGTTGCGCTGCAGCGCCACAGCCGAGAAGAAGCCCTGGCTGCCCGAGCGCAGCTTGAAGTCGTTGGTGGCGTCCGGGCTGTGGCACGCCTCGAACGAGCAGCCGCGCTTGAGCAAGATCGGCTGCACATTGTCGGCGAAGAACCGTTTACCCGCATCCCCGGCGCCGAAGTCGAGCTTGCCGACTTTGCTCGCCCAGTCGCGGATGGCGACATAGTCGGGATCGCTGCGCGACGAAAAGTGGTCGCCGCCGCTGTGGGACCAGCCGCCGGCCGACACGGCCAACGGCACCTGCAGCACTTGCGAGTTGTCCACCGGGTCGTCCACGAACGACCACATGCGCGAGAAGTTGAACGCGATCTGATCGTCGTCTTGACCGCAGGTGAGATAGAGATCCGCCGCGGGGGTACCGTGGCAGTTGCCTGAGGCGCAGGCCTGCAACACCGGCTGCACTTTGGATTTGAACTCGCCAAAATTGGGATCCTGTTGGTACGGCATCGGATCGAACTCGTCGGGCAACGCAGTCGAGCACGGGCCGCGGCCTTCTTCGGGCTTCTCTGGCGGCGGCAAGCCGTTTTCCGTGGCGCCGTTGTTCATCCACTGCAGCAGCGTGATGTACGCATCCGAGTTCGTGGACAGGATCGCGCCGCCCGAGTGCGGAATCTCCAGCGGCAAGAATTTGTCGTTGTAGACGACGCCCAGGTCGTCGGCGTTGCCCACGGCTTTGATCAGCAACAACGGCACGGGATACGGCCCGAACGGCCGCAGCACGTCGCGGCGCTTCGAGATGTTCTCGAAGGACGTTACGTCCAGATTGCCGGCGGCAAACACATACGGGTCGTCCGGGTTGACGGCGTGACAGCCCGCCGTATTGCCCGCACAGAACTGGGTGAGCAGTGGTTGGATGTTGCGCTCGAAGTACGTCGAGCTGGGAGGGGCATCCTCGCCGCACGCGGCGACGACGACGAGCGAAGCAACGAAGAAAGTGCAGGTTCTGCTGCGTAGCATGTGGTTCCTCACGGGGATCCTGGTTCGCACCTGGCGTCGTTTGAACGACGAAAGCGCGGCGCGTGAACCAGTGTAGCTCATCCACACGCCGCGATACTGTGAGAGCCGCCCGGCGCGGCACCACACTTCGTCAGCGCAGGCGGCGCAGGGCCTGTTTCGCGGTGCGTCGCACCAATCCCGACGTGTCGGTGGTGGCGGCTTCCAGTACCGAGCGGGACGCGGAATCGCCGATACGCCCCAGCGCCCACGCGGCGTTCCGGCGCACGACTGAATCGCTGTCGCTGGTCAGTCGCGTCTCGAGCGCCGCGCGGCCCGAAGCGTCGCGCAAGTTGCCGACGACCGCGGCCGCCTTGCGGCGAACTTCCAGGTTGCTGTCGTTGACGAGCGCGACGACCGGAGCGGCGTTGGCCTGGCCACGAATGTCCAGCCACGAACGCACCGCCTCGAGGCGTACCTGGCTATCCGGGGAGGACATGGCGGCCATGAGCGCTGGGTTGGCGTCCCTGTGACCGATGGTGCCCAGCGCCTTGGCGATGTGTACCCTGGCTTCTACGCTGATGTCCGTGCGCGCCAGCGCCGTGCTCAGCGCAGGAATGGCGACCGGGTGCCGGAACGTGCCTAGGATGTCGGCGGCGTTGCGGACCATGGTCGAATCGTTGCCGACCAGATAGGCCAACGAACGCTGGGTGAGCTCGGTCTTGAGGGATGGACGGCGAGAGAACCACCACGCCGCAACCTCGCGGACGTCGTAGCGACTATCGTCGAGCAAGCCCATCACCGGTTCGATGCAGGCGCCGCAGACGAGGCGCTCGGCGCGCACGACCTCGGCGATGATGGTGTGCGTGCCGCCGCCGTTGATGGCGTTCTTGATGCGCGACGCGCTACCGCCGATACCGGCGTGGGCGGCCGAAGTCGAACCCACCACGACCAGTGACGCAGCTGCCGACAAAAGAGCGATCTTGCTTAGTGTCTTCATCGTAATTCTCCTTCTTCTGTCGAGCGTCTAGTAGCCACCGGGGGCGTTCTCACGTGAATAGAACTGGCCACCCATGTCCGCCATCAAGACGAGCAGGCGGTACTCCTCGGCCGTGAGCGGGGTGCCGCCCACGTCGGCCGGGTGGCTGGGTCCGGGGAATGCGCGGACGTTCATGTCCACGGTGGGGTACTGTTGCGGCGGGTTGAGCTTCTGAATCAGCACCGAGTCCCGCGCACTGGCGGGCTCCACGTAGGTGGGCATGTCACCGACGATGATCAGATTGGTTTTCTCGATCTTCGTCATGTCCGGTCCCAACAGTGACAGGTGTGACGCGCTGTAGCCCGTCAACATCGCATCACCAACGCCATAGTTGACCTCCTGGCCACGCAGGTCGAAGGTGATGGTCTGGGTGGCGCCGGTATCCGGGTCGGTGATCTGGTAGCTCTTGTTCGCCGCTCCGGGCGTACCTTCGTGGCAGCTGATGCACTTGGCGTCGAAGATCGGCTGCAGCGCCAGATCCCACGGCACACCGACGACGGCGTCGCGCGAGAAGTCCATGGACTTGCGGCTGGTGCGTGCAACGCTGCTCATCAGATCGTTGGGACCGATAGCCACGGCCTGGGTGATACCAGGTTGGATGACAGTGGTCTTGGCGCGATCCTCGTGACAGCCACCGCAGAACCGGGACTCACCCGGGCGACCGGAGATCCACACCGGCTCGGTCTGCAGCGACATGGCGAACTTGTCGATGGCCTGCTGGTGCACAGGAACATTGGCGGGGACCAGCGCGGCCCACGAACCGTCCTCGTGTACCGGGGCGATGCCCAGAAGCGCGGCGCCTTCGTGACGCGTCAGACCGAAGTCGTTCGGGATGCCCTCTTCCACCGAGAAACCCTCGATGATGCGGACGCCGTAGACCGAACCCGGGTCGAAGTTGGCGATGGTCGAGTCGTAGACGTTCATGGCGCCGATCAGGACGGACTTGTCCGAGAACTGGTTGGGCTGCGACGGCTCGATCTCGAAGGGAGCATCGCGGGCAACCAGCGGCCGGGGGAACACGTCCCAGTAGTTGGTGTCGTTCCAGATGGGCTTGCGTGTGCCGCTCTTGGTGTCGAACAGGTACACGCCGAAGTCGGCGGTCAAGCCGGCGGCTTCGAGGACGCCGTCCTGCACGGGGCCGTCGGCCCACGATACGAGCAGCTGGGGATATTCGTTCTGGTCGAGCGGATATGCGTCGTAGTAGCGGCCGATGGTCTGCGACGAAGGCTCGCGACCCAGCGGGACCTGCGGTGTCCAGAGCCGGTAGGAGGCGTTGCGCTCTGACATGTTGCGGTCCGCTCGAAGGACGCCGTTTTCATCGGTGTAGGTCTCGCCGAGGCGAACCTCGATGAGCGCACCCGATTGCAGCGTCATCTGGCGCGAGGTGGCGATCGCAACCATACGTCCCGGCGCGATTTCTCTGGCCTTGATGTACGAGTTGGCGACGCCGGTGCCCTCTTTGCCGAAGCCCTCGCGAACACGCGTGAGGTCGGGGTTGGAGATGAGCAAGTGGCCGGCGTTCATCTCCCCCAGGTGATCCCATTGGGTGAACATCACGCGACCGTCGCTCATCATCGCGGGGAACACGCGGTGCGACAGGTTGCGCGCGCCGAGAACGTCGCTGGAGCCGTCCTTGGCGATGACGCCGAGCTGCGCGGTGGTGCCGCGCTCGTACTCGTCGCGGAACTGCGGCGAGCCCTCTTCGACGTTCGCGTTGGTCATGTAAATGATCTTGTCGCCGGGGGCGAAGACCGGATACACGTAGTCGCGGTTCGGGTCGGTGGGCAGCTGCTCCACGTTGCCGCTCTCGAGAGATACCAAAAACAGCCCGAAGTGCTGGTCACTGGACAGCTTGGCCGAGAACACGATCTCACGAGCGTCGAACGAGATGTCGTACGCCATGATGTCGATGTCTTTGTACTCGGGTCCCAGCTTGTCGCAGCACAACACCGTGAGCTTGCCGTCCGCGGTGGGCGGGCTGAGCTTCACCAGGCGCGCGCCTGGCATGTACGACGTGTACTGGAAGACGTCACCGGTGCCGCCGCGTTTTTGCCGCTGCAAAAACACGATGGAATCGACGCCATCGATGGGGGATTTGGTCTCGGTGCCACACGCGGTGGCGACGAGAAGCGCGCTGAGTGCTATTCCTGATAGTGGCCGTTTCACGATTTGCCTCCCTTGATGCAAAGTCATGTTACGCAAGAGGGATGCCAATGGAATTTGTAATGATTTCGGGGCCGCCGATCCCCCAAAGGGGGGTTGGCAACCGCGGCGTCGAGGCGCCTTAGGGGCTGGCAGCCCCCAAAGCGAGTGCGTGTGGGAGCATGTATGGGAGCGTGGGCGCGGGCCCTGCTACACCAGCTCTTTGAGCTCGGCGAGCAGCATCAACGCCTCCAGCGGCGTGATCCGGTGAGGGTCCACATCGCGCAGGCGGCGGACCAGCTCGGTGGCGTCGCCGTCGTCGTCAGCAGCGGGTGGTGGCGCCGCGGCGGCATCGAACAGGCTGAGCTGATGCGACTGCACCAGCTCGCGGTTGCCCTCGAGCTGGTCGAGGATGTGCCGGGCGCGCGACACCACGCTGCTGGGCAAGCCGGCCAGCCGCGCAACGTCGATGCCGTAGCTGCGGTTGGCCCCGCCCTCGATCAGCTGGCGCAAGAACACGATGTCGCCGGCGTGCTCGCGCACGGCCACGCTCCAGTTGCGCACGCGCTCGCGGCTGCGAGCCAACGCGCACAGCTCGTGATAGTGGGTGGCGAACAGCGTGCGCGCGCCGATGGCGTCGTGCAGATATTCGGTGACCGCCCAGGCGATGGACACGCCGTCGAACGTCGACGTGCCGCGCCCGACTTCATCGAGCACGACCAGCGAGCGTTTGGTCGCCGCCGCCAGGATCGTCGACGTCTCGCGCATCTCCACCATGAAGGTCGACTCGCCGCGGGCGAGATTGTCCGCGGCTCCCACCCGCGTGAAGATGCGGTCGACCACGCCGATGGTCGCAGCCGACGCCGGCACGAACGAGCCGATCTGCGCGAGCAGCACGATCAGCGCCACCTGGCGCATATAGGTGGATTTGCCGGCCATGTTGGGCCCCGTGATCAACAGGATCTGCTCGGCGTTGGGATCCAGCCGGCAGTCGTTGGGCACGAACGAGCCCGTGGCTACGGTCTGCTCCACCACCGGGTGGCGGCCCTCGTGGATGTCGATGACGGCGCCGTCGTCGACCTGCGGTCGACAGTAATGATAGGTATGGGCCAGCTCGGCCAGGCCCGCGGTGCAGTCGGTATTGGCCACGAGCTCGGCGGCCGCCAGCAGCGACCGGGTGTGCTTGGCCGCCGTACGACACAACGCCGCCACCAGCTCGTTCTCTCGCGACACCAGGGTCTCCTGGGCGTTGAGGATTTTGGCTTCGAGGTCGGCCAGCTCTTCGGTGACGAACCGCTCGCCGGTGGCGATGGTCTGTTTGCGGATGTAGTCGGAGGGCACCCTCGGCAGGTTTGGCCGCGTCACCTCGATGTAGTAGCCGAACACCCGGTTGTGCTTGATCTTGAGGTTGCCGATGCCCGTGCGCTCGCGCTCGCGCTGTTCGACTTGTGCGACCGTGGTGCGACCACCGGCCGCCAGCTCGCGGTTCTCGTCCACGACCGCACAGAAGCCGTCGCGAATGATGCCGCCGTCTTTGCCGACCACCGGCGGGTCGTCTACCAGCGCGCGCGCCAGCTCGGCGGCCAGCTCGGCGAGCTCGGCCAACACCACGTCGTCGGGCTCGAGCATCTCGGGAACCGCCAGCGGTGTTGCCTCGCCCGCGCCCCGGATCAGCGCCGCCAGCTGTGGCAGCTGCGCCAGCGAGTCGCGCAGTCGGCCCAGGTCGCGCGGGTTGGCGACGTTGAGCGACACCCGCGACGCCAACCGCTCGAGGTCGTAGACCTGCTTGAGTTGCTCGCGCACCTGCTCGCGCAACACGGCGTGGTCGATCCAGTACTCGATGGCATCCTGGCGGCGGCGGATGGGCGCGAGCTCAACCAACGGATACAACAGCCAGCGCCGCAGGGTGCGGCCGCCCGGTGCCGTCTTGGTGTGATCGATGACCGACAACAGCGAGCCGGCCTTGTTCGAGCCGATGAGGGTGCGACACAGCTCCAGGTTGGCCACGGCCGCCTCGTCCAACACGACCGCTTGCGACGGCTCGTAGACCTGCAGCCGCGTCAACGGCAACACGCCGCCGGGCTGGGTGTCGCGCGCGTATTGCAGCACCTCGGCCGCCGCCCGCGCCGCCAGTGGTACCTGGGACAACCCGAGCTTGGCCACATCGTCGGGCAGCTCGGCGTCGAGCAGATCGCACGCCTCCGTCAGGCTGAACGCCCGCGCCCGGTTGTACACCGCGCCGCGGTAGCGCTTGGGCACGCTGGCCAGCGGCCCCCGGTCGGCGACGAGGTCGGACGCCACCAGCACCTCGCGCGGCTCCACCCGCGCCAGCTCGCCGACCAGGTCTTCCAACGACGCGAGCTGGGTGCAGCGGAACTCGCCCGTGGACACATCGAGATACGCCAGGCCGTAGGCCCAGCCGTCGTCGGCTTTGCCTGCGCCCAGCGCAGCCACGTAGCGCGCCTCTTTGGGCTCGAGCACATCGTCGTCCACCACCACGCCCGGCGTGATGATGCGAACCACCTCGCGCTTGACCAGGCCCTTGGCCTGGCGCGGGTCCTCGACCTGCTCCACCAACACGACCGTGTGGCCCAACTCGTTGAGCTTGGCGATGTAGCCGCGCGCCGCGTGGTGCGGTACGCCGCACATGGGGATGGCGTCCTCTTTGCCCTTGTCGCGGGTGGTCAAGGTGAGGTCCAGCTTCTGCGCCGCCACCACCGCGTCCTCGAAGAACATCTCGTAAAAGTCGCCGAGGCGAAAGAACACGATGCCGTCGGGGTGATCCGCCTTGATGGACAGAAACTGTTTCATCAGCGGCGTCTCGGACGGTTTTCGCCGACAAGCCATCACGCCCGGTGTACTACACGGGTGTGACGCCGCGAATCAGGGCCAGGGGGGCGCCGGCGCGCTCGGATTTCCGCTGGTTGGGCCGCCAATGCTGAAGTCGACCGGCACAGTTGGGTTGAACACCACCTGGTACGTCTCGTTGACGTTCATCGTGCCCTGGGGGAAGTGGACGCTCTGGACCCGGCCGGTGGGTACGTGACGCGCCTCGTCGATCCACACCTCGGCGCTGCCCACCGCGCGGCCCGCCACGTGAAGCGCAAACTGGACCACCACCTCGTTCGCTGCCGGACTCGGCCGTGGCGCGCCCAGCTCGACGTGCTTCGCCCGGACCCAATCCCGCACTCCCCCCATGGCCCGGTCTGGTGGGCTGCGGCCCATGACCTTGACCACGTTGTGCAACAAGCCCATCCGGGTGATGCCGATGACAATCGCCTCGACGGTGTGCGGCGGCGCCGGGATGCCCAGGTTGGTTCGTTTGCCGTCCGACACGTACGCCACGTGCACCGGCTTTCCCGCGAACGTTCCGGTCGCCGCGAACCGCACCTTGCGCCCCGCGATATCGACCTCGACGCTCAGCTTGGCCTGGACTGCTCCGGTGGCGAGGATCTCCGAGCGGATCCGCAGATGATCGGAACCGAGCAGCACCGACTCTGCCTGCGCCAACAACGCGGCGGCCTTGTAGCTTTGGGTCGGAGGGTGACGGGCGGTGACCGCCGGCCCACACGCCACAGCCGTCGACAGCAGCGCCGCCAGCGCCATTGCGTACGACGTGTCGGCAGTAACCATCGCCGCGATCCTACTCGAACACGGACCGCGCCACGACTCCCTACTTGTGGCGGTGCAGACGGGTCACGTATGCGATGATGCGCTGGCCGGCCTCGAAGTCCTTCTTGGCGCGAATGGCTTCCTTGTAGCCCATGAAGCTGCCCAGGCGAACGCGGTAGAATGTGCCCTTACCCTTGACCTTGGCCGCGACCATGTACGGCGTGTAGCCCGCGTCGGTGAGCTTCTGCATGAACGCGTCAGCTTCGCCGCGCTCGGCGAACGACGACAGCTGCAGCGTGTACCTGGGCAGCTTGCGCGCGGGCTTGTCGGCCTTCTTCTTGGCCTTGTCGTGCTTCTTGTCGGCCTTCGCGACCTTGTCGTGTTTCTTGTCGGCCTTCGCGACCTTGTCGTGCTTCTTCTTGTTGGCATTGCCGTGCTTGTTGTCGGCTTTGGCTGTTTCGCCCTTGTCCTTGCGCGCGGGTTTGTCCGCGCCGTCGCCGTCGTCATCGGCCGCGACCAGTGGCTGTGCGTTTTTGGCCGCGGCTTTGTGCTGCAACTGTTTGTCGATTTCGCCCAGCGGCCGGTTGGCCGCCTTCGGGTCACCCAGGGCGGACGGAAACGCCAGCTGCTGCTTGCCGTCGCCCAGCTGGTCCAGCGCCGCGAGCGGATCGCGAGTCACCGAGACCTTGGTCTGCTGGTTGGCTTGCGCGCGGCTCGCCACCCGCTTGCCCACGGTCACACCGAGGATGAACACCAGGCTTGCGATGACCGCGCCACCGAAGAACAAATAGAAGATCTGCCGCCCGTCCAGGCTGACTTCGATCTTGTCCTTATAGATGTCCGTATCGCTGCTCGACATACGAACGTTGTCGCCCGAGCCGGGCAATTGGGCAAAATTTTTGCGTTGCCAACCGCGATCAGCGCAGAGTGAGCGGATCGAACGTGGTCTCGGCCGCTGCCGGGTTGAGGCTCACGATGCGGCCACGGGTCGGGTCCTGCGCCACGAGCACATCGCCCTGATCCAGCACCCACAGGGTGCCGTCCGGAACCGGCTCGATGGTGTCGGGGAACGCCATGCGCACGCGCAGGCGGTTGCCGGTGGTCTCCAACGTGCCCACGAACATGGGGTCGTCGCCGCCGGTGGTGGTGAACGCCAGCTGATACCCCGGCGTCACCGCGGAAAACGCCCGGTAGGTCCCCATGCCATCGCCCAGGCACTTGTCGTCGCCCTGGGTTACCGGGTCGACCAAATTGAACGTCATGCCCGGGTTGCGGAAGCGAATGGCGGCGGCCTGTCGCACGCGCAGCATCTTTTTTACCAGGTTGCCGTTCTCGTCGTACTCGGTCCCGACCGCATACCCGGGTGCCTTGCACACCGGCTTGCCTGAGCCGTCGGTGGTGTATTCGTAGCCGACGATCATCTCGGCGTGGTCCACCGTCGTCGAGCACGGGTTGGGGGTGATGTCGTTCATGCCGTCGCCGGTACACGCCGGCGCCGTGAGCGGGAGGCGTCCGACCAGCAGCGGGTTGGCGTTGGGATCGTCGATGCACTCCCCGGTGCCCGGATCGGCGATGCGGTGGTGCAAGAAGCCCGACACCGAGCCCAGGACGCGGAACGCGCCGCCCACGCTGAGCAGGTAGCGCTCG
>Ga0114931_10002108_pt1 | contig 25359 bp, 23 predicted proteins | sample 2SBtaG_FD_89579 | JGI IMG/M metagenome (GOLD analysis project Ga0114931, IMG submission 89579) | Deep subsurface microbial communities from Kolumbo volcano to uncover new lineages of life (NeLLi) - 2SBTROV14_V59a metaG | ecosystem: Environmental > Aquatic > Marine > Volcanic | place: Kolumbo... | reverse complement strand
TTCACTGTAGTGAATATTCAGTTCTGAACGTTTGACACGCTCAGCAATTTTTATCGCTGCATTGCCACGTGAAACCCCCAGGTTGCCATTAAACAGGGGCACGCCTTCCGTTTCCAGTATCACTTTGTCGGGCATATCAAACGGAATAATATCCCCTGGTTTCAGATCTACCATGTCAGACAAATTCATATCAATCTCGGTCAGTATGCCTTTGACCTCAACATTGGCTTCGAATATTTCATCCCGCAACGATCGAATCCAGCGCTTATCAATATCGGTGACATCACTCTGCACCCCTGCACTTAACAAATCGCGAATGGGTTCGATCATGGAGTACGGGAAAGTCACATGAAAATCACCGCCGCCGCCTTCCAGGTCAACTCGGAACGTACTCACAACCACGACTTCGGTGGGGCTGACAATGTTTGCCAGGTGCGGATTCACTTCCGACGACTGATACTCGAACTCAAGCTGCTTCACCGGATTCCAGGCTTCTTTCAGATCATTAAAAACCTGGTTTAACAACATGCTGATTACGCGTTGTTCCGTCGGCGTAAACTCACGTCCTTCGATCTTGTTATAAAAGCGCCCTTCCCCGCCGAAAAAATTATCCACCACAATAAACACCAGTTTCGGGTCGATAACAAACAGCGCGGTACCTCGTAATGGTTTCACTTTGACCATGTTGAGACTGGTGGGCACATACAGGCTGTGAACGTATTCAGCAAATTTCAGCATCTGTACACCACCCACCGCAACCTCGGCCTGGCGTCGCAGCATATTAAACATACTCACCCGGAAATTTCGAGCAAAGCGTTCATTGATCATTTCCAGTGTGGGTAAACGGCCACGAACAATTCGGTCCTGTGAATTGAAATCGTACTCGCGTGCGACACCATCCAGAATGGTTTCATCCGCGCCAGTCTCGACATCCCCTCCATCAACACCGTGAAGGAGTGCATCGATTTCGTCCTGACTGAGTACGTCTTGTGTGGCCATTGTGTTTACCTGATCCTTACTGCATCACAAAACTGGTGAAGTACAATGCTTCAACATCAGTAGGTGCGCCGACTTCCTGTAACACGCGTTTGATTTCCTTGATCGCTTCCGACGCCAGTTTACGTTTACCTTCGCGAGTATTGATCTCGTGATATTGTTTGCCGCCGAACAATAACAACAGTGCATTCCTGACCCTGGGCATATGAATTTTCAGCGCCGCTTCAACGTCGGGGTCATAGGTCATCACCTGCACATCCACCTGCAGGAAACTCACCTGTTGCTGGTTTTCAAAATTCACCACAAACGCCGGGTTCAGAGGCACATAAATAGGGTTTCCTCCCTGGTGCTCTGCCGGCTTCTCGGGGGTAGCCGCAGGCGCTGCATCGGCTATGACTTCAGTATCCTGCTGGGTGGCTTTATCGTCTTTGCCCGACATCAAAAAATAGGTGACTCCCACCGCAATACCCAGCAGTAACAACACGGCATTGACGATCAGAATAATCTTCATCATGCCGCCTCCCTTGGCGGGTTGTTCCGTTGTAGTCTCTTCTTCAGCCATACTGACTCCTATGATTAAGTGGTTTAAAGCATAATCTGTGCCTGACTCGTTTCGGTCGCATACCAGTCCAGAAAAACCCCTGGCCAAATTTTGTCTGAGTTTTTTTCTTGTTATTTTTCATGTAGATACATGAGAATAAATGCAAACTACAGAGCTGCGCAAATTAACGTCAGATAATTACACTAATAGTAGACCAATTCTCCCTCGCGATCAGAATCAAAAATTCCGTCTCCAGGCGTCAAAAACACGACGTCGGCATTCGCTGTGAGGGTCATGCTATAGTCTGACCATGAATACTGGCATTTTCACCAGATTCCCGAGAGATTGGTCATGATCAATATCCCACCCATCAAACCCAGCACTGAAATCAAATCCGAGTTGCTGCCGGATGTCACTCGTGTATGGAAAGTCGGACAAATATTGAATGCCAGCGTGGATAAAGGCGGCGAAGCACTGAGTAAAATCCTGCTGCGAATTGGTAACCAGCAAGTGGAAACCCGAACTCCCTTGCCGCTGCAAACCGGCGATCAGCTGAAACTGCTGGTTAAATCCCTGGGCCCAGAACCGTTACTCCAGATCCAGGGCCAGCCACAGACGATAAACCTGGCTGCCAGCCAGTTGAAACTGTTCATTGCAGCCCAGACCAGTATCAGCCCCTTACTCGAGGTGGCGCAACAACCGCTGACCGTGGCGCAATTGCCCGCCCCTGTGAGGCAATCCCTGCAGAACCTGTTCCAGTCTGTGCCCCAGCTCACTGAACTGATCCAGGCACCGTTGCTGAAACTGGCAACAGTACAATCGGGTGCGTTTCTTGAAAGCCTGTTATTACGCAATCCCCAGCAGCTCAACCTCAGCCAGGATATCAAGGCCGGGTTGCTGTCCCTGGCAAACAACATCCGCGCAAGCTTGCCCACCCAGGCACTTGCCGGACCTTCACCACAAACACCGGCAACTGAAACCACGCAGCAGATCCAGAGCCTTATCACCCAGGTAGTGAATACAGGCTTCTCTGTCAACGCCGTGGCTAACTCACTCAGTGCATTATTAAACCCGCCCCAGTTGAAGCAGCTGGTTACCTTGATGACCCAGCTCATCCTGGGACAAAGTATCGATACCGAAAGCGCCGGCCTGGCTCAGGCTGTTAAACAGGCGACGCAGGGATTGCAGCATCTGCAACTAGCGCCACACCAGCTGGAACTGTTGCAGCACCTGTTACAACAGCATGCAGTATTGAAGGAGCTCCACCAGCTAACTGAACACAGCCTGGCCCGCATCACCAGCCATCAACTCACACCACTGACACGGGAGGGCGACAATGCGCTGTTGCTGTTGTTTGATTTACCTTTCCGTTTCAAGGATCAATTACACCTGATCGAATTCATGCTGGAAGAAGAAAAGCATGGTGTGGATTCAGCATCCAGCTGGTCAGTTACCCTGAATTTTCAGTTTGATCCACTGGGACCAGTGGAAGCCAGACTGCATTTGATCGAACACCAGTTATCTGCCCGATTCATGGCCGAGAGTGCGTCCACTGTTAGCCTGATACAGAAACACCTGCCGCTACTGGAATCAGCCCTCGACAAGGCAGGCTTCCTGGTTGCCAGCGTCGATGTCAGCCAGCAAAAGCCCAGTCCCCGGCCAGGCATCAAATCCGACAGTCACTTACTGGATGAACAGGCATGAAATATCAGCAGACACGGAAACTGGCCATCGCCCTGGAATATGACGGCAGCAATGCGCCAGAAATCACCGCCAAAGGCAGTGGTAATATGGCGGACAAAATTATTCAGGCTGCCAGGGAACACGGCATTCCCTTACAGGAGGACAAAACCCTGGTGGAATTACTGGGGCAGATCCCCCTGGGTGAGGAAATCCCGGAAAACCTGTATCGTGCCGTGGCGGAAGTGATTGCTTTCGCCTATATTCTCACCGGCAAGCTTCCGCAGAACTTTAAACCCTGAGTGACATCGCCGGTAGGCCTTAAGAGATAAAAAGTGTCACTCGGGAATATGAACGGTCTGATTCAACAAGGCTTCAAATGCATCCGCCGGGACTGGCGCTGATATCAAATACCCCTGGACCATGTTACAGCCGTGTAGCCGCAGATATTCGAGCTGGTCGTGGGTTTCCACCCCTTCTGCAATGACTTCCATATCCATGCTTTTTGCCATGGCAATCACGGCACGGGCAATTTCACCATCGCCTTCCCTGGCTTCAATATCTTTCACGAACGAGCGATCGATTTTCAGCACATCCAGCGGAAACCGGTGGAGATAGCTGAGGGATGAATAACCGGTACCGAAATCATCCAGCGATAGATGCACCCCCAGTTGTTTTAACTGGTGCATCTGGCGGATGGTTTTTTCCGCATCCTGCATGGCAATGGTTTCGGTGATTTCCAGGTCAACGTATTCCGCTGCCAGCTGATTTTTGTATAACAGGTCTTTAATCTGCTGCACCAGGTCATCCTGCATAAACTGGCGCGCCGACATGTTAATGCCAATACGTAGCTTATGTCCCATGTCATTCCAGTGGCGGGTTTTCTGCATCGCGGCATTCAATACACATTCTCCCAGCTTATTGATCAAACCGGTTTCTTCCGCCAGTGGAATAAAACGGATCGGCGGAATCAAACCCAGTTGGGGATGATTCCAGCGCACCAGTGCTTCCATGGCAATGATGCGATTCGACGCCAGGTCCAGTTGCGGCTGGTAATATACTTCCAGGCCATCGGTTTCCAGCGCTTCGCGCAAGTCACGCTCCAGTTGCAGGCGATCGTGTACGCGACGATTCATATCGGTGGTATAAAAACATTCCTGGTCACCACCCTGGGCTTTGGCCTTGCGCATTGCAGCATTGGCGCACTGGATCAGCTGCTCGGCACTGCAATCATCATCGGGATAAATGGCAACGCCGATACTGGCGGAGACATACACTTTTTCATTGTTTAACTCAAACGCCTGGGTATGCAGATGAGTGCGGATACCACGGATAATATCGCTCACCTGCTCCATGCTGCGCAGGTTTTCCACCAAGATGGCAAACTCGTTGCTGCTGATGCGTGACACGGTATCGCCTTCCTGCACATAGCGGCATAGAAAGCCGGCGAACTACACCAGTAAAATATCACCTGCCTGGTGACCGAGACTTTCGTTAATCACCTGGAAGCGATCGATGTCCATTTCGATAACTGCAACTTTACCGGATACCTGTTCCGCCAGCTTCAGCGCATGATTGAGCCGGTCCTTGAACAGGACCTGATTCGGCAGGTCGGTTAACAGGTCGTGGTAAGCCTGGTGCAGGATCATTTCTTCGGCACGCTTGAGGGTGGTGATGTCCTGGATAGTTCCCAGTACATGCCGTGGTGTTTTGCCTTCGAAAATCACATCGCATTGTTGAAACACGTGGCGCTCGATATTATCGCAAGTCAGGATTCGATGTTCGATGGCAAAATTTTCTCCTTCGTCCCTGGCACGCAGAAAAGCCTGCTTTACTTTTTCCCTGTCTTCCTCCACAACCAGTTCGGAGAAAGATGCCAGATCCGCACCCGTGGCATGTACGTCGATATCCAGCATCTGCAACACAGTTTCCGGTATGGAAAAACTGTCGGTTTTTAAATCCCAGTCCCAGTAACCCAGCTTGGCCACTTTCAGGGCATAACGAATGCGGTGCTGGCTTTTACGCAGGGCAAAATCCATGTTACGGGATTTCAGCGCGTAGCGGACACGCTGGATAAACAGGCTCCAGTTAATCGGTTTGGTGATGAAATCCGTAGCGCCGGCTTCAAATGCAAGGTCCACCGAGGATATATCGTCCAGTCCGGTTAGCATCAGGATCGGTACGATATTTTCCGGATCCAGTTTGCGCATGGCTTCGCAGGCTTCGAACCCATTCATCATGGGCATTAGCACATCCAGTAACACCAGGTCCGGCTGGTAGGTTTTAAACAGTTCAACCGCTTCACTGCCATTGGGGGCTTCAATCACTTCATACTCATGCCGCTGCAAGGCCTTGAACAGCATATTGCGGATGATTACGTCATCATCCACGATGAGCACTCGCGGCACATCCCGCTGGCTCATCACCTGAAGATAAAGTGAGCTGTCAGACATGTGATTACAAAGTACGACTCAGATCGGTTTTGATGTCCTCAAGATTTTCCAGTCCTACTGCCAGGCGCACCAGGCCATTGGTGATACCTGCCTGCTGTTTCTGCTCATCCGTCAAGCGGCCATGGGTAGTACTGCCCGGATGGGTAATCGTGGTTTTGGTATCACCCAGGTTAGCCGTGATGGAACAGATGCGTGTAGCATCGATCAGATTCCAGGCCGCCTGCTTGCCGCCCTTGAGTTCAAACGACACGATGCCGCCATAACCGCTTTGCTGCTGGCTGGCCAGTTCATGCTGCGGATGACTTTCAAGCCCCGGGTAATAGACACGCGCGACTGAAGGCTGCTGCTCCAGCCATTGCGCAATCTGCACGGCATTTTCGCAATGCGCTTGCATGCGTAGTGATAGTGTCTCCAGGCCTTTCAGAAACACCCAGGCATTGAACGGACTCATACTGGGACCGCAAGTACGCAAAAAGCCATATACATCAGTACCGACCAGTTCCTGAGAACCCAGCACGGCACCACCCATGCAACGTCCCTGGCCGTCCAGGTACTTGGTCGCCGAATGGATCACCACGTCGGCTCCCAGTGACAGCGGTCGCTGTAATGCCGGGGTACAGAAACAGTTATCCACCACCAGGTAACAATTTTTCTGCTTTGCCACTTGCGCCAGTGCGGCAATATCCACCAGTTCGGTGAGTGGATTGGATGGTGTTTCCAGGAACAGCAGTTTCGTGTCCGCCTCAATGGCCGCTTCCCATGCCGTAATATCCGACAGCTCAACGAAGCTGGTGCGGATACCCAGCTTGGCCAGAAAACTGGTAAACAGAATGGTGGTGGTGCCGAAAATGCTGCGCGACGAAACAATATGATCACCGCTCTTGAGCAAACCGATACAGGTTGCCAGTATCGCCGACATACCCGACGCGGTGGCAACACAACTTTCGGCACCTTCCAGCGCTGCCAGGCGTTCCTCAAAACTTCTGACAGTAGGATTGGTGAAGCGTGAATAAATATTGCCTGGCTGTTCACCGGAAAACCGTGCCGCTGCTTCTGCCGCTGAACCAAATACGTAACTGGAAGTGGGAAAAATCGGCTCACTATGTTCACCTTCCGGGGTTCGATGAATACCGGCACGAATTGCCAGGGTTTCAAAAGAAAAATCGTCTGTCATGAATTCAATCCTGTGTAATGTCTACCCGAGTACCGGTTTCAACCTGGTCGAACAATTCTATTACGTCCCGGTTGCGCATGCGAATGCAGCCATGAGATGCAGGTGTACCGATCTGTTGTTCTTCATTCGTACCGTGGATATAGATATAGCGTGCGTAACTGTCGATACCTTCACCGCAATTCGTTCCCGGCTCCAGGCCTTCCAGCCACAGAATCCGGCTGGTAATAATATCATCCGGCAGTGCTTGGCCACTGGCAAGCAGATCATCCAGCACCCCAATCGGCTGGCGTCCGGTGAACACCTGGTTTACCGGCTCACCGGCACCGTGTTTTTCACGAATGCGATGCGCCCCCAGCGGGGTACGAAAACTGCCGTCTTCCGAGCCGGTACCATAACGCGACGTTGACACCGGGTATTCCTTGATGAGCTGGTTACCACGCATCAGGCTGAGGCGCTGCTGCGCCACACTAACGACAAGCCGTAACTCTGAACTATCCTCGGTCATAAAAACGAGTATAAACTGATTTGTGCTATTCTTGAGGCGATTTTCATTATTTTCCTGACGAGACCAACAACTGGTTATGCTGAAACTTCTGGCCCTGTTTTGCATCGCCTTAAGCGGCGTCGCTACCGCAGACTCCGTCAGCGATCCGGTACAAACAACCTGCCGGCGAATCGCGGCCAAACTGGCCAGCGTGTCATTGCACGACTGCCTTGCGATCAACCCGGTCGATAGCGGTTACCGCTCGGAAAAAGGCACACCCTTGCTTATCAAGGAATACCCACCTCTGGCACAACGCCAGCCCCATGCACGGATTCTGCTGCTGGGAGGCATACATGGTGATGAATATTCCGCCGTGTCCATCATGTTTAAATGGATGCGCATTCTGGAACAGCATCATTCCGGCCTGTTTCACTGGCAGATCGCGCCACTGGTGAACCCGGATGGCTTGCTGCAAAAAAAATCCCGCCGTGTCAATGCCAATGGCGTGGACCTGAATCGAAACTTTGCCTTCAATCATCCCCACATGACCAGCATTGATTACTGGCAGACCCGCACCAATCGAAATCCACGTCGCTATCCCGGCGGACAACCGGAGAGTGAAAAAGAAACGCTGTGGATCAAACACCTGATCCAGCGATTTCAGCCGGATGCCATTATCACCGTGCATGCGCCCTATGGCATTGTGGATTTTGACGGCCCCAAAGACCGCCGTTACACCTGGGACCGTTGCACCTGCATTTACTCGGCACTTATCCATGGTCACTGGGGAATTACGCCGGACTGCAACTGGCGATTCCGGTGGTCACTGTAGAACTGCCTTATGCCGGGATTATGCCCAGCAATGCTGAAACCAGCCGTATCTGGACTGATATGATTCGATGGCTTTTGAAACGTTTCCCGCAGCCACCTGAGCCCGCGCCGCAAAACATTCAGGCCATGTCGATGTCTAGCGCCGCACCAATTGCAAGCGATCCTTAGGCGGCTCGATTCTTCCTTCGTAGATAATTCGCCAGACGCCATCGGCATCTTTTTTCCAGTACTGGCGTTTCCAGCTCAGGCTGGTGTAATTATTGCTCTGATAATCCTGCTGGAATGTGGCGACGAACAGGTCTGCATCCGGATGATGATAAATGCTCAGGTGACTTAATTTCACATGAATGAATTGCTTTACCCTGGATACCCGCTGTTTGTGTTGTGACCAGCTGGCATAGGTAAAATGGCCATTGTTAAACTGTTTTGAGTAATGCTGGAGATAGGCATTCACATCCAGGTCCTGCCAGTCATTCACCCAGCCCTGAACCCGTTGATGATATTGCTGTGACTGCTCTCGCCATTGCTGCTGCGACAACCATTGAATATTTTCACCGATAATGACCGGGGTTTCACCCTGGGTAATGCGCGCGCCAACTTTCAGCAGGTTGCGGTTCGGTAGCACCACGCAGCCTTCACTTGCCAGTGGCGGACGATTATAGGTACCGCTGCGGGTACCGTGTAACCAGATACCACTACCGGTTCGTCCCTGCATACGATCCCAGGCATTGGGGTAGTTCAGAGGATAAGCGCCGGCGCCGTACTTATCTGCCAGTTGTTCCTGCGGAATATAATTCTGCACGAAATAAACCCCCAGTGGGGTTTTCAGGTCGCCACTTTTTTCCTTGCTCGGACCGCCGCGTCCCATGGAAACAAAATAGTCAGACGTCAGCTTCGGGATACCGGACTGATTCGACATCACATACAGGCGCGACTGGGACAGATCGACCAGGATGACATTTTTAATACTACTATCCACCCACAACAAGGGCGCGGGTATTCGGTCATAAGGTTTGTTGTTGAGCTTGGCGGCAAACCGCAGGCGCGCTTCCTGCAACAAGGGATCCAGCTGGGAAGTATCTTTTATCGCCTGGCCAGGATTGTGCAAACCGCGAGTGCGCGCTTTGAGAATATCGCCATACAGCAACTGGGCCAGTTTAAAATCCGGCTCCCGCTGCAATAAGGATTTGAGTCGATGTGCGGCCTGGTCCAGATGGGTTGACTGGATTTCTTCCAGCGCCAGAAAAATATCTTCTTCCGGATCGGGCATATCTTCCGCGAACGCAGACCAGCTGAAAAGTAATAGCAGCACCACTGAGACGAACTTCATGCTATTTCAGCGTCTCCAGTACGATTTCCTGTTTGATTTTCCAACCTTCCGGCTGTTTAACCCATTCAAGCTGTTTCACTACACGGTCCTGATAACGTTCGGCCTGGTAGGTCTGCACGAATTGCGACACCACCTGTTTGCCATCGGTACTAATAAATAATTTTTCATCATTGATAGCCAGTTTCTGCACGTGGCTAAAGCGGAGTTTCGCTGTGCGGATATTTTTCCATTGCTCGAAACCCGTGCCGTCAGCGGCGACGAAGCCGGGGGAGTACAGGGACAGATAGGCATCTACCTTGCCCTGTTGCCAGGCCTGCGACCAGTCAGTGATCAATTGTCTGATTATAGATGCAGTCGGCTGTTCCTGCTGCTGCACCGGTTTGGCAGGTATGACGGGGGCCACGACAGGTTGACTGGTTTCCAGGACATCGAAGCTCGGCAGCTTCGGTTTATCCTGGTTTCCCAGGGCTTTCTGGTAGGCCTGGGCTGCCATAAAATCCAGCAATTTCTGGCGGTTGGCATAGATGGTTTTATATACCGGTTCAACCGTCACAGCGCTGTCGAAAGATCTGGCCGCCGCTTCGTACTGGCCGGCCTGGATATAAGCAACCGCAAGGTTATTCCACAGCTGGGGTGAGTCCGGCTGTTTTTTCACTGCCTGGTTCAACCGGGGAATCAGCTTTTCACCCTGGCCCTGTTTTAATGCGGCCACGGCTGGGTCTGCTGTATCAGCGCAGACCGACGGGACCGTTATCATCAATGAGATCAGGATGCCGGCTTGCGCCAGAATAAAGCGTTTACTCATAGGATTACTGGTTACTGTATAGATCGATACCGGCCAGGTTATCGCTTTGATGATATTTCTTTTTGGCATTGTCGGAGCGAACCGTATCCAGGTGTTTGAGATAATCCGCATCCACATCATTGGTGATGTACTTGCCATCGAAGCAGGAACAGTCGAAATGCTGGATCGCCAAATTACCTGTACGGACTGCCTTGATAAGATCTTCCAGGTCCTGGTATACCAGCCAGTCGGCGCCGATCACCTGGGCAATTTCTTCCACGGTGCGATTATCCGCAATGAATTCGCTGGGGGATGGCATGTCAATACCGTAGACATTGGGATAACGTACCGGTGGTGCTGCTGAGGCCATATAGACTTTATTGGCACCGGCTTCCCTGGCCATCTGGATGATCTGTTTCGAGGTAGTACCGCGAACGATGGAGTCATCCACCAACAATACGTTCTTGCCCTTGAATTCCAGGTCGATAGCATTGAGTTTCTGGCGCACGGATTTTTTCCGCTGGGTCTGGCCGGGCATGATGAAGGTGCGACCGATGTAACGGTTCTTGATAAAACCTTCGCGGTATTTCACCCCCAGGTTATAGGCTACTTCCAGTGCCGCGGTTCGACTGGTATCGGGTATGGGGATGACCACGTCGATATCATACTCGGGTCTTTCCCGAAGAATTTTATCCACCAGTTTTTTACCCATACGCAGGCGTGCTTTGTACACCGAAATATCATCCATAATGGAATCCGGCCGGGCGAAATATACGTGTTCGAAAATACACGGATAATACTGCGGATTATCGGCACACTGTTTCATGTGCAGTTCACCGTCCATGTCGATATAGATCGCTTCACCGGGCGCCAGGTCCCGTTCCAGTTTGAATCCCAGCGCATGCAGGGCCACGCTTTCGGATGCCACCATATATTCGGTGCCCTTATCGGACGCTTTACTGCCAAAGCACACCGGACGAATGCCATAAGGATCACGAAACGCCAGCACCCCTTTACCCACCAGGGTGGCGACTACAGCGTAACCGCCGCGGCAGCGCTTGTGCACACCGGTGACGGCGGTAAATACATCATCCGGGGTGATTTTTATCTTGTTAATCTTCTGTAACTCGTGGGCGAAAATATTCAGCAGTACTTCGGAATCCGATTCGGTATTGATATGCCGCAGGTCATCCCGGTATAACTGCGCCTTGAGTTCCTCGGCGTTGGTCAGGTTGCCGTTGTGGGCCATGGCAATGCCATACGGGGAATTCACATAGAACGGCTGGGCTTCTGCCGAGGAAGAACAACCGGCCGTGGGATAACGTACATGGCCTATGCCCATGTTACCCACCAGCTGGATCATCTGTTCCGCCTGGAACACATCGCTGACCAGGCCGTTATTTTTCCTGAGATAAAACTTATTGCCATCGCTGGTTACTATGCCAGCCGCATCCTGGCCACGGTGCTGTAGCAACGTAAGCGCATCATATAACAACTGGTTAACAGGCTCGTGCCCGACGATACCGACTATCCCGCACATAACAACCTCGGTAATAAAATGGAACTAATAAGAAAAATATTTGGCAACATCCGGTGGCAAATATCCCTGAAGCCATACAACCAGTGTTTCAAAACGTTCGATTAATATGGATTCTTTCCACCAGTGATATTCCGGGATTGGCGTAAGTCCGGCGATAAAAACCAGCGCAACGACAATCAACATACCCAGTGTGGCACCGAGTATCATGCCCAGGACGCGATCCAGACCGCTCAGGCCGGCTCTGCTGATGATTTGTTTGATCAGAAAACTGATCAGGGCCCCGACCATTAATGTCAGGATAAAGAGTATTCCCATGGCGACAGACAGGCGAATCGCCGGATTGTCGAATGAAGATTGCAGCACCGAGGCTGCCAGATTGGGAGCAAAGCTGAATGAGATAACACTGGCGGCAATCCAGGTACCCAGGGCGATGGCGATTTTTACAAACCCCCATACCAGACCCAGCACCAGCAATACGGCTACTATCATGATAATGCCGAAGTCGACTACCGTCATGAATCAATGCTCCAGATCAGGGAAAGGTGAATCATACCAATTAACGCGCTAAAGATCATGGGTAACGCACAATCAAACCCTTGCCCGCGAGGCCGGATGATTGCAGTTTGGCGTTCATTTTCTCCAGGCTTTGTTTCTCTGCCGCCGATCCGATTCTAACCCTGTACTGGGTGTGGCTATTCGCACCGCGTGTATCCACATAAGCGGGATAACCGGCCGCCTTTAACTGGTCCACCTTGGTCCGGGCATTGTCCTTGTCCTTGAAACTGCCCACCTGCAGGGTCCAGCCGGTGACGTCTGTTTTCGGGATAAAGGTCTCTGCCGGTTTTGGACTCTCGGGTTTAGGCGCCGGCGCGGGTTGGACTACGGGTGCGGGTACCGGGATATCCTGTATCGGCTTAATCACCGGTTCGGGAGGAATCTCAACCGTTTTAGGATAACGGGATCGATGCCCTGAACCATCCAGCCATTCAGGTACCAGAATCACCATCAGGGCAACAATAATAATGGCTCCCAGTAATCGCTGTTTCAATGCTCTATCCAAGGGTTAATCCGCAAGTATTCGAGGGCCTGTGTCACGGTATAAAAAGAACCACACACCAGGATCCGGTCGTCGTCTGCCGCGCTGTCCAGTGCCAGCTGTAATGCATCGGCTACCGTATCACGGATTGAGATCTTACCATCTACCGCCGCTTGTTTCACGGCAGCCGCCATGCTTGTGGCGGACTGGCCTCGCGGGCAATCCAGTCCCGCGCTAACCCAGACATCGATTTCCGGAGAAAGTGCAGCGACAAATTCCTGCACAGCCTTATCCGCCAGCATGGCGATCACCGCCCAGGTTTTACCCGTTACCGGCTGCGCCGCCAGTGTCTGTCGCAGCACCATCCCCGCCTGGGGATTATGGGCCACATCCAGCAGCAGTTTGGGCTTGTCCATTAATTGCTGGAATCTTGCAGCGACAAAAGCCTGTTGCAAGCCTGCCTGGATGGCGGACTGATCCAGTGGCAAACGCGGCGCCAGCTGGTGCAAGGCGACAATGGCAGTGGCTGCATTTTGCAACTGAATCGCGCCGGGCAGTGACGGCAGGGGCAGATCGTCATAGTAGAACTGGTCGCTACGCAGTTGCCAGCGCCGCTCCCCGACCCCCTGATACAGGTAATCCCTGCCAGCCACCTGCAATGGCACTTGCAATTCCAATGCCTGTTGTCGGATGGCTTCGGGCACCAGCAATGCACCAAACACCGCCGGCCGTTGGGGACGAAAAATGCCCGCCTTTTCCCGCGCAATGGATTCGATGTCATCTCCCAGCCAGTCGGTATGATCCAGGCCGATGCGGGTAATGACGGCAACATCAGGATTAACCACGTTGGCCGCATCCAGTCGTCCGCCCAGGCCCACTTCCAGGACCACCGCATTCAGACTTTCCTGGGCAAACAACCACAGGGCCGCCAGGGTGCCAAATTCAAAGTAGGTGAGCGCAATATCGCCGCGTGCCTGATCCACCTGTTCAAACGCCTGGCACAGGGCATCATCCGACACCGGCTGACCGTCAATACGAATACGTTCGTTATAACGCAGTAAATGGGGCGAGGTATAACAGCCGCAACGGTAACCGCCGGCGCGCAACAGGCTATCCAGCAAAGCGACTACCGACCCCTTGCCATTGGTACCGGCCACGGTAATGACCGGGCAATCAAAATCCGCGGATAGCCCCAGTGCCTGCAGAACTTTTTCCACCCGTTCCAGGCCCAGGTCGATGGTTTTGGGGTTGAGGGTTTCCTGCCAGCTTAAACATTGTTGAAGGGCATTAAAGCGCATGTTGTTTGCCACAGAGGCACAGAGATTGTTTGACGCAAAGACACAAACAGCGCAAAGTTTTAATAATCAATTTCCTTTGCGTACTTCGCGTGTTTGCGTCAAAACAATTCTTTAAACTCAGCGTTCTCTGCGTCTCTGTGACCAAATGATTTAAGCAGCCGGTTTGTTCTGCATCATGGATATCAGGCTGGCGACGCGATCACGCATGTCACGCCGGTCCACGATCATATCGATGGCGCCGTGCTCCAGCAGGAACTCGCTACGCTGAAAACCTTCGGGCAGGGTTTCCCGTACGGTCTGCTCAATGACGCGGGGTCCGGCGAAGCCGATCAGGGCATTGGGTTCGCCAATATTGACATCCCCCAGCATTGCCAGACTGGCAGACACACCGCCCATGGTGGGATCGGTCATCACCGAAATAAACGGGATACCGCGACGGGACATTTTTTTCAGTACCGCGCTGGTCTTGGCCATTTGCATCAGGGAGAACAATGACTCCTGCATACGCGCACCACCGGAGGCGGAAAAACACACCAGCGGGATGGATTCTTCCAGGCAGATATTGGCGGCGCGGACGAATTTCTCCCCCACCACCGAGCCCATGGAACCCCCCATGAATTTGAATTCAAACGCACAGGCCACCAGGGGCAAACCCTTGAGGTTGCCGCGCATGGCAATGAGCACGTCTTTTTCATCCGTGGTTTTCTGCGCCTGGACAATGCGGTCCTTGTATTTTTTGCTATCCCTGAACTTGAGCATATCCACCGGTTCCAGGTTGGGAGCGATTTCTTCCCGCGGCGACTCATCCAGAAAACTGTCCAGTCGACGTCGTGCCCCCATGCGCATGTGATGATTGCACTTGGGACAAACTTCATCATTGCGTTCCAGCTCGGCACGATACAGCACCGCGTTGCAGACATCACACTTGGTCCACAGGCCTTCCGGAACCGAACCTTTTTTTCCGGTCGCGTCCGTACGAATACGGGACGGCATTAATTTTTCAAACCAGCTCATTGTTTAACCTTGCATAAAAATTCGCCGCCTTAATTGCGGCGTTTCATTCATCCATGGCTTTGCGCATGGACGCCAGTAATGCGGTAATGTCCCACGTGATTTTCTCGGCATCGTCGACATTGTCTGCGACCCGTTGAACAACGGCACTGCCGACGACCACGGCATCTGCCACTGCTGCAATCTGTCTGGCGGTATCCGCATCCCGGATACCAAAACCAACCCCGACCGGCAGGTCGGTGTGGCTGCGAATCTGCTGTAATTTCTGCTGTACAGAACCTACATCCAGGTTGGCTGCACCGGTGACGCCTTTCAGAGATACATAGTAGACGAAACCACTGGCTATTGCCGTGATAGTGCCGATACGCTCATCGGTACTGGTGGGAGACAGCAGGAAGATCATGTCCAGCTCGCGCGCTTTAAGCGCCGCGATCAACGCCTCACCTTCTTCCAGCGGCAGGTCCACCAGGATGATGCCATCCACACCGGCCTGGCTGGCACGCTCGGCGAAGGTTTCATAACCCATCACTTCCACCGGGTTGAGATAGCCCATCAGCACCACCGGTGTTTCACTGTCGCGTATGCGGAATTCGCCCACCATGGCGAGCACATCGTCCAGGGTGACATGGTGTTCCAGGGCGCGTTCACAGGCAGCCTGGATCACCGGGCCTTCTGCCATGGGATCGGAAAACGGGATACCCAGTTCCAGCACATTGGCGCCCGCTTCCACCATGCTGTGCATCAGCGGCACGGTAATACCGGGCTGGGGATCGCCGGCGGTGACGAAGGGAATCAGGGCTTTCTTGTTGTTCTGCTTGAGGGTCTCAAAACAGCTTTTCAGTCGACTCACAGTTGAATGCCCTCGATGGTTGCAATAGTATTGATGTCCTTGTCGCCGCGACCGGATAAATTCACGATCATGGTCTGGTCCTTGCCCATGGTAGGAGCCAGCTTTCTGGCATAGGCCAGCGCATGACTGGATTCCAGTGCCGGAATAATACCTTCCATGCGAGTCAGTTCATGAAATGCCTGTAGCGCTTCGGTATCAGTGATGGCGACATAGTTGGCGCGACCACAGTCTTTTAACCAGGCATGTTCAGGACCGACACCGGGATAATCCAGGCCCGCCGAAATGGAATGGGTTTCGATGATCTGGCCATGGGCATCTTCCATCAGGTAAGTGCGATTACCGTGCAGCACACCGGGTTTACCGGCACATAACGGCGCAGAATGACGTGGCGTATCCACACTGTCACCGCCACCTTCAACGCCATACAGTGCTACTGATTCATCGCCGAGGAACGGGTAAAACAGGCCGATGGCATTGGAACCGCCGCCGACGCAGGCCACCAGGGCATCCGGCAGGCGACCGGTCTGGTCCTGGATCTGTTGCCTAGCTTCACGGCCGATGACGGTCTGGAAGTCACGCACCATGGCAGGATAAGGATGGGGACCGGCGACAGTGCCGATAATGTAAAAGGTGTTGTCTACATTGGTGACCCAGTCACGCATGGCTTCGTTGAGGGCGTCCTTGAGGGTTTTGGAACCGGAGGTCACCGGCACCACTTTGGCACCCAGCAGTTTCATGCGGTACACATTAGGCGCCTGGCGTTTGACATCTTCCGCGCCCATGTACACCACGCACTCCATCCCCAGGCGCGCGGCTACCGTGGCGGAGGCCACCCCATGCTGGCCGGCGCCGGTCTCGGCGATAATGCGGGTTTTGCCCATGTGTTTTGCCAGCAGGCCCTGGCCTATGGTGTTGTTGATCTTATGGGCGCCGGTGTGGTTGAGGTCTTCACGCTTGAGGTAGATCTGCGCCCCACCCAGGTGTTCCGACCAGCGTTGCGCCAGGTACAAGGGGCTTGGCCGCCCGACGTATTCCGCCAGGTCCTTGTCCAGCTGCGCCTGGAAAGCCGGGTCACTTTTCAACGACTCATAGGCCACGCGCAGTTCTTCGATGGGCTCCATCAGGGTTTCGGCGACGAACTTGCCGCCGTAGATGCCAAAATGCCCTCTGGCGTCAGGCATCTGGTAATAGTTACGGCATTCAGCCGGTTTGTTTGTCGACACGTTGTACCTCTTGCATTAACTGGGCGATCAGGGCGGCATCCTTGATCCCGGGTGCGGATTCCACCCCGGAACTCAGATCCACCGCATAGGGCCGGACGGTTTCAATGGCCTCGGCAATATTGTCCGGTGTGAGACCGCCAGCCAGAATAATTCGGTTTTTCAGGGAGGCGGGTATTCTATCCCAGTTGAAGGTCTTACCGGTACCTCCGGCAGCACCACTGGCATGACTATCCAGCAAAATACCGCGAGCGGCAACGTAATCCTGGCAGCGTTGTTCCAGTTCATCGGTGCTTTCGATACCGATAGTCTTGATCCAGGGACGTCCGAAGGCTTCGCAGAATTCCACCGGCTCGGTGCCATGAAACTGCAGCAGGTCGATGGGCACCAGGTCCAGCACCTGCTGCACCTGGTCTTCTTCTGGGTTTAAAAACAGCGCCACACTGGTAACGAATGCCGGCAGGGATTGGCTGATGCGGCGTGCTGTTTCCAGGTCGACAAAGCGCGGGCTCCTGGCATAAAACACCAGTCCAATGGCATCGGCACCGGCAGCCACGGCGGCCTCGGCATCGGCCACGCGGGTGATACCGCAAATCTTGACTCGGGTTCGAGCTGCCATGTTGATGTCCAGTACCCTGAAAGTAAACGTCGCATTTTAACAAAAATCCGCACGGGATGGTTACTGTTACAGCCTCGTGCTTGTTGCCACTTCAAACGAATACGGGTGCGCGAATCACACCGGGCAAACCCGCTGTCTCGGGATAAGTGACATGTACCAGGTACAGCCCGTCTGCAGTTGCCGTGGGGCCTGCCAGGGTGCGGTCCTGGGCGTGTAGCAATTCCGCGATCCAGGCGACCGGCTGTTCCCCATTGCCCACCAGCATCAGCGAGCCAACAATATTCCGCACCATGTGATGCAGGAAGGCATTGGCTTCGATATCGATATAAATAAACTCACCCTGATGCTTCACCTTGATAAAGTGCACGCAACGCCGAGCGTGTTCCGCCTGGCAGGCTGCGGCACGGAACGCAGTGAAATCCTGCTCTCCCAGAAGCACCTGGGCAGCAGTGTGCATGGCCGCAACGTCCAGGTTTTCATGCCGCCAGCAAACCTTGCCATGCAGCAAAGCCGGCCGCGCCTTGCGATTAAGAATCACATAACGGTAACAACGTGCGGTGGCGGAAAAACGGGCACTAAAATCCTCACCTACCGGCCTGGCCCACAGGCTGGCCACGTCATCCGGTAAATGAGTATTCACCCCCAGTACCCAGGCTTTCTCGGGCCGTTCGGAGTGGGTATCAAAGTGCACCACCTGACCGGTGGCATGTACGCCGGTATCGGTACGCCCGGCACACACCAGTTTGATGGGTTCATCGGCCACAATGGACAGGGCCTGTTCCAGCTCCCCCTGAACCGTGCGCGTGCCATGGCTCTGCATTTGCCAGCCACAAAACTGGCTGCCATTGTATTCAAGGCCGAGGGCGATGCGCATTGGAACAACTCCGGGGAGATAATAAAGAAAACGCAAATGAACGCGAATGAACGCGAATATTTTTCATAAATTGCCTTTTTTCTCTGTATCAATGCGCAATTCTGGCAGTTTTATCGCCAATAGAAAGCTTAACCACTTTACAATTAACTTATTCGCGCTTTTTGCGTTCATTTGCGTTTTCTTTTTATAACACCGGACAAAAAAACGGCACGGTAAACCGTGCCGTAATTTTAAATGGAGAATGCAATTAACTGGCTTTTTGCAACATGGCTTCGGCTTCCTCGATCTGTGCCGGGTTGCCTTCCTGTTTCACTTCTTCCAGGATACTGCGGGCACCTTCGTTGTCCCCCATGTCCATATAGGCTTTTGCCAGATCCAGCTTGGTACTGACTTCGTCAATGTCTTCCGACAGCTCGGAAATATCGAAATCGTCATCGCCCGCGGCTGCTGCTGTTTCCAGGGTTTCGTCAGATAACTCCAGCATGTCTTCAGCAGAGGTTTCTTCCACCTCTTCCGCCAGCCCCATGTCCAGATCCAGACCGAGGTCTTCAGACACCGCCGGCTCTTCGGTTAATGCGGTCTCGGCTAGTTCGTCTTCCAGGCCCAGGTCGGCTGATTTTTCCAGGTCAACTGACAGGTCCAGGTCGGCATCGAAATCCAGAGCAGGCTCTGCTGCTTCTGTTTCGACTTCGGCCACGGTTTCGGTTTCAAGCGTTTCGGTTTCTGCCGGGGTGGATTCTTCTGCGGTTTCAAAGCCAAGATCAGAGGCATCGAAATCGAGGGAGAAATCTTCATCGATACCCAGCTCATCCCCGCTTTCTTCCGCCGCTGCGCTGGTGGTGCTGGCAGCATTCATTTCGGTATCGAAATCGCCCAGATCAAATTCCAGTCCTGCATCTTCACCCTGGCCCGTTTCTGCAGTCGGCTCAGCCGCTTCAGTTTCGCCACTGAAGGCCGCCAGTTCGTTTTCCAGGTCCATGGCTGTATCCGTTTCCTGGGCCGGTGCTTCCAGGTCCAACGGTTCGGACAACACTATAGTGGAATCAGCTTCTTCCTCCTCAGGGGTTTCCAGCCCCAGGTCAAAGTCCGGGGTTTCGGCTTCACCCACATTCAGTTCCAGGTCAGTGGTTTCCGGTTTCTGCGGAATCAGGTCTTCGGCATTAAAGTCAGCTGGCATAGAAACCGTATCAGCAGAGCTGAACAGCTCTACATTCGGACACAGTTTGCGTCCCATAACCACGACGCGGTCCCAGTAAGACTTATCGTTACCTTTACGTTGATAAGTTTCTTCAGCCAGGCTGGCGAAGGCATCGGCATTGTTGCCGGCGAAATAGGTTTCCAGTAATTTCATGCGATATTCATCCCGTTCGGGATTTTCCTTGATCGCATTCTGCAGCAGTTCTTCCGCCTGCTGGTAAATGCCGTAGGCAAGATACACGTCCGCCTCAGCAATCACATCGTCGCGTTCCTCTTCCTGCGCTTCTTCAGTATCGTCGGCCAGGCTGATAACCGTATCTTCCAGATCCGAATCACCACCGGGAGCCTGGATGGCCGTATCTTCGTCGCCAAGAGCAGATTCCATTTCAGCGGTAGCATCATGATCGACGGCTTCCATGGAGGCAGTTTCTTCCACCATGGCATCTGAAACCAGGTCGTCGATATCGCTGCCACCTTTATCAGAATCCAGATCAGTTTCATCCAGCGCCATCCATTCATCATCACCTTCGGCCGCTTTGCGTTTGCGCAGCAACAGGGCGATCAATAGCAGAATAACGATGGCACCACCGCCGATGGCCATCAACATATTGGGGTTCTCCAGCAGTTGCTGGATAAAACCTTTTTGTGCTGGCTGTGCGAAGGCAGGTGGTGTTACCGGCTGAGTGGTCGCAGCTGGTGGCGTTGTCTCGGGAGCTGCAGCAGGTTCTTCTGCAGGCTGGGTTTCGCCAGCCGCTTCGTCGGCAAACACCGGTTGTTCAGCTTCAGCAGGTGCGGGTTGTTCACCAGTCGCCTCGGTTTCCGGGGCTGGTGCCGGGGTTTCTTCCGGTGCAGCTTCCGGCGGGGCTTCTGCTGTCGGCTCTTCGCCTGGCTGTGACTCCGGTGCGGCTTCAGGCGCAGCCTGTTGTGCTTCCTGACGTGCACTGCTCAAATCGGACTGCAGTTTCGCCAGTTCAGCATCGTCCACGCCCATTTTAATGGCGCTCTTGACTCGCTGTTCCAGGTCGTCGAGGCGAGACTGAAGATTATTCTTTTCCAGTCGTTCAGATTCCAGGGCTTCCTGGGCCACTGCCAGTTTCTGTTTCAGGCGACGAATTTCGGCATCGGGATCCTGTACAGAGCCGGCACTCTCACTACTATCCTGGCCAGCCGGAGAGACAATCGATAACTTGCCTTCACCGGTGGCTGATTCAGCCGATTCGCCGCTGACACCGCCAGATTCAGCCGAGGTCAGGGATGATGCTGGGGCGGCACTGGTTAGTGTCTGGCGATACTCACGCCATAAAGCGCTGTGACGTCGCACTTCTGCCAGTGCCTGCTGACGATCGATGGAAGTAATACTGTTACGTTCCGGCATGCGCAGGATGTAACCACGCTTGATACCGTTAACGTTCTCTTTAATAAAGGCTTCGGGGTTTTCCCGGACCAGTGCCAGCATCATCTGTTCTACGGACACGGAGGCATCGGGACGGAATTTACTGGCCAGGCTCCACAGGGTATCGTTCTGCTGAACCCGGTATTCACCGGAGACCTGCTGGTATTCAGGCATAGCACGATACTGGGTCTGCTGCCCGGTATTCGACTGCATGCTGGCAACCGGTGCTGGCGCAGGTGCGCTGGTACTAGCCCCAACACTGGGTGCCGGTGCCGTCATTGCGCTCAGGGCTGGACGACTATCCTGTGTCTGTGCCTGCATGGGTTTCTGTGCCGGCGCTGAGGCGTCTTCAAAAGGGCGGCTGCCTCCAGTATCGGCAGGCGCTGCAGTTGCTGTTGATGCACCCGTGGAGTTATATACCGGCGGATCCAGCAGGATTGTGTATTCTCTCAACAGATGACCTTCTGGCCAGTCCACCTCAAGCAGGAAACTCAGGTAGGGTTCCCGGATGGGCTTTAAAGAGTACACCTTCACATAAGGTTTGCCGTTTTTAGCTTCGGCCTTAAATTTCAGTTGCTGTAAAAGATAGGGTCGGTCTATCCCCGCACGCGCAAAGGCATCCCGATCCGCCAGCTTTACGATCAGTGTTTGAGCATCCTCAGGTTCGGCGGATAGAACCGGAATCTTCGCGTCAAGTTCCTGATTTAACGCAGAATTCAGTTCTATATCACCCAGCCCAAGTGGGTAAGTCGAGCCCGGCACCAGCGCTGCCAGTATTGCCAGGCTTAAGGTCAGTTTACGCACCTTCAATCCCCTTAATCAGTTGCTCTGCCTTCAAATAAGGTGTTCTCAGGGTAAGACTACCCCGTCATTTCCAGCGCATTGCTAAGAATGCACTTTAGTATGCCTTTGTAACTATAGATTATAAATAGTCTTTTATCAAAATCTCAGCAATTTGTACGCTATTTAATGCCGCACCCTTGCGCACATTATCCGCAACCGCCCACAGATTCAGGCCTTTGTCATGGGAAATGTCTTCCCGGATACGCCCTACATAGGTGGCATCGTGTGAGGCTCCTTCAGTAGCCGCAGTGGGATAACCGCCATCGCGATGTTCATCCAGCACTTTTACGCCCGGTGCTTTTTTCAACAGTTTGCGGCAGGCTTCGGCAGTCATCTTATTGCGTGTCTCAATATGCAGCGCTTCGGAATGACCATAGAACACCGGCACCCGCACGGCAGTGGGATTCACCTGGATAGTTTCGTCTTCCATGATCTTGCGTGTTTCCCACACCATTTTCATTTCTTCCTTGGTATAGCCGTTGTCGAGGAAAACATCAATCTGCGGCAGAACATTGAAGGCAATTTGTTTGGGATACACTTTGGCGCTGATTGGCTGACCGTTAAGTAGTTTCGCTGTCTGTCCCGCCAGCTCTTCAATGGCTTCTTTACCGGTACCGGATACTGCCTGGTAGGTAGCAACATTAATACGTGTAATACCCACGGCATCATAGATAGGCTTAAGTGCCACCAGCATCTGGATTGTGGAACAGTTGGGGTTGGCGATAATGCCGCGCGTGGTATAGCCGGAAATGGCGTGAGGATTTACTTCCGGCACCACCAGCGGAATATCGTCGTCATAGCGATACTGGGAGGTGTTGTCGATCACCACACAACCGGCCGCCGCCGCTTTGGGGGCAAACTCGGCAGAGATGGATGCGCCGGCAGAGAATAGTCCGATGGGGGTTTTGGAAAAGTCGAAATCCGCCAGGTTTTCTACCGAAATCATCTTGTCGCCAAACGGGACTTTTTTACCCGCCGATCTTTCACTCGCCAGGGCGTACACCTTACCCACCGGAAACTTGCGCTCCGCCAGTATGGTCAGCATGGTTTCACCCACGGCACCAGTGGCGCCGACTACCGCTACATCGTATGTTTTGCTCATGTTAATTTACCTATATCAAAAAATAAAAATCGTTAGACACAGAGTAAAAAATATTTTTTTGACGCAAAGACGCGAAGAGCGCAAAGTTTTGTGAAATCAATTTCCTTTGCGTACTTCGCGTCTTTGCATCAAACAAGCTCTGTGTTCTCTGCGCCTCGGTGGCTATCGCTTTTAATCCTTGAACGCATCCACCACCGCATCACCCATGGCAGCGGTGCCGACTTCGGTGCAACCATGCGACATGATGTCCGGGGTGCGCAGACCCTGGTCCAGTACCTTGCCGACGGCGGTATCGATCTGTTGTGCCGCTTCTTCCATATCCAGGCTGTAACGCAGCATCATGGCGACAGATAAAATCGTAGCCAGCGGATTGGCGACACCTTTGCCGGCGATGTCCGGCGCCGAACCGTGAATGGGTTCGTACATGCCCTTGCCGTTGGCGTCCAGGGACGCGGACGGCAACATGCCGATGGAACCGGTCAGCATCGCCGCGGCGTCGGAGAGGATATCCCCAAACATGTTCTTGGTCACCATCACATCGAACTGTTTTGGCCATTTCACCAGCTGCATGGCGGCGTTATCCACATACATGTGACTGAGTTCAACTTCCGGGTAGTCCTGCGCAACGCGAATCACGACTTCACGCCACAGTTCCGATACTTCCAGCACGTTGGCTTTATCCACGGAACAGACGCGTTTATCGCGCTTCATGGCAATGTTAAATGCGGAACGGGCAATGCGTTCGATTTCCGATTCGGCATACACCAGGGTATTAAAACCCACCCGTTCACCATTACGTACCTCGATACCGCGCGGCTTGCCAAAATAGATCCCGCCAGTGAGTTCGCGCACGATCATAATATCCAGGCCGGCGACGATCTCCGGTTTCAGTGATGAAGCATCCGCCAGTTGTGGATACAGAATCGCCGGGCGCAGGTTGGAGAACAGACTCAGCTCGGAACGCAGGCCCAACAGACCTTTCTCCGGACGCTTTTCCCGCGGCAGGGATTCATACTGGGGACCACCCACCGCACCCAGCAATATCGCATCCGATGCTTTCGCCAGTGCCAGGGTCGCTTCCGGCAGCGGATCACCGGCGGCATCGTAACCCGCTCCGCCCACAGGTGCGGATTCCAGGGTGACATCGATGCTGCCCTGGATTTGTAGAAAATCCATTACCTTGACGGCTTCGTTAACAATCTCGGGACCAATGCCATCACCCGGCAGTATCGCAATTTTCTTCGTCATAATTTTACCTGTAACAATTTGACGCAAAGCCGCAAAGTACGCAAAGGAAAATTATTGAACAATAACTCTGCGCTCTTTGCGGCTTCGCGTCAGAGCTTTTAAAACAACCAGGGCGCCGTCTGTTTGCGTCTGGCTTCGTAAGCGCGAATATCATCGCCGTGCTGGAGTGTCAGGCCGATGTCGTCCAGGCCGTTCAACATACAGTACTTGCGGAACGCATCCACATCAAAACTGATGCGCTCACCGTCCTCGGTGACAACCACCTGGTCTTCCAGGTCGATAGTGAGTTCATAACCCGATTTGGCCATCACCTTACTGAACAAGGTATCAATCACTGCTTCGTCCAGGGCGATGGGCAACAGGCCATTTTTGAAACTGTTGTTATAGAAGATATCCGCGAAACTGGGCGCAATCACCGCGCGAAAACCGAAATCCGCCAGGGCCCATACCGCGTGCTCCCGCGACGAACCACAACCAAAATTCTTGCGCGCCAGCAGGATGCTGGCATGGTCGTAAGGAGCCTGGTTCAGGATAAAGTCCGGATTAATACGGCGGCTGGCATTATCCATACCCGGTTCACCCGGGTCCAGGTAGCGCCAGTCATCGAACGCATTGGGGCCGAAACCCGTGCGTTTAATGGACTTCAGATACTGCTTGGGTATGATGGCATCGGTGTCCACATTGGGACGATCCAACGGCGCTACGATACCTTTGTGCTGGGTAAATTTTTCCATAAGCCTTCTCTATTACCTGAATCCGTGACTTCAATGCGGATAACAGAGTGCAAGATATTGGTTTCACAGTGGATTTTAAAAAATCTTAGCTTCACCCTTAGGTTAAGCGGGTATTTTTTAA
>Ga0114931_10002107_pt1 | contig 25360 bp, 20 predicted proteins | sample 2SBtaG_FD_89579 | JGI IMG/M metagenome (GOLD analysis project Ga0114931, IMG submission 89579) | Deep subsurface microbial communities from Kolumbo volcano to uncover new lineages of life (NeLLi) - 2SBTROV14_V59a metaG | ecosystem: Environmental > Aquatic > Marine > Volcanic | place: Kolumbo... | reverse complement strand
GGACTTCGGCGGCTTCTGGCTCGGTGGTTTTATCGGCGCGCTCTCGGTGCTGCTGATCATCTTCGTAAGCCTGATGTTTCTGCCGATGAGCATTGCCGGCAGTGGATTGATTGAGGCCATGGCGCCGGACATGAACGAGGATTTCTTCATCATCGCGTTTGTCAACGCGTTTGTCAGCGCCACGATGATCGCAATAGTCATGGCGGCGGCGCCGGCGGTGATCGTCGGTGTCTATATTCCAATCGGCGCGGTTGCGGGTGCCATCATCAGGTGGCACCAGTATCACCCCCGGCAAGACCAGCGGCAACAATCGAGATAACACGGGCCAGGAGGAACAAACACAGATGACCAATGACAATCGCAACGATGCACGCGGCATCCGCACCACCGCGATCCACAGCGGCGAAGCACCTGATCCGGTGACCGGCGCATCGGCGCCCAATCTGGTCATGTCGACCACCTTCACCACTGACGAGCCGGCCGGGTTTTCAGCCCATAATCTGGATGGTGAGAGCGGCTTTCTCTATTCGCGCTGGGGCAACCCGACCGCGCGCCAGCTTGAGCACAAACTGGCGGCGTTGGAGGGTGGGGAGGGATGTGTGTCATTTGCCTCCGGCATGGCGGCGTCGGCGGCCGTGCTGTTCAGCCTGCTCAAATCCGGCGATCACCTGATTGCCGCCGACACCAACTATGCCGGGGTTGCCGAACTGGTCCGCGACACCCTGCCGCGCTTTGGCATCGAGGTCACTCTGGTCGACACGTCGGACCCCGCGGCGGTGGCCGATGCCATGCGCCCGGCAACCAGGATTGTGTGGCTCGAAAGTCCGGCCAACCCGACGCTGCGGCTTGCCGATATCGCGGCGATCTCGAAAATCGCCCATGACGGCGGCGCGGTGGTGGCGATTGATTCGACGTTCGCCACGCCGATCGCGACCCGCCCGCTCGAACTGGGCGCGGACTATGTGATCCACTCGCTGACCAAGTATATCGGCGGTCATGGCGATGCGCTGGGCGGCGCCGTGATCGGCAACGCGCAGGCAATGGCGGCGCTCAATGCCGAGGCCGGTATTCACTATGGCGGCGTCATCTCGCCGTTTAATGCCTGGCTGATCATGCGCGGCGCCGCAACGCTGCCGCTGCGCATGAAGGCCCACGAAGAAAGTGCGCTTGTCCTGGCACGGTTTCTGGAAAGCCACCCGAAAGTAACCCGGGTGCTTTATCCCGGATTGCCATCCCACCCCCAGCATGACCTCGCCAGACGGCAGATGGCGAATTTTTCCGGAATGATCGCGTTTCAGGTCGCCGACGGCGAGGCGATGGCGGCACAGCTGGCCAAGCGGCTCGAAATCATCCACCACGCGGTGTCGCTCGGCCATCACCGGTCGCTGATTTTCTGGCTCGGCACCGATGCGATGATGGAATCCTCGTTCCGCCTCGAAGGCGCGGCGCTCGAGGCGTATCGCGCCCTTGCCGGCGACGGCCTGTTCCGGCTGTCGGTCGGTCTCGAGGATCCGGATGACCTGTGCCGTGATCTCGATCACGCGCTTGGTTAGGCCGCGAAATTCAGACGCCGCGCGAGCCGAGGAAGGCGGCCATGTGGAAGGCCGCCTGGTCGGCATCGTAGTGATAGTCGCGGCCGACCGGACAGGCGCGCCGGGCGCGGCAGCCAAGCTGGCGGCAGTCGGCGCCATCTTCTGAACGGACATGGCTGGCGCAGGCGGGAATATCCAGCCGTTCCGGCCCCAGGGCATCGACCGGGCAAGTGGTGAGACAGGGCCGGTCCCGGCAACTGTCGCACGGATTTTGCGTGACCGCCCTTTCGGGCAACGGTACGTCCTCATTGAACAGGAGTGCGGCGCGATAGGCGTGCCACAGGCCAAATCGGGCATGGATCAGCGGGGCAATGGGCGAGGCAAAGACGTCGCCACTCGCCAGTGCCCAGCGCTGGAACGGCAGGAAGGGCGGGCCGTCGGAAGGATAGACGGCGCGGGCGCCGACAGCGTCCGCGAGCGGGTCGATGATGCGCCGGGTCCAGCTGTCGAGCGGGTTCGGCTCGTCGCGCCGCGCCGCGCTGAACGCGCGCCACATATCGGGACCGGCATTGCCGATGATGATGATGGTCACGGTGCCGTCCGGCGCACCGTCGGACGCCGAGGGATGAAAACCGCCACGCATCATGAGCCCGTGGCGTTTCATCTGTTCATCAATCAGTTCGCCAATCCGGTCCGCCATTTCCCCCCTCTTCCGGTCGTTCTTAAGCGCTTGACGCCGCCCGCATCTGGGGGCACTGTGCGCGGCCATGGAACCCGGTCGACATAAATCGCAAATTATCATTTGTCGCGGCATTATTACCAGCTAGCACAAGCGCTGGCGCGACCGTTCCTGATTTTTCACGAAATTGATATTGGAAGCGATCCCGCCAGCGGAGGGATTACGCCTTGCCACTGAGACTCTACAACACCCTGACGCGCCGCAAGGAGCCGTTCGAGCCGATCGATCCCGCGCATGTCCGGATGTATGTCTGCGGGCCGACGGTCTATGATTTCGCCCATATCGGCAATGCCCGGCCGATCATCGTGTTCGACGTGCTCTTCCGGTTACTGCGTCACCTTTATCCGAAGGTGACCTATGTCCGCAACATCACCGATATCGACGACAAGATCAACGCGCGGGCAGCCGAGGAAGGGGTGCCCATCGATGTCGTGACGGCACGTACGACGGCGCAGTTCCATGAAGACATCAAGGCGCTAGGCGTGCTGATGCCGGAAGATGTGGCGGCCGATGGAACGCCCCACACGTTCATCGAGCCGCGCGCGACCGACCATGTGGCGCAGATGATCGACATGATCGAAACGCTGATCATCAATGACTGCGCCTATGTGGCGGACGGTCATGTGCTGTTTTCGGTGTCGTCGATGACGGACTACGGCCGGCTGTCGCGGCGCTCGCTTGATGAACTCCTGGCCGGCGCCCGGGTCGATGTCGCGCCCTACAAACGCGATCCGATGGATTTCGTGTTGTGGAAGCCGTCGACGCCGGAGCTGCCCGGCTGGGACAGCCCCTGGGGCCGCGGCCGGCCGGGCTGGCACATCGAGTGCTCGGCAATGTCGAAAGCCTATCTCGGCGAAACCTTCGACATTCACGGCGGCGGCATCGACCTGGTATTCCCGCACCACGAAAACGAACTTGCCCAGTCGCGCTGCGCCCACCACAGCGACATCATGGCCAAGGTGTGGATGCACAACGGCTACCTCCAGGTCGAGGGCCGCAAGATGTCGAAGTCGGAAGGGAACTTTGTCACTATTCATGAGTTGCTGAATACGGACAGCTTCGGTGGGCATTCCTGGTGCGGGTCAGTTCTGAAATTCGCATTGTTGTCGACCCATTACCGGCAACCAGCGGATTTTTCGATCAAGGCGTTGGAGGCGGCTTTTCATATTCTTGATGACTTTTTCAGGGTTGCGGCAGATACCGATCTGGACACCCCATCGCGGGAGGTAATTGCGGCGCTGGAAGACGATCTCAACACGCCACTTGTGATGACTGCGCTCCATAAAATCCGGAAGCAGGTAGTTCATCCTGGCAGCAACCACGAACCATCGGTCCGTGCCGCCCAAGAGCTGGCCCAGAATCTGAACTTCCTTGGCCTAGACAAGACGTCGTTTGACCTTTGGCTCAATCAAATGAATGCATCTATAGGGAAGGAAGTCAGCGAAATCGAAGCCCTTGTCGGCGCCCGTAACAAAGCCCGCGCGGCGAAGGACTGGGCCGAAGCCGACCGCATCCGTGACGAACTCGATCATATGGGCGTCGTGCTCAAGGACGGCCCCGAGGGCACCACATGGGAGATCAGGCGATGAGCGCGGCCACATTATCAGGCCGTCACCCCGGCGAAAGCCGGGGTCCAGTATCCTCCGGGCGCGCGCATCCGCCCGCCGGGTGGCCGCCGGATTGCCCGGTCAGGCCGGGCAATGACCGGACGGGGCGTGATTCGGGCAATTGTGGCGATCTGGCATCAGCGCCCGGCGGTGGCCGGATCGCCCGGTCAAGCCGGCTAATGACGAGGGTGTGGGGACGATATCTGCTGGAGTCCCGGGCGGGAGCCGGGGATTTTCCCTCAAACCGTTACCCCGGCGAAAGCCGGCGGCCAGCCGGGGAAAACGGGCTAAAAGGACGAACACAATGATCACCGTCAAAGAGCGTCTTTATCTGTTCGACACCACGCTGCGCGACGGTGCGCAGACCCTTGGTGTTGATTTTTCGCTTGAGGACAAGGCGTTGATCGCGCGCACCCTTGACGAACTTGGCATCGATTATATCGAGGGCGGCTATCCCGGCGCCAATCCGATCGACACCCAGTTTTTCGCCAAGCCGCCGGCGCTCAAATCGGCGCGTTTCACCGCCTTCGGCATGACCAAGCGCGCCGGCCGCAGTGCGGCCAACGATCCCGGGCTTGCCATGGTGCTGGGCGCCGATGTTGATGCCGTCTGTCTGGTCGCCAAGAGCTGGGACTATCATGTCGATGTCGCGCTCGGCATCAGCGGTGATGAAAATCTCGATTGCATCACCCGGTCAGTCGAGGCGGTCGCGGCGAAGGGCGCCGAGCCGATCATCGACTGCGAGCATTTTTTCGATGGCTACAAGGCCAATCCCGATTATGCGCTGGCCTGCGCCGCGGCGGCACTGGAGGCCGGTGCGCGCTGGGCGGTGCTGTGTGACACCAACGGCGGCACGCTGCCCGACGAGGTCGCGGCGATTGTTACGCAAGTCGTGAAAAAACTGCCCGGCGACCGGCTCGGCATTCACACCCACAACGATACCGAGAACGCGGTCGCCAACACGCTGGCCGCGGTGCGCGCCGGGGTGCGCCAGGTCCAGGGCACCATCAACGGGCTCGGCGAGCGCTGCGGCAACGCCAACCTGATGTCGATCATTCCGACGCTGATGCTGAAGCCGGGCTATGCCGACAGGTTCGAGACCGGGATTGCCGGCGAACAGTTGCGCCGTCTGACGCACGTTGCCCACGTGCTTGACGAAATCCTCAATCAGGCGCCGCAGCGCCATGCGGCCTATGTCGGCGAATCGGCGTTTGCCCACAAGGGCGGCATTCATGTATCGGCGGTCCAGAAAGACCCCAGGACCTATGAGCATGTGGCGCCGGAAACAGTCGGCAACCGGCGCCGCTTGCTGGTGTCCGATCAGGCCGGCCGGTCGAACATTCTGGCCGAACTGGAGCATCTTGAAATCGTCGTCGACAAGGACGATCCACGGGTCTTTGAACTGCTCGAACAAGTCAAACAGCGCGAGGCCGACGGCTATGCCTATGAAGCCGCCGAAGCGTCGTTTGAACTGCTGGCGCGGCGCACCCTCGGGTCTGTCCCCGATTTTTTCCTTGTCGAAAGTTTCCGGGTCATGGTGGAACGGCGCCACAATGCGCTGGGCGAGCAGGTCACGGTGTCGGAAGCCGTGGTCAGGATCAATGTCGGCGGCGAGCAGATCGCATCCGTCGGCGAGGGCAACGGCCCGGTCAACGCGCTCGATACGGCGCTGCGCAAGGACCTCGGCATCTACTCGGATTACATCGCCGATCTCAAGCTGGTCGACTTCAAGGTGCGGATCCTGAACGGCGGCACCGGCGCGACCACCCGCGTGCTGATTGAATCGGCCGACGGCAGCGGTGCGCGCTGGTTCACGGTCGGCGTATCGCCGAATATCGTCGATGCGTCGTTCCAGGCGCTGATCGATTCAATCACCTACAAGCTGGTCCGCGCCAACGCTCCGGCGCCGTGACGCATTCGCGGCATGTCGGGGTCAGCGTTGCGTCAGTACACCGCCGCGGACCACCGCCTGGCACGGATTGGCGCCGAGCCGGTAACTCAGTTCCGCCGGGCGCTGGATCCCCCAGATCGCGAAATCGGCGGCCATGCCGACAGCGAGCGTACCGTGGCTCTCGGTGAGGCCGAGGGCGCGCGCCGCCTCCCGGGTGACGCCGGCGAGGGCTTCTTCGGGCGTCATGGCGAACAATGTGCAGGCCATGTTCATCGTCAAGAGCAGCGAGGTCAGCGGTGACGAACCCGGATTGCTGTCGGTTGCAATCGCCATGGCGACGCCGTGCTCGCGGAACAGCGCGACCGGCGGCGGCGAGGTTTCGCGCAAGGTATAATAGGCGCCGGGCAGCAGCACCGCCACGGTGCCGGCCTTTGCCATCGCCGCGATGTCGCTGTCTGCGACATATTCGAGATGATCGCATGACAGGGCGCCGTAACGCGCCGCGAGCGCGGCACCGCCGAGATCGGAAAGCTGGCCGACATGGCCCTTGACCGGCAGGTCATGGGCGCGGGCGGCGCGAAAAACCCGTTCTGTCTGGGCGGCGCTGAACCCGATACCTTCGCAAAATACATCGACCGCGTCCGCCAGCCCGAGGCGGGCGACCTCCGGCACCATCTCGCCGCACACCAGATCGATATAGTCATCGGCGCGACCGGCGAATTCGGGTGGCAGGGCATGGGCGCCAAGAAACGTTGTCTGCACGTTCACGCCAATTTCGCCGGCGATCCGGCGCGCGGCGCGCAACTGCCGCAGTTCGGTCTCAAGCTCAAGACCGTAGCCTGACTTGATCTCGATCACGCTGACACCTTCGGCCATGAGATCGTGCACGCGCGGCAGCGCGGCGGCGACCAACTCGTCCTCGGAGGCCGCCCGGGTATCATTCATGGTCGAGACGATGCCGCCGCCGGCGCGCGCGATTTCCTCGTAGGTCGCACCTTCAAGGCGCATTTCGAATTCCTGCGCCCGGTCGCCGCCATAGACAATATGGGTGTGACAGTCGATCAGCCCCGGCGTCACCCAGGCGCCGTTGAGGTCGTGAAACGCATCGGCCTTCTTCGTGAAAGCATCGGGCAAGTCACCGCCGGCGCCAAGCCAGACGATTTTCCCCCCGGATACCGCAATGGCGCCATCCATGACCGCGCCATAGGGGTCGCCATTGGCGGTCATGGTCGCGAGCCGCGCGTTGACAAATACCGCATCCGGGGTGGACTGCTCCGCCATTTGCTTTCCCGCCTCGTTTTCCACCGCACCAGCCGCCACTGTGCCGTGACACCGCGGCGCGATCAACGTCTGCTTCATCCGGCGGGCCGCGGCGGCGAAGAAAACAGGTTCGCCGGGCGTTGTTGCGCCAGTGGCGCAATCGGCATCACCATCACTTGACCGACCGGTCAGTTAACGCCATATAGAACCCCTTCACGCCGCCGGCTTGCGCCGGGCGCACAACCTGAGGAGATATCACATGCCCTATCCAGTACACACCATCGAGGACGCCTCCGAGGCGGCGCGGGCGACGCTTGCCACGTCCAGGAAAGCGTTTGGTTTTGTTCCCAACCTGATCGGTGTCATGGCCGCTGCCCCGGCGCTGGCCGAAGCCTATCTGACGCTCGGCGGCCTGTTTGCCAGGACCTCGTTTTCGCCAAGCGAACAACAGGTCGTTCTGCTCGCGGTGTCCTATGTCAACGGCTGCGAATATTGCGTTGCCGCCCACACCGCGATTGCCGGCATGCAGAAGGTACCCGACGATGTGGTGGATGCGCTGCGCACCGGCAACGACATCGCCGATGACAGACTCCAGGCACTGCGGGCCTTTACGGCCTCGGTAGTCGAGGGCCGCGGCTGGCCGGCGCGCGCCGCAGAAGAGGCCTTCTTTGCGGCCGGATACACCAGGGCCCAGGCGCTTGAAGTCGTGCTTGGCGTCGGCATGAAGACGCTCTCGAACTACACCAATCACCTGGCTGATACGCCGCTTGACGAGGCGTTTCAGCCGGCGAAATGGACCAAAGCCGCCTGAACGGACTTTCAGGCCGGTGCCGGACGAAGACATCGACCCGGCACCGGTCAGGCAGCCGGACAGAGTCGACGATGACGGGTCCGGGCATGAAGAGTTTCGCCTGACGCGAAATCATTCTAGGGCATTTCTCGATCATACGGAACCATTTGACCGGTTTCCCGCGTTTTCTGGACGTCGTTATGCTTTCCTTATGATCGAGAAGTGCCCTAGGATCGCGCCATGTGGCCCGACGACAGACTGATCCGCCTGCTTGGCGTCGCCCATCCCGTCATTCAGGCGCCGATGGCAGGTGCGTCGACGCCGGCGCTGGCGGCCGCGGTCGCCAATGCCGGCGGTCTTGGATCGATCGCGGCGGCGATGCTCGACGGCGAGGGGTTGCGCGATGCGGTCACCGAAACCCGCCGGGCCACCAACGGGCCGCTCAATCTCAACTTTTTCGTTCATCGTCCGCCGGCCGACGATGCGGCAAAGGCGGCCGCAGCGCTCGATCTGCTCAGGCCCTATTATGACGACCTCGGGCTTGGCGCGATGCCGGCGGTGAAGGCGCTGCATTTTCCGTTTGACGAGGCGATGCTGGAGGTGGTGCTGGAACTCGGGCCGAAGGTTGTGAGCTTTCATTTCGGTCTGCCGGACGCCCGTCTGGTCGCGCGGTTGCGCGATGCCGGCATACTGGTCCTCAGTTCGGCGACGACCGTTCGCGAGGCGCAGGCGCTCGAGCAGGGCGGCGCCGATCTGATCGTTGCCCAGGGCTTCGAGGCCGGCGGTCACCGGGGCACCTTTGACTCATCATTCGAACAGGCCCAGGTCGGCACGATCGCGCTGGTGCCGCAGATCGTTGACGCGGTATCCGTGCCGGTGATCGCAGCCGGCGGCATCGCCGACGGGCGTGGTATCGCCGCCGCCTTTGCGCTTGGCGCCGCCGGAGTTCAGCTCGGCACGGTGTTTCTCAATTGCCCGCAATCCGCCATTGCCCCGGTCCACCGGCAGGCGCTGCTTGAGGCGCGTGACGAAGACACCCGACTGACAGATGCGTTTTCCGGCCGCCCGGCGCGCGGTCTTGCGAACCGCTATATCGAAGAGATGGCCCCGCACCATGGGTCCCTGCCGGATTTCCCGCTGATGAACACCCTGACCGGGCCGTTGCGCAAAGAGAGTGCGAAACGGGGGTCGCCGGATTTCGTTGCCCTGTGGTCCGGACAGGCGATGGGGCTGAACCGGGAAACCGATGCCACCGAGCTGATGGAACAACTGGTAACGTCAGCCCGGCGGATACTGGGGTCATGACCGCGCGCGGGTGATTGTCTGTTCGCCCCATGCGCCGCAAGCATACCAGCCATGTCTTGACCGTCGGGGCACAAGCGCAGAGGTTGGCCGCCTACGTCCCCGTGAACCGGATCCCATCCAGACTCATGGATCAGCAGAAATTGACGCAGCCTGCGGTGCATGAAAACAGCGCAGCCGGCGAAGCCCGCCGCGGCGTGATCTTCGCTGTGTGCGCCTATTCCATCTGGGGGACGTCGGCGGCCTATTTCAAATTGCTCTCGCAGGCCCCTGCCGTCGAGGTGGTGGCGCACCGGATCATCTGGTCGGTGCCGGTGGCGCTGGTCGTGCTGGTTGCGCTCGGCCGCACCCGCGATATTCTTCCAGCGCTCCGTTCGCCGCGCACGATGGCGATACTGACACTGACGACCATGCTCGTCACGTTCAACTGGGGACTTTATGTCTGGGCCGTGATCGCCGGGCGCGCCATCGACGCCAGCCTCGGTTATTTCATCAATCCGCTCGCCAATGTCGCGCTGGGATACGTCCTGCTCGGCGAGCGATTGCGGACCGGACAGCTGGTTGCCGTCGCGCTGGCCGCCGCCGCCGTCGTCATCCAGACATGGCTTGCCGGCATATTCCCGTGGATTTCGCTGAGCCTTGCCGCCTCGTTCGCGCTTTACGGCTACATCCGCAAGACGGTCAGCATCGGCCCGGCACAAGGCTTCCTGATCGAAGTCCTGCTGGCCCTGGTGCCTGCGCTGGTGATTGTACTGTGGCTGGCGCAGACCGGTGCGGGGCGTTTTCTTGGCGATGCCGGTGATACGGCGCTGCTGATCGGCACCGGACTGGTCACCGCGACGCCGCTGATCCTGTTTGCGGCGGCGGCCAAGCGCCTGCGGCTTGTCACGCTTGGCCTGCTGCAATATATCGCGCCGTCGCTGATCTTTCTGAGCGCCGTCTTCTGGCTCGGCGAGCCGATGAGTTTCTGGCGCTGGGTCAGCTTTGCCATGATCTGGCTGGCGCTGATTGTCTTTTCAACCTCCTCGCTGCGCGCCGAGCGATAGTGCTCCGGCCTGATATCAGGCGGCGCCAGGCGCGCGCGCGCGGGCCCGCGCGCTGGGGATGATGTCTTCAGCGGTTGTGGCGATTTCGAAGTGGAATTCGAGCTCCGAGCGGATGAACTCTTCGGCCCGCATATGGTTGAGCAGCTGGATCAGCGGTTCCCAGAAGTTCTCGATATTGGCGAGCACGATCGGCTTCCTGTGCTGGCCGAGCTGCGCCCAGGTGGTCATTTCCACCAGTTCCTCCAGTGTGCCGACGCCGCCCGGCAGAGCGACAAAGGCATCGGCGCGCTCGAACATCAGCATCTTGCGCTCGTGCATCGTGTCGGTGACAATCAGATCCTGGGCTTCGCTCAGCATCTGTTCGCGTTCCGACAGGAATTTGGGGATGATGCCAGTGACTTCGCCGCCGTTACGCAGAACGGCACGGGCGAGGATGCCCATCAGACCAAGACTGCCGCCGCCATAAACGAGCCTGATGCGCTGGGCCGCAAGGTCGGCGCCGAGCACTTCGGCGGCGTTTGCATAGGCCGGATTGATACCCGGCCCCGAGCCGCAGTAAACACAGATGCTGTTGATGTCGTTCATGGTCTGATCTGGCCTCGGCAAAGCTGAGCAGTCAACTGGGGCTCGCGAACTGCGTTAATGGGGGAGGGGGTGACAGAATGCGGTGGAAACCTTACCTATAGCGGCGTGTCGTGCGATTCAAGGCCGTAACCGGCAGGCAGTGGCGGCCACGTGACGCGCCGCACCTTCGCCCGAGGAGACCGTAACAGTGAAATCGGCAAACGCCCAGCGCCCGGCGAGCGAGGCCGGCACCTTGCGCGCGATCCTGCCATATCTGTGGCCGGAGGGGCGGGCCGACCTCAAGCTGCGCGTGGTGCTGTCCATGATTGCCCTGGTGACGGCCAAGGTCGTGACGGTGACGGTCCCGTTCGCCTACAAGGCAGCCGTCGACCGGCTGGCCGGGGCGGGCGACACAACTGATGGCGCGGCCGCCGCCGTCGCCGTTCCGGTGGCGCTGATCGTTGCCTACGGCTTCGGCCGGGTGATGATGGTGGCGCTGCAGCAGGTGCGCGAGGCGCTGTTTGCCAAGGTCGGTCAGAATGCGGTGCGATCGCTGGCCAACAAGACCTTCGCCCATCTCCACCGGCTGTCACTCCGGTTTCATCTGGAACGACGCACCGGGGGCCTGAGCCGGGTGATCGAGCGCGGCACCAAGGGGATCGAGATCATCCTCCGGTTTTCCCTGTTCAACACGTTTCCGACGATTCTCGAACTCGGCTTCGTCTGTGCCATTCTCGGCTACACGTTCGGTCTCTGGTTTGCCGTCATCGTCGCGGTGACGGTTGCCGCCTATGTCTGGTTCACCTACACCGCCACCGAATGGCGCATTGCCATTCGCCAGCGCATGAACGACGCCGATACGGAAGCGAATTCGAAAGCTGTCGACAGTCTTCTCAATTTTGAAACCGTCAAGTATTTCGGCAATGAAGCGCACGAGACGCGCCGGTTCGACGCCTCGATGGCGGCCTATGAGGATGCGGCAATAAAGACCACGACGTCGCTGTCGGTGCTGAATGCCGGCCAGGCGCTGATCTTCTCGATCGGCCTGACCTTGTGCATGGTGCTGGCGGCGCGCGGTATCGCTGCGGGTGATCTGACACTGGGCGATTTCGTGCTGGTCAACGCGCTGCTCATCCAGCTTTATCTGCCGCTCAATTTTCTCGGTACCGTCTACCGCGACATCAAGCAGGGGCTGCTTGATGTCGCCGCCATGTTCGCACTGCTTGACCAGCAACCCGAGATTGGCGACCCGCCCGGCGCCCGGGATCTGACGGTGACGAGAGGTGTGATCGAGTTCGATCGCGTCTCGTTCGCCTATGAGCCGTCGCGCCCGATCCTGAAGGAGGTCAGCTTTGTCGTGCCACCGGGCAACACGGTGGCCATTGTCGGTCCGAGCGGGGCCGGCAAATCGACGATTTCGCGCATCCTGTTCCGGTTCTACGATGTCACCAGCGGCACCGTGCGCATCGATGGCCAGGATATTACCGCCGTAACGCAGGCCTCGCTGCGCAGCGCCATCGGCATGGTGCCCCAGGACACGGTGCTGTTCAACGACACCATCGGTTATAATATCCGCTACGGGCGGCCCGGCGCCGATGATGCGGCGGTGATCGAAGCGGCAAGGATGGCCCAGATCCACGACTTCATCATGGCGCTGCCGGATGGCTATGACACCATGGTCGGCGAGCGCGGCCTGAAACTGTCCGGTGGCGAAAAACAGCGCGTCGCGATCGCGCGCACCATTCTCAAGAGCCCACCGATCCTGGTGCTGGACGAGGCAACCTCGGCGCTCGATTCCCACACCGAGCAGGAAATACAGGACGCGCTGAAACTGGTCTCGCGCGACCGCACGACAGTGGTCATCGCCCATCGCCTGTCAACGGTGGTGGAGGCCGACGAAATCATCGTGCTGGAAGATGGCCGGATTGTCGAACGCGGCCGCCATCGCGCGCTGCTGCGCCGGCGCGGGGTTTATGCCGGATTGTGGAACAAGCAGCGCGATGCCGAGAAGGCCCGCGAGCGGCTCGCCGAGGCGGACGATCAGGCGCTGCCGGTCCGCGCCCGCCAGGAGGCCGCGATTGCCGGCAAATGAGTGCCCGTTGCACGCGACTGTGCTATGGGTTTCGAAATCCAGACCGTCAGGAGAACGATACCCGTGCTTGATTCTATTGCCGCGACGCTGGCGCCGATCCATCGTGAAGGATATCGCTTTGTTGCGATATTTGCCGCCATTACGCTGGTTGCGTTCTGGCTCGCGACCCCGCTTGGCTGGCTCGGCGTGGTCGCGACGCTGTGGTGCGCATACTTCTTTCGCGATCCCGACCGGGTGACGCCGCTGCGCGAAGGTCTGATCATCTCACCCGCCGACGGCCGCATATCGGCGATTGAGGATGTCATGCCGCCGGACGAGCTCGATCTCGGCGATGCCATGCAATTGCGGATTTCAGTCTTTATGAATGTTTTTGATGTTCATGTGAACCGCGCGCCCGCGGCCGGGCGGATTGAACGCATTGCCTATGTGCCGGGCAAGTTCCTCAATGCCGAACTCGACAAGGCGAGCGAGGACAACGAGCGCCAGGCGCTGACGCTGGCGCTCAATTCGGGGACCCGGATCGGGGTGGTCCAGATCGCCGGCCTGGTGGCCCGGCGTATCGTGTGTTTCGTCAAACATGGCGAGCCGCTCGGCGTTGGTGAGCGGTTCGGCCTGATCCGCTTCGGCAGCCGGGTCGATGTCTACCTGCCGGCGGGAACAGCGCCTCTGGTCGCGGTCGGCCAGCGCGCGATCGCCGGCGAGACCGTGCTGGCGGATCTCAACTCCGACGAGCCGGAGCGCGAAGCCCGGCTCGGCTAGGCCAGGGCAGCCCCGGGCGCCCCGAACGATGCCGGGCAGACCCGGGAGCGACACGACAGAGGACGTTGCGAAAATGAGCATGGACTTTCCCCATGACGAACCCGAACCGGCGAAGCGCGGTCGCAAGCGGCGCCGGTTCCGCCGGGTGCCGATCCGTGTGCTGGTGCCCAATGCCGTGACCCTGCTGGCGCTCGGCGCCGGCATGTCGGCGATCCGCATGGCGTTCGAGGGCCGTTTCGAGGTGGCGGTCGGCATGATCCTGCTGGCCGCCGTGCTGGATGGCCTGGACGGCCGCATCGCGCGCGCGCTCAAGGGCACGTCGCGATTTGGCGCGGAGCTCGATTCGTTTGCCGATTTCATCAGCTTCGGTGTCGCGCCGGCGGTCGTGCTGTTCACCTGGTCGCTCAATCTCTACAAGGGGCTCGGCTGGATCATCGTGCTCAGCCTGGCGATCAGTGCGGCCCTGCGCCTTGCCCGCTTCAATGTCGCGCTCGACGATCCCGACACGCCGGCCTGGAGTGCGAATTACTTCACCGGCGTGCCGGCGCCGGCGGGTGCCGGCATCGCCCTGCTGCCGATGTATCTGTCGTTTCTGACCGGGTTCAGTGGCGCCGATGCCGCGCTCTGGCTGCTGGTCTATGTGCCGTTTGCCGGCTTTTTGATGGTGAGCCGGCTGCCGACCTATTCCGGCAAGATGATCGGCCAGCGCATCCGCCGTGACATCGTGCTGCCGGTGCTGATGCTGATCGTGATCTTCACGGCGTTGCTGCTCAGTTATCCGTGGCTGGTGCTGAGCGTGCTGACCCTGACCTATATGGCCTCGATCCCGCTCTCCATGCGGCGCTACAAGGAACAGCTCGACGCGAGCGGCGGCGGCGACCAGGCGGCGACCGGCGGGGACGCCGGAAAGGCGGATGCAGACGATGCCCCCTGACCGGTCGGCCGGGAAACGAACATGATTTCCTATTCGGCCGCGTGCCGGACCCGGCGTGGTCTTGATGCCGGACGCTTTGCCGCCTGTTTGCGGGGTTTCGGTCTTGCCGGGGATTTGCCGGCCGGCGCGCGTTTCGGCCCGCCGCGCCAGGCCGCGTAGTTTTCGCGGTAGACAGTGGGTGCGGCCAGCAGGACCGGCGTCAGCACCAGCGTCAGCAGGGTCGCGAACCCGAGCCCGAAAATGATCGCGGTTGAAAGCTGAACCCACCAGATCGAGGTGACACTGCCGAAGGAAATGCTGCGATCGAAGAAATTGAGATTGATCTGAAGCGCCATCGGCAGCAGGCCGCAGATGGTCGTGAGCGTGGTCAGCAGCACCGGACGCAGCCGTTGCGTCGATGACCGCAGCACCGCGTCGATAACGCCGAGGCCGCTGTCGCGCAGCCGGTGATAGGTGTCGATCAGCACGATCGAATTGTTGACGACGATGCCGGCGAGGGCGACTATCCCGGTGCCGGTCATGATGACCGAGAAGTCCTGTCCGGTAACCATCATGCCGACCAGCACGCCGACCACCGACATCACCACCGTGGAAAGCGTGATGACCGTGTGGTAAAAGCTGTTGAACTGGGTCAGCAGGATAATGAACATCAGGAAAAGGGCGCCGACCATTGCCTTGGCGAGGAAGGCGCCGGACTCCTTCTGTTCTTCGTCGGCTCCGCGAAACTTGAATCTGACATCGTCGGGCCAGGTTTGCGCATCAAGCCACTGGCGGATTTCCGCCACTTTGGCGCTGGCGAGCACGCCGGGCGCGGTGTTGGCCTTGACATAGATCGACGGGCGGCCGTCTTTGCGGGTCACTGAATCGACCCGCTGTCTGGCCTTTCTGGTGACGAAATTGCTGATCGGCACCAGCCCCGCCGGGGTCTGCAGACGCAGCGTGTCGAGCCGGTTTACCGACCGCTCGTCGGCGGGAAAGCGCACCCGGATATCAATTTCGTCGCGGGCATCGTTGGGCCGGTAGGTGCCGACGAGCACGCCGTTGGTGACCAGCTGGATGAGGGTGCCGACCGAGGCGATGTCGGCCTGGAAGCGGCCGGCCTGCTCGCGGTCGACCTTCAGCACCCATTCAAACCCCGGCAGCGGCAGTTCATCCTCGATATCGATCAGGCCATTGACAGTTTCGAAATGCCGCCGGATCCGCCGCGCCGCAGCATAGGCACGGGCGCGGTCGTCCGCACGCACCTGCAGGCGGACCGCCTTGCCCGTCGGCGGGCCGTCCTCACGCTTGCGCACCTCGACACGAATTCCCGGCAGCGGCGCCGTACGCTCGCGGATTTCCTGCAGGATGAGCGCACCCTTGCGCCGGGTCTCGTATGGTGCCAGTTCGATGGTGATCTGGCCGACCTGGTCCTTCGGCACGTCCTGGCCGACGCCGGCGCCGATATTCGGCCCGCCACCACCGCCGCCGGTGGCCGTGAAGACGGAGTCAACGCCGCGCACCTTGAGTACGATGTTTTCGACCTGGCGGACAACCGCCAGTTCCTCCCGGGCCGAAAGGTTGCCCCGCGCGCTGATGAAAATCACCGCCTGCTCGGGCTCGGTGTCGACAAAGAATCTCACACCAGGTGCGGTCGCGCCGAACAGGGCGACGATGCCGACCATCAGGACGATCGCCGCCGCGACAACCTTGGTGGGATGATGGACGGCGCGATTCAGGATCCGTGCATACCAGCCGGCGGGACCGCCAAGACGGGTGATGTCGCCGTCGGTCTCCCCGGCCAGCGCCCGCAGCGCTTCGACATCGGTATCTTCGCTCTTGCCGATCAGCCCGCCGATCACCGACAGGAACACCATCGCGGTGACCAGCGACGCGCTCAGCACCAGGATGACCGTTATCGGAAGATAGCTCATGAATTCGCCGCTGACACCCGGCCACAGCAGCATTGGCACGAAGGCGGCCAGTGTGGTGGCGGTGGACGAGACAATCGGCCAGAACATCCGCTTTGCCGCAAGAATATAGGCTTCCGCGCGCTCAAGCCCCTCCGCCATCTTGCGGTCGGCGTATTCGACAATGACGATGGCGCCGTCGACCAGAATACCAACGGTGAGCACCATGCCGAACATCAGCATCATGTTGAGGGTCATGCCGAGGCCTGCGACCAGCAGGAAACCGATCATGAACGAGCTCGGGATCGCCAGTCCGACCATCAGCGCGGAACGCAGACCCAGCGCCGCAACGACAACGATCATCACCAGCGCGATGGCGGTCAGAATGGCGCTTTCGAGCGAGCCGAGGATTTCAAAGATTGTTTTCGACTGGTCGAGGGTGAAATCGACCCGGATCGATTTCGGCCATTTGCTGGTGAAATTTGTGACCGTCTTGCGGACCTGATCATTGTTGTCGACGATGTTTGCCCCGAGCCGCTTGATGACCGAGATGGCGATTGCCGGCTTGCCGTTGTGGCGGGCAAAGCTGCTGGCGTCCTTGAAGGTGCGGCGGATTTCGGCGACATCGGAAAGTGTCACCACGCCCTCGCCTGATACCTTGACCGGCAGGTTGTAGACATCGCGCGCGGTCTCGAACAGGCCGGGGACCTTGATGTTGAAGCGGCCTTTGGCGCTGTCGAGAGCGCCTGCCGCGATCAGCCGGTTGTTGCGGGTGATCGCACTGATCAGCTCCTGCTGGGTGATCGAATAGGACTCCAGTCTCAGGCTGTCGATGACGATTTCAAGAAGCTCTTCGCGATGGCCCGACAGGTCTGCCTGCAACACCGTGGGCAATCCCTCGATCTCATCCTTGAGTTTGCGGGCATGCTGGTACAGCGTGCGTTCCGGCACATCGCCGGACAGGGTCACCACGATCACCGGGAACAGGCTCAGGTTGATTTCGTGGACCACCGGTTCGTCGGCTTCGCCGGGCAGTTCGCCACGTGCGAGATCGACTTTCTCGCGGACATCCTGGCTGGCGGCCTCCGGGTCGACGCCGGCGCGAAATTCGAGAATTATGCCGGCATGTCCCTGACTGCCGGTTGCGGTCAGTTCCTTCAGTCCGTCGAGGCCGCGCAGCTCTGATTCCATCGGTTTGATCAAAAGCCGTTCGGCGTCTTCGGGCGAAATGCCCTCCTGTGTGATTGAGACATAGAGCACCGGGACCTGGATGTCCGGGTCGGCCTCCTTGGGGATTGTCAGGTAGACATAGATGCCCGAAAACACCAGGACCACCATCATGGTCAGCACCGAGCGCGGCCGGCGCAGGATCGCCTCAAGGGCATTCATCGGCTGGCCCTTTTTGCCGACGCCGGTACCGGCTCCACGGTCTGGCCGTCGGCGACAAACTGCTGGCCCAGGGTGATCAGTGTGACGGTGCCTGGCAAACCCTCAACCCAGACCTCGTCCCTGCCAAATGACATCACCTTGACGGGATAAAAAACCACCTTCGCATCGGTTGTGACCGCCTTGACGCCCAGTTGGCCGTTGTCATTGAGCACCAGCAGCGAGGGCGGCAGGCGCTGCGCATCTTCAGGAGGCAGTGGAATTGAAATCTCGCTGGTCACGCCGTCGCGCAGCCGCCGGTCCGGGTTTGCGACTTCCAGTTCGACCCGGAAGGTGCGGGTTGAATGATCGGCGACCGCTGATACAAACCTTATCTTGCCGGATATGATCTCGCCGGTGACCAGCCGGGCGGATGCTGCCATGCCCCTGTGGACCAGCCCGACATCAGGCTCGGCAAGCTGGCCGATGACCAGCATCGGATCGCGCACGATCAGCGTGGCGCACAGGCCACCCACGGCAACGAAGCTGCCACGTTCGGCGGGGCGCATTTCCACAGTGGCGGCAAGCGGCGCTGTGATCCGGGTATAGGCGATCTCGCGCTCGATCATTGCGACCTCGGCTGCCGCCGCCTCCAGCTTGGCAAGTTCGGCGGCGCGCCTGGTCTTTGAGGCAAAACGCTGTTTTTCGAGTCTGTCGGCGGCTTCAAAATCGAGCCTGGCCTGGGCCAGACCCGCTTTCACCTTCGCCAGCCGGGCCAGCAGCGTGCCGATTTCGATGCGGCACAACAGATCGCCTTCCTTTACGCGGTCGCCCTCGGCAACGGGAACATCAACAATCGTGCCGGAAATCTGCGAGCGGACCTCAATGCGGCGCAGCACTTCGGTGCGTCCGCGCACCGATATCCGCGGATGCCGCTGGCTGGCAATATATGTCGCGACCTGAACCCGCGGGCGCTGAGGGCTGGCGGTGCCTGGTCGGGTAGCGGCGGCATCACCGCGCTGATCCGGGCCGCCGAACATCCCTGACGCAAACCACAGCGCGATCAGCACCAGCATTGCGGCGGCGGCATAGTATGACCGTTTGATGGGTGGAATTTTCATGTCATTTCACCATGCCGCGGGGCCTGCCGGGTGTTTGCCCGCGCGCCATTGGTGCCCGCCGCCAGTCCTTGGGCGCGGTGGTTTTCCAGATATCTGATGGCGGCCTCGAACACCGCAATCCCGTAGCCTGCAACAAAGCGGCTGCCGTCATGCCTGCAGGTGCCGCAATCATGGCGGATGTGGTCCAGTTCCCGGCGCATTTCGGACAGTCTCTGGTCGACAATCCTGTCGCAATGGTCACCCGGCAACAGTTCACCGAGCAGCATGACAAACAGGAATTGCGACTTGAACTTGTCGGCGCCCGGCGTTTCGCGGATCGCTTCTACGAGCGCGGCGCGGCCCTGTGCGGTGATGGCATAAACCTTCTTGTCTGGCCTGCCGCTCTGGGACTCCCGGCGGCAGGTCAGCAACCCTTCTTCGCTCATCTGTGTCAGCGCGGGGTAGATCGACCCGTAACTTGCCTCTATGAAATGGCTGAACATCCCCTGTTCGACCTTCTTCTTGATCTCATAGCCGGTTGCATCATCAAACTGCAGGATGCCCAGGCACAGTGTTCGTACATTCATGGCGGGTTCGGGTCCTTCGCCTGGAGATTTCCGGTGCACAACAGCACGCAGCCGAGCGCTTCCCCGGCAACAGCGCTCAATATGACGGTGCGGTATATATCTGTTTGATATATGAGTCAATTGACCGGCACGATCTGTCGTCCGGCCCCGAGGCGTCCGGCAAAGCCGGAAGTTTGACCTCCGCGCGTTGTGGGGCAAGATGGCGGAAGTGTCGCCGGTTCCGTGGTCGGGACCGCATGCGGGGGACGGCCGCATGGCTCGCGCCGGACACCATCGCCGGGTCGCACGTTGTCGGCTGCGGCCTATTCAGGGTCGGGGGCGTTTCTCAGCACGGCGTGGATTTTTCGTGTCGAGAGCACCCCGGCTTTCATGGCCTTGGCCCGGGCGAGCCAGATTTCGCCATCTTCCATCAGATATTTTTCGATCTGCGGGTCGACCTCGCCGTCGTTGATTTTGCGCACGGATTTCAGCCAGGACTGATTGATGAGATCGGTGTAATCTTCCGAGATATCCTGATTATACCTGACCTCAAATCCGAGATGCTCCAGCGCCTGGCGATAGAATTCACTGGACCATGGAAATGGCCGGCGCGGCTCGGTCGACATCCACTCGTTCAGGTCCTCGTGATTGGCGTGTTCGTCAGCGATCGTGAAGTCCACCAACAGCAGGGCGCCATCTCGTTTGAGACTGTCGGCAACCCGCTGCAATACCTGTTTCTTGTTCTTGATCGCGAACAGGCGCTCGCGCGAGAACGCAACATCATAGTGGCGGGCGGGAAGCTCCAGATTGTCGAAATCGGCGTGGTTGACCTTGACCCGGTCGCTCAACCCCCAACTGTTGACGAACTCACGTGCCCGTTCGGCGAGGTCCGGGTCGGGCTCAAGCGCATCAATCCACAGACCGTCATCCTTGGCGGCATTCGCGGCGGTGCCGCCCAGGCCTGTGGTCAGGTCGAGCACGGAGTGATTTGAGGTAACTTTGGCAAGGCCGAGCAGACGTTTTCCAAATGCGCGCCCGCCCGGTTCCATGAAGCCTTCGCCCCAGGTCATCTGAATGGCGCGGATTTGCTGTTTGCTCCAGGGCTCGGCAGGTTCGGCCGGCTCGGATCCCATATCCGCGACTTCTACGATGAACCCGTTGGAGTCTGTCTTGGCCGGCGATCCTGCATAGCCATGCCACCACGCCACCAGCCGTTGCGCGAGCGGATGAAGTTCACCACCGTCTGCGCGACGATTGCGTGTGGGGCAAAGGCTTTCGGCGCGTGCCAGCAGATGGGCGCTAAGCACCCTGGCCTGCTCTTCCGTCAATGAGGAGAGCCGGGCCAGGCGGTCGAGTTCATCGACGCTGAGCGCGTCGAGCGTACCTTCGAACTGGTTGGCGGTGATGTGGCCGAGGCTGTATGCCGCGTCGGCGGACGAGGTGACTGACATGGGACTCAAACTACGCAACGAAAACAAACACGGTGATCGGTTCCACCATCATCGCCCAAGGAGCTTAAATTTGCATTTACGGCGAACGGCAGAGCGTGGCGCAGGGTTGCGCGAGATGGCGAACACCCCGTAAAAAGCAATTCACCTGTCGTTCGCCGACGTCGTTTTCACTGCTTTGAGTTGGATCGTGGCTGGAATTCGCACCCTGTTCGCCTGTTTGCTCGCCGCGGTTGCCGTCACGCCGCCAACTGCCGGTGCGGTCGGCGCTGTGCGCTGCGGCGCCGGCGATACCATCGAGATCGCATTGATGAAATGGCCGATGGCGGCGTTTCTGGCCCACGTTCACGGGCTGATCCTCGAACGTGGATATGGCTGTAACGCCAAGATGGTGCCCGGAAAGATGAAGTCACTGGCCAACCGGCTGGCGGCACGGGGCAAGCCTGATATCGTGCCGGCACTGTGGCTCGACAGCGTGCGCGGCATCTGGCGCCAGGCGGTTGAAAACGGGCGCGCGATCGAAACCGGCGCAGTATTGCCCGAAGGTGTCAGGGAGGGCTGGTATATCCCCAAATATGTCGCAGATAGCTATCCGGCCCTGCGCTCGGTGCGCGACCTGAAAAGTTTCAGGGGATTGTTCAAGGATACCGGCGAGCCGCAGAAAGGCCGGCTGAACAGCTGCCCGATCAACTGGCAGTGTGCGACGATCAACCGCAATCTGCTGCGCGCCTACGGACTGTCAGGCATTTTCAATGCCTATTCACCGCCGTCTGGCCAGGAAATGAACAAGACGATCGCTGCGGCGTTTCGTGAGCGCAGGCCGCTGCTGTTCTATTACTGGTCGCCGTCGTCGACAGTTGGCCGCTATCCGATGGTTGCGCTGAAGATGGGTGCCTTTAACAGGCGCGGTCATGCCTGCAACAAGATCGCGAAATGCCGGCAGCCCTATCCCGGCGGTTATCCCGCGGCGCGGGTCGTGACGGCGGTGAGCACCGGGTTTATCAATTCGGCTGGCGCAACTGCGGGATATCTGCGGCGTATCTCCCTGAGATCGGCAACCGTCAGCAAGATGCTGGCATGGCAGGATGAAAACCGGGTGGGGCCGCGACTGACCGCCGAACATTTTCTCAAGACCGAATTTGCGGTGTGGAGCAGATGGCTGCCGCGCCCGATCGCGCTGAGAATCCGGGACAGTCTGAAATAGTGCCGGCGGGTGTCCGTTTGAGGTCCGCGTGACGAGCATAAACGGGGGAAATCAGCGATGCAGATCGGACGGCATGAAGTATGGGTCGGGTGGGGTGATGTCGATGCCGCGTCGATCGTCTATTACCCGAAATATTTCCACTGGTTCGACAATTCGACCAATCTGCTGTTTGAACAGGTCGGGCTGCCGGTCACGACACTGGCGGACCGGTTCGGGATCTTTGCGATACCGATCGTCGATACCGGCGCGCGGTTTCTGCTGCCCTCGAAATTCGGCGACCGGTTCATCGTCGAGTCCCACGTCTCGCACTGGTCAACCAAATCGTTCCGCGTCAGTCACAAGGTGCTGAAGGGCGAGCAGATCGCAGTTGAGGGGCACGAGGTCAGGGTCTGGGCAAGCCACCATCCCGACGATCCGGAGCGGTTCATCACCACGCCGATCCCGCAGGAGGCCAAGGATTTGTTCAACAGATGAAACCGGAGATTTGTTTCAGGTTTTGTGTCTCGGAAATGACGTAAATGCGCCGGCGCCCCATGATGGGAAAGATATCCTATCTCAATATGAGAAATATTTCTGAAATTGGTGAGTAGTAATAATGAATGCGCGAAATTGCTGGACAAAATCCGCGATGCGGGCATCATTCAGATATATGAGCATCCGGTGCGCGATGGCTGCAAGAGAACATCCATCGCGGCAATCAGTAATTCGTGTTGCCGCGGGCGTATCGAATTCATGGCTGTCCGGTCTATCGTCGTCCGGACAATTGACCTGAAAAAAATGGGAGGTATTTCCGCGATGATGAAAAAACTGCTTTTGGGATTGTCCGCGGCATCGTTTCTGGTGGCGCCGGCGATTGCAGCCGAAAAAATCAAGATCGGCTTCGTGACGACGCTGACGACGCCGGCCGCGGTGCTCGGCATCGACATGAAGAACTCCGTCGAACTGGCGCTTGAGCATATCGGCCACAAGATGGGCGGCAAGGAGGTCGAGGTCATCTACGAAGATGATGGCTTCAATCCCAAGACCGGCCGCACGAAGTCGGAAAAGCTGGCCAAGGATCCGAGCATCACCTTTGTCTCGGGTTACATCTGGTCGCATGTCTTACTGGCGTCGAAGAAAGTGGTTCTGGACAACAACAAGTTCCTGATCATTTCGAATGCCGGCGCCTCGGCGGTGGCCGGCAAGGGCTGCCACAAGAACATGTTCTCGACGTCGTGGCAGAACGACCAGAATCCGATGGCGATGGGCGAAGTGCTCAACCAGCGCGGCGTCAAGTCACTCTACATCATGTCGCCCAACTACGCCGCCGGCAAGAACATGGTCACCGGCGTGGAGCGGACCTTCAAGGGCAAGGTTCTCGGCAAGGACATGACCAAGTGGGGCAAGGGCATGCAGCTCGATTTCTCCGCTGAGCTTGCCAAGGCCAAGGCTTCGGGCGCGGAAGCACTGTTTGTGTTCTACCCCGGCAAGGCCGGCGGTGCGCTGATCAAGCAGTTCCAGCAGTACGGCCTGCTCGGCAAGATGGGCCTCTACACGGTGTTCACCGTTGACGGCGTATCCCTGCCGAAGTTGCAGAAAGCCAATCTCGAAGGCGTTCTCGGCAGCTACAACACGATGTTCTGGTCGCCCGACCTGGATAATCCGGCAAACAAGCGGTTCGTTGCCGACTACAAGAAGAAATACGGCCGCTATCCGGCTCACTATGGCGCTCAGGCCTATGACTCGATCATGCTGATCAAGAGCGCGATGGATGCGGTCAAGGGCAATGTCAAGGATATGGACGGCATTCGCGCCGCGCTCAAGAAGGCTGACTTTCCTTCGATCCGCGGCAAATACACCTATGGCAACAACCACATCCCGATCCAGAACTTCTATCTCAGGCAGGTGGTCAAGGACGCCGATGGCAACTGGACCAACAAGATTGTTGGCACGGTCTACAAGAACCATCAGGATAGCTACGCCAAGGAATGCCCGCTGAAATAGCGGCGGCAGGGCTGCGACAGACATGCGGGGACGCTGATATTGCGTCCCCGCAGCATTTCGGGTCCGGTCCGGTCGATGTGCTAGAATGGGTCCGGTTGAGGTGCGCCTGCCGGGGAGGGCTTGGCTGATGCAGTGGATTCTCCTTGTTACACAACTCCTGAACGGCCTGCAGTTCGGTATTCTGCTGTTTCTGCTTGCGGCCGGGCTGACTCTGGTCTTTGGCATCATGGACCTCGTCAATCTGGCGCACGGGTCGCTTTACATGATCGGGGCGTTTATCTGCGTCACCCTGGTCGAAGCGACCGGCTCCTTTGTTCTCGGACTCGTCATCGGCGTGCCGGTGACGTTTCTTATCGGCGTTGTCGTTGAAGTCGTAACCCTGCGTACGCTCTATGCCCGCAACCATCTCGATCAGGTGCTCGCCACATTCGGCCTGATTCTTTTTTTCGATACCCTGGCGCAGCTGGTCTGGGGCCCGACCGGGATACCGCTGCAGATCCCCGATTACCTCGACAGCAGTGTCACCCTGCCCGGCGATATCGTGGTGCCGACGATCCGGCTCGCGATCATCGGTGCCGGTCTGGCGGTGGCCGCCGGCCTTTACGTGCTCGTGACGCGCACCAAGCTCGGCATGTTGATCCGCGCCGGCGCCTCGAACCGCACGATGGCGGGCTCGCTCGGGGTCGATATCAAGCTGTTGTTCACCCTGGTCTTCGGGCTCGGCGCGGCGATGGCCGGTTTCGCCGGCCTGCTGATGACCGGCACCACCACCGAGGCCACCATCGGCATGGGCAATGACATCATCATCGAAACCTTCGTGGTCATCGTAATCGGTGGTATCGGTTCGATCCGTGGCGCCTTTGTTGCCGCCATCATCGTCGGTCTGGTTGATACCCTGGGCCGGTCCTATCTCGATCAGTTCCTCAAGTTGTTCTTTACCCAGCAGAATGCGGAGACTGCGGCACCGGCGCTGTCGGCGATGCTGATCTACATATTCATGGCCGCCGTTCTGGCGCTCAAGCCCCAGGGCCTGTTTCCGCCGAAGACCAGATGATGCGCGATGTAATGGAACAGACTTCAGCAGACGCGTCGCAGCGCATTTCCCTGCGCGGTGGATTTTATGCCGTCCTGATCGCCGGGCTCGCGCTGGTGCCGCTTGTCGCGCAACTGACCGGCGCCAGCAACTGGATATCGTTTTCGTCCCAGATCATGGTGTTTGCGATTGCGGCCATCAGCCTCAATCTGGTTCTGGGTTACGGCGGCATGATCAGCTTCGGCCATGCCGCGTT
>Ga0114931_10002106_pt1 | contig 25360 bp, 17 predicted proteins | sample 2SBtaG_FD_89579 | JGI IMG/M metagenome (GOLD analysis project Ga0114931, IMG submission 89579) | Deep subsurface microbial communities from Kolumbo volcano to uncover new lineages of life (NeLLi) - 2SBTROV14_V59a metaG | ecosystem: Environmental > Aquatic > Marine > Volcanic | place: Kolumbo... | reverse complement strand
GGTTCTTCCCTGTTCGAAGATGCTCGTCCGAGGCGGGGGACATATCGTCAGTTTCTCTTTGCTCAGCGACCCGCTCCGCCGATCGCACTTTCACATCCGCAAAGAAAAAACGATCTCGGTCTACGGTCGACCGTTCACGGTCGAAGTCGTGGGGAACGATGAAATTCGCGTCCGTCGCATTCCCAAAGAGACCGTTGTCACGACCGTGGGGGACTGAACCGCCCAGCGCAGCGGTGCCCGTCTCCGCTTATCAGACGTTACCAGTGCAGCACGATCTTGCCGACCGCCTTGCGGGAGGTTAAATGCCGCATCGCATCGGCAACCTGTTCCATCGGATAACGCGCGCCGATAACCGGCTTCAGGGCTCCGGTCTTGTAAATTTCCAGCAGTTCGTTCCAGCCTTGTTCGATCTTCGCCGGGTTCATCTGCCGGTAGTAACCAAAGTGCAGCCCGACCACGCTGTAGTTCTTCACCAGAATGTGGTTGGAGCGAAAGTTGGTGAATTCGCCACTGGTGAAGCCGATGATGACGATCCGACCTTCGAAGGCGATGCACTTGGTGCTTCGCTCCGCGACCTTTCCACCGACGGGATCGAAAATGATATCGGCTCCACGTCCTTCGGTTTCTTGTTTCACGACGTCGACAAAATCCTCGGTGTTATAGTTAATCGCCACGTCGGCGCCGGCGGTACGTACGACGTTGAGTTTTTCATCGGAGCCCGCGGTGCCAATTACCTTGGCGGCGCCCAACGCCTTGGCGAGTTGCACGGCGGCCAACCCAACGCCACCGGCGGCTGAATGAACCAGCACGGTCTCTCCGCGAGCGAATTGACCACGGTAGGCCAGCGCAAAGTACGACGTTTGATACACCAGCGGGAAGGCAGCCGCTTCATCGTCGGTCATCCCTTGAGGTACGTCGCGAACCGCAACGGTCGGGGCGGCCGCAAATTCGGCGAACGCCCCCATCGAGGTTTGGGCGAGCACCCGTTGACCCACTTCGAACCCCGAAACCCCCGGCCCCAAAGCCTCGACCGTGCCACACATTTCCAGTCCCGGCGTGAAGGGCAGGGGAGGTTGAACCTGATACCCTCCCGAGATCATCAGCACGTCGGGAAAGTTCAAGGCGGCCGTGTGTACCTTGAGCAACACTTCGTCTTGCGCCGCCGTGGGCCGCTCGATGTCGTCGATTGTTAAGCCCGAGGGTTCACACAACTCGTTGCAGCGGACAGCCTTCATGGGGGAGAACTCCGTGGTGAAATCGTCTGGCGTTGGGCGAATCATTACCCGATGAAATGACCGCTGCGGCACGTTACAAGAAGACCCAGGTCGACTTGAGTCAGCGGACATAAGTGAGAGAAGTGTAACGCATTGGGCACGCCATGAAAATCAGGCGAGGATTTCATCCACGACGCGGCCCGCCACGTCGGTCAGCCGGAAATCACGACCCTGATAGCGATACGTGAGTCGCTCGTGATCGATCCCCAGGCAATGCAGCACGGTGGCGTTCATGTCGTGGATGTGTACCGGGTCGCGGACCACGTTGTAACAGAAGTCGTCCGTCTCTCCGTGCGTGATACCCGGCTTCACGCCGCCGCCGGCCATCCACATCGTGTAGCAGCGCGGGTGATGATCGCGACCGTACTGCGTCTTGGTGAGTTTTCCTTGGCAATAGATGGTCCGCCCGAATTCTCCGCCCCAAATCACCAGCGTGTCTTCCAACATCCCGCGTTGCTTCAGGTCGTTGATCAACGCCGCGCAGGGTTGGTCGATGTCGCGACATTGGAGACGAATGTCGTTGGGCAAATTGCCATGTTGGTCCCAGCCGCGAATGAAGATCTGCACGAATCGCACATTCCGCTCCGCCAATCGCCGGGCCATCAAACAGTTCGCCGCGAACGTGCCCGGGGTCTTCACGTCAGGACCATACATCTCCAACACGTGCTCCGGTTCGTCGGAGATGTTTGCCAGTTCGGGCACGGAGGTTTGCATGCGATAGGCCATCTCATATTGAGCGATCCGGGTATTGATTTCCGAGTCGCCCACTTGCGCTTGCTCTTGCCGATTGAGGGCTGCCAGGGCATCGAGCATTCGGCGGCGTGTCGATGAATCGACGCCGTCGGGATTCGAGAGATAGAGCACCGGGTCGCCGTCGGAGCGGAGCGCGACGCCCTGATGTTTGGACGGTAGCCATCCCGCTCCCCATAGACGTGAATAGAGCGCTTGGGCGTCGCGTTTGGACGACCAAGTGGAATGCAGCACGACGAATTCGGGCAAGTCGCGGTTGTCGCTCCCTAGTCCATACGACAACCACGCTCCCATGCTGGGTCGCCCCGGCTGTTGCGAGCCGGTTTGAATGAACGTGATCGCCGGGTCGTGATTGATGGCTTCGGTGTTCACGGTTCTGATGATCGCGATATCGTCGGCCACGGTTGCCGTGTGGGGCAAGAGTTCGCTAATCCAGGCCCCTTGCTTTCCGTGTTGCGAAAACTTGAACATCGACGGCGCAATCGGCAGCCGAGCCTGCCCCGAGGTCATGGTGGTGATACGTTGTCCCGAGCGGATCGAGTCGGGAAGATCCTTGTCGAACATATCGATCATTTTCGGTTTGTAATCGAACATGTCGAGTTGCGAGGGTGCCCCCGACATAAACAAATAGATCACGCGTTTGGCCGTCGGCGGGAAGTGCGGCTTGCCCAGAACACCATGGTCCCCCGGGACCGTTTCGATGCGATCGCCCGCGAAAAGCCGCGGGTTCAAGAGTGAGCCCAGCGCGGCGGCGCCGATTCCTGTTGCAGCGCGACCGAAAAAGTGGCGGCGAGTTTCCAACAAAGCGTGCTCTTGGCGGGGATCCATCGTTTCAACCCTCGTACTACAAGGCGAGTTGTCTTTTGCGGCGATAGCCGGAAGGAAAGGGGTCGGCTATCCTTTCGTGATCGTTTCGTCCAAGTTAAGAATCAAGTTGGCAATCATGGTCCAAGCGGCCAGTTCTTTCACGTCCAGCGAACCATCACGCGGGGACTCACCGGTTTCGACCAACCGTAACGCTGCCAGCGGCTTCTTTAGGTATTCGGCAAGGTGATCCTTGTAGGCCGCTTCCATCACCGCGATTTCAGCTTCATCCGGCAGCCGGGACGTCGCCAGACGAAATCCAAAGCGAATGCGGGATACCGGATCGTCACCCCCTTCGGTCATCATCCGCGCGGCCAGACAACGGGCGGCTTCCACGAACTGAACGTCGTTCATCAATAACAAGGCTTGCAACGGGGTATTCGTGCGAGCGCGGCGAACCGTACACGATTCTCGATCGGGGGCGTCCAGCGTTTGCATCGCCGGCGGGGGAGCCGTGCGTTTGAGAAACGTGTATATGCCGCGGCGATAAAGGGCATCGCCGCTATCCTGTTTGAACCGTGCCGTATTGCTCGACGTGTAGCCCACGGCCTGCCAGATACCCGAGGGTTGATAGGGCTTCACGCTTGGACCACCGACCCTTGGCACAAGCAATCCGGAAATCGCCAACGCATTATCTCGAATGACTTCGGCGTCCATGCGAAACCGCGTACCACGCGATAACAACCGGTTCTCGGGATCTCGCTCCAGCGACTCCGGCGTGACCTTGGACGATTGGCGATAGGTGGCCGAAGTGACAATGAGTCGCTGCATCGCTTTAACATTCCAACCGCTTTCGATAAACTCGGTGGCCAACCAATCAAGCAGCAGCGGATGCGATGGCCATTCGCCCTGCGAACCAAAATCCTCGGGCGTGCGCACAATGCCATAGCCAAAGTATTGTTGCCAGAATCGATTCACCGTGACCCGTGCCGTGAGCGGATGTCCCGGGTCGACCAGCCACAGGGCCAGCCCCAATCGATTGGCGGGCGCTCCCGCGGGCATGGGCGGCAAACTTGCTGGAACGTTCGGGGTTACCTTTTCGTCGCTTGGTCGGTCATATTGCCCACGGATGAGCACAAAGGCGGGGCGGCGTTTTGGCATGTCTTGCATGATCAATGAAGTGGGCGCCAAGGCCAGCACATCGTCGCGCTGCTTGCGAAGTTGGGTTACTCGATCCGTCACCGCCTGCCATTTCGGGGCATGCGAGCGCCGGTAATAGTCGGTTACCGCTTGCGATTGTTCCGGCGAGCGGCTCTCGCGCGGCGTGGAAAGAATTGTCGCGATCTTCAGCGGAAGCTCTCCGGTTCGCTCTTCGAGCTTCTGGGAGACGAAGGCGGAGCCGCCGGAGTAGTTGACGACTTTGACGAGCAAATCGTTTTTGCCTGGCTTGAGTTCAAGCACGACGCGGTCGTCGTTGGGCTTCACGCCCCGCTGAACATCGCGCTCGAAAACCAACTGGGAATTCAGCCACACCTTGAGCGCATCGTCGCTACCCATGCCGAGGGTGACTTGTCGTTGTTCGGGGGTTTCAATCTCGCGATACAAGTAGGTTGCCGCATGCTCGCCCGCGAGCGAGACCGTTTCACCGTCCTTGATGTCGGTTCTCGGCGTCCACTTGAGTTGACCATCGTTGTAAGTCTGGTCGAGTCGGATACCTTCTTCCGGCGGAAACGCACGCGCAAAGGCCGCCTTGCCGTCGTGCTCAGCGAAGGGGCCAATCGTGCTCCAAGGACCGAATCGGGCTGGTGTGAGAACGGCGTTGTTGGAAACCAAGAGACGGAAACGCCCGATGTTGTGTTGTGCGAATTGCGACTGATGCTTTAGACGGATTCGCAACTGGGCACCGCTTTCCAGCGTTAGCGGTTCCGTTAGATAAAAGGTTGCCATGGCGTTGGCATGGCGCTGATGACCTGCCACGGCCCATCCATTGGTCGGCCCGACTTGTCCATCGATCGCCCGCGCGACGTCGTAGCTGGGTTGCGAAAAGTCGGCCACCGCGGAGGCGAAACTCAACGTCCGTACACTCTCGGGATCATCCAGCGGCAAGACTTCGCATTCGATCTCGCTCAAAACGAAATTCGCATTCGGCGAACGTCCAGGGCCTGAATGCGGAAGCGATTGATGCGTGAACGCTTCCAGGCGCAGCGCGACGATTCCCTTGACGTCGGTAGGCATTACCAACTCATAGGTATCCTGATCGGCGTTGTTCCCTTCGACCAACCACGTGGCATCATCAAGCTTGCGGAACGACGCGCCACCGGTGGAGACCACTTCAAGGGGATTCAGAATGCTCCATGTGGCAAGAAGCTTGTTGGACCAATCAGCTTCCCAAATTTGCTCCGCCGCATCCACCTTCGGCCGTAAGGCGGCCAACTGGGATTCAACCTCCGCGATCTGTTCGCCATAGGCCGCAATCTCCTCGCTCTGTTCCGGCAATGGAACACGAACCGTTGGCGGGGGGTCTGCCTTGTTCCCGTCCATCGCTTTCTCCGTCAGGCTGTTGAAGAAGGCAAACATGCTATAGAAATCGTGCATTGTCAGCGGGTCGAATTTGTGATCGTGGCAAACGGCACACCCCGCCGATAAACCCAGCCAAACCGTCGACGTCGTCTTTACTCGATCGACCCCGTAGCGAACCAGATACTCCGCGTCGATCGATCCGCCTTCGCTGGTCGTCACGTTGCAACGATTGAACCCCGTGGCGACCAACTGGTCCAACGACGGGTTGGGGAGCAAGTCGCCCGCGAGTTGTTCAATCGTGAACCGGTCGAACCGCATGTTTTCGTTGAAGGCCCTGATCACCCAATCGCGATAGGGCCAGATCATTCGCATGTTGTCCAAGTGCAAGCCGTGCGTGTCACCATAGCGGGCCGCGTCGAGCCAATACCGGGCCATCTGCTCACCGTAGTGAGGCAATTCGAGCAGGCGATCGACCAGCGACGCATAGGCATCGTCGCGGGTGTCCGCCAGAAAGGCGTCAATCTCTTCGATCGTTGGGGGAAGCCCGGTGAGATCGAACGTGACACGGCGAATCAGCGCGGTCTTCGAGGCTTCGGCCGCGGGAGTTAAACCGGCCGCTTGAAGCTTCGCGTAGACAAAGTGGTCAATCGGGTTTCGACACCAGTTCGCTTCGACCTTCGGCACGCCGGGACGTTCGGGGGGAATGAACGACCAGTGTCCTTGCCAAGGGGCTCCCTGTTCGACCCACCGCGTTAACAGCTCAATCTCCGAAGTGGTCAGCACCTTGCTGTAATCGGCGGGGGGCATCCGCATGTCTTCGTCGTCGGAAGTGATCCTCGCCACCAACTCGCTCTCTTTGAGCACGCCGGGCACGATCGCATGCGACCCGGATTCCAGTTCGGCGAACGCATCCTCACGGCGATCGAACCGCAGCCCAGCCTCGCGCCGTTCGGCATCGGGACCATGGCAGGCATAACACTTGTCCGAAAGGATGGGGTGGATGTCGCGGTTGAAGTTAATCACCGGCCCTGGAGAGGCGTCACCGGCAACAACAGGCAGCGAACCTGCAACTCCGCCAACCATGGTTAACACGAGACCGAATAGAAACCGAGCGTATCGCGCAACTGGAGTGCCGTTCATCACGCAAGCTCCGTTAGCGGTGGGAAAATCGCGACCCAAGCATCCGCAAGGCCGATGTTGTAGGTCCAAGGCGGGATAATCGTTTATCGTAACGCGAAAGTGCCCCATTCGTCCAGGATTGGATGCCCGAAATGGGGCTTTCCACCCGCTTCAACCGGCACCCGAAGTGGCATAACCGTTAGTCCGTATACATTTGCACGAAGTTAGGGATTCCAGAGCGTGAAACTTGCTCTCCCAATCGCTAGCGGGAAGCTAGGAAATCCTCTTTTTCTGGCGATCTCTCCGCGACGCCGGGTAATTCAATCGTGACGCAGGTGCCGGTACCGACCTCGCTTTCGATGTCAATCGTTCCGCCATGTTCCCGCACAATGCCGTAGGAGATGGACAGCCCCAGCCCTGTTCCACCGCGCGAGCGTCGGGTGGTGTAAAAGGGATCGAAAATTCGCTGCAACTCTTTCTCGGGAATACCACGTCCGTCGTCTCTCAGTTGGACCGCCACGCGTCGGTTGGCGCGATACGTCTTGATATCGACCGCCACGCCTTCAACTTTCGACTCGACCGAGTTGCGGATAACATTGATCAACACCTGTCCAATCTCAATTGGGTTGATAAACACATCCGGTAGACCGTTGCCCAGGTGCAGCCGCAACGTCGCCTTTCGGCTGGAAGCATATTTTCGGGCAAGGGTCTCGGCATTTCGCACGACCTCGTTCAATTGTATCAATTGTTTTTCGCTCACCTTGGATCGCGAAAAAGTCAACACATTTTTCACGATGCGGCCACAACGTTTGGCATCGTCGATGATCGACTCGATCTGCGATGATATCGTCGCCGATCCGTTCGACGCGATCACTTGTTTGTGGGCCAACTGCGCGGACAACAAGATGGATCCGACGGGGTTATTGATTTCATGCGCGATGCCCGCCGCCAAGGTGCCAATCACCGAAAGACGGTCGGCGTGCCGAAGTGCTTCGGCGGTGGCCCGTTGTTCCGTAGTATCGATCGCGACACCACCGATGCGGTACACTCTGCCGGAATCGTCCCGAATCGGAAACCCCCGATTTTGGATCCAACGAACCGATCCGTCTGGCCACAGAAGACGATATTCGGTTTGATACGGCTTACGAAGCACCGTGCTCGCTGATTTACCGAAGTGGTGGCGAATCCGTTGTTGGTCGTCTGGATGAATCGCCTCCAGCCATGCGTCGGGGTCTGTCTCGAGTTCGTCGAGAGACCTCCGCCAGATGGTTTCATAGGCCGGGCTGATATATAAGACGCGGCCATCGGAGGCATCTTGAATCCATACGACCGCATCGATGTTCTCGGCCAACTCGCGAAACCGATATTCGCTCGCCCGTAGCTCAACCTCGGCATGACGCCGCTCTTGCACCTCGCGCCGCAACTGCTCATTCGACTTGGCCAATGCGGCCGTCCGTTCTTCAACCCGACGTTCCAATTCGTCTTGCATGCGACGTCGTTGGGTAACGTCGAGTACCGTGCCAAGCATCTCAACGGGCGCGCCATCGGAGTCCAGCTTGATGGTCCCATCGGCGCAGAAGATTCGTTCTTGACCGTCGCCGCGAATTACGCGAAATTCAATCGAACGCGCCTGCCCGGTCGCAAGAATTTCCTCGGCTACCCGACGCACCTGGGAATGGTCGTCCGGGTGAACGAATCGATCGATCGTTGCGAAGATCGTTAGCGCGGGTCGATCACGGCTCATACCGAGGATTCGATACATTTGATCGGACCACACGGTCTGGTTTGTCTCGGAGTTCCAGCTCCAACTGCCAAGGTCCGCCACGGCTTGGGCCTCGGCAAGGCGTTGTTGGTTTTCGGACAAAGCGAAGTTCAATTTCCGTAGCTGTTGTTCTTGATCGCCAGCCTTCCAGGCATTTCGCGAGGCGGTGATCAACAGCGAGACGACCGAAGCGAACATCAAGGCGACCCCGCCTTCGTTCAACGAGTCTTGCACGACGTTTCGCAGTTTGGAGTACTCCAAACCCGTAATATCAAGCAATGGCTCGTATAACCAAGACGACTGAAACATCATCCCCAGCACGATCATGCAGGAAGCCAAACCAAGTCCCCACATCGCACCCCGATCGGAACGATACTTCACTGTCGTCCACACCGCGGGGCCAAAGATCAGGCACACCGCGGTAAGTGCCATGCAATATCGAACGGGAAAATAGTCGACCTCGAACAGGACGAGAATGTTCGAGGAAACAGCGAACAAAATGCCAAGTAAGATCGAGGCATTCGCTAGACGCCGATCTCGCTGAAAAATGGCCAAGCTCATTCCCGAGACTCCTCGCCATAGGGCGACGTTACTTCGCCACGCCCTGGCACACTTTAGTGGAATGCCGCACCGATGCTTTCAGCAAAGCATCTCGACTCCATCACATCGCGATCACCTGCCCGCTCCCGCTAAGAGACTCTAATCGGTCATTTTAACCGTGATGTTGCGATGCCCTACCGGTTTATGCTCGGCCTCCGTGTCCCTTGGTGTCTCCTGAACGCCGGGTGTAATCATGCGCAACAGCCAGTCGATTCGTTCGGCGTTCATCACGCCCCGGTTCAAGAAATCCGTTGCCGCCGACACGACACGAGAGCGAATTTTGTCCGCCGTCAACGGTTCCACGTCGTCAAGGTAATGATGTTCCCGTAGGTAATCGGCTAGATCTTCGATCGTTTTTTTCTGCATCCGCTTTACGCCACCTTGCCGCAGAGAGTTTACGATGGCCCGCGCGTCGCCTTCCAACCGCTTTGATAGATCGGCGACTTCATCGATCCAACGCGACGTCAAACCGCTGGATTGTAACACCGCCCGATCGGTTGGACGTCCGCGACCGATTCGCCAAGCGGTGCAAAACGCTTCGATCACTCGTGCCGATGCACTCGCGCGAGCGAAAACTTCCTCGCCAACATGGTCCAATCGCGGACCACCACGGGCAGCCAATGCCTCGAGCTGTCCCCAATTGTTGATCCCCAGCTTGAGTAACTCGTACAGTGCCCGCGGGTCATCGACCAGGTACCACAGATGGGTTCCGCCCAAGGAACGATAGGGGTCGAACCCCGGGACTCCCAGCAACCCTCGGTACGACCACAAATCGTGATCCTCCGGCGGAGGAATCGAAATTGGCTCGGGCATCCGCGGAAGTTCGACCGGTGGGATACGCTCCTGCTCGGAAAAGCCACGCCGCTCGGCGAGATCAACCTCCGCGAAGGGCACCCCGGGATACTTATCCTGAAGCACCGATCGCCATTTGGCCACCTCGTCCCACTGGGCGGTCAGATAGAACAATTGCCGCCCATCGCGACACAGTTCGATCGCCGCGTCGATGATCTCTCCGGCTCGACGTTCGTCGCTGTTTCCCAACGTCTCATCAAAAACCAGCGGCAACCGAAGCCCCTGCTCCTGTTGCTCGATATACGCCACGCGAACCGACAGCAGCAATTGAAGCCGTGTACCACTGGAAAGTTCGTCCAAAGCCTGTCCTCGACTGGTGGACGTGTCGATCGCCCGTAGCCGGGGAGGATCACGCTCGTCAATATCCAGCTTGTAGCGCCCGTGGGTGATGCGCACGAATGATTCTTGGGCCTTTTGGAATACCAATGGGCGGTCGCATTCGCGTTGTTGTCGCTTGAGGTAATCGACCAGAACATGCCCAACCATGGCGGCGGCATCTTCATCACGTCGTGCGCGTAACCGTCGCTGTTGATCGTCGAGATCAACCAACGCGGCTTCGAGATCATGCTGACGCTTGGCATTCTCGACATCCCGTTCGATGCCGCCGATCTGGCGGTCGATCTCGGCGGCGCCGTCAACAATCTGCTCACGGCGACTTCGCTCGGCGAGCAGTTCCTCGCGTGTCTTATCTTTCCACTCGACATGCTCACCCAACGATTGAACAGCCGCGGCTAATTGGCGTCGCGCGAAATCAAGGTTTTGCCGAGCCTGCGAGAAGTCGTCGCGGCGTCGTACCCAATCGCGCAACGTCGGTTCATCATTCGATTGAAGCCCAAGCGTATCGAACAACGCCTGTTCCTGTTTATCGAGTTGTTCCAAATGCTGCTTGATGACATCGATGCGCTGCGTGGAACTCGCAATGATCGGTTGCGCCTTGGCCACTTTCTGCTGACGCGCGGCCAGCGATTCGATGTTTGGCCCCAGCCGCTCGCTCGGCAAATCGGAACCGCATCCAAAACGTGCCAGCTCCGAACAGAGCTTTCCGTGAAGTGTATCAAGAGCGGTACGACTCTCTTTCAACTCGCGTCGTATCGCCTCCCGCGCACGATGGGCCCTTTGCCACTCGCACAGGTTGCTCATCCACACCATGACAAACGTCGGATCGTCGGCAGCGACCGGCGGACGAATCGTTCGCACGGCGAGTTGATCCCACACGCTCCGCAGTTCGCGACCTTCGAGTTCGATTTGCCGTTGCTCATCTTCAAGTTCCCGGCGGCGCGCGGCTTGCTGATGGTCGACGGTCGCCGCATTGTACGCACGTTGCATGGCGTTGCGATGCCTTCGGACAGCCTCCGGCGTCCAGGTACTTGGCTGCGGAACATCGAGCGCCGCGGTTTGTCGCTCGATTTCGGCCCGTTCGTCAATTGCCAGTTGTTCGATGTGGCTACCGAACACGCGATACGCGAACGGAAGTACGACGGCTACGATTCCGCCGATGAGCCACTGTCGTTGCCACAGCAGAACGCCGACCAGCGCCAACGCCAGCAAGACGAGAGCCCAGGTGGTGAATTTTCCGGCGCGACGGACACTACTCGACGGTTCGATCAATGTAAGCCATTGATCCAGCAGCACGCCAGCTTGCCTTAGCTCGTCCGCGGAGGAGTTCGTCTCCTCGGCGCTGAGCAAACGGACCGCTTCTTCGTTCGTTTTTCGACGAACATCCCAATGGCACCATCGCCGTGCGAACGCGCTTAGCTCGGCAACCACGGAGGCATCGACCGCTTGCATCTCGGCGGCGACATCCTTCGGGCCGAAAAACTTGAGCGCCGTTTCCTCGATCGCTTGCAACTCGCGCGACTTCGTGGTCGCCACTTCGAGGCGCGATTGGACTTCGTTCAATCGGCGCAGCTCGTTTCGCCAGGTTTCGATCTGTTCAATGGAAAGGGAATCCCGCGGTAGCGCCGCCTCGTCGAATTGTCGTATCGCTTCCGCCAGCGTTTGTTGAACACCGCGTGCTTCGTCTTCAAGACGCGAACGGCGCGTTCGGTACTCTTCGAGTCGTGCAATCTCTTGCCCGTCGATCTTTTCGAGTTGCGGCGGAAACACATCGACGGACAATTCAGCCTCGCGAAGGTGGCTTTCCGCGTCCAGATAGGCTTCCGCCTTGGCGATCATCGTCAGGCTGTGTCGCGCCTCGACGGCACTCTGTTTGTTTCGGCGCAGTTCATCAAGCTGAAGTGCCTGGGATTCGAGGGCCTCTTGCTGTTGCAGGATCTTGCGAACCTCTTCGCGGGCTTGTTGCAATCGCTGGTTGATCGTGGAGGATCGTGTCCGCGGATCGGTTCGGAACTGGAGCGTGTCCGCCGCCCCGGCAAGGTCGTAACCGCCGGCCGATTCGCGGAGAATGTGCCGTGCGAAACTCTCGGCGCTGCGGTCGCGCGGTTCATCCTGCAAAAGATCGTGGAGGGCCAGGACATAGCGATCCGCGCTTTCCGACGACGTCGCGCGCGGAGGTTCGACGTCCTGACCATCTTGTTGGCAAGTGATACGTCCATGATCGATATCAATGGACATCGTTCGCCCGTCGACCGAGAGACTTCCGGCGATGGAAATATCGCGTGTGTTCTCGGGAGTGCGCCACAGGAGGTTCCGTATCGCCAGACCGAACGTCGTTTTTCCAGCCGCATTGGGGCCGTAAATAATATTCACCCCGGGCGACAACCGCGTCACGTCGAAGCCGTCGTCGTGGAAGCCCAACAGGCGACGAATCTTCACGGAAGTAAAGTGCAACGCGGGCTCGCTCATTGATGTTCCTTCCGCGTCATCAACGCATCGAGCAAAAACATTCCCTGTTGTACGAGCAGCCGCCGTGCCTCGTCTCTTGTCGGAGGCGAATCTTCCGTCACCTGTGCGTAGGCATTCGATTGACGCGCCCTCTCGATTGCCTCGATTGCATCTTGCAGCAACGCTTGCGATGGATCATCGACCGACGGGGCGTCTAGCTCCAACAACACCTTGGCAAGTGTTCCGGGTGGATCGGTCGCGCGGGCCAATTCGTTAAGATCGATCGCCAAGCGTGAATCGACCGTGTTCCGCTCGACGATGCCGGTGGTCTGCCCTCGGGTAAGCTCGAACTCCGCGTCGATCTCGCCGAGAAACTCGTTCAATTGCCCGTGGCAACCCGTTCGCCCGGTGAGCCTCACTCGCCAGACGACGAATTCGAGGGAGGGCGCGTTGGCCGTTAGATGGTTCAACCGCGTACGAAGCGTGTCGAAGTATCGTGTTCGGAATGCTGACTTCTCGTTTACTCCGGTCAGATCGATGTCGAGAGCATCGTAGCAAACGCGCGACAGCGGCAGCTGTTTGAATCGCGGACGCGCACCAGGCTCGATTTCCATGAGCCACGGGCCATGCGTTCCCGTCTCACCAGGGTCCATGGCTTGTGGCGAACCGGGATAGAGTATCGTCGGCCCCGCGTTGTCATCGATCAGACGCGGAGCATGAATGTGGCCTAGCAACCACGCGGCGACCGGCACGGCGCGAAGTCGCCGCGACGACAACGGGGCATACCGGCTTTGGGGTACATCGAGATCGCCGTGAATCAGGGCAACGGTCGGCAGACCGCTTGGGTCGATCTCCCCCAGGAGGTCCAACGGGTCGGCTAGCACGTGTTCCTCCGGGAACGACCAGCCCAAGAACTTGGCGACGGGCTCTCCCTGTCGCCGCAATTCAGCCGTTTCCCATTGTCCATCTCGCCCCAGCAAGTGAAATGTCGGTTCATTCAGCGCATCGACCAACCCCGGAAGTACGTCGAAATCGTGATTCCCCGAGACAGCGAAGGTGTCAATGTTGGCCGCACCCAGCGAAGTCAATCCACGTTCCAGTGGCCCGATGGCCTCGAAGAACCGGTTCTCGCGGTCCACGACATCACCGGTCAGAACAACCGCGTCGACCTTGCGGCGGATCGCTGTTTCGACAATCGCGTCCCACATGGCCGCGCACGAGCAATGACCCGCCGATTCGGGCGAAGCGAGTCGCGTTGGTCGGCGGCCAATGTGCAGATCACCGGTACACAAAAGCGTGATCATCCGTGGATAGGCTCTCATTTCAATCGGTTAGGAAATCGCATTTTCAATCCAGGTTCAAGCAGCAACAAGCTCGATACGGCGCCGCTGCGAGAGAATTCCGACCCACAGCGTACCGGAGCCGCGCCGATCGCTCAAATCCGCCGGTCTATTGGTCGCGTTATTCAGGCCGTCGTTTTTTGGGATTGGTGTGCGAAACGAAGTTGGCCACACGAAGCTGACGATGCCGTGGCTTGCGTCTTTTTCGGGTGCGAAGGAATTTGCTTGCGTTGCTGTCGGTAAATCGTGCAGAATTTGGCCACGCAGATTCCAACTCCATGGTTTCAATTCCCCGTGGCACATCGTGGCAACTTCCGTGGACGTCGATGCGAAGTAGTGGCGCGTTGTTGAGCGATGGCAGGAATATGAAGCGGAGGTTCGCGCCAATCTGCTGCGGGTCATCGGGATCGGTTCTTTTTATCTCATCGAACTACTCAACCACTACGGCTTGCGGTTTGGCGCTCTGGAACTCCCGCCGGTCGAAGGAGTTGATCGCCCGTTTCATTTCGCTATTACCGCGCTGGCGGCGATTTGGGCGACGCTGGCCCTTGGAATTCACGTATCGCTGCGTCAACGCATTTTTCCGTGGTACCTGAAGTTTTTCTCCACGGGCGCCGATCTGATTCTGCTAACATCGATTCTTCTCGTGGCCGATGGTCCGAGCAGTCCTTTGGTCGTAGGGTATTTTCTCGTGATAACGCTGGCCACCTTGCGGTTGAATCTCCCTCTGGTCTGGTTCGCGACACTCGGTTCGATGGCGGGTTATCTCGTGCTGTGTGGGAATGCTCGCTGGTTCACCGACCGCGACGTCGGCGTTCCCAGATATTACCAGTTGATCTTTTTGCTCGCTCTAGCTCTGGCGGGTGTGGTGCTTGGACAGTTGATTCGTCGCTTGCCACAAATCGCTTCCGACTATGCACGGCGAATTGAGACGACCACGCACGACTGACCCCCAACACAATTTGGCCACAACCCGTCTCCCGAATTCAACGGCACGCACGGCGTGTCCCCATGCAATGTCAGATGCTTCCAAGCCAATGGTGGGCAAGAAACTGCGTTGCCCGAATTGCGGTGCCGTGAACCCGACGGCGGCAACCCCCGCCGGGGTGTTGCGATGCTGGTTGTGTACGGAACCCTTTCAATGTGAAACGGCGGAAGTGGCGGACGAGGAGGAACATCGGGAGCGAAGCCCTCTGGAAAGGCAGGGGACGACATTTGGCCTCACCACGATCATCCTGGTGGTTACGATTGCCGCGATAGGCTTTGGGATTTTTCGTCGCTCGCCAGCGTTTGGAATTCTGTTTCTTGTCCTTCTCTCTCCGGCACTCGTGCGGACCCAAGTGTTCGCATCGCGCCGCGCGAGGTCTGGTGTTCCGCTGACCAAGCTGCAACGGTTTGAAATGTTCGTGACGTCCTTTAGCGCGACGCTGGGCGTGTTGTTCGTCATAACAATTGCCGCCATCATCGCGTTCCTGGGAACCTGCTTTTTCCTGATCACACAGTATTGACCCCATTGATCCCATGATTGACCCCAATTGATCCCATGCCAGGGACGTTCGAGGAAACCCATATGTCGTTGCGAGATTACACGTTTCTCGGGACAACCGAGAGTTTGTGTCCCGAGTGTCTGTCGCTTGTCCCCGCCAAGGTGATCGCCCGTGGCAAGCGCGTGTACTTTCGAAAGCGATGTGCCACGCATGGCCTCCGCGAGGATTTCGTTTGCTCCGACGCGCGGCTATACGATCGCCTTGAGTTCAGCGTGCCAGGGCGAATTCCAGAACAATTCGGCACCGATCCCAACAAGGGATGCCCCTTCGATTGCGGACTGTGCGGCGAACATGAGCAGCACACTTGCGTCGGTTTGGTTGAGATCACCGGCGCATGCAATCTTACCTGCCCGATGTGCTACGCCTCGAGCGGACCTGGCGGCGATCACCTCAGCCTCCAGGATTGCAAAGCCGCCATCGATCGCTTGGTCGAAGCCGAAGGACATCCGGAGGTGCTGCAACTCTCCGGAGGTGAACCGACCCTGCATCCACGGTTCGCCGAGGTGTTCGACTATGCTTGTCGCCAACCGATCGACATCGTGATGATCAATACCAATGGCATTCGGTTGGCCCACGACGAAAGGCTCCTCGATCTCTTGGCTACCCAGCGGCATCGCATCGAGATTTACTTTCAGTTCGATGGATTTCGCGAGTCGACCAGCCAACAGTTGCGGGGCGAGTCGATCGTCGACACGAAGTTACAGGCAATCGAAAAGCTGGGCGAACGTGGCTTGCGGACGACCTTGGTCACGACGCTTCAGGGTAATCTCAATCTGGACGAAGTTGGCCCGATCACCCAATTCGCGCTGGATCGCTCTTGGATCACCGGAGTGAGTTTCCAACCCGCGACGTATTCAGGACGCTGGGTCGCGCCCGCCACGCTGGAGCAGCGTGTAACGTTTCCCGATGTGATCGAGGGTTTGGTCCAGCAGTGCGACGGCTTGTTTGAAGCCACTGATTTCATGCCGCTGCCGTGTGCGCATCCCAATTGCCATACGTTGAGTTACGTCTATCGTGGCACCGGCAAGCCAACGCCGGTTGCCCGCTTCATCAACGCGATGGAACATCTCGATCTGCTCGCCAACGGAATCACGTTCAATCGTACCCGCGCCCGGGAGTTGATTGAAACGTATCTGGGGCGCCAGGGATGTTGTGTCGGCGGAAGCTGTGTTTCGTCGGAACCTCCGGTGGATGACGCGGCATTGCCTGTCATTGCGACCGCACCCGGGGAGGATGGCGAACTTGGCGTGGAATCGCGAGAGTTCTTTCGTCGCGCGTTGGCCGAACAGCTCGATCCCGAGGATGTTTTTCGCATTACGATTACGTCGTTTCTCGATGCCACAACTTCGATGTACGGCGACTGATGAAGTGTTGCATTCACCACGTTTTGCCGAGCGGTCACATCATTCCATTCTGTGCGTACAACGTGCTCTATCGCCAGGGGCATGTTCCGTTGCCCCCGTTGCGGCGAAGCGTCGACGCCCAGACGTGCGACGCTGAAAGGCCGCTGAGCGAGGGGGCGCTTGTCAACGCCGACAACGATCGATGACCGACATGAATTGGCAGTATGCAGCGTTGATGGTGTTGGCGATGGCTGTGGGCATCGTGTTGAGTCGATGGACCCAACAGTCGCTTGGTTTGACCGTCCACGAGCGATTCGGGATCGCCATTGGAGCATTCTGCGGAGCGATGTTGGGGGCGAAGCTGCCGTTTGCTCTGGCGAACTGGCAAGCATTCGTCGACGGCGGACTACACTATGCCGCCGGAAAAACGATTGTGCTGGGGCTGGTTGGAGGCTATCTCGGAGTTGAAGTTGCCAAGTGGTCTCTCGATATTCACGTGAAGACGGGCGATAGTTTCGCGATTCCCGTTGCCGCGGCGATTGCGATCGGGCGATTGGGCTGTTTTGTCGGCGGCTGTTGCTACGGTACGCCAACGACGTTGCCGTGGGGCATCGTCTTTGCCGACGGAGTTCGAAGGCATCCCACGCAACTGTACGAATCCCTCTTCCACGCAACCGCCGCGATCGTCCTTTACATGCTGTGGCGGCGCAAGCTGTTTGAATGCCAACTCATCAAGGGCTATATCTTGACTTACCTCGTCTATCGGTTCGCCACCGAGTGGATTCGACCTGAGCCAGCCATGTGGTTCGGATTAACGGGTTACCAATGGGCAGCCGCGGCCTGTGTGCCACTTTTCGTTTGGCTGTGGCTCCGAGATGCCAAGACCCTGGCGTGTGATCGCTGGAAAACATCCGCGACGGTGTGAACGCTTGAGGACCGTAACGCTTGCGACGTTACAATCGTCTTCGACGGAAGACTTCGTTGGCCAGAGGAGCCGAAAAAACGTTTTGCGCGGAATGGTTCGCGCAAAAAAGACGGGCTGGAGGTCCTCCAGCCCGATATGCGGTTTTGCCGGAGACCCTCCGACGCTTTTATTGTTACACAAAATTCCAGAAGGTCAAGTCTTTTTCCTCGTGCAAACGAGGAAACCGGGGATGCCGCGAACCCCAAGCCGCCACGCCCCAACCTGGCCAGTACAATTGCCCAGGTTCAGCATGGATGGAGTTTTCGTGGAAAAGTTCACGGATTCGCCGATCGTGCGCCTTGCGGGACGACGGGCGATCGGCTCGCTTCACGCGGAGACCGTGGCTTCAGGCGGAGGCTCCTTGCCAGAATATAACAGCCAATACACCAGCGGAATGACCACGATCGTGAAGAACGTGGAGGAAAACAGCCCGAAGATGATCGCCCATGCCAGCCCCGAGAAGATAGGGTCCAGTGTAATGACCCAGTTTGCCAGGAGTGTTGTCGTGGCCGTGAGCATGATCGGACGGGTTCGCAGTGCCACGCTGCGTACAATCGCCTCGCGTAACGAACAGCCATCTTCTTGGCAGTGGTGAATAAAATCGATCAGTACGACCGAGTTGCGTATGACGATGCCCGACAGCGCGATCATGCCGATCATCGCCGTGGCGGTGAAGAAGACCGGATTCGGGTATCCGCCGACGGGTCGGTCGACGAGCAAGTTCAACAACCAAAAGCCGGGCATGATGCCGATCATCGTCAGCGGGATCGCCAACATGATAACGATCGGCAGCATTTGGGATCGTGTTTGAAACATGAGCAACACAAAGATCCCGATGAGCGCCGCGCCGAAGGCGAGCCCAAGATCACGGAATACGTCGAGCGTGATTTTCCACTCACCTTCGCCGGCCCACTCAACTTCAAAACCCGGTGGCAACGCCCACGCAATCCCACCCCCGGGCGATAACCAAGTGCGTTGCGATGGAGGACGTGGCGAATCGATCGCGGCGGCGTCGACGTTCGCCAACGAGGCGACATTGGTTTGGTCGAGTTCGATGTCGATGATCGCATCCGCCGGAGGCCGTCCGCCGACCTCGGCGTATACATAGGCCACGCGGCGGAGGTTTTTGTGGTAGATTGTTTGGAATTCGCTTCGCTCGATAAACCTTCCAAGCGTTTCCAGCCTCACGGTTTGTCCTCCGCTTCCAACCAAGTACAGCCCCGACAGGTCGTCGATACTGGAACGCAGCTCGCGTGGCACCCGGAGCATAATCCACAGCGGATCGACTTCTCGGGGATCGTGCAGCACAGTGACGCGCCGACCGGATAGCGCGAGCTGTAGTGTTTGTGCAATATCATCGGTTGAGATCCCAGCCAGCGCGGCTTTGGGCTTGTCTGTTTCAAAGACCCAACGGGTTTGGTGAGCCTCGCCGCTGGTGTCGATGTCGACCAGTCCTGGCTCTTGTCGCAAACGCGCGGCCAGGGTTTCAGCACTTTTGACCAGCGCGGGATAGGGCGCATCGGCCGCTCCGTAGATCTCCGCGGTGATCGTCGACAACACTGGAGGACCGGGAGGTACTTCGACCAGCTTGATGTTTGCCCCGTGCTTGTCGCCAATCGCGGTCAGGTCGTCGCGTACCCTCAGTAAAATCTCGTGCGACTGTTGCGCGCGGACCTCCTTGTCCACGAGATTGACTCGAATTTCAGCCACATGGGGACCGTGGCGAAGGAAGTAGTGGCGCACCAATCCGTTGAAGTCCATGGCGGAGGCCAACCCCACATAGGCCTGAAAATCACGAACTTCCACCACACTGGCGAGATATTCCGCGATCGCTCTGGTCGCGGCATCGGTCCGTTGGAGCGTGGTTCCCTCGGGCATGTCGATCACTATCTGAAACTCATTCTTGTTGTCGAAGGGGAGCATTTTCAGCGGAACCACTCGCAGCGCGGGCAAGAAGACCGCCGCGACGAACAACAAACCGACGATGACCAGGACGCCAATCGCCAGCGACTTGCGATTGAGCAGCGGGGTAAACATCCGCTGGTAAAAGCGATACAACGGTTGTCGTGTCACGTCGTAGGGTTCACCGCGGTTTGGTTTGTCCCTTGAAGGTCGCAACGCGACCATCGACATCCAGGGCGTGATCAAGAAGGCGACAATCGTCGAAGCCGTCACCGTCAGGGGCACGTTCAACGCCATGGGAGCCATGTAAGGCCCCATCATGCCGGTGATGAAGATCAACGGTAGAAAACTTACGATGATCGCCAAGGTGGAAAGGATCAACGCGGGGCGAACTTCCTGAATCGCCTGCAACACCGAACGTCGCGGCGGAAGAATGCGCATCGCGTAGTATCGAGCGATGTTCTCGACATCGGTGATCGGGTCGTCGACCAGAAGCCCCAAGGAGAGGATCAGCGCGAACATCGTGACGCGGTTGATGGTATAGCCCGCCATTAGATTGACAAACAAGGTAAGGCCGTAGGAAACCGGCACCGCCATCGCAATCACCAGAGCGGCTCGCCACCCCAGCACGATTCCGATCAACCCGATCACGGTCAGCACGGCGATGACCAGGCTTTCTACAAGATCCCCCACTTTTTCGTTTGCTGTTTCGCCGTAGTTTCGCGTCAGACGATACTCGACCCCCTCGGGAAGGAGGATCGGGCGAAGCTGTTCCAATCGACGTTGAACGGCCTCGGCGACCCAGACGGCATTGCTGCCCTTCTGCTTGGCAACCGTGATGTTCACGGCTGGCAAGAGTGAATCGTCGGACGTCGTGGCACGTGTCGATTGCGTATCGGCGGGCCCGAAACCCATCCACGTATAGCTGTCCACCTCCGCCGGACCGTCGATGACGGTGGCAACTTCGCGCAGATAGACGGGGCGTTTGTCGGACACGCCAATCACCAGATCGCCCACCGCTTGGGCGTCGGGAACGAATGTTCCCGCCTCGACGATCCATTCTTGGTTCTGCTGTTGAAAACTGCCGGAGCGCCGTTGCGCATTACTTGCCCGTAGTGCCGTCGCCACTTCGAGAAGCGACATCTGCCGCGCTGCCAAGGCGATGGGATCGATTTCAACGCGAAGCTGCCTCGGGCGACCGCCGATGACCTGAACCGCGTTGGTCTTCGAGACGGCTTGCAACTCGTTCTGCAATTCCTCCGCCATGCGCCGTAGTTCGTGGTCGCCGTATAACCCGGGACGCGTGGACCAGAGCGTGATGTTGACGATGGGAACGTCGTCGACCTCCAGCGGCTTGACCACCCAGTCGGTCACCACCGGCGGCACGCGATCGGTATTGGAAATAATCTTGTTGTGCAACTTCACGAGCGAGTCTTCGCGATCTTCACCCACGTAGAAACGCACGGTTACAATCGACTGTCCGGGTCGGGACATCGAATACACGTACTCGACGCCATCGACTTGATAGAGCAGTTTTTCGAGACGCGAAGTTACTTGCTGTTCGACTTCCTCGGCAGACAGACCGGGCGCGTTGACGAAGACATCGGCCAGCGGCACGACAATCTGCGGCTCTTCCTCGCGGGGTGTCAGATACAACGACACGATGCCGATGACAATCGCAATCACGGTCAGCATGATGGCAACGTCGCCACGTAGGAAGACGTCGACAATTCGCGTAAGCAAGGGAGTCCGATGAGGGCTGTCCGTGGTCATCGACGTTGTTGTTTACCTTTTCATCACGAACTTGAGAGAATGGAGACCGATCATACGTCATCGCGACGACGTGCCAATCGATCAATTCAGAGCGACACGATCCCCCGCGTTCAGTCCGCTGAGAACTTCGACATGACCTGGTGATCCCTCGCGTCCGGTCTTGATATACCGCCGCTCGATGGTCTCGTCGTCGTCCACCACGTCGACATATTCGAGTTGCCCGATCCGCTGCACGGCACGTTGGGGTAGACGAAGGTAACGTCGTGGGCCAATGGGAATCAACATTCTGCCGAACATTCCTTCATAGAGGTCTGGCGAACCGCTAATCGCGGCCTTCACGAGAAACGATCTTGAAGGGGCCACGGCCTGCGGAACGATTTCATCGATCACCGCATCGACCGAGCGATCGACGGCGTCGAGATTCACGGTCAATTTGTCGCCCGACTTGAGGCGTACGGCCAGCGATTCGGCCACGGGGGCTTCCAACCGCAAAGCGTTCGCGTCATATAAGACCAACAGCGGTTGCCCCGGTTGTGCCATGTCGCCGGGCTCTGCCTGACGATCGACCACGCGACCGTCTTGTGGGGATCGAATCGTGGCGTAGGATATCATGACTTGAGCTTCCGTCAGCGCTTGCATGGATCGCGCCGATTCGGCCCGGGCCACCTCGGCCCGGGCCTTGATCTCGTCGAATCGCTCCGGACTTATCACGTTGGGGCTTTCTTCTCGAAGGCGGCGAGCGCGTTCCAACGACGTATCGGCTTCGGTGCGCGTGGCCTCCGCGGCGGAGAGCATCTCTTCGGCTTGATGCAGTCGAGCGTCCAGATCGCCGCTGGCAAGTTCCACAAGAATATCGCCCCGATGAACTTCATCGCCGGCACTAACGGTGATCTGTTCGATTCGGGCTAACACCTTGGATGCGACCAGCGTGCGTGCAGCCGATTTGAGCGTGCCGACGGCCTCTTCGAAGTAGTCTTTGGTCACTTCACGCACAACGTCGGTTTCCCGTCCCTGGCGAAGATGTCGCCGGCGAACTTCGACCTGCCCGGGCGCCAGGCGACTGTTGAAGAAGCCCGACATCCAGGCAATCACCGCGACCATCGCCAGCAGCCCGACGATCATTGGCAAGAATCGCAGGGACACGCGAAGAATTGTCCGCGAGAATTTCATCCAAGGCACTCCCGATTCGACGAGCAACAAGAAACTATTGAGCAGCATGCGGAACATGACGCGAAACGTCAATCATCATCATGGATTCAGGGCCGCGGTTGCTGGTGTCCCCAACGAGAAACGGCGTTACGAGAAGAAGCTACGATGGTGGGGGCGTGTCTTGCAAAGGGGCCAGCGGTCCATGATGGGCATCGTTTACGCGGTGGCGTAGCGCCTCGTCGACCATCATAAACTCGCCAAGATTCTCGGTTGTCAGCATGCCCACCACCTGCCCGTGGCGCAGTACCGGCAAGGTTCGCCCGGGTGCGTTTTGAAGCCGTGCCATGGCGGTCTCCAACATCTCCGTCGCATCGACGGTCGCGATGTCCGTCCGCATGACCTGTTCGACACGTGTCTGTTGTCCGTGTTCGGCCAGCGCCTTGATCATGTCGGCTCGCGTGAGCACTCCCACGAACCGCTCCTGATCCAACACGGGAAAGTCGTGTTGAAATCCGGCCAGTACATATTCAACGGCCCTGCTCAATGTGTCGTTTGGTTCCAGCACGCGGAAATCGGTGACCATCGCCCGAGAAACGGGGATTCCAGAAACGGCGAAACGAATTCGCACGGAGGATGCCTCTTGTGCCGCTCCCATCCAGACAAACACGGCGATGATGACCAGGAACGGATTGATCCACAAACCGACGATCCCAAACAGGACGGCCATCACTTGCCCTGTTTTCGCAGCGATTCTGGTGGCTCTCACGTAGTCGAGTTTCATGGCCAACAAGGCCCGTAGAACGCGTCCACCGTCCATCGGAAATGCCGGCAGCATATTGAAAAGAACGAGCATCACGTTGATGGCGATCAGTTGCAGGATGAATCTCACCAGCGAGCCGTCCAACGTGTCCAATTGCAGAACGAAGGAGAGTGCGACAAAGACTATCAACACCGACGACAGCGCGAGTGCCAACACCACGTTCACCGCCGGACCCGCCACGGCGACAAGCAGCTCTTGCCACGGTTGACGTGGCATGCGTTCCAATCGGGCCACGCCTCCGAAGAGCAGTAGCGTAATGTCTCGAGTTTGAACGCCGAATCGTCGTGCCGTCAATGCGTGCCCAAGCTCATGCAGCACAATGATTCCAAATAGTAGAAGAATGAGCGCGACGAGCTTCAACACACCGCTCGCGCCGCGGTCATTGGCGAATCCAATCGCGACGACCATGGCGATCAGAAGCAAGAAGCTCGCATGGACGTAGATCCCGATGCCAGTGATTGTTCCAATCTTCCAAGACCACCGCATCGACTCGATCCTTGTGACGCAACAGAGAGAGCGAAGGGATGCACGACGACGATCGTCATGAATCATCCAAGTTAAGGGGCCGGGTGCCACGAACTCCATGCGTGCCCGCGAGTCGTACGCATTTCGACGGCAACTCCGACGAAGTCAGTGGAACCCTACCTCAAATCGAAAAAAAAGACAGAGCACGCGGTCCCCGTATCGTGAGGCGGCGGAGAGCGCCAGCCATCGATCGAGAAGGCCAAGGTTGCCCGTGCCCCATTATTCACGGCGTGGGTGTCAGAGGACAGGGGGGTGCGAGCGCGCCGCACGAGAAAGAAGCCCGTGAAACGAGGGGGTCAAACCAACCCTTGGCGAACCGCCCAGACCGCGGCCTGCGTGCGATCGGAGACGCCAATTTTGCGCAGCATGTTTTGGATATGCTCCTTGACGGTTTCATAGCTGATGCCGATTTCCTCGGCAATCTGGCGGTTGGTCAGCCCCCGCGCGACATGCCGCAGCACTTCAGCTTCCCGTTGCGTGAGCGGGACTTCACTCTCGCTCCCTAATCTTGGAGCGGCCAAAGCCCCCGTCACCCGACGCAATTCGTCTCGAGTCCAAAGGTTTTCTTCCCGATGAGCGCGGCGGATCGCATCGATCAGCTCATCGCGGGAGATGTCCTTTCGCAAGTAGCCGTTAGCACCTAGCGCCACCGCGCGAGCAACATAGGTGGGATTGTCGTAGTTGGACAACATTAGAACCGGCAGGTGTGGATGGTCGAGCCTGATACGTCCGAGCGCGGTTAACCCGTCACCGCCGGGCATGCGTACATCAAGCAGCACGACGTCGGGCTTGGCTTTCTGCGTGAGTTCGACGGCTTCGCCGCCGGTCGACGCGAGCGCAACGACATCGATGTCTGTTTCTTGAAGCAGACAAATAATACCGGTGCGGACAACGTCATGGTCGTCCGCTACGAGCAGTTTGATACCCACCGACTTGAGCCCTCTCGCCTAGAAAAGGCATCACGACAAATCGAGCGATTCGTTCAATGTTGAGAATGTAACGCCCGACGTCGTCATCCCACACGGCAACCAGCTTTTCTGAATTCTTCACCTCACTGCCGAAACAAGATCAATGCACGACTGATACAGGGTTGTATTTTTTCCAATCCACGGTTCCTTGTTCGTAATGCGAGACAGGGAATCAGAGGATGATCTACCGATGATGAAGTGAAGGACGGCGATCGATGATGTATTTCGCGCGAAGACGTCGAGCGACTATTAAGAACGATCCGGATGAAGTTAAAGGATGCGACCAAGAAGGGAGGGTATGGAATCATCGCAGAGGAAACAAATCATACTTCCCATTCCAAGGCGCGCTGCAAAACCACGGGGTCCTGTCGTAAGACCGCCGACGGTGCGTAGAATTAAACCCGATGCACCAACTAGATGAAACCCTGGTCCTTGATTGTGTGCATTCAAATATCCCCCTAGAATTAGCGATGGAGATGTTCTTTGAATCAAGGCTGATCACGAATCGCGGTTTTCAGCGCCGCGCTACCCATCCTGTGGTGTACGTTTTCTACATGGAGTGGG